>SXGU01045420.1_pt1 | contig 15040 bp, 22 predicted proteins | sample 3174531 | NCBI WGS metagenome assembly SXGU01 (sample SAMN11356863, study PRJNA531348) | freshwater metagenome | isolation source: freshwater sample F1-140 | place: China: Fuxian Lake, Yuxi | collected 2017-12-25
AATCATGTAATGGTCAAACCTCGCCCACTCTTTATCATCCAAATCCTCATATAGCATGCATCCAAACTCATCAAGAGGAGTCTTATGTACTCCAAAATATCCACTCAGCTCCACTTCAAACATTCTACGCTTAAATGATCCACCATCTGCCTTAATAGTATAGTTAGTAGCTATGATTATCTTAGGAGAGTCCTGGACAGGTAGCTTAATAGCATCCTTACCTTTGTACTCTATAGTCAATCCCTCAGTAATTAGTGAGAACAGCCTCTCAAAGTCAAAGTTTTTCCTAACATCATCAAAGGCTAATACCTGGCAGTCAGTAGATACAGTCTGATAGGCAAAAGATTTATTAAAATCAAAGGTCTTACCATCTATTGTGCTAAGTTTTTTCATGTAACCTATAGCATTAATCAGAATACCTTTGCCACTACCTCCATTAGGATTATCACTAATGGTCTCATCATTCAATATGATGGCTCTATTGTTAGCTGAGGTCTTATAGCTATGCATCATATAGCCTATTATGCTCTTCATAGTATCGTATCTCTCTACCTCTTCACCTGATATAAACCAAATGAAGCTCCTGAACATAGACTCATGGTGATCAGCATCTATAAAATCTCTTTCTATTATCTGATTACTCCATACATAACCTCTAAGCTCATCATAATCAAAGACCTCATAATTATCAGCATAGACTTTTACTGCTGCATTCTTATAGTAGATCATGCCATAGTCAATAGCATCTTTCTCCATCTCTACATCTGCAGTATCTATCATGCTAAGATATTGAGGAGTAAAGAGCTTAGACTTCTCAGCCACTGCATCAAATACTGCTATCTTATTAGTAGTTATTAGATGGCTCATGACCTTATCTTTTATCTGAAACTCTGATATGTGATTAATAAAGTTAGTATTTTTAGTAATGAATACAAAGGTCTTAGTATTAGCTACAGGATAGTACTTAAAATACTGCAGATTCTCTATAAATAGCTTGAATCTAAATGGTATTATTACTACATCACCCTTAAAATCATACTTCCAAAACTCATCTACCTTAACTACCTCTTTAATTATAGCTATCTCTGCCTCTATTTTATCCTTTTTATACTCAGGGAATGTCTCCAGGATCACATTATCAGCCTTACCACTCATCACTAAGTTAGTGAGTATAGTTTTTTTCTCTTTATCCTCAAAGAACTTAGTGCCGAAATTAGCAGTCTTTTTATAGGCAGAATTAATAAGAGCTGTTATCTCCTCCTGCTTAAAATCTGACTGCTCATACTGCAGTAGATACTGTTGGCAGGTAATTTTATCTACTCCAAAGTTATTAAATGCAGATGCTAAGATGTAAAGGCTTGAGTTTCTATTAGTGCCATTGTATTTTTTCTTAAACCATGTGATTAATCTATTAGCTACCTCATCAGTATCTACTATATGTAGGTTAGTAATGCTACCCATCTCAGTAGATTCTACGGGCAGAGCATCATAGTCTATCATAAAGTTCTCAGCATCTAAATTGACATAGATATTAGGATCATAAGACTCAAAGCAAGCTCTTGCTATATCTTTACCTGATACATCTACTCCTTTAAATGCTCCTCCTATCTGCTTAAAATACTCTTTGTACTCTTTATCATCATTTACTACAGGTATCTTTACAAGAGCTTTAAGTCCATTACCTGATGGAGAGGTCCATGCTGCATAGATAGATTTATGTGCCTTAAGTTCTTTAATCTTAGCAGGCAGATTTTTTACATCATCAAAATCTAATGTAAGCAATCCTGATGCCTTTCTTAAAGATGTATTATTTCTCTTAGTGAAATCACCTCCAAAGGTAACTACAGGGAGCTGCATCTTTATAGCTGTTTTTTCTTTTTTGTCCTTAACAAATCTCAGCTCTTTGCATAGCTTCTCTGATTTGCCATTCTTTATTCTATCCAGGTAGAATCCGACATCTTTTGATTGATAAGGAGAGATATCCTTAACTGATTTGTAAAAAGTTACTTTCATGTTTTTGTCCTAAAGTGCTTAAAAATTATTAATTGTGCTGTATTTGTGCTGTTTTTTGTGCTGTATAGATTCTTATTCAGTGGGAGTTGTAGAAGATTAGCACGATAATTCACTAAAAAATCCCAAAAAAATTATTTTCTACAAATCTAAAACAAAAAAAAATAAATCAATAAAAAAAAATAAAAAAAAATAAAATATATCTATAGTAGTATAGGGATTAAAATTGTGCTTTAATACTTTTTTGTACTATCCCTTATCTGCTATAGGTTTCATCAGCACAAATTAAGATTTAATCAGCTCGTAAACTTCATCAGCAGTCATAAATTCGCTTACCTGGTGCCTATAATTCCTATCATTAGGCAGATAAATTGACAATTTTACATCATTAATTTGCTCTATAGCTCTTACTTTTATCTTAGGTATAAAATTATCTTGATAAAGATCTGCCTTTAGCTGTTCTATTTCATAAAGATATTCAAGATCCTGCTGCTTACTCCATCTCTTATGCATTCTTATGCCATGAATAACAGTAGCATGATTACGATCAAAGAGCTTGCCTATCTTCTGCAATGGCATCTTAAATCTTCTCAGCTCATACATCAGGTAATATCTCTTACACACTAAGCTCCTCCTCCTGGAGTTGTTTTTTAGATTGTATCTATCAATCATTTTCTCAATATAGATTATTTCATTCATAACAGTTGCTTATTAATTATACTACTAAAAAATGCAGATTGTGATTCTGCTACTCCCATTGCATTAATAAAATCTATCTCTACTTTAGCAGTCTGAATCAGAGTAGCTGCTACTTGAGAGACTGCCTTAGCTTTCTCTATCTCTATCTCCATCTGCTCAGGAGTTAATGAATCATCATTTAGCCTTTCAAGCTGCATGAATAGGTGATCTCTTACATTGTCAATTTTGTTTTGTGCCATTTTTTATCTGTTTTTTAAGTTTACTATTTAGTCTAATTACTTTTTTTAACTCCTCAGGATATCTTTGTATGGAGTTTCTGATCATGTTCTCTGCCATTGTAATACAGATAAGATTATCTATATGACAATTCATAGTGTTAGCATCTTTGAATGTTACTATACTACCTTTAGGAATAGGTCCATGATACTGCTCATAGATTACTCTATGCATAAGCTGCCAATTACTATCTCGTATTTTAAGATATTTATAGGGGATATTACTGTTATCCATTCTTATAGTAACAGCATCAGCAGGCTTAGTATTAGGAGGTTTATTACCTTTTTTAAACATAGTATGAGCCACTTTATTATATGTTTTTTTGGACATTTTTTGTCCTTTATTTAGAGGCACATGACCTTTCTTAAATTGAGTAGCTACTCCTGCCTGGCATCCTTTTTTCCAATAGGTAGTCTTACGATATTCAGGATCTTTTTTTAATCCTAATCTATAAGCTATATGATATAGAGAGTATGGTGTGATATTAAGCTCAGCAGCTAAAGTCTTAGTAGGCTCATAGGGATACCTGGCTTTGATTATATCATGCATATTTCTTCAATATAAACTATAATACTATCCACAAATCCTGTAATATCTTGAGCATGATACTTATCATAAGCCTCTACTACTCTTGTTCTAAGTCCTAAGAACTTACCTGATGGCAGGTAGCTCTTATATGTTATTCTGTACATCTTCATAGCTTGTTGTTTATTGCGTTTAAATATGCAAGATATAATGGTAGGTTAAATGATGTGCTAATCTCATCTGCTGATCTCCTGGATGTCCAAAATCTCAGCATAGCATTAAATGTGATAGGAGTGTATTTCATCTTTTAGTTCTTTTAAGGTCCATTCATTAATAGTAAAGTCAATATGATTATCAGTATCTAAGTCAATAGCATCTACTTTGTAGGTAAATGGATTAACTGAGCCATCTATAAAGACAGCCTTTCTCCCATCTCTCCAATCAGATAGATAGGTGTTGTCAGGATTAATTTGAAAGTGTACACAGGTCATAGTAAGTAGCTTAAAATAGGAAATAAAAAAATAATAATTGTAATTATTAAAATCACATAAATAAAAGACATTGCAGTCTCTTTTTGTTCTGCTCCTAATGGAGTAAAAAATTTAATTAGTTTTTTCATAGTTATTTTTTTAAAAGTTTAAATAAATTTTCTACCTCAACAAGTTGATAATCATCTAAAAAAGTAGCCATTGTCTGAATAATTAAATGCAGAGCATTTGGACTAATTTTGCCCTCCTGTTGTTGTAGTTCTAAAAATTCCATTGTACTGTTAAATTGTGATTCCATAGTATTTTATTTTAGTTGTTAATAACTTACGCCAAAGATAATAATAAGTTTTATATCTGCAATTATTTTTAGTAATTTATAATCATTCTAAATAAGAAAGGGGATACTGACCTAAGTCAATACCCCCTCAGCACTATGGAACAGTGTAAATTTAGTACTTATATTTTAATTTAAGAAATTCTATGAAAGTTTTATTATTTATTTTATAATGCTTTCTGCAGTCATTGCATCTCATCCAATGGTGGATAGTGCCTGCTGCTGTCACTACTTTTTTATTATGCCTTACATTTAGATTATTACATTCAGGACATTCATGCTTATCTCCTCCATGCATAACAGCATAATTAGTAGAGGGAGTAGTGTAGAAATTTAATTTATCAAAGACTTTCTGCAGTACTATCACATCCATCTTACAGTACTCTACCATCTTCTCCATAGCTCCCTGATCTTTGCGAAATACTATATCTTTCCACAGGTCTATTCCTCCTGTATCTAATTTAGCACCCACTCCAAGATATTTAGCTATGTAATCTAACTTATTAGAGTTAAAATTAAAGTACTTTTTAGCTTGTTTAAGAGTATCTATAGTCTTATGTGATGGCATAATATCAATGCCATGATATAAAGCTCTTGTACGAAGCCATTTGATGTCAAATTTATCACCATTATGAGCCACAATCTCCTCAGCTTTATGCATAACTTTGACAAAGGCTTTGATCATTGCCTTATCTGATTGCTTTTTATCCCATGTAAGGTAGTGTACTTCATCTTGAAACTCCCACTTATAGCAGATGCAGATGATTGCTCTCTCATGGATGATATCTCCAGGATTGATTGTCAGATTATAGCCACTCCTCCAAAAGATACCTACATTAAAAGAGGTTTCTATATCAAAAAAGAGTCTATTTTTTATCATAGATTAGAAAGGTATCCTATCCTTTGCAAATTTTAGCAAGTAAGATAAGAGCAATCCTATGAATACTCCTACAAATAGTAGGCTTAGATTAGCTCTCGGGATATTTTTTTTATTATTTACTATTTTAGCCTTTGCCTCAGCTTTCTGTACTATCCTATCTTTATAGATAGTTTTGACTTTTAGCTTATATTCTATCCTTTCCTGCCACCTGGTCTTAGGCACATAGACTGTATTATATTTTATGATAGTATCTTTAGTAGTGATAAATTTCTCCCATACTATAGTATCATTAATGATAACAGGGATAGAATCAAGAGTAGTTATTCTTATAGTATCTCCTGTCTGTTCACATTTATATCCTTTCTTAATAGCTTTATCAAGATGATACTTAGCAGAGCAGCTACTGAGTACTAATACTATAAGACTAATCCTCCAAATCATTACTCTCAATTAAAGTATAAGTAAAATGATTACCATAAATAGCAGCAGCCTTTCTGCAGATATCCATAAACTCATTGAAATCTTTTACTCTTTTAAACACTTGACATCCCTCTGACCAATTTTCTACAAAAGATGATACAGTGCCTGCTTTATGGATATTGATTCCAAACATTCCTGTATCTTGTTTTACCTCATCAAAGTTCATATCTTTATTACCATCTCTCCATACAGTTACATCTCCTAATCTTTGACATACTGCTTCATACTTACCCTGATGCAAAGACAATTTATAGACTCCTCTATATTGTCCAGGTACTAATCTTGCCACTCCTTTAGAGTTATGGAATTGTAACACTCCTTTTTTACCTGGCTCAGTAGTAGCATCCCACTCATGATACTGCCACTCACCATCTTCTCTATATGATATTGTTAATTTATCATCAAAGAGATTAGTGACCTTAGTGCCTGGTGCTGAGTTTCTTACTCCTACGATATTTACATCATAGTCTTTAGCTCCTGAAAAATAAGCATAGCCTTTAGACTTTACAGCTTTCTCTATCTGTTCTCTTGTCATTTTTTTATCTTATTAATGTCCTCTTTAATATCTTTAGCTCTTGCAAATAGCAGCTTCATTGACTGCCATAGATCTATACCCTTTATTGCTTTATAATTCTCATTAATGCTCATAACTTCAATAGATGCCAGGACCAATGCAGTTACTTTAGTAAGCATGAAAGGTACACTAAAAAAAGTAAGGATGATATCATTTAGTATGAATTGATCTATTAAATAGAACATTATCACAGTAACCTCATATAGAGCTAACTTACTAATAACTGCTGAAAGCTTTCTGCTTGTTATAGTTTCTTTATTTTTTTTAGCTTTCCATATACCTGTAAGGGTATCAATAGTAATTAATACTAAGATCATAATAAGTATGCCTGATATAGGTAGAAAAAACGCCATGCAAATAGATAAAAGTGTAAAAATTTCAGATTGTATCGTAAGTAATAATATAGATAGTTGTGCTTTCATTCTTTGTTCTCCTCAAATTGTTGTACTAAAATAAATAATAAATAAAAAATTAAGAATAATCCTGCACTTTTAATATAGAGCTGTGGCTCAAATAGGCAGAATAATCCTGTAGTAAATCCTACAATAAATACTAAAATAGATAAGATACCTGAGTGGCTCATATTACTAAGATAGAGTTATTATATCCATTGCTTAAGCCATTGCAGCTACCGTTACAATTAAAGTAGCCATTGTTACCATTTAAGCCATTAACAAAGCAGTTGCAATTATCAATCATAGGTCTTAAGTCAGTATCTCTATTAGTTGATCCTGTAAATATAGGATATAATGCTTTATTAGCTAATAGATATCTGATCAATCTTTGCTCAAAGAAAGCAGCTTTTTGTGCATAATGCTCCATACTGAATGCTATAGTACCTCTATCTACTGATGATGAGTTATCTCCAAACTGAGTCTGCAATCCTTTATTCTTTAGCTGTAGTGATAAACCAAATACAGCATCCTCTGCTGCTCTCCATGCTATAATAGGCTGTATGAATACCACCAGGTCCTCCTCATCAGGATCTAAAGTCTGATCATTATACTTAGTTAGTAGATCATTATAGAATGTAGTACCTAAGATAGGCATAATTCTAAGCTGAGCCTGAGTAGCTAAATAAGGCACAATGTTATTGATATCTACATTAGCAGTAACAGGAGTATTATTTTTTAAGTAGGTTTCTGTGATAAAGTATAGCATTATATTGTAGGTGTTTGTGATTTAACTTCATCTCCACCCTCTACAGGTGTTAAGGCTGCTAAGGCTCTTATCTCATTTACTGTCATAGTCTCAAGTACTTTAGTAGCTACCAATGGAGATAGGCTATTTAATGCATCATTAGTAGCTGAGCTATCCTCTTCAAGCTCTACTATAGCCTCATTAATTATCTGATAGTTATTAATAGTGAAATCAGCATCTATCTTAGCTATGAATAACAGCTCATTAAAGATGTCAGTGATGATATCCCTTAGAGGCATGATCACATTTTTCTCAAATATGATGTAAGCCTGCTTAATATCAGAGCCACTGCCTAATGATCCTGTAGTACGAATACCCATAAGGATAGGATCAATGGTATGACTAAAGCATATCTGCTCAGTATTCAGTTGTGATGCCTCCTGAAAGAGTTTATCATTGCCATTAGTAGGTAGTGATTCTATCTTAGGGAGTTGGTCCTGGCTGTTAGCAAAGAATGCTACAGCTTTACCTGCATTAGCTGCTCCCTTTAATCTATCTATAGTATTTCTGATCATTGATTTCTCCTCCTCTGATTGTGGTCTCTTAGGGAACATCATAGCAAAGGATGGAAAGACTGAGTTTTGTATATTGCTTTTAGCAAAGTAGCTAAGCTCTCCTGATAAGAAAGCAAAGTTAAGAGCAGAGGTATAGGCAGGGAGAGGATAGTAATCCTGCCCAATGCAATGCACCTCATACACAAATAGCTGCTCATAATCTCTACAGGCAGGAGAGTATCTTTTAATCTCTCTTACTCCTATCCTGGCACTCCAATCATCACAAATAAAATATCTCTTTTTATCTATATTTACTCTTAATTTCTCAGGAGATAAATTCTCTACCTTAGTGAGCTTCATCTTATCATCAAAACATAACTTAAAATAAACTCTATTATGTAGAATGAGCTGCTGAGTAACAGCAGGCACAGTCTTTTTAATGTTCATCTTTCTCTCAAGAGTATAAAGCTCAAGTTTATCCTCCATTGATAGTCTATCAGCTACTATATTAAAGCCTCCTCCTACAGTTGCATTTACTTTGTACTGCACTATTGAGCCATGCAGAGGTGATGAGTAGAATACCTGATTGATTAGCTCAGGGAATAGGTTATCTTGACCAAAGGGAATCCATCCATTTGTCTGATTCCTACCATTTACATAGGGGAGAGTAAGATTAGCACCTCCTACCTTAAGGAATGGAGTAGAGAAGGATTGATATCCCTCTATAATCTCGTGCTTTACTTTTTTAAATAAGTCTTTTAATGCCATAATTAGTCATAAATTGATACTACAGGTGGACCACTAACTACCATCCTGCCCTCTTCTATTACTAATCCTGTGGAGTTAGCAACAGTGGGAGGTGTGATAGTGGACTCATAGATCTCATAAGTGTACTGTCCTTTGACAAAATTAATATCTACAGGATCATCTAATTCAAACTGATTAAATCTCTCAGGATAAGTGGAGATATCAGCTGTATAGAATGTAATAGGTGCTGCAGATTTATCCATCTCATTCTGAAAGACAAATAAATAGTAAGGATTAGCAAGAGTACTTACCTCAGTTAGTGTTAAGATTATCTGATTCAGTTCTCCCTTTTCAATATAGATCATAACTATATTATATCAGCCTTAAAAAATGTTTAAAAAAAAAGCCTCACAATATGTAAGGCTTTGATAATTAAGGAATTTATTAAGATTGATCAGGTAATGGGAACTTACTGTTACCCTCAATCTGATTAGCAGATACCTCATAAGCCAAATGATCTGCTTCAGCTACTAAAGTTACACTGTACTTAGAGCCATCTGCACGAGCTGTGCCTGATCCCTCTCCTGTAGCAGTTAACTGTACATTCTCAAAGTACCAATATAATCCATTAGCATCTTCAATAAATACTGCTAAGTATCTCTGACCTCCACCAAGTACATGGATAGCCTCTGATTTATCTTTATCTCTTCTATTAAACATAAGAGTAATAGTCTGAGTCACTACAGTAGAGCCACTTATTAAATCTTGAGCAGTATCTTCTGTATAGTTACCTGTGTTTCTATTGATAGCATATACAGTAGAATCAGCTGTCAGTGTTAATGTAGTTACTATCCAAGCTCCACTTGATGGTGAAGCAGCAGTTACATTATCTTGCTCACAAATCCACACTGTTCTTATCCCTCCTGTGTTATTATCACAGGGTTTTACTATTGATATTAAAGCCTCGCAAGCCATATTTTTAAGTTTTAAGTAAAGGGAGCCTAAGCTCCCTTAAGTGAATAATTATCTATTATGCTGCAGAATTGTAGAATACTATCTCAGCTCCATTTACATGGTGAAATCCTATCTTCATATTAGCACGAGTTCTGATTACAGGCTCAGCTACAGTATCTGCTAAGTTAATAGCTCTTAATGCTTTACCATCACCTTCAGCATCAAATGCATAGATCAAGTTATTTTTAAGAGTAGCTACGATCTTAGATGTAGTAAGCATTCCTGGACACATTACCATCTTAATACCTAAGTAAGTAAAGTCTAATGCTTGAGTTAAGTTAGCTTGAGTATTTGCAGCAGCAACAGCAGCACGATAAGCAGTAGCTACAGGAGTAGATACATAGATTCTTAAATCAGCTTGATTAGCAATTACAGCAGCAGGGATAGCAGCATATACTAAAGCTAATTTAGCAAGTACATTACTCGATGTAATAGCTACTGGAGATGCTATATCAATCACATCAGCATCATCCTCTAATCCTTTTACATATCCATCACACAATGCAAGAGCAGGAGTTCCTGAACCATCATCACCCATCCATCTTAATTGCTCTACATTCTCAGCGATAGTCAAAGCCATCTCATTCCAATAGTAATTCATGAATGATGCTACTGAAAAATCACCATTAGATCCTTTAGTCATCTCTAAAGATACAAAAGACTGCTCTAAGTCAAACTGACAAATCTCAGCCATTGCAGATAGAGAGCAAACGTCAATTTCTACAGATGCTAAGTCATCAGTAGATGCAGTAAATCCACAGTTTTCAGCTTGTAACACTTGACCAAATAGTACATTACTAATTTTAGTCTTAAATTTAATACCTGGCAAAGTACGGTAGTTATCTGCAGTCTCCTCTTGAAGATATGCCTTACTATAAAATGCCTCACTATTAGCCTGTAGTAATGCAGTTGCATCTACATCTAAATCAAATTTTAATTTTTTACTCATTTTTTTAGGTTTTTATTTGTTTATATTAATCGATTAAAAATTTACTTAAGGCACTAAATCTCTCTGCTGTACTTAACTTAACCTCAGATGCTTCTACCTCTTCTACTCTCTCAGCTACAGCCTCCTCAACATAGTTGCGAAGATCAGCTATTAATGCGAGCAATCTATTCTCATGCTCAGTTAGTAATGGCTGTACTATAGCCAAGATAGCTTCAGCATCTGCAGCAGGATCTATAGCCATCTCTTCTGTGGCAGGAGCTTCCTCTACTTCCTCCTCTACTATTGTCTCATCCATTGCCACCTCTTCAGGTGCAATCTCTTCAGCTGCAATCTCAGCAGCTTCTACATCTCTAATCTCAGTAATCTCTCCATCTTTTACAATGTAGATTTTATCCTCGATTTGATGCTCTCCATCAGGTAATTTCATATTATATTTATTTAATTGATTACTTAGCTTTAAGCCTAAGAATCCCTCTATAGAGAATCCTATCTGCTCATTCTTTACAAGCTCCTCATAATAATCCTTATCAGTTACCTGAGCAGTGATCATAAGAGTACCCTTTGGCACTTCTATATTATATGATGAGTAGGCTTTATCTTTTTTAGGATCTTCTACTATCCATGCCTCAAGTACATAAGCAGGCACTGTCTTTTTAGTATCATGCTCCAGGTTAAAGATGTCTCTATTTTTGAGGTCTAACATAAATTTTGAATGCAATTCCTCAATCACCTCCTGTGAGAACTGTACATAGTACTCCTCACCATCCTCATCCTTTCTGTATATCTGCATAGGGATCATGGCAGGAGCTACTACTCTATACTTTTTATCATCTGAGAAAAACATTTTTTTGTTCTCATCAAATGCCATCCCTACTACCTTAATAGCAGGAGTAGATGTAAAAGCAATCTGCTCAATAGCCAAATCTTCACCATCAGAATACTTGGGATCTATAGTTATTTTATAAATCGGTAGATCTTTAGTCATATCTATATTATATTTTTTTTATATTTGTTCAAAAATTAAACTATGATAACAGTATTTAATAAAGAAATCCCTAACAAAATGGATGAGCTGACCTTAGATCAGTTCCAAAAAATCTCAGCTATTCATAATAATACTGAGTATGATACACTTGAAAAACATTGCAAAGTCTTTGAATACTTAGGTATCACTGAGGAGGAGATGGATGTGGACTTTGAAATTTTTTTAGAGAATGTAAAACTTTTTAACAAAGATAATTTTACTAAGAAAGATACAGTAGAAGAGATAGAGCTTGAGGGATATACCTATAAGGCAGAGATGAAATTAACAGTAAAAGAAAGTAGGTTAATAGAGAAGATTGTAAAGAAAGACAATAAAGAATTTATAGCTGATATCATGGCTCTGTTGTTTAAAAGAACTGACTTGACTAAAGCTGAGCATTATGATCCTGCACATCTTAAGCATAAGGCTAAGCTCTTTAGTAATCTTACTGCAGATATAGCCATGCCTTATCTTACTTTTGTTACTCATAAAATTACAAGTCATGCAGATACCATGTCAATGGAATCAGATAACAGTGGAGCAGTTCCTGGAGATCAGGAGGCTGAGCAGTGAGGATGGAATCTTTAGCTATCATGTAGATATTTTAGCTATCCTTACTGATCAAGATCATGAGGTCTTTAATGAGATGGACTTAGATGAGCTTAAAGAACTTACTAACAATCTTAAGTTCATAAACTCTGAGCCATCTAAAAAATACAAAACTACTTTAGATAAATATCAGCTAAAAAAATTTAGCAAATTAAACTTAGGAGAGTTTATTGACCTGGAGTACTACTTCTCAAATAACTATTTAGATCACTTCTGCCACATCATAGCATTGCTTTATAGGAGAGCTTCTAAGAATGATTATGGAGATGATGTAATGGAGCTGTATAATTACTCACCATTAGATAGATTAAATTGGTATTTAGACTATAAGATAACAGATGTCTATGGATTAATCCCTGAGTATCTAAAATTTAGGGAGAATTTTACTAATACTTATACTAACTTATTAGATGATGTCCATACTGATGATGAGGTCTTAGATGATGCTGATGATATAAAAGAGCAAAAGAAAGAGAAAGATAAGCAGAGATATGCATGGGAATATACTATCATGTCTCTATGTAATAATGATGTAACTAAATTTAATAAGGTCTTAGATATGCCTGTCGTGTTAATCTTTAATATCTTAGGAATGAAAAAAACTTTAGACTCTTAAAGCTCCTCCCTGTGTAAAATCAGCAGGAGGATCTAATGCATAGAATGTATAAACTAATCTTTGATCTTCAGGTAAAATTTCTGCTATATCTAATATAGGGAATTTAGTAGATAACCATTCAATGTACTGACTATAGATTTCTGCTGTAATACCTGCAGCTCCAAGCTCTCTTGTAAAGGCACTTACAAAATCATAAGGAGGTATAGATCCATCATTAGGTCCGTAAGCATTAGCTGTCTGAGGTACTCCATTATTTAAAAATACAAAGTAATACATAGCCACAATCTCTATCTCAAGATCTCCAAATCCTGTTACCTTAGCATTAATCCTTACACTCTCTACTAATGTACCATCTCCTCCAGCTACTTTGCCTCTAATGATTCTCTTTAAGATAGCAGCCATCCTCCTACGAGTAGGATACAATATATTAAACTCTCCTGTTTTTTTATATGCCATAACTATATTATATCAGAGTTTATTATTGTTCAGGAATTTGACAATTTGTCCAGGAGTTAATAGAGATAGTTAAATTCATCTGCCACCCTGCAGCATAATCTAATAGATCATTATTTAAAGGTATGAAAATAGGAGTACCCTCTATATCAAAATCATAATCATTAGAGAAAGTAAATTCCATGTAAAGATCCTGTAATATCTGCTGACAGTCTGATAAGATTGTAGTAATGTTAGCTCTATCCATCTGTATAATATCAAAGCAATATATCTCTAAATTAAAGATAGTGACATTAGGATTAGGAGTAGCTCCTGTAGGTACTACAAATACTAAAGGATACTTCTCATCCACTGTAGCAAAGTTCACCATCTGCTCCTTAAAATCTGATCCTACTTTTTTTACCTGTAGATGATTGTCATAGAATGCTATAATCTTATCTACTATTGCCTGATAGCTTATCATAATTGAGAATTTTGTTGTATATTATTTATGTGATGCTGAGTAGCTGTTATCTCAGTCTCTGAGACTACTGCAGTTACTGTCATGTTAGTACTACCTCCTCCTCCTGCTGTTATGTCATTACCTGTATTAGCTTGACCAAATAGCTGAGGACCTGATGGAGCTACTGCTGTAAGTCCTCCACTATCTACAGCATCAGGAGATCCTGGAGATTCAAAAGTAGTAGCTGCTATCTTAGCTATAGTAGTAGCAGAGGTAATAGCTGAGAAACCTAAGGCAGCAGCCATAGCAAATCCTCCATCAAATTTAGGATACTGTGCTAAGATAGATGTAATAGCTTTACCTGCATCTATTACTGCAGATGCTAACTGTAATTTTTTATTTAGAGTAAATTGTTTTTTAAGCAGTGCCTCCTCCTCTTTACTACCTTTCTTTACCTTAGCTAATTTAGCACTCATAGAGATATCATTAATAGCAGTGATGGCTGATACTGATTTCTCTGCAAAATCTATAGCAGCATCAGTAGTCTTTTTTATCTCTGCTCTTTTTTTCTCTTCTGCTTCTTTAGTGATAGCTAATTCTTTCTGTTTACCATCTTTAGTAATCTGAGCTAATTGTAGCTGTAATGCAGTTGTCTCTGCTATAAGCAATGCATCACCCTCTTTAAGATCTTTAATTTTTTCATCATAGGCTTGCTGAGCAATGAGTTTATCATACTCTACAAAAAGTTGCACCTGCTTTATTTTATCCTGCTCATTAGCTGCTGTTAATTTTTGCAGCTCATTATACTTAGCATCTTCTATAGCTATTTCTGCAGCAGCTTTATCAGCAGCATTTTTTTTATCTGTTTCAGTTTTTTCCTTTTTAGCTGATTGATCTTTTAATGCAATCTCATTAAGTGCATTCATTTGAGCTATCTCTAAATCTTTAGTATCAAGTTTAAATTTTTTAGCTGATGCTATTAATGCAGTATATTTTTTATTAACCTCATATATCTCCTTTTCTGATGCAGTCATTGTAAGAGTTAGCAGATACTCTGCAGCATCCTCTGCAGCTTTTTTAGCAGTCTCTAATTCTGTGTTTTTTTGTTTTGGCTCAGGCTTTTCTTTCTCACGCTTAGTACCTGTATTCGCTTTAATTTCTGCTACTTTTTTAAATGCAATTTCATCTAATAAAATTTTTCTTTCAGCGAGCATCCTTGTTCTTAA
>SXGU01290629.1_pt1 | contig 15038 bp, 13 predicted proteins | sample 3174531 | NCBI WGS metagenome assembly SXGU01 (sample SAMN11356863, study PRJNA531348) | freshwater metagenome | isolation source: freshwater sample F1-140 | place: China: Fuxian Lake, Yuxi | collected 2017-12-25
AGCCCGAACCCCCATCGGCAAACTGAGTGGCGCGCTCGCATCGTTTAGTGCCGCTGAACTCGGTGGCGTTGCAATCGCAGAAGCACTAAAGCGTGCTGGTGTCGCCCCACACGAAGTTGAACACGTGATCATGGGGCAAGTACTCATGGCTGGTCAAATTTAACAACATCATGCATGTGAGGGTGGGCAATGTCGAGCCAATCTTCAAAGCAGAGTCCCTTGATTTAGAGGTTTGTGTTTTTGTCGACAACCATATTTCTGGTGGTGTTGACACTTTTCTTCGTACGCTGCTGCCACGTCTGTCAATGCATCTGAAAAAAATTGTATTGATTGTAAATGCTAACTACCCAAACATAGAACGAGTGATCGACAAGTGCCCGGATTCATTGGTAGTCATCCGATTCTCATCTATCTTCCAGAGGCCCTGGTTTACTCGAGTTGGCTGTATACCGCGCCCTCCAGCCGTTGAGAAATTATTGGCGATAGCTAGACGCATGTCGGAGTATGCATTGCTCCCAAATGAAATTCTAAAGTTTCGCCGTTTGGGGGTTTCTAGCAGAGCCAGGGTTCTAGTCGTTAATGGCGGATATCCAGGAAGCTACTCGGCAATTGCGGCAGCAATAGCATTTTCCAAAGAGCATCCGACAGCACTTAACGTGCACAATTTTGCCGTGAAAAAAAAATTTCCGACACTTATTATTGATTGGTTGATTGACCGATTAGTTGCTAAAAGAGTCCAGCTATTCATCGGCGTTTCACATCTAAGTACAGATTCTTTAAAGGATCGAATCTCGTCAGCTCGACTGCAGTCCCAGGTGATTTACAATGCAGTTGAGATAGGAAATTTGGGTCTGAATAATGTCACTCAACAAACATCCGCCCCTCAAACTGAAAAAAAGGTGATTGGATTAATCGGCACAATTGAGCAAAGAAAAGGGCACTTTCTCGCGATTGAAATATTGGCTCATCTTCATACCAAAAACCTGTGTGACAGGGTCATGCTTCGGTTTGTTGGGTCAGATCCATTTTTCATACAAAAGTCACTTTCAAGACATGCAACGACGTTAGGGGTAAGCGATTCAGTTGCCTTTGTCGGTTACGTTGAAAATCCAATTGAAAAATACTCGGGGGTTGACGTTGTAATCGTGCCATCTTTAGTAAACGAATCGTTCGGTCTCGTTCCAATAGAGGCACTGAGCCTAGGAATTCCTGTAATTGCTTCGTCTGCTGGGGCGTTGCCAGAAATTCTTCAGGGCATGCCAAACTGTACCTTGATAGCGAATTTTGATGTTGAAAGTTGGGCTAACGCACTAGAACTTGCACTCAAAACTGAAAATAATTCAAGCAAAGTCATGCAATCCGAGAAGCTCACGCGGCTATGTAATCCCGATCGTATGGCAAGCGAATATTTGACCGCTATTTTTGATTTAGAAAATTGACAATGGGTAGGAGAACTTTCAAGCCTGGGAACACGCCATGAGATGGTTTGAAGATAGCCTTACCGGTGTTATGCAAGCACTTAAGCGAATTGCGAAGAAATTTCTACGTCAAGCAGGCTTCGGACTATGGAAGATTGATTCAACCGAAACTCTAAATTTTGAGAACCTTCTTTACTCATTGCTAAGAAATCTTGAAACAATCAGTTTCATCCATGTAGGTGCTCATGATGGAAAATCATTCACAGATCCGCTTTACCACTTCGTTATGAAAAATCCAGAAAGAGTCTCGGGCGTCATGGTCGAGCCAGTCAAGGAGACATACACCAAGTTGGTTGCCAACATCGGACACGTTGATTCAGTTCAACTTCTCAACGTTGCGATTCATCCGACTCTACAGAATGTGACCATTTACAAATTCAGCCCAGTCGACAAAGCATTTGCCTTTAATGCCTCCGGGCTTGCGTCTACCGACAAAAACAGGTTCGACGCACTAATGATAAAGGGAGATGAGAATTCAATTCATAAAGAGGAAGTCTCGGCAATCACCATGGCGGAATGTCTCAATTATCTTCAAGCGAGTCCGACGGGCGTTGACGTGATATGTATCGATACTGAGGGTTTAGACTTTGAATTAATTAGGAGTCTCGACTTTGATAAAATTAAACCTTATATTATTCGTTTCGAACATAATCTTTGCACTCTGACAGAACCCGATCATTTGCAAAACTACGCAAGCTTGGTCGAGTTGTTAAATAAAAACCAGTACCAAGTGTTTACCGAACACAACGATGCTGTGGCCGTCTCAAACCGTCTGATTCCACTCATTGTTTTACTTACGGAAGACCACGGGTGACTTGTTGAAAATGCTTTTAAAATCTTGGAATTCTTCTACCCTTGAGAAGGTAGATAATCCAGGAGAGTGAGGGATCCAGGCGAAACGCTGCACCAAAAGCTCTCAGCGATGTTGCGATCAATCTGATTCGCAGCAGCGTTACTCCAAGTTCAACCTGCACCAGGGCTTGGCGGCGAAGATTGAGTCTTCGACCCAACGGTGACAGTTTTAGCTTGGTCGCAGCAAGTTTAAACAGTTGGGCTTCTTCGTCAAGACGCTTAAGGGCGATCCCTCTCGAATTTGTCAGGCTTGACTGATGTAGACGGACTCCGACCAAAGATTTATCAATCATAAAGCACTGACCCGTAACTGCAAGCTTCAGAGTTAGATCAAAATCCTGAGCATAGGTAAATAAAGGGTCATAACCGCCAACACCCTTGGCCGCATTCGTTCGATACATTAACGATGAATTGACAAAAATATTTCTTTCACCCAACCGGTCGTGATGGACAATACCCGCGAAAGTTCTTAAGCGGCGAACGGCGGATCGCCCTTCAAATATTTGTGAATAGCCACTCCCCACCAAGACAACATCATGGAAAGCATCAAATACTGCGAGCTGAAGTTCGAGCCGGTCGGGCATCGCTACATCATCAGCATCAAGAATTGCCGTAAATTGTGTATCACTCTTGGCAAAAGCCATATTCAGTGCAGCAGTACGGCCGATGTTACTGGGTAGATGAAAAATTTTTATTCGATCATCGCCTAACTCAAGGGCGTCGAAACTTGCATCAGTTGAGCCGTTGTCAATTAGTATCAGTTGCCACCCCTGAAACGACTGACTGAGAAGTGAGTCAATTGCGATGGGTAAGTACCGCCCAGCGTTGTATGCAGTCATTAATACTGAAACCAACGCGGTCATGATACGAATTTTTTCATTTTTTTCTGGATTCTTTGAGTATATTTAAAATTCTAAAACAAGTTCAAACAAAGAATACTTTTTACGACAAGTGTTCAATTTTGATGACCGGTAAATACAATATTGACCAAAATGCCACCAAAATTACATAAGTAAATTAGTGGATGGATCTCCCACCCACGAGGTACCACCTACAGCAAGCATCTCACGGAGTTCATCGCTAGATCGTGCGATAGATTTTCGCGAAATAACACTTGCTCTTGAAATCTCAAAATCTGAATAGCCGTTCTCGTACGGTTCAAATACGATGTATCGAGCACCTCGCCCAACAGCTTCTGCCAGTGCTGTTGAGATACCGCCAACGAAAAGGGGGGATGAATGGACATACTCCCAAAAGAAGCCCTGTAAAATCTCGGCTTGGAGATCCATGTCTTCCAGGATTTTCCTTACGTATGCCATTTCGCCCACCCATCTAATCTTCACTCCAATCTTCCGATATCCAGACTTAACGAGCACTGTCAATGCTCCAATCAGGGTCGAGGCGGGTGAAAATGGATCACTTTGTGGATTTAAGTTGTTGTGAGTCCATGTGAGTACGATCACGTCGAATCTATTGCGAAAATCTGTGCTTTTGGGGTTGCTCATGAGAAATGGAGGGTACACAACGTCAATATTTTTTTCTGAAAATCCATAACGTTGATAAAGTTCAAGTTGTCCTTGACCATAGGCCGCAATTCGATTGACTAGCCAGCGGGAATCGTCGCGTGATCTCAAAAATGGAAAGTAAGGAACTACCGCGTAACCGTCCATATACATAGTTGTTTCTATATCACGTTTGTTGCAGATCTGGTACCAAAGATTCCAGTGTTCTATTCCATCAGCGGCTAAGAAAACTTTTTTAGGGTCATAAAAATCAAGCATATTTTGAATCTGCGCGCTTGCTATGACTAACAAATGCCGAATTTTTCTATAGGTTTCTTGGACATATCTCGAAATTGAACGAACAGAAGCATCTGACCATTGAAATCCACGTTGCATCAGAAATTCACGTATCATTTGCTCATTGAAGATATTCGAGATTTCTTCGGGGAAAAATACCTCGGATGTGCGAATATCCTTCGAGGTAGCACAAGGAATGGCCGACCGAGTCAAGGACTTCCGATAGAGCGATAACCCTTCTGGATCAGCCCTGCTCGCATGAAAAGTGACCCAATCAGTAACCCACAAGTTCTGATAGGTTCGCAATCGCTTACGAACAGCAGGTTGCAACGCTCGAACGACGCGCGCAGACGTGGGTATTCTCAGCATCTCTCGAGAAATAACTTGTTCATCAAGTCGCGGGACAAATGAAATAGGCTCCACCCGCCGCTCCGCTAACCCAAGTTCTCGAGCAACAAGTCGTTGCAGTTTTGTCGTTTCTGCATCCATTTCAACATACAGTGACCCTGCCGTCGTGACTCTCATCTGTTCCGCATAGCGCAGTATCGAAGCTGTCGCATGCCAAATCATGTAAGACAAAGTGGAGCCAATCGATACTCCGTCATATTCTGTAACATCGTTACCACTTAAATCTCTGTGCCAACCAATGACGAATTCCCTCACTTCTCTTGACTGAGAATCTAAGTCAATCATCGCCTGGGTATCCAAAATTTAGTCTTCACTAACAAATGTCTCCCTTTGATAGAAGACTGTCAACACTAGCGTCTTATCCTCGTCGCAAATTCACAACTGCTGCTCACAGATCTGGACAAAAAATCGTACGAAAAATTTGAATCAAATTTATTTTTCGCAGACTCGCTATGCCACTGGCGCAGAATGACCAACCCTTGAAAAGCTCGGAGAAACCTATTCTCAAAAGATACCATTACTCAAATTAAAGTAACTGTTCCTTGTGAAACTTGCATAGTGCTATCGCAGTTTCTCAGCATCTCGCTGTCATGAGAAATAATAAACAAAGTTCTGAGACCGCGCATAGAAAGCAACTCAGTCAAAATTTGCTTGGATGTCAAGGCATCAAGAGCACTCGTGGCCTCGTCAAGAACGAGAATTTTAGGATCCGAGTACAAGGCCCGTGCGATACCGATTCGCTGGCGCTGTCCCCCGGATAACTTTGAGCCATTCTCCCCGACCAAAAAATTAATACCCTCAGACTTTTCAGATACGAAATTTGACAGATGGGCTTGAGAAAGCGCCCATAAAATACGGTCGTCATCAATTAGTTTGTTTGGTGTACCGAAGGCGACGTTTTTTTTAATTGTGTCGTCAATCAAGTAGACAGATTGTGGAACGTAGCCAATCAATTTTCCGACGGGTTTGTTGATGGTGACCCCACCGATAACCACCTGCCCGTGAGTTGGTTGCAGTAACCCCAATGTCAGACATGCAATCGTACTTTTCCCAGAGCCGCTCTCGCCACATATCCCGACCATTTCCCCTGAACGTACTTGAAACGAAACATTCTCAAGGACTGGAACTGTTGCTTTGGGGTACTGAAATGAGATATTCCTGAATTCAACAAAACCCGTGCTCGGAACCTCCCGTTTGACCAATGGTTCTCGCGTTAATGGGGTGGTGGCATCGACCAAAATTTCTGTTGCAGCTTTTCCGTATCGAAGATTCTGAACCGCAAAAATTATTCGATTTAGGGTAGGCAGCACTCGGAACGCAGCTGCAGAAAATACTGCGAGTTCAGGCAGCGACTGAGCAAGGGATCGTCCACCAGCCGTGAGCGCGATGAGTAAGACGCCCAAGCCTGTAAAAGCGAGGAACTCAAGCCACACTCGAGGCAGAGTGGCTAGTGTCTCATAATTTCTCGAAATTCGTGTGGATTGAGACAAATGAAGTTCATATTTTGCCGCAAACTCCTCTTCACATTCCATAGCCTTCAATTCTTTGATTGCTGCAAATCCTTCTTGTAAAACCTGAATCTTTTTGCTTTCCAAGTTGGTTCGAATCGTTCCCCATGTCGCAATCCGTCTACGCGTCAGGAGATAAAAGGTGGCACCAAGCACTCCAAGAAAGAATATTAATACTGCCGTTGCAATCGGCTCGACAACCATCAGTAAACCGAGAAGTGCTATCAAAACTGCTCCATCTGTGCCCAAGATCAACAGCGAATTAACTGATAATGAGACGAACTCACCTGCGGTTCCGACGTTTCTCATAAGTTCTGCAGAGTTGTGGTCCACATGAAAGACATATGGTTTGTTGAGATAATAGCGAAGTGCACCACTGGCAAGACGTTGTTCAATTTGCCGACAAAACTCGCGTTGGAACCAAATAATCCATACGGCATATATGCTCTTGACGGCAAATATTGTGGTGAGCCCAATCACAACGAATGAAACAACAAATATCTCGTCCTTATCACTTATGACGCTCGACAGCAGTGGAATTCCGGTTCTTGATAAACCCTCCGTTAGGACAGTGATGGCTGGAAGTAAGGCTCCAAAACTGATTATCTCAAGTATTACCCCGACGGTTAGGGCGAGGCTAAGGACCCCTGCGGTACGACGCTCCTCTTTGCTAAGCAAGTTCCAAACGGTTTGCAGCGTTCCTGATCTCACAGCGACAAGCCGTCCTGAGGCTTCAGTGCTGACCCAGAATTGAGTGCCCGCCGATACTCAACAAGAACTCGGGAGACTGTCAACTCGGTTGAAAGTCGGACTGCCAACTCGGCATTCAACTGCCATGCATAATCAACCATTTTTGGATCAGTAAGGGATTCTCCAAGAGAGTTGACCACGCTTTCAAAATCGTGGGGGTCCACAAGTCGTACTTGATTCTCGCTGGACGCCCACTCATTGACACATGAACCGATTGATTCAATAGGGAAAGCCCCTGTCCATACCGCTTCACGGAAAGATCCTGGAAATCCATCACATAAGGAAAGGGACAGCGAGACACGGGATTCACGAAATAACGTCAAAACTTCTTCATGAGTCAAACTCTTCTTACGGTAAGGGTGTATCTCCAACCCAGTCCACTTTCTTGTCAACCGAAGTTTAATAACCATCCAGATACTGCACGAATAAACATGAATCTTGAACCCCTGCAAGTGTTTGGCGTTCTGGACTACTGCTCGAATACTCGTTGATGCCTCTCCAACGAAACCGGTATACCCCTTGACGATAATGGCAGTTCTTAAACTAGGACGTTCAAGGGAAGACAACTCACGTAGTGACTCCACCCTACCAACACCCCCGCTCGCAGAAATGGGTTGTGAGCACTGCCTTAAGTAGCCCAGTCCTCGAGCTAGAAGTTCGTCACGCTGGCATTCAACAAACAAAAATGAAATCAACTCAAGAGTTTGTTTGATTCGCAACTGGTGTCTAGGTTTCCGAACGAACCAGGCAAAATCGCTTCCCCACACGCTCAATGCAACTGGGGATGAATGAGGACGTTTACGCATAGCACGAAGAAATAGGTACCCGGCATGTTGGGTTTCCAGCAAGTGAACTAGGTCAAAGTGCTCTCTTTCGAGAAATCTGCGTAGGCGCCAACCTTGAAGGCGTTGTGCGAAAAGTAAATCAATCAGACCAAAGATGAATGCCGAATACCGATCCAAGCGCCGCATGCGAAGCAAATCAGAACCAGGCTTACGGATTATCTGTGCGATCGCAGAGTGAAGTCTGCGGTGTGGTGTCGATGGAAACAGCACAATCTTAAACTCGGATCCGTTCAACTGATTAATCCAGCGAGCCGTATGGACGCTGTCACACATTGCGATAAGGAGAACCTTCATTTGCGTGCAAGACTTAGGTCGATTACAGAACGAAAGCGATCTTCAAAATTCAAGACATTATATTTCCACTTAAATTTGTGATTAACTATTTGTTCACCTCGTAAAGCAACAGTGCCTGCAAATTCTGGATCGGTTAGTAGATCTTCAACCCGATCCAGAATTGACCTTTCGGGAGAATCGTAGATAACTCCGTATCCTTCTGGGAACACCGATTGGAGGCCGTCAAGTTGACTGGCAACTATCGGAACTCTTGCGGATAAATACTGGACTGACTTCCACGGAAAAGCAACGTGCGTAACTAGCAAACGATCAAAAGGGATAATTCCAACGTCTGCTAATGCCATGAATACCGAGATTTGATTGAACGGTATCCGCCCGACAAGATGCACACAATCTTGAAGCTGATGTTCTCTCACCTTTTTCGTGAGTTCACTCATCAAATCCCCATCTCCAGTCACGATGAGCGAAATCATGGCGCGCCGTCGACTATTGCTCGCGAGCTCATCAAGGACGCGAGATAAACCAGAAAATGTGAATAGGCTGCCAAGAAAGTAGATAATTTTTCTGTCAGACGCAATAGATAGTTGGCTTCTTAGCCTGAGAACTTGATCATCAGATGGATTCAAATGTTCTGCTACTCCCGCGAAATCAACCGAGCAACGAGCCCGGCTGGCTCCCATGCTTACGCAATACTCGAGCAGTTTTTCATTGTTTAAGGAGAGCCAAGACGAGCGTCTGTAGACAAAACGCTCCGCAACTTTAATCAACCCCCGAAAAGCGGAAAAACGGATTGCGTGTGACACATCAAGCCCCCGATACAACACAGGCACCTTAAACAAGTTGGCTAGAAGTAACGTTTGCCATCCACTTGTTGGAACCGCATACAGCACAATTATGTCGTACCTCTTGGCTCTCAAAAGCGAGATCAAACACGGAACCAGTGTGAAAGATGCGACCAGCCGATCAATCGGGGGTCCCACAATGCGTCCTGGCGTCACCACGTGGACATGCGAGCCAGGATATGTTCTTGAACGATAGACAACAGAGTTGGTCCGAAGATCTAGCAAACGCCGAAACCCGCGCGGGCTGACACCTTCAGGAAAGTCAACAAAGTCGACATCATGACCGCGCAACGATAATAACTCAGGTAACTCGTGCATCTCGAAAGTAACTTTTTCACGCCAATTAACTTCGTGTACAAAAAGAATTCGCACATTCGTAGCGTAGTTCGCGGAGTGCATATGCTGTTGACTATGTTTCTTCAAATTGATGGTGAATCGTGCCGCCTGAATCCGATGCCAATTCTGAAGTGATGTCCGAAGTTGCAGTTTTTGGTGATAACCGTGGCTTACTCAGTCAGGTACTTAACGACTCAACGCTGTATCCCATCAAACCACTGCAGAAGAATCTTCGAGATAATTTGCTTGACAAAACTTTTGCAATTTGCCGACCACGAGCCAAGCGGCAAGCCGAGTATTTCCGACGGCAATTCAAGCGCTCTGGGAGTCAACTTCTTGTTTCACTCATTGACAACGTTGAATTTTTGGGCATTTTGTCGAATCCTGATACAAACCACCGAACAGTTGCTATTCAAAATGGTGTGCGTCTTCCAGACACGGAGTGGTTATATTCAATCGACAGATTTAAGGCAATGAACTGTCGTCATCAATACCAACACGACATCTTTCTCACCTGGGGAGAGTGGGATGCCGAGAGATACCTACAACTTGGGGGCTCTGCTCGAGAACTAATTGCAGTGGGATCTCTTGCGGACTCCATACACAGGGCAAAATCTGAATTCATACCAGAACGTCACCAAATCGGCGTACTTGAAATGAGGAATCCGCGAAACTTCTTTTTTGACGTGCTTTCGTTCCCACCGCGAAATCGACAAATCATGTCAGATTTCTCGCAGAACGTCCGTACGTTGTACTCGCATCTTGAGAGGTTCTGCCGATCCGAAGCAACGCAGCCACTTTTTGTACTCAATTCGACGCATGAATTGGCCCCACAGTTGCAGCTTTTGGATGGTCTCTATCCAAATAATAAGAAAATTCATTATGACGCATTGAATACCTTGGCTTCGTATGACGGAGTTATGTCCTGTCATGTCGTTGTCGGGGTGCTCTCTTCGTTGCTTGTCGAAGTACTCGGAAGAGGCAGAAAAATACTTGCCTTCAACCCTTCAGGTAATGCCGACCTGGATTTTCCTATTGACGGAATCTGGACTTTGCGCGACAGTCGGTATGAGGCATTTGAAGAGCGATTACGAATAATCATAGAAATGTCAGCGTCTAAATGGGATAATGAAGTCCGGGTCGTCAGAAAAAGTCTAATCGCTTATGACCCGCAGGCTCCCACAGATGTCGTGATTCGAAAGCTTGTTAATGATTTGATTGCGACGTGACCTAGATGTCGCGCTACATTCGAAAGCTCATCTGGTTAGCTTCATATCCAATCATCCGTCAGATTACGCGTCTCGAAAATCTGCACTCTGGCGAAGAGTGCTACATCTTCGGTGATGGTTCATCAGTAAAACAATTCGAGTTGTCAGCCTTTGCTGACAAAGTCAGTATCGCAGTCAACGCCTTTCCTCGCCATAGGGATGCACGAAAACTTAACCTCCGCTACTGGGTCGTTGCGGAAGCAGGATTCTTTCTTCCCCCGCTGTTTAGAACCTCAATGAATAATATCAAAGGATATCGAAATCGCTTGAGGTTCCAGTCGTTCTATCGACGACAACCGCGTGATTCTTGGAACCTCATTCAGATAACGAGCATCACGAACCTGCCGGGATTGTGGAAAGATTGCCCGTACTACTTTTGGGACCAATTACCACGCGGGAGTCGAGGCCACAACAATCTGAGAGCAGACTCGATGTTTGCTGGTTCAATCTGTGCTGCAATCACTCTTGCTCAGTACTTGGGATTTAAGAAAGTTATTCTGATTGGATTTGACAATACCCACAACCCCGGAATGTCTCACCACTGGTATGAAAACATCACTCCTATCGTTTCCCCGCAGATCCCGGGAATCTATCACCGAGACTTTTTTGACATGATGCTGAAGCACATTGAGATTGTGACTATGACTCCCACACCCCAATCGACGGAACTCCCATCAGTTGACTATAGGTCGCTTACTGGTCGTGACCTTTGCTATCGGGAGAATGTTGAACTACTTGCTCGTGAAGATCTTGAAGTCCTTGCTCTAAATCCCCGCTACAAGATCTTTTGAGGAATCTAAATACTATTTATCCGCTCAGTCTGTTGTTTCGACGAACAACGTCAACGTACGAGTGAATAATGCGTGACACTTTCTCTGCAACATTGACGTGTTTATAGTCGTTTGGCCGATTTATTTGAGAAAAATCATCTTTTCCCTGATTCCTGAGGATTGCCAATGCTTGACGGAGTCGCTCAAGACTTGAACCGACCATCATGACACTGGCTTGTTCCATCGCCTCCGGTCTCTCGTGAGTATCCCGGAGATTTATAGCCTTGAATCCGAGGATTGATGCTTCTTCACTGATTGTCCCGCTGTCACTCAAAACAGCTACCGCTCTTGTCTGCAAGTGAACGAACTCGCTGAACGAAAGTGGCTCCAAGAGACGAACAAGCGGATGTATTTGGGTGTTTATCCCCATGAGCCGACTTCGAGTCCGCGGATGAGTCGACATGACGACTGGCAGTCCATCATCAGCCGCCAACGAGTTGAGCATGCTCACGAACTTCTCCAAACGCTCTGGTCTGTCCACATTTTCTTCACGATGAAGGCTGACAGCATAGAACGAATTTTTTTTCAAACTTAAGGTCTCGAGAATCTCACTCGACTCGATACTTTCGCGATAGTAATGAAGGACTTCTGCCATCGGACTGCCCGTTACAACGATTCGCTCTGCAGCGATGCCCTCGCGCAAGAGATATTCTCGGGCGATTGAACTATATGGCAAGTTAATATCGGCGATATGATCAATTATTTTACGATTAATCTCTTCAGGTACTCGCGGGTCAAAACAACGGTTCCCAGCCTCCATGTGAAAAGACGGAATCATCAAGCGCTTAGCCGCAATCAGACTGAGGCCGCTATTTGTATCGCCTAGAACTAAAACCGCATCTGGTCGGATACTGAGTAGAGCCGTCTCGGTACCTTCAAGAATCGCGGCGATGGTTCTTATCGGCGTATCTCGAGCCGCATTAAGAACAATGTCAGGTCGAGCGAGCTTCAGATCTTCAAAGAAAACATCGTTTAGTCGAGGGTCATAATTCTGACCAGTATGAATAAGAACATGAGAGGTATCTCTGCGTAAAACCGAAATAACTCGTGATAGACGGATGATTTCTGGCCGTGTACCAACAATAGTTGCAACAGTTATCTTCTTAATGTTCGATCACCTCCCCAAAAGTATCAGTCTTGTGAGGATTAAATACTTCGCTTGCCCAAACAAGCACCGACAAGTCTTCGTTCCCAAGATTGGTGACACTATGGATCCATCCAGGCACCGACTCAACTACAACCGGAGTATCTGCGCTCACGTCGACATAATGAATTGTTCCGTCGAGAAGGTTTTGAAACTGGAATCTTGCCGCACCGTGGGTCACGATAAATTTTTCAACTTTGGTATGGTGGAAGTGCGATCCCCTAGTCACGCCCGGTTTCGCTGTAAAGAAAGAAACCTGACCGGATGACACAGTCTTGATGAATTCAACGAATAAGCCTCGCTCGTCTTTGTGCTGATCCAATGGATACGAGAAGCTTGAGGGTTCCAGAAAACTCACGTAAGTGGCGTACAAGGCTCGATGAATGCCTTCTCCAACTTCGAGGACTGCTCCAGATCTTCGTTTGCGATGCATTTCAATCAATGTCTTGGCCAGGTCACCGACAGTTATCCGATAGATGGGGTTGAGCTTGAATGACGGATCAGTGAACCCCCTCGACAAGTCATGAATGATTGCACGAACTAAGTCATCAACATAGAGAATCTCTAGCACCTCATCAGGATTATCCACTCGAATCGGGAGGTTTCGGATGATATTGAAAGCAAAAGTTGCAACTACCGAGTTGTAGTTGGGTCGTGACCACTTACCGAAGACGTTCGGTAATCGTGCGATTCTCGCAGTTACCCCGTTTCGATTTCCGTATGCAGAAATTATCAATTCTGCATCTTTTTTAGATCGACCATATGGACTATCGATTATTGCCTGTGTAGAAGAGGTGAAAAAAATTGGTGGGGTGCCATGATTTTCAAGCACCTCCAAAAGTTCTTTAGTAAACCGTACATTGACAGATTCAAACTCTGAAACTTGCGAAGATCGGTTGACTCCAGCCAAGTGAACAACGGCATCACAACCGCGAACGCTCTTCCGTAACTCCTGGTTGCTCGTCCTGCGACCTACTTCTCTCACACAGAACTCCGGCTTATTCTTTAGGTGCTGAATCAGATTTCGCCCGAGAAATCCATCGGCTCCGGTCACTAACACTGTCTTGGTCATACGTCTTGGTGCTTGAGCGAACCGGAACTCATGAAGTTTTGGATAAGTGCCAGATTTTTCAAGAGGTCAGCAGTCTCTCGAAGGTCCAAACGATGTGTGTTGTGGGATGTGTACTCAACGGCATTCTCGATGCCCTTGAGTCCTTTGCTCACGTATCGGGCATAATTCAGATCACGAGAGTCGGGAGAGACTCGGAAGTAACGACCCATGTCTTGGGCTACGGCGACTTCTTCGCGACTTAGGAGAATTTCAAAAAGCTTCTCACCATGTCGCGTTCCGATAATTTCTGTTGGGTGATCTGGCAAGCCAATAACCATCCTCAGGGCTTGTGAAATGGTTTCGACAGTTGCCGCTGGTGCCTTCTGAACAAAAATCTCACCGTTCTTGCCGTTCGCAAATGCAAAAAGCACAAGGTCAATAGCATCATCCAGCGTCATCATGAATCGTGTCATCGCTGGGTCTGTCAAGGTGATTGGAATGCCGTCTTGAATCTGTTGAAGAAATAACGGAATAACAGATCCTCGAGACGCCATAACATTTCCATATCGCGTTGTGCAGATAGTTGTTTGGTCGCCCTCGAGACCTCTCGACATCGCAATTGCAACCTTTTCCATCAAAGCCTTCGTGAGACCCATCGAATTGATCGGGTAAACGGCTTTGTCAGTGCTGAGACATACAACCTTCCGCACCCTGGCAGATATCGCTGCTGCAAGAACATTTTCAGTTCCAAGTACATTGGTTTTTACTGCCTCAATTGGGAAAAACTCGCATGAAGGAACCTGCTTAAGTGCAGCGGCATGGAATACATAATCAACGCCACGCATAACTGTCGCGACACTGTTAGCGTCCCGTGTATCTCCGAGATAATACCGCAGTCTAGAATCTGCATACTTTCTACGTTGCTCATCTTGTTTCTTCTCGTCGCGACTGAAGATTCTGATCTCTTTGATGCTTGACCCCAGAAACCGACTTAAGACTGCATTTCCAAAAGATCCAGTTCCCCCAGTGATGAGCAAAATTTTGCCGTCAAACACTTCATCATCTTAGACCGCATGTTTTGCGATAGTAAGCAGAAACTTGATAAAAGCTATTGGAATACTGAGTTTGACACTTATTAATTTCGCGCACCACGACCGCACCGAGCGCTACATCGGGGCCAAGGCTGGGCAAGGGTAGTTCGTGCAGATTTACACTACGGTGCGGGTATTTGTCAATCAAAGAAACCTCTGCGAACATGTTGACGGCTCACATTTCAATTACTGCAACCTGAAAGTGACAACAGATCGGTAGCTTGACACGTTGCTCAACAATTGCCCCGTTGCCCATGGCATTTTGTATTTAGATAACGACTAGATAGTGATTCCGTACATCTAGTCAACCGGCCAAGCAGTACTCTTTGCATTCAGAGTTTAAAGCGACGAATTTCAACCGAACGCGTAGTTTATAGAAGGGAAACATCATGGCCGGCTCTTACATCATCTCGGGAGCCCGAACCCCCATCGGCAAACTGAGTGGCGCGCTCGCATCGTTTAGTGCCGCTGAACTCGGTGGCGTTGCAATCGCAGAAGCACTAAAGCGTGCTGGTGTCGCCCCACACGAAGTTGAACACGTG
>SXGU01253668.1_pt1 | contig 15036 bp, 8 predicted proteins | sample 3174531 | NCBI WGS metagenome assembly SXGU01 (sample SAMN11356863, study PRJNA531348) | freshwater metagenome | isolation source: freshwater sample F1-140 | place: China: Fuxian Lake, Yuxi | collected 2017-12-25
GCACGTCCGGTAGCGTGCACAGACAGATTTTCAGAACCCCTCATTGGCCTGTTTACGAAGGTGCCGTTGTTCCACAACGCACCTTCGCTAAAATAAACAATGTGTTTAATTAGTTCGGTTAATCCTGGGCGCTCTCCTGGCCCTACGCCATCGCTGTTGCCAGTGTATATTTTTTTTGCCCGCATTACTGTCCTTCTGGATTATTAACTGCTTGATAATTCCTAAGCAATGCCTGCATCTGCATCTGTTGTCTTGTTAATTCGCCAGTACGCATCTGAGGAAGAACTCGCCTAATAGGCAACCCAAAATAACCAAACTGTTGATTTTCGTTTCCTTGTTCTTGTCCAGTTGGAGTAGACGGAGACATTCGTTCTGCTTGCCCAAGTGGTGGCAAAAGATTACGCAATGCGTAATATGCTTTGTCGTTAACAAATTTTTTGCCATCTGGTCCAGTTTCGCCATAACCAAGCGCTTCAAGTAAAGGTTGAATAGCTCCTGCCAGTCCACCAGAAACTTCAACCGGGGTCTGAGAAAACTTTTTATTACTAAACAATTGCCTATCTCCAGTTAATTCGATGGGCAAACGAAGTAACGGATTTACGTTTGACAAAAACCGTTTAGGGTCTTGCAACATGTTGATATCGGATTGAAGTCTGTTGAAACCCATGTCTGGGTTTGCATACAAATCTTTACCGAACGGTAATTTAAACGCACCCATTTCCTTTAGCCAAGAAGGAACTGTGCTGTTGTCATCATCTTCGTCTGTCATGTTGCGTTTTAGGTTCATGTATATTTGATAAGCTCTCGGGTTCATCCAAATGTTTTGAACTTGTAGCGGAAGGTTGCGAGAAGTCCACATCCAAAAAGGAATTATTTGACGCATGCCTTTATCTAAGGTGGAGATATCTTCGTAGTCAATTAAAAACTTACGAACTCGTGCAGCAGCAGTGTTAGCGTCCATCCCCTGCATTACGCCGTCATAAGCAAGCATAAAACGTGAGTGAGTCTCTAAGCCAGTGTTGACCTTGCGCGCAAACCTAGTTGCTGGATTGTGCAAAAATCGTGATTGAGAGTATATGCTCGACAGCAACTCAGAAGTATTGCCACCACCAGCTTGACTGCTAGCCTTAATTGCTTCTCTGACTTGAACCTGTCTATCCAACGGCACTGAAGAAATAAATTCTTTTACTGTTAGATTGCTGTCAATTGCTTTATTAAACAATCGCGACATTTGAATGCCTTCAATTAAGTTTTTAGGATTGGCTCCAGCAGCAAACAACATAAAACCGTTTGAGATTGCGTTGCGGGTAGTAAAGCCCGGACTGAGCGTTGCATAGGCTTTAAAAAATTGAGTGTATCTACCTAAAAACTTATTGAGTTCGCGAAGAACCTCAGGCTCAGCTAAACGATGTACGTTTTGTACTAATTTTTGAATTTCGGGAGCAACTGCAACGTTTGGATAATCTTTAGATAACTGCACCATTCCGTTATCAAACGATAAAAGAAACTGTTCGTTTAAGGCACCACGAAACATTGGCGCAATGTCTTCGGACTTTGCGCCTTGCCGTAACTTGCCTTTTGAGTCAAGATACGAAGTGTTAATACCGATACCTTTTGCCAACAAAGATAGTTGTTCTATTTCTCCGAGCTCAGCAGAGCTCTTAATAAATTGTAAATGCGAATTAACATAACTTACGGTCAAGTCGCGTATTTTCTTATCAACAGCAGGGTCTCCCACGCCATCTAACAACGGTCGAGCATGTGACAAAAATATTTCAAATTCTTTTACTATTGTTGGTATGTTTTCCGATGTTACCTTCATACCCTTAATAGTCTTCAATTCTCGCAAAGCGGCTTCAACTGCATCAAGTTTTTGATGAGTTTCCAACAAGCCCGTATCTGAATATTTTAATGTAGCATCGTCAAATTGGGCTCGAGCTAAAGTAATTGCATTTTCGGAAGATTTTATTTTTTCAATTTGTTTTAATCCCAATTTGAAATTTTTGCCAGATTTTGCAAATAACGCATTTTGCAATTTGTTGTACTGTTTTAACAACGCAGCTTGTTCGCTAGTAAGTTTCTTAATAGGCGAATCTTTTAATGCGCGTTGTAATTGATATAAAGCATCAGCTTTATCACTAAAATTTATTTGACCTTCGCCAGATTTAAAAATTTCCATTACTTCTTTAGAGGCAAACAAACGCTCTCTATTAGTCTCAAGGTCTTCTACTATTTTGTCTCGTTTGGCCTGTGCTATCCAATCGAATGTTTTTGGCTGCAAAAATGGAATGTCTTCAATTTCTTTTTCTTTAACTTCTCCAACTTTGTCAATTAATTTACGAATGGTTTTTGTAGAAATGTTTCCAGAGGTGTCGTAAGTGGGAGAAACTCCCGCTTTTACAACGTCAGCTAAAATTTCGTTTTTCAACATATCAGGATTCTGATTAACCAAATCTCTTTTTGCGCTCTCTAAAGCCTTTGTTGTAGATGTTAAATCTTGCAACAATTTAGAATCACCGCTAAAATCTTGTTGGCTTTTTTGTATTATGCCTCGATATTTTGAAGCCCTTCTAATTAATTTTGCCTCGTTAGATTTTTCCCAAAAATTAGTCAACGTTTCGATTCTTGCATTTTTTATTGATTTTTCAACCGATATATTTATTTTTGGATTAGAAGATTCAAATGGTTGCAAAAATCTCTGCAAAGCTGTTTCTGGTTTAACGGTTTTTCCGTCACCCTTAATTGCGCCTATGCTATATTGCCATCGTTGTTGGTCTAAATAATGATGTAGCCATGTTACTTTTCTTATGCTTTCAGGTTTTGCAAGAAGTATTTCGTAGGCGTCGTCTAATTCAATAATTGCTTCCTGCAAGTTGTGCGCCGAGCGCACAGCTTGCCCATAGGCCGAAACACGTTGGTCTTCAACTGTGCCTATGGCATATGTGCCGCCTTGTTTTTGTCCGGGTTTTCTGCCTTTGACAAAAGGCCCTGATTTGCCAAATGGTCGTTTACCAGTTGGCAGACCTAAATTTTTTTTAGATGTTGCTATGCGACCTTCGGCTTCAAGCAGCAAATTTAATAGTTTGTTTCTTTCTTGATTATATTTTTTTTCAGAAATTTGCCCAGCATACGAAATTCGTTTATATACAAAATCGTCCCAATTGGCAGAAATTGCTTGTTCTTCTCTTAATGTAAAATTAAATGGAATTTCATTGCCCATTTTGTCAGTATACATAATTGCGTTAGTTGCTTTTTTTCTTGCAAAAACAGCAAACTCAGAAATTCTTTGATAAAACTTTTTAGGAACAATGTAGTCAGAAACTCCGCTAGTTTTTTCAACTTTGGTTCCAGCGCTTGATTGCTGCTGTGCTCTTTGTATTTTCGGAGATATTCCAATCCAAGTTTCTTCTGGTACGTATTGTTCGCCCACTTTTAAAACCATTGGTTTTGGTGTTGTAATAGCTTCCCCAACGGCATTAACCGACGAAACCTGAATAGTCTTGGGCTCAACAATGGTCCATGTGTCATGGTAGTGCAAAGCAAGTTGGCGCAACGACGCTAAACGCTCTTCTGTGGTAGAAAATACTAATTTCCCCCCAAGACCTATTTCTGGCTCGAGTGGTTTTGTTACATCAAATGCTATTCTGGCTATTCTTCCATCAGCTTGTTGTTCGGTTTTAAAAAATATTAATGGAGCTTTAGATGAATCCAAAACTCGTTCTAACAATTGTGGATAATTGGTTGAATTCCATGGGTTTTTTATGTTTCCTATCCCATTTGGATTTATTACAAAAACATCATCTTCAAAATCAGCAAATCCCATTTTGTTAATTTCGCGTCGAATCAAATCTTTGTCTTCCTGCCTAAATGTGCGCATTCCTCCGTTGTACATTCCTGCGGAACTTAATTGATTTTGAATATCGTCAATTTGATTTTGAGCAATATTAATCATCTCTTGATTTTCGTTAAGTGTTGCTGTTGATAATAATTCATTAGCTTGTTCTAAATTATTTTGTAATGTTATTACATTGGGGGCACTGTGACCCCACACCGCCTGACCAATTTCGTCTTTAATTTGACTTACATTGTAGCCGGACAAAACTTTTGAAAATTGAAACAAACTGTATTCTCTGTCAGCCATTAAATATTCTGTTGTGTTTTCTAGTTTTTTTAAATACGCTGTTGTTCGTGACCATTGTGTAACCAAGCCAGCCTGTCGCGGCGTATAAGCCGCGCGATTAATTGTTGGCAATTCGTTTGGAAAGCTAGCGCTTTCCATTTGAGCCTTAATATACGTTTGAGATATCAAACGTTGCGGAACATCTGCTCCTGTGTCTGCCAGTTTCTTGGCTGCTTTGTCCATTTCTGCTTGAGTGTTTTTAAGAACTCGCATTAGTTCGGGTTGTTGCGCTAGTTCGCTTTCTAAGCGAACAAGCTTTTCTTCTAATCTTTTAACGTGAGCCCTAGCTTCTTGCACACGTTGTACTTCTTTGGTAGTTGCTGACGGGAAATCCCTAGTTGCTCGTTCAACAGCGTTATCAATTTGAACCCTAGACCTTCCAAAAAAAGAATCGGATTCTTTAATAACTCTTAAACTTGGTTTAGCACCCGCACGATATTTTGTTAATATGTACGCTTCTCCAATTGCGGTAGGGTTTGCATATTGCTCACCACCAAAAAGATTGGAAAACAATTCACGCACAGCTCGACGCGATGTTGTGTTTGAAGAAGTTGCTTGTTTATACAGGTTTCCCATACTCGCATAATCCAACATATCTCCCGCTTTGCCCGCTTCGGTCAAAGCTCGTTTTTGAGACCTAGCTGGAATACCCAAAGCGGCACTTGAAAGATTTTTTGCTTTTTCTAATTTTGCCAAACCAATTGCTTTGTCCTCAATTACCAGTTTTTCAATTCTTTGTCCTTCGGCAAGTAAGTCTTGTACCGTCTTAATCAAAGCGTTATTTCTGCCTTGTGCTGTTTGAAACAAAACATCTTCACCAGCTTCTTGAGCAAGCCTATTTTCTGCTGCTGCTCTGGTTGCCTGGACAGAGCTTAATGCGCTACCATAGCCTTCCGAAAATATCATTTGTTGGGGAACCGAAGCATCTCCACGAATTACAACAGGAGTAATAGGTTTGCTTTGTAATTCTTTTAAGAATTTTTCAAGAACGGTCATTCTTCGTTTGTGAGAATTTGCATTCAATAATTCAGTTTTTAATATACTTTTTTGAAGTTCTGGAGAACGCAAAAACTCTTCTTGTTTTCTTGCTTGACTCATGGAAAGGTTGGCCTGTGCTTCGGCTTTAGTGCCAAATCTAGGCAACGGTTTTATTGGGCCACCACCACCACTAGGTATTGCTCTTGGTGAAATTGCTTCGTCCATGCCGTATCTCGACATACGGAAATTAACGATATTATCAATCCAAGATTGATATTCAATATTGTTTCGCAATATTGAATCTATTGGGGCAATTGCGTTTGTTAGATTTGCCTGAATAACAATTGATGGAAAAACCGCTTCCAATGCTTCTCTTGTTTCAGGTATACCTAACTGTTCGTTGATTGCTTTTATTAAATGTAAATTGTGGTCGTCCGATTGAGACATTACGCTGTCTCGAACCAACCGCATAGCAGCTTCAGCTCGGCTTAAAAGCACAGAATGATTTTGTATATTTTGAACATATTTCTCAACAACAAGTTGGCTAACAACCGCTTGTGCTCTTGCTGTAAGAGGTTGACCATGCGGTCGCAATAGTTCGTCCATTTGGTCCAACTTAAAATCATTTTCTAATTTCAAATATCGCGCACCTACTTCGTGAGCGAGTCTAGTTATACCATGCGCTACTCCGCCGTTTTCCATTAAGCGCAATTCCCTAAGTTCTTGGCCAGACAACCCTGCGGTTGCGCTTTGAGAAACCTTGTCTACATCATCCAACTCGTCCTTAAGAGTTGCTATCTTTCTTCCGATTGCTGTTATTAATGGTTCGCTTTCGTAAAGTAATTCATACTGAGTTAAGTCAATACCAGAAATTCTTCCATGCCCTAATATAGTTCCGCGAAGTGTTCTTTCTTCGGTAAAAATTTGTTTTAACAAATTGTCTAGTTCGGCGTAAGTTCCTAAACCCGATATTTGTTCAACCCCTGGTTCAAAACTTCCAGGAACACCCGGCGTTAGTTGCATTGTTGCAGGATTCGTTATTTTGTCATCAAAATAACGAATGACTTGCTCAAGACTTTCATCTCTATAAATATCATTTAAATCGGTAAACAAATTCTTAAACGAAACGTAATGTTCCGTAGTTATAAAATCGTCTGTTGACGTAATCCGTAATGCGTCCAAATGGGAACTAAACTCGTTTACAACTATTGTTGATGGCCGACCTACCAATGAGTCCACAGCCGCCGCATCCTTTTGCGCCCTTAAAATAGCTGCTTCAATTATTGGACGATTAGCTTGCGCGTTCAGAAAACTTGCTTGTTTGGGCATCCCGTTAGGTTTATCTACTTCAAAACGAGTTACGTTTGGCTTACGTTGTTTTAACTTAATTTTCATCATTTCAAAATGTTTTGTAACCAAGTTCATTCTTGCAGCAATACCATCTTCTCCCGAATGCAGTACATTGTTTAATTCTCTTGTTGCAAAATTCGGGTCAAGTAGTTGTTCTCGCAAATAAATCCAAGCAACGGCTCGACGGACAGCACCTAAATTGTTGGCTTCGGTGCTAGTCATCGCAGACGTAAGTATGTCCAACACCGATTGATTGTTTAATCCTTTTAGGCTAGAAGCACTAATGTCACCAATATTTAATTGATTCCTTAAAGTAATCCAATTGTTGATATTTTCGTCGCTATCAAAAATTCGAGCTAAATTTTCTAATTTTTTTGCAGTAGCTGTTTTTGGTGGTACAGTGCTAGCAATTCTTCTTTCGGCCGTAGAACTAACGCTTAATAGATAATTGATTTTATCATAACCCAAACCCTTGAGTGCGGCAGATGAACGTTTCCCCGCTGTGCCAGTTGCGGCACCAGACAAAGTATCTGCAACCAACTCTGTTTCCTTGTAGGTAAATGTTCTGCCGTAGTTTGCAATATCAAACAAATCTGATTCAAAACCATGTTGAGGTTCTTTGATGCCCAATATAATTTTTTCAAAATTTTCAGCCAAGCTGGGTAACTGTAAATCGGCGTTAAGAAATGTTTGAGCTTGATTAATCTGTTGTTCTACAAATTTTGATTCGTCGTTTAATTCTTTCATTAATTTTTGCATTAAAATTTTTTGTGGAGAATCGCCAGCCAATTCTGCCGTATTTTTTATGTCTATAAGATTTTGAATTTTTAATTCAAAATTTAGAATACTGTCAGTTACGTCATCCAATTGACTTTTTACAATTGACAAAGCAAGAGACTCGTCGCGAAATACTGACATGAACTTTTGTGTAAGTTCGGTTAAGGCTATTCTGGATTGTTTGCTTTGTTCTAAAGCTAATCTATAAGCTTCTTTTGTTGAATTAATATTTAACAGTTCTTCTGCTTTTGCAGCAATTCTTGCTGGTCCTCCAATAGTAACCGCATCAGCTTCTCCTGCTGCCACAGCTGCCAATTCTTCTTTAGTCAATCTTGATGACTTGCGTGCTGTCTTAGCCGTAAGACTTAAGTTGCTTTCATAGGCTTTTGACAATTTGCCGTAGTTTGTTTTAAATTGTTCTAAAGCGTTTGATACTCCGTCTTTATATTTTCTAGGAGCGTTAATAACGCCGTCTAAGGCTTCTTGAGTAATAATGCCACGCTTAACCGCATAGCCACCTACATTTGCTCCTTCTTGTACCAATGACCGCACAAACGCTTGTTGCCCCATTGTCGCCGCAAAATCATCCAAATAGGAAATCATTGCGCGATTGTAATTTGTTTCAAAAAAATCGTGTTTAAATCCACCATCTTTAGCAAGTTTGTTTAGTGTTTTGATTCCTCCCGCCATGTGCTCTGGAGTAAGAGCCGTACCAAACCAATCAATTTTTTCACCATTTTTAAGTGCGTTATTAACAGCATTTTCTAATTGTCGTGAAGTAAACGAACCCTCTAAGTTGGTATGGTCAATGTTGACGTACTTTAAAATATTGGCAACTCTTTGGCTACGGTCTGTATCCAAAAATCTTGTTGCATATGGAGTCATTTTGTGTGGAAACCAATTTGCTCTTGGTTCAATATTGACACCTAAATCTTGTCCAGCGCTATTTACCGCATTGAGAAAATATGGACCAACAACATTTCTGTGTTGGTCAATAGCTCGACGCATTTCGTCTGAAGGAATTGACGTCCATTGATTTTCGGGAACATCTACAAACTCGTACAACTCGTCTTGATTTGCTGCAATATTGTTGTTTTCAACAACATTAGTTTTTAAGAAAGAACCACCTTCTCGTTTTGTAAGATTGGTAACTCCTCTTTCTGCTTCAGAACCTGCCAAAATAGCCAAAGCTTGCCTGCTGTCAACATCTTTTAATGCATTCTTGGACAAACCAATTTTTAAATCTCGCAAACTCATTCCACGCCGAACGCCACCAGTTGTCATAAGGTTCTGCAAATAATTTCCCGAATTTGAACGCAATATGCCTAAGCGTCCTTTGGACATACCGGTAGCAAGCATTTCTCCGATTGTGCCAGTAAATGGAACTTTTAAACGAGAACCAAAATAATAGATTCCGTAATCTTGAAGTCCGAGCATTTCGACAAATTTGTCAGGAACAGCCCTTCTTCCTTGTGCTGCAATTCTGCCCATTTCGTCAACGCTTCCACCCAACTTGCCAACAGCGCGAGCCAGAGCATTTCTTCCATCTGCGCTAGCGATATATTTTGTTCCCACAAAAGCGCGAGTAGTTGCTTGTGTTCCAGAAACACCTGCCAACTCTTGAGCTGCTTTGCTTAAAGCGGCTCTTGGGGCTATTGAGCCACCAAGCGTAGCAATTGTCAATGGGTCTAATGCTAAATCAAGTCCAAAGCCAAGAATTCTGTGTCCCCAGCCTTTTCCTTTCCAAATGTCACCACCACCAAATGTTGGGTCAACAACATTTTTTCTCCATTCGTCTAAAGACGCAACTGTATTCGGATTGTTGTCAATAGCGTTTTTAAGTTCAAGCACACTTGACTGAACAATTCTTCTAGGGTAGGCTAAGGTGTTAAATCCAGATAGCACAGATTTGGTTATTGGATTCCCAACAAGAATTTTTCCTATTGTTCCAAAAGCGCCACTTGGCGGTGCTGGTTCCCCTGCAGAGATTTGAGCAAGTTTTTCTTGCAAACTAGGAGCACGACGAACTGTGTTGATTTGATAATCGCGCAACTTAATTATTTCGTTTTGCAAATTATCGGTTGGAGCCTTTGCGTAACTTGAGTTACGCAATGACTCTAATATTTTTTCAATATCGGCATTTTGTGCCATTATCGTCCAGCGGCTTTAATGTATAAAGCACGGCGAACCATGTCATCGTTATACGGAGTTTGCCCAGTAGACGCCAACCTTTTTGCAACCAATTCGCGCATTCCAAGTATATCGCTTGCTGCGAGGTTTGCGCGTTCAGCGTTTACTAACTCTGTTCTAATTGGTACAAATACTTTATTTTTACCCTTTGATGGAATTTTGCTCATTGCTTGCTGTCGAACAAACATTTGGTTCATTTCCCTATCTGACTCGGAGGGAGTACCCGCTTCTATTTCTTTTGATTTAATATATTTTTCCGCACGTTCCTGTTCGGCTTCTTGACCTTGAAAAATATCGCTTGCCATAACTTTAACAAAGTCTCTAGATGTCTTACCAAGACCAGACAACCAAGACAATCCGGTTAGCGCGTCAAATTTATCAAAAGGATTTTTTGAAGAATAATCTTTTGCCTGTTCTTTAAACATGTTAGAAAAAGCATCTCCTACTCCAGGCAACCCACCAGCCGAATACGGTGTAAACCGTTTTCTCATTTCTATTTCGGCAGAATGTCTAGCAAAATCTAAAAGATGTTTTCTTTCTTCGCTTGCATTTTGTTGATTTTGCAAAAACTTTTGATAGGATTTTTGTTCAGGGCTTACTTCTATTGGTTTTCCGCGTTCTGCTGCTTGTGCGTAACCTATACCCAACATTGAGTCAACATCGTATTGTTCACTTGGGTCCCGAAGACCCGCTTCTTGGTAAATAGTTTTTTCTGGAGTTTTGTCTCTTTCGTTCATTAACGCGACTTTATACGAATGCATTTCCGAATCAAGCTTGGTAGCCAATTGTTCTAATTCCGTAGACGTAGATTGATTTGTGTTTTTTTGTTTGGTAAGAAGGTCTAATATCATTTGTTTAACCACCCCAAGTGGCGTACCTTCTTCCAACGATGTAATAATGAATCGCTCAATACTGTCTTCGTCATAATAGCCAGAATTTAATATTTGGCTATATGTTGGCATGTAGCGAAATATTAAATCTTCTTGACTTTGCTGTGGTTTTTGATATTGAGTATACGAACCAGATAGCACACCTATCATTGGGTCAAATAACCGATTGTAATCCGATTTATCAAATTGATTTTTGGGATTCACTATTCTGGCAATTAATGCCGCAACTTCTGGGTCAAGACCCTGATTCGGGTTGTTTATACTCATCTCTTATAGACCCTTCGTTACCTAAAACATGTCCATAAGATTGCCACGCTCGCCACCTGATTGGGTACCAGCTCCTTGGCGAGCAGCAATGTCTCGCAGCAATTCTTCAACCGATGCAGGTGGAACAACTGGTGGAACAACTGGTGGAACAACACCACCACTTCCACCGCCACCAGTGGTTGAGCCACCAGCAGCAGCCAACGTCTGCGCCAACTGTTGCATTTGAGCATTGCGCGCACTTTCCTGAGACATTCTTTGTTCGTAAATTACTTGTTGAATTTGGCGCATAGCGTCAGCTTGTGCCATTTCGGCTCTAGTTTTATATCCAGCACGTTCTTGTCCAAGAGCTGTATTGAATAAATTTTGACCCATAGCGCTTTCGGCGCCACGCGACGAAGCGCCACTTTGGGCAACAGAACTAAGTAAATTAATAAGGTTTTGATAGTTGCCAGCGCCCTGTTGAGCCTGCAATTGGTCGGCTTGTATTTGTCCCCGCACAGGTTGGTCAGACACGCCATATGCGCTTAGGTATTGTGTGAGGGCATCTGGTGCACTACCTACGGTTGCTTGCATTCCAGCGTAAGGGTCGTTTTGATTTGCTGTTAAATACTTATTTAAAGCGGTATATCCTTGGTCGCCTAATGTTTGAGCAGCATCGTAGCCCTGATTAACATTCGTCATTGCTTTACCGTAAGCTTCTTTTACGGCGTTTTCGGACACGGTTCCTTGGTCACCAATCATTTTTAAAAGAGCATCAAAACCTTTATTAACAGAACCAGAATCGTAATACGATTGCAGTCCAGCAAGTTTTAAGGCGTCTTGTCGTTTTTCGTAATTAAACTTATCTCTGGCTAATGCATCGCTTGCTTTTGTGCTACTTGTACTCCCACTTGTACTTCCACTTGTAATACCGCCGTAAGCACCGCCTAAACTGCTAGGTGCTTTCCAGGTTTCCGGACGAAACGTTTGTCCGGTTGAATTGTGTACGCCTTGATATATTCGTTGAGCAGCGCTTAAATCACTAAAACTGTTAGACAATGGCCCCTTTTCACCAATACCCACAACGCCTGAATCGCGCACATCGCCCCCACGAGGTAAAGGTTTAGTTACTACAACTGCTCCGCGTCGTTCTTGATTAATTAAATCTTGTAGAGTTGTCATTAAACTGCTCCCACCCTGTTAGCAAATAACTGACGAGCAGCATCGGCAATGGTTTGCGCCTTCTCTGATTCCATGTCAGCTAATTGATTTCTAAACGATTCCTGTCGTTGCGCTTCGCCCAATTCGTAACCACGATTTGATTCCATTTGTCCTTGGTCAAACTGTTGCAAACTTTGTGCTCGTTGTTTTGCAAAATCTTGCAAACCACGAGCAAAAATACCCGATTTCACATTAGGGCCCTGAAGGCCACGACGAGCGTAACTAGACACAATTTGTGGCTGAGCTTTGTTGTATTGGTCTATCATGTTTGTTCTTTCGCGTGTACCGCGTTGCTGTGAAAGAAAATTTGCATACGCATTCATCGCACCGGTGGCCGCATATTGTTGCGTGTACCCGCGCCTGCGCGCTTCGTACTCGGCTGGGTTATAAGCCATTACTTAATCCTCTGATATTGTTGAACGCCTTTTTTATTAACTTCAATTTTCAACTGGTCTATTTGTTCGCTTATTCGACCAAGCTCTTGAGACAACGAACTAAAGATTTGTTGCAACGCAATGGCGTCCGACGACTTCAATGCGTTAATAATGGGATTGGTCCAAGTTTTCATTAACCAAACACCTGTCCAGCTATAACAATTTGGTCGCTATCGCCCGTAAGCGCAGCAGTACCCGTTGTTGCTGCCGTTAATCGTCCCTGCGCGTCCACGGTAATGTTTGCTGTTGTGTACGAACCAGGAGTTACCGCTGTGTTTGCTAATGACGCTGCAGTTATGGCACCAGCAGTAATGTTGGTGCCTGCTTGCAACGCATCCACAAAAGTCTTAACAGCAGTAAGGTTGCTATTAACCTCTGCTGCTTCGGCAATAGTTCCGTTAACAAATGAATAAGGTACTGTAAGTGGCATTATCCCGTCATCTTTCGATTGTTGTATTTAATTGCAATAGAGTCAAAACCCCAGTCGGTAGAAACTGGACCAGTAAACAACAGGCACACAGAACGACAGAACCCAAGATTGGAACCGTTAATAATTTCTACACCCTCTGGTGGCAAGCCCCATTCACCTGTTCCCCACAATCCAACACCCCAACGCATACCATCGCCACCAGCACCAAGAGCAACGTTAAATGTTTTGCGTTCAGAGTCTTCTGTTTCTTCGTAATTGTGAAATACTTTTATGTTTACTGTGCCCGCTGTTGTAACTTGTTTAAAGGCAATGTCTGGACGACGAAACATTTTCTTTTGTGCATAGGTATTGCCATCAATCCAACCTGTTCTGTAATACGAAGTAAAACCAGTCAACGTGCCGGTTATATCGTCTTGCAATTCTCGGTATAAATCAACCCTAATAATGTACGGCTCTGTTGGGTGAATCATTAAACGAAAGTTCTCGTTGTTTGCATCACTCCAATTAATGCCACCAATAAGTCCTTTGCCATCATGCGTAGAAAACTGCATGTATGCACCTTTCGTACCAATGGTTGCATCGAATACATAATTATTTGTTGGAAATGTTGCAATTGCGTCTGGGTCGGTTGGCAACGCCAACCAGACCCGACGCCCAACATACGAAACACTGTAGGGCTCTAAACTTGCAGTGCTAAGTTTTCTATCATCAACAAGTGGGCGGAGCGGGTCGTACACATCTGTCACGGTTGCACCGTTGTAATAAAACAAACCTTCTGGGGTTGAGTAAAAAAATACACCCTGTTCCGATATCGCAATACTGTTGCGACTGGAACAACCAAGAGTTGTTGTTAATTCAACAACGGTAAAGTTGCTCGATTCGGTGCCAACAATTAAATAGATTGCATTTGTTTTAAAAATAACAAGCTGACCCTGAACAACGGCCATGCCGTTGATACCGCTACCGCCACCCTTGATTTCAATGTAGTCATCTTCCATCCAGTCTTCGGGCAAACCTTCGTGCGACCAGCGCACTCGGTCTGGATAGGCAACACCATTCTCAAATGTGTTTGCTACAAACATCTTGTTAGCGTGCACAATGTTGTGTTCTGCTTTTGGCATAAACCCCGCTACAGGGCTTATGTATGCTTGCCAGGTAGGTCCTGATGCTGTAAGGACAGTAGCGTAGGTGCTTGGAGTGGTCCACTTGTAGCCAGCTACACCAGTCGCTCCTGTGCTGATGTATAGCACATCGCCCCAGTTAGCAAATGATGCGCCATGAACGTTAGCGGTGGCAATGTCATTGCCTAAAGAAAACTGAAGAGTTGTAAAGTTCGAGCCAGTTGAACGCAAAACCTTTGTGCTATTTGCCAACATAATTACCGGCACAGCACCATAAAACGCATGCAGTTTATCTGGCGCCCAAGTTCCAGGCACAGCAGTTGTGTGAAGCCGTTGCATTCCGCCACGACTAAACACACCGCCTCGTGGGTCAACTTCTACATTCAACATCTCTGGTGACTCGTTTTTGGACAACAAAAACTGGTCGGCTCGCAGGTTTAAGCCACCAGTAAAATCGTCATAACGTTCAAGAAGAATCTGTGCCATTAGTTTCCTAAAGTGGCTCCAATGGTTTGCAACCAACGGCGCATTGTTGGGTATCGTCTGCCACCCGAATACAGCAACGGCCTAGCGCTTGGTGTCTTCATCAAATCCCTACGCACCATTGCCACACCTTCTTGAAACGACGACATGTACATTTGAGCAAGTTGCGGGTCTTCTTGTCGTTGGTACACACGAGCCAACACAAAGTAGGCAATCAACAAATGAAAATAATCGTCAATGTCAATATTGAGGGCTGTGTTTAAAACCCAAGTGTAAAGCGGATTGCGATAAGCACGAACTGTAATTGTGTATATGGCATCTGGTTTTGGATACAAATGCAAAGAGCCATCCCAGACGGCATAAAAGTACGGACGAGATGGTTGGTCTGTGTTGCCGTGATAAATGTCTTCGGCATCGTCGTAGGAAATCATTGTCAAACGATTACCGTCAGCCGCTGTGTCTAAAAGCGAGATAACTTCCCGAATGTCGCCAATAGCAGATATCCCATACGCGCGTTGGTTGGCAACGGTGTTTAAGGTATACGTTTCTTGATAATACGGATATCGTCGTTCAAGAACGACGATGCGTTGAAATGCTTCTTTGGCGGCATTGTCAATAATACTGTTTGGGATATCGGTAGTATCAAGGTCCGAAATGTCGCGCACCATCGTGCGCACCTGCGCAAGAGTCATCCCCATTAGGCTTTTTCCTTATTGCGTAAATGACCCATGCACAA
>SXGU01123262.1_pt1 | contig 15035 bp, 13 predicted proteins | sample 3174531 | NCBI WGS metagenome assembly SXGU01 (sample SAMN11356863, study PRJNA531348) | freshwater metagenome | isolation source: freshwater sample F1-140 | place: China: Fuxian Lake, Yuxi | collected 2017-12-25
CAGGCGCACGTCAAGTGCTGAGACGTCATCGTTGACGTTGAGCCAATCGGCGGCGCCAACATTGGCCAGCGTTGCGTTGAGTTTTTCTGACTTGAGTTCGATCGACAACACATTGCGGATCATTCGATTGTCTAGATGGTTCGATCACTTCCGCCATCAACTGCTATTTGCGCACCTGTGGTTGCTGCAAATGCCGGACCGATGATCTGCATAACTACATTTGCAACGAGTTCAGAACTAATTTCAATCCCAAGTAAATTGCGATTCTTGTATTGGTCAACGGTTAAATTGTATTTTTGTGCCCGTTGAGCGAGGAGATCTTCGCTCCATAGTCCCGTGTCAAACACGGCGTCTGGATGGACGGTATTGACGCGGATGCCATCTGGTGCCCATTCGAGTGCTGCGATGCGCGCAACTTGGGCAATTGCTGCCTTGGATGCAGAATATGCGACCGCACCTAGTCCTGGAGCTCGGACATTCTTAGATCCGATGATTACAACACGTCCACCCACAGGTGATCGAGCCAGAAAAGGGTGGAGACTTCGAAGTCCAAACACTATTGCATCAGTATTGATAGACATCACTTTTGACCACTCACTCTTGTTTACCTCGGCAAGTGGCGTTGAGTTGCCGAATATTCCAGCTGCAAGGACTGCAATATCTATGCCTCCGAATCGTTCTACTGCAAGATCAAAAACAGCAGTTTGAGCATCGCTGTCGGTGATGTCCACGCGGTACCCCAGCCATGCCGGACCAGCGAATGATTTTTCTATATCTGCTGAAATATCTAAGCCCACCACTGCTGCCCCATTCGCGAGTAGTGAAGCAGCACACGCACGCCCAATACCAGATGCCGCGCCCGTAACTACAGCAATCTGGCCCGCGAGTGATGGTGTTTGTCCGGAGAGTTTAAGTTTGGCTTGTTCTAGATCCCAGTACTCCATATCAAAGAGGTGGTGAGTCTCAAGAGGAGCCCAGCCTCCAAGTCGGTCTTCACATTCTGATATCACAGACATGGTGTGGTGATAGATATCAAATGCAATCTGCGCATCCTTGGATTGAATACCAATCGCCAGCATGCCGAGTTCTCGATCAAGAACTATGCGTGGGGCAGGATCCAGCATCGTCACTTCAGTGCGTGCTCGCGACTGGTTTTTTTCAAAGTAATTCTTGTATTCATCGGCGTATCGGTGGACATCACGACCTACTAGTGGACTTCTCTTCGTTCGAATTACGTGGTCAGGCGTCAAAGGTCCGCGTGTTGCGAGATCTTCAAGGTTATGACGATTGATAAATCGAAGAGTTAGTTGATCGACATGTCGCGAGACAATTAGTGGTCGACCACCAATTTCTGAAATCATTCTCCGCATTTGAGCCAGTTCTAGAGTGATTGCTCTAGACGGATTCACATTTATATTTAATTTGAATTTTAACTTTGGTATTTGGAGCAAGTACTCTTGGGCGCAGTCGGTCAACTGCAAATGTCTGTCGTATGCTTGTCGGCTTGTTTCACCAAATGTAAAGAGGCCATGGTTCATCAAAACCATGCCGATCGTTGCATCGTGTGATTGGTCAGTCCAGTGATGCACTACAGCACGTGCTAGATCGAAGCCTGGCATTACATATGGAACGACTACAACTGAATTTCCAAAAGCCTGTTGGATGTGTTTCACGCCGTCTCTTGAATTTGTCAGCGTTAGCAATAGATCTGCATGGCTATGAAGGACTGATTTGTATGGCAAGTAGGCATGTAGAAGGGACTCGACAGATGGTTGAGGGAAATCAGTGTCGAGACGTGCTGCTGAAAGTTCGCGAACCATCTGTTGATCTGAGAGGTTTTTCAGTTCTAATAGTTCAATTAGCCGCGCTAAACGTAGTGGCGTGAAACCTTGTCGCTCGATCGTTGCTAGATCCCAACCGGATCCCTTGACATAAAGCGCTTGAATCTCTTTGCCTGAAATGTCAACCCATGGCGCCTTAACCGATGTGTTTCCGCCGCCATGTAGGACGAGGGTTGGATCAGCACCGAGAAGGCGAGAAAATTCAACTAGATCGTCTATCTCATCCGTTTGCATACGACCCTTAATTACGTTGGACGATGGAGCAATTCGTATTTAGTACGGGGTGTCTCCACCGTCAACATTAATAGATTGCCCTCGGATGATTATTGCATCGTCGGATAGGAGGAATGCGATCACACGACCGACCTCAAGCGGCTTAATTTTCCGACCAAGCTGTGCCGCCGCCATGCCGTCCAAGATATCGCTCGCAGGTTGATTAATAATTGGTTCTAGCCATTTTGCAACAGCCGCCAACATCGGTGTATCTACAGCGCCAGGACAGACTGCGTTCACGTTTATTTTGTCGCCAGCCCACTCTGCGGCAAGTGATCGAGTGAGACTTATAACGGCCGCCTTGGATGCGTTATATGCGGCCATGTTGTTATAACCAACTTTGCCACAGTTTGATGCGACATTAACAATGGAGCCACCGCCAGTTACGCGCAGATGCCGACCTACTGACTGAGCCATGGCGAATGAAGCAGTGACATTTATATTTAGTTGGCGCGACCAGTCATCGGGTGTTGCATCCCAAGCTGTGTCCATGACAATGATTCCAGCATTGTTGACTAACCCATTGAGGGAGTTGAATCGTTCGAGCGCAACTTTAACAAGTTCGTCAGCTTTTCCTGGACCGGCAAGATCGGCTCCGAATGCGACGGTCCGATCACAGTTTGGATCCACTAATTTCTGAACTGTAGAAGTGCGTATTTCGTCAAGGTCGGTGAGCAATACATTGGCTCCTTCATAAAGTAGTGCCTCAGTAACTCCCTGACCGATGCCACCAGCGGCGCCTGTGACTATAAATGTGCGACCTTTAAGTTTCATATTCACCAAGTTGACATTGTCGACATGCCTCCGTCAACAATCAGATTATTGCCAGTAATCCATTGAGCGAGTGGTGAACAAAGAAAGACACATGCATCGCCGACATCTCGAGGGATGCCCATTCGGCCAAGCGGAGCTCTCTTGAGCCATCGCCCGACTCCTTCCGGCCAAGCATCCTCGATACCTGGTCTACTAATGAGACCAGGAGAAACTGCATTCACTCGAATACCGTGTCCGCCAAGTTCTTGTGCCGCGACTTTTGTGTGCATCAGCATGGCTGCTTTTGAAACTCCATAGTGTCCGTGACCGTATGCCGGTTGAGTTCCCTCAATTGAACATACATTTATTACTGAGCCAGTTGAATTGTGTTTAATAGCAGTCGTTGCGAATGACTGTGTGAGTCGATGTGACGCAGTTAGATTTACGTTGATCATTTCGTTCCACTGTGAATCCGTCATCTCTGTAAACAATGAGTGTGGTTGAATAGCTGCATTATTGATCAGTGCATCAATTCTGCCGAACTTCGCCATTGCCGATGCAATCAATTCATTAGGCGAATTTTCGTCGGTAAGGTCAAGTTGAACTGCAATGGAGTTGGGTCCTACAGCAGCGGGCTTTGTTTTGTTGTGATGCAAAACTACCGATGCTCCAGCGATTTCAAAACTTTCAACAATGCCCGTGCCGATGCCACCAGCTGCGCCAGTGACAATTACGACTAACCCAGACAAATTAATTTGCATCATCTTGTTAGCCCCAATCGTTAAGGTTAATGTTTCGGATTTGGGGTGTCAAGTTTGATGTTTTGTATTTGTTTGATACTCAAACTTGACTAAAGATGGTTGCTCACCATAGTCTCTCATTGATGGTGATCAGTGATGGGGCTTTGTCGTCGCCTCAGACTGTTGCATGGGTTGATGGCGGGATTGAACTCGTCGATCAGACTCGCATTCCGTTTGAGATCACAATGGTGAGGTGCGTGAATGTTGCAAATCTCGTGGACTGCATCAAACGTCTTGTCGTTCGGGGAGCGCCGGCTATTGGCGTAGCGGGAGCTTATGGGGTTGCTTTGGCAGCCTTGCATCACAATCCTCTAACTGATGCCGATGCTTATCTAAGTGATGTAGCAAATTTGCGCTCAGCCCGTCCGACTGCGGTGAACTTGGCAAAGATGGTTGACCGTGTAGCTTCAATTGCTTCCTCACACGAGTCGGCTCTCGCAGAGGCTCACAACGTGCGTCTAGAAGAACTCAACGCTTCACGAGCCATGGGCGATTTAGGTGCCGACTTGTTACTTGATCTCTGTGGGCGAAAACAATTACGCGTGATGACTATTTGCAACACAGGAGGGCTTGCTACCGTTGAGAGAGGGACTGCCCTCGCTGTAATTCAGACAATCTATGAGCGGGGATTTCTTGAAGAAGCGATACCGCTTGAAACTAGGCCGCTTCTGCAGGGTGGCCGACTCACGACGTGGGAGTTATCTCGGATGGGCGCGCCGTTTCGATTGGTCGTGGATTCTGCGGCGGCAGGATTGGTTTGTCGTGGATTTGTAGACGTTATTATCGCTGGTGCTGATCGCATCTCTCGAAATGGAGATACGGCCAATAAGGTCGGGACTTTAGCACTTGCACTTGCAGCAAATTATGCGGGTATACCGTTTATTATTGTTGCGCCAGAGTCAACTGTCGATATTGAAACTCCGAACGGTGATGCAATCGAGATTGAGGATCGAGACGGCGATGAAGTTTCTCGATTTGGAGATTTTCGCGTGTGTCCAGATGGAACCCCATCAATCAATCCTGCGTTTGACGTCACCCCTGTCGGTCTAATTGATGCGTTAGTAACGGATAAGCGCGTGGTACGTTTTCGATTAGGCGAAAAACTTGCGGACCAATAAGTGGTACTATATTGTCGGTAAAGCTAAATAGACCTAATTAAATCAATCAAAATTAATCAAAGGAGAAAAATGTTATCAAGCAGAAAATTAGGAAGGCGAGCCCTTGTTGGTTTCACTCTTTCACTTGCATTAATTATTGCGGCCTGCGGGGGTAGTTCTTCCGATGGTGGGGGAACAGATGCGTCCGGACCATATTTCATCTATCTGCCTCCAACTCCGATTGGCGGAAACCCATTCTTAGAAATGGGATGGAAGGGAACGCAGGATGCCGCGGTCAGACTTAATGGAACATCCAAGATGTTTGAGTCAACCGATCTAAATAGTCGTCGCGCGAACCTAGAGGCTGCAATTGAGGAAAAGCCAGCGATTATCGTGATGAATACTTTTGATTTCACAGACTTAAGTCTGGAATTTGCTACTGCAAACCCAGATCAAAAGTTTATCCTCATTGACTCATGCCCAGACGCACCACCACCGAATCTTGCCTGCGGAGTCTTTCGCGAGTATGAAGGCGCATATTTGCTAGGAATAATGGCTGGTTCTCTCACTAAATCGGCGAAGATTGGATCGGTGGTCGCACTAGATATTCCATTCTTGCATCGCTATTCGGATAGCTTCGCTTTGGGAGCCAAGTCAGTCAACCCAAAAATTACTGACTCGCAAGTTTTCATTGGTGGAGACAGTCCATTCACTGACCCTGCTCGTGCAAAAGAACAGGCGTTATCTCTAGCCGCACAGGGGCTCGACCAAATTTTTGCTGCTGGTGCAGGATCAAATGGCGGCGTGTTCGAAGCTGCTACCGAAAAGGGAATCTATGCTTATGGCGTTGATATCAACGAATGTCCGAAGGCGCCTGGTCATATTGTCGACAACATGCTCAAGTTGGTCAATGTCGTCGTTGAACAGCTCATTGACAAAGTCCTTGCTGGCACAGCCGAAAACTTCAATTCATTTGGATTGAAAGAAGGCGGAATGGGCGTTATTGCTCAGGGCGATGACGTTGCTTCGAGTCAATGTGTGATTGCTGATCATCCAGAAATAATTACTTTAGTCAAGGCTGCTGCAGCAAAGATTATTTCGGGAGAATTGGTGGTCCCGGATCCACTGGCAGGTTAAAACCATAAGTGAGTGTCGAATTAGAGCTCAGAGGTATTTCTAAGCGTTACCCAGGAGTTGTCGCGAATGATGCGATTGACTTGTTGGTTACCACTGGAGAAGTTCACGCCATAGTTGGCGAGAATGGGGCTGGAAAGTCGACACTAATGTCAATTTTATACGGGCTAGTTATCCCGGATGAGGGCGAAATTCTCATTCGGGATAACTTGGTCAAATTTCGATCTCCACTTGATGCGATTGATTGTGGTTTGGGAATGGTTCACCAGTCGTTCCAACTCTTTCCGACGATGACAATTGCGGAGAATGTTGTTTACGGAAATGAACCCCGAAAAGGTATTTTTATTGACCTAACTTTTGCCAATGAGACGGTATCCCAATTAGCAAAAGATTTTGGTCTCGGAGTTGATGTAAAAGAAAAGATAGAGGATCTTGGTGTTGGGACTCTTCAACGAGTCGAGATCTTGAAAGCCCTGTATCTCAACGCAAGGGTGCTCATTTTGGATGAACCCACTGCAGTGCTCACTCCGCAGGAAAGAACCAGTCTGTTTGAAGTTATCAAACAACTCCGTTCAAATGGCAAGACGATTATATTCATCACGCATAAATTAAATGAAGTGATGTCTATTGGTGATCGCGTAACGGTTTTGCGACAAGGACGGGTAGTTTCTCGGTCAACGGTGAGCAAAACATCGCCGGCAGAGATGTCTCTTGCGATGACTGGTCGCAAGGTTGATACAGGTAGGAGGCATCCAGAAAACAAAGTTGGAAAGCCTAGATTGTTGCTCAATAATCTTGAAGTGGTTGACGTGTCTAACATACGTCGAGTGTCTGGCGTGACTTTGACCGTAGCGGCTGGCGAAGTCGTTGGCATTGCAGGTGTGACGGGAAGTGGGCAGACAGAGCTAGTAGAAGCAATTTTAGGGTTGCGTCCAGTTACCAAGGGAGAGATCACCATGGACGGGAGCGATTTAACTCGGCTGACTGTGCGCGGTCGCCGTGACGCTGGTCTTTCGTATGTTCCTGAAGATAGGCATCGAGTTGGCTCAGCTGGTAGCGCATCCACTGCAGAGAATCTTTCAATGAGTTCACAACGAAAAGTAAAGTTTCAGTTGTATGGTTGGCTTCGACGCAAATCTATAAATACATTTTCGAAAGAACTGATCGATTCTTTCGGAATTGCAGTTTCAGGTCCCAGTCAATTGGTGCGAGAACTGTCAGGCGGAAATCTTCAAAAAGTTGTAGTCGCTCGTGAACTCACTTTAGGTTCATCGATGCTTGTTGTAGAACAACCGACGCGCGGGGTGGACGTCGGTGCTATTGAATTTATACACGACCACATAATTAGGCAAAGAGATGCAGGCTGTGGAGTGCTGCTCATATCTGCAGAACTCTCAGAGATTCTTGCACTCTCAACTCGCCTACTAGTTATGTTTCAAGGTCGGATTGTTGCAGAGCTAGATCCAAAGATAGTTGATGAAGCGGAAATAGGTTTATATATGACGGGTTTGAAAACTCAATTACCTCATGAAATCTAAAGTCTCTCTCAAGAATGGCTTTGGCACCATTCTTCGTAATCCAATCGCAGTTTCGTTATCTTTTTCTTTCGTTGCAGTTGGTCTGGTGGTGCTTATTGCAGGCGTGAATCCATTTAGCGCATACGTTGAAATATGGCGAGGTGCTACCACTGGATCTGGGCCTAAGACGGTGATAAATCGTGCCATTCCTGTTATTGGTATGGCACTCGCATTGTCAATTCCGTTTAGGACAGGAATCGTCAATCTCGGTGGTGAAGGACAAATGGTCATTGGAGGACTTGCGGCAGCCTTGACAGCGATCTTCATGCCAGGACCAGGTTTTCTGGTGCTGATATGTGCAATGATTTCGGGAGTAATCGCGGGCATGGCTTGGTCGGCGATTCCCGCATTACTCCAAGTAACTCTGCAGCTGCCTATCCTGATTTCTAGCCTTCTCCTAAATGTGCCGGGTCGAGCCTTAACCGGATACCTAGTTAAGTATTACTTCAAAGACCCAGTCGCCACATCAAACGCGACAGTTGGAATTTCGGCAGCCACAAGAATACCGACACCAGGATGGATGGGCGGGACGAGTTTGAGTGCCGTTTTTGTAATCATTGCGATTGTCATCATCTCAAAAGTTCTGAATCGGACCGTTTTTGGCTACGAGAGTCGTATCTCCGGAATCAATCTTAGATTTAGTCGTTATGGCGGGGTGGATGTCAAGAAACAAACTCTTCTGACGATGCTAATAGGAGGTGGTATCGCTGGAGCGGTCGGCGCCCATCTGATTCTTGGGCAGGCCTTTCGATTCGTTGATGGGGATCTTGCAGGAACAGGATTTGCTTGGACTGGGTTGTTGGTGACGTTATTGGTTACTCATAAAACTTGGCCAATATTAATTGCTGGGATATTCTTTGCCTCTCTTCAGGTTGGAGGATTAGCCATGCAACGCTCTGCTGGCGTATCTTGGCAACTTGCACAAGTCCTGCAAGCAGTAGTCATTTTGTCATTGACAATGCGGATTGTCATTTCTCAGAGACGAACCATTCGGGCAAACAATGTTTAACGAGATTCTTGATTCGGCGCTGATTGATTCAATTGTTAGGGCCAGTATCCCAATTTTGCTTGCAGCCATGGGTGGGTTGTTGTGCGAGAGAGTTGGAGTTTTTCAGGTCTCTCTTGAGGGCACCATGTTGATTGGTGCATTTACTGCAGTATCGATTTCTTATTCAACAGGCAATGCGTATCTGGGATTGCTCGCAGCTGGGATTGCTGGAGCAATTTTGTCGGTCATATTGGCCGTAGGTCGTGTTTCTCGCAGTGGTGATCCCATTGTGATTGGAGTCAGTATCAATCTGTTTGCTGTCGGTTTAACCGGTTTCTTGTTACCTCAGATCTTCAATGTCCGCGGAGTGTTTCAGGATAAACGAGTTGTTGGTTTGAAGCGGTTCAAAATTCCTGTTCTTTCAGACCTACCTATTGTTGGGGAAAGTTTCTTTCGAACGACGCTTCTCGGGTATTTAGCTTTTCTATTAGTTCCCGTCATCTGGATAGTTTTATTCAAGACCCCTCTCGGGCTTCGATTGAGGGGCGTCGGAGAGCAGAAGAATGCTGCTCGAACACGTGGTATCCCAGTAACCGCTTATCAATATGGTGCGACAATTTTTTCAGGTCTAATGGCGGGGTTGGCTGGATCCCAATTGGCACTTGGAAATGTCGTGCAATTTGCAGAGAACATGTCGGCAGGCCGCGGTTGGATCGCAGTTGTTGCTGTGTTGCTTGGCCGTGCCCATCCACTCGGTGTACTCGGGGCCTGTCTCCTATTTGGATCAACAGAAGCAATTGGTTTTCGACTCCAGGGGAATGGACTTGCGGTTCAAATTACTGATGCGCTTCCATGGGTGGTGACCTTGATTGCATTAGTGATTGCGCGCCAGAGGTTCGCCAGGCTGAATGATTTGACCGCAAATTGCGAATGAGTCAAAATAATTTGCGTTACAAAGTCGACTTCTTGGTGCGGTCTGTTGATGAGGGGGTCATAGCGAACGCAATTTTAGACATCGACAGCGGAGCAGTTTTGTGGTCAGGACCAGCGATAGATGCGCCGCCGTCCGATTCGAACATTGTTCATCTACAAGGTCTCGTGATGCCAGGATTTGTCAACGCTCACGCGCATACGCCAATGTTGCTTCTTCGTGGGACTGGAGAGGGACTACCGACAACCAAGTGGCTTACTGATGTGATGTGGCCTCGCGAAGGTCGACTAGTTGAGAAAGATGTTTCGTGGGCGATGCGACTTGGGGCATCTGAACTTTTGCTTAATGGAATCACGACAACGAATGAAATGTATTTTTTCGGAAACGCTGTCGCTGAAAGTGCCGTAGCAGCTGGTCTTAGGTGCATCGTTTCCGCACCGCTAATTGAGTCCTCAATGTTCTCTCGATTTGGCAGTACTGATGATCAGCTCGCAAATATTAATTCGATGCGCACACAGTGGCGCAATCATCATCTCATTGAAGTTGGTGTCGGGCCGCATGCGGCGTACAGTCTTTCGCGTCAAACTTTGACAACGCTCTCCGAATTTCTATCAACCGACCCGATGCTCGTACATATTCATATCGCCGAGCAGCCACATGAAGCCGACGAGATATTAGGCACCACGGGATTAACTGTTCCAGAATATTTAGATGAGATTGGACTTCTCACGGATAGGACTATCGCCGCACATTGCGTTTGGCTGACGGAGTCTGATATCCAACTCTTTGCCGAACGTGGAGTCAGAGTGGCTCATTGTCCAATCTCTAATGGTCGTCATGCAAGTGGGATAGCACCGCTGAATGAGTTACTCAGTGCTGGTGTGAAAGTTGGCATTGGGACAGATGGGCCTGCATCGCACGATCGTTTGGACATGTTTGATGAGATGAGATGCGTCATGCGTTATGCGAGAATTCGTGCGATGGACGCATCGCAGATATCTCCTGCGGAAGTTTTATACATGGCAACCCGTGGCTCAGCTTTGGCATTAGGTCGCACTGACATCGGAGAGCTAACCGCAGGAATGCGAGCAGACTTTGTTTGTGTTGATATAAGTTCGCCCGGTTTTGACCCGGTGTTTGAATTCAGTGCTTTGTTAGATCGGTATGTCTGGGTCGGATCTCCGTCTATCATTCGAGATGTTTGGGTGGAAGGCAAATGTGTTGTCAAGGATGGTGAGTGCTTGACAATTGATCGGGTTGAGGCGCAGAAAATGACTATGCAGTGCGCTCGGCACTTGATGCAAGAGTGAGTGATGATTCGCACCATATCGGATCAGCGTGCGTCTTAGTGGAGGTGAAATAGGGTGAATTTTTCTTTGGAAACGTCAAAGAAATTTTCGGCCGCTGAAGTAGTGGTCATGCTTGACCTCACTCCACTTCCAGATGAAGGGGGTTGGTTTCGTCGTACTTATGCCGACGAACAATGTTCTACAATTCTTTATCTAATGGCTGCAGGGGATGGCTTCTCGGCGTTGCATAAACTGAGTGGCGCTGAGATTCTGACTTTTGCTGGTGGCGAACCGGCGCGTTCTCTGTTGCTTCATCCCAATGGCTCAAGTGAAGTTCTCACTCTCGGTCAGGATTACAGAAAACGGCATCAGCCACAAATCATCGTCCCCAAAGGTACTTGGCAAGGCACCGCAACCTTGGGCGATTGGACTTTGATAACTGCAACGATGGCACCGCCGTATACCGCCGAGAGTTTTGTTTTAGGAGAATACAAAAATCTCTGCGAGCATTGGCCCGAGTATGCAGAACAAATCAAAGTCTTGACAAGGAGTTTTTGAGATGACGGTGATTAGCCGACCGATGATTGTTTTGCTTGATACCGCGGTAACAGGCGTGACAGGCAATTTAGTTGATGATGTCAGTCGCTTAGTTGCGGCCGTCAAAATAGTTTTACAGAGATGTCTTGTGTTGCCAAATGCAACTTGGGCAGAGCTCATAGAGGTGGCAGCGGCAACTGCTGAGTGGAGTCATTGGCGAGTAATTGGGTTACTTAACGCGGCTGATCTCCGATCAGATGTTGATCCAGCTGCGGCTCGAGATGTGCTTATTGAGGTTGCGATGGAGATGTCTTATCAAGGGGGACTTTTCTCTACGCCACTTACAGGCGACGACTCTGGTCTTGCCTCCTCGGGTCGCCGCAGGAGGGATTTGATAACTGCGATGGAACTTTCAATTGATGCATTGAAACGTGGCGACTATAGAAAATTAATGGAGACTGCAAAAAGTATTGCGAAATACGACTTAGACCATCGGTTTCCGGGTCTGAAAGATGCGCTTTGTTTAGCTGCAGATGACATTGGGCGCACAGGGTTCTTGGCTTCGGCTACACACGACGCTCTGGTGAGAGCATTCGGAACAACACCGTTCGTAGCTGCACTTCCCCCATATCATTCGGATGCTTCCAGTGATGCAAAAATCAATCGAATAGCAACGGGGATAAGGCGTAGAGTTCTTGAGCACACCATCGCAAACGACGGAGGGTATCTCTCGCAAGCTTGTTCGTCGGCTGAGATAATTGCAAGTTTGTATGGGGGGCTGATGAACCTATCTCCATCAGCGGGACCAATTCGGCCAGATTCGTTTTTGAGTACTCCTGGTGCGGGTCGTTTGAGAGTCAGTGGTGCGGTGTACAACGGGGCTCGAGGTCCAGAGTTAGACCGATGCTTTTTCTCACCTGCGCACTATGCGCTCGTGCTCTATGCATGTCTGATTGAAGTTGGTCGTCTGCACGAAAGTGTTCTCGATGAATTTAACCAGGACGGAAGTACGGTCGAGATGATCGGTGCGGAGCACTCTCCAGGTTTTGAGACAACGACAGGATCACTCGCCCAAGCCCTTAGTCATGCCGCCGGTGTAGCCTTGGCGCGCAGAATACGAGGTGACACCGGTCGAATCTGGGTTGTGATGAGCGATGGCGAGTTACAGGAAGGCCAGACTTGGGAGGCTGTCGCATCAATGACACATCACCAAATCGATTCGGTCACTGTGATCATTGATGTTAATGGCCAACAATGCGATGGCCCAATGGTTTCAGTAATGCAGATTGAGCCAATTGCTGATCGACTTCGGGCATTTGGCGCAACCGTACATGAAATTGATGGACATGATATTGCTGCTCTCCGAGCAGCGAGCGCTGATCGGGAGATAGGCAAGCCAACATTTATTGTCGCTCGTACTGACCCGAAGCGCGGCATGCCAGTGCTCACGAATCGAGAACCGTTCTTCCATTATGTGCGCTTTAGTTCATCCGACGAACGCCAGCAGTATCGTGACGCTCTTGAGGAGATGCAATCGTGACCGCAGAAATCGTCAATCGCCCCTATGTTCAAGCTTTTGCAGACTTTGCGGCGAATCGACCAAATGTAGTCGCATTATCGGCTGATCTAACCAACTCATGCGAACTTGGACAGTGGCGTGATTCAAATCAAGAACGGTTCTTCTCATTCGGGATGGCTGAACAAAACATGCTTGGAGTAGCCGCTGGCTTGGCTCGCGAAGGCTTTCGACCATTCGTCCACACATTTTCAGTATTCATCTACCGCCGACCATACGATCAACTTGCGATGTCAATCGCCTATCCAAATTTACCGGTGAGGCTGATTGGTTTTTTGCCTGGCATAACGACTCCAGGTGGGGTCACCCATCAGGCGATTGAAGATATTGCCGTGCTACGAGCGATGCCCAATATGACCATACTTGAAACTGCTGATGCAACTGATGTGGAGACCGTTCTTGCCGCTGCCGATACGGTCGATGGGCCCGTCTATGTGCGCATGCTACGTGGTGAGGTTCCTCGTTTGTTCCCGGCCGATGAGCCTTTCAAATTAGGAGTGCCTCGCATCTTGTCAGAGGGCACTGATCTGACGATTATTACTGCAGGCATCACTACGGAAGAAGCAATGCGAGTAACGCCTATTCTTTCCGCCATGGGACTCTCTATCCATCACATGCACGTAGGCACGCACAAACCATTTGGTGGTGCGATCATAGATGACGCCATACGTCGTTCTCGTTATGGAGTGATCACTCTTGAAAATCACACGATTATTGGTGGCCTTGGTTCGGCTGTTGCTGAACTCATGGCTGAAGGCGGAACCAATACGCGGCTTGTTCGTCTGGGTTTGCGTGACTGCTACGCACATGGGGCATCGCGTTCGCATCTGATGCGGGAGTACGGTCTTGATGCGATGTCTCTTTGTAAAGCAATCGAGTCGCTGATCGGTCGTGAATTTGGTGTTCGAGAATCAGAATTAGCGGAAATTCACATCACGCCCACTCACAGCGTCTCGAAGGCCGAAGCCCTCTGATGTTGGAACCAACCCAACTCCGAATCTCGGGCGAACGATTCACCGCCACATATCGACTCGCGATCAAGCAGGAGTCCGATGCTCGGTCTCTGGCCAAGCTCATCTGTGCTGAACAAACTGTTGAGTTTCCAGTCGATTTGATTCCTGATGACGATATTTCCCGGTATATCGTCGGGCGAATTGAGTCGCTTGAGCAAGATGTAGATGCTCACATTGCTGTCATTAGTTACGCCGTCGAATGCGTTGGAGGAGCGCTACCACAACTCCTAAATGTGCTATTCGGAAACTGCAGTTTGATCCCGGGTGTACGTCTAATAGACATTGATCTTCCTGTGTCGATGTTGGATTCTTGGCACGGTCCCCGGTTCGGTGTTTCTGGAATTAGGCGGTTAACGCATGTGAGCGAGCGACCTTTAACTATGACCGCGCTAAAACCTATGGGTCAATCTGTCGAGCGATTGGCGATCATGGCATCAGATTTCGCTACGTTCGGTATCGATTTCATTAAGGATGACCATGGACTTGCCTCGCAGCCATTCTGCGATTTTAAGGAGCGGGTTCAAGAGTGTTCTAAGTCCGTGCAACGCGCCAACCAGGACCACGGAACGAGCGCCCGTTACTGTCCTTCGTTGAATGTTCGCGCAGACGAAGTAAGTGTCGCGGCGCGGTTCGCTCGGGATCTAGGCGTCGGCGGGTTACTGGTTCTCCCTGGTTTATACGGGTTCGACACAATGCGGTCACTTGCCGATAACGATGACTTGGACCTGCCGATAATTGCCCATCCGTCCTTTCTCGGCAGCCATGCCAATGCTAGGGATGGTGGAATCGACCCCGGAGTTCTCTTTGGAACTTTTATGCGGCTCGCAGGAGCTGACATCGTCGTTTTCCCAAATTATGGCGGTCGATTTTCTGTTCTGCCAGATGTTTGTCAATCAGTAATTGATTGCTTACGCGCGCCATTGGGCGCTCTTGCACAAGCGTTGCCGGCACCGGCCGGGGGGATGAAGGTTGAACGCGTCCCAGAAATGATTGGGTTTTATGGATCTGACGTAACACTTTTGATTGGTGGAGAACTACACCGCGGTGACCGCCGAGAGAAAGCCAAAAAAATGACCGCCGCTGTGATCGGTAGTTCAAGAGATATCCGTTAACCCACTGCTCTGAACGGTAGAAGATTTTGATTTAGAGGAATACAGCGTGCATTGTTGGACGAGTCATGCGCAATTATCTTTGCGCACGGGCGCGGGGGATGAGGTTGTGGGCGC
>SXGU01257625.1_pt1 | contig 15035 bp, 8 predicted proteins | sample 3174531 | NCBI WGS metagenome assembly SXGU01 (sample SAMN11356863, study PRJNA531348) | freshwater metagenome | isolation source: freshwater sample F1-140 | place: China: Fuxian Lake, Yuxi | collected 2017-12-25
ACATCATAGCTTGAATAAAAATTTTCTCTCGCATGCGAAGATTAACATCTAAAAACAGTTGCGTTTTTTGGGCATCATTGAGGCCAAAATCCATTTGCAAGATGGTGATTAAATGGCCCGTATTTTTTATGCCTTTAATTAAATCTTTATATTGATCATACATAACATCTACTTTGTGCCCCCTGCCCCCATCTGTCCCTGCATTATTCATGGCGATACTACGCGCAATATCCAACATGACTTTTGCTTTCAGCGTACCCACATCATGATTGCCGACAACGCCAACCAAGCCCCCACGATTAACTTGTACGTGACCATTTTCTCTTAAAGCAGTGAGAGAGCTTGATAACTGCATGGTAGTAATGATTGAATTTTTAGATGCTCGTTGTGTTGCTTTTTGCTTAACAGTAGCAGGCAATTGAAGTGCCTGTCGGTAATCAGTCAAGAGCCTTAGTAAGTCAACTGCCTCTTCAAGACTTGCAATCGGCGCAAAAACCGCTTTACCAAAGCAAATATCGGTAGCATCGTCATTAAGCACAAAGCAGGGCACACCCTTGCTATTAAAAATATAAATAGTTTTGGCCAGCAATTTTTGCGTGTGATCAAATTTGTCTACGTCAATGAGCAACTGAGTATAACTTTTCATATCAATCAGTTCAGATGGTGACAATACAATGGTTGAAAGTTCTTTATTTTGTTTTACAAAAGGCGATTTGTCATCTGTATTATGATAACCACCTTCTATATTGTGTCCCCAGTAGAATCCACACGGATGGAGGCAGTGAGTAAACCCACAAGAAGAAAGTGCGGTATGATATACTTTCGGATCAGCAACCATTAACTCACCGACTATAAACGCATCGGTGCCAAATTTAGTACGTACCAACCCCTGCACTAAATGAATAGCACGTTGTTGTACTGCAAGCGGCACGTGAGTGATGGCATCTACTCGCATGCCCATGAATCCATATTCAAGGATGTAGCGCGTAATAAACGGTGCCCACAACGTCTCGAATACGGCATCAATTTTATCGACATCCAAATCCTTTGGTTCCGTGTTGACACCATGATGTGTTTTTGCACCAGTGCGAAAATAGTCAATGTTTTGTGTATCGACCCACCGCTCATCGGATGAATCAAGCAGCAAATCCGATCCTAATTTACGCTGCAAAGGGGTGAATTGACCATTGATAGCCCTACCGACATGGTTTAGTGGCAAATCAAATAAGGGAAACATGCCGTGTAGTCTGACGGAGGCCGTCCATTTTTTTAACTTTTCCTCACATTGTTCCTGCGTGAGATCTCCTGGAAATATCAGCGGATTAAATGCGCGATCATCAGCCATCGCATATAAACTACCACTAACATTCGTAGTCAACGCCGGATCAGGATGAGGGCGTGGCAGGGTTCCTGTTGCTTGCAATGGTGGGACCCATACAGCGTTGTATCCCATCGCAGCTACTTCTGGAATATACGCTGTCATGTCATCAATCCCGATAGCTTCTTCCGTATAGCGACGGAATGGAAACATATTATACATCCGTAAATTGCCGTTTATTGGATAAACCGGATTGACTTTTGCACTCATTTCATCACCTGTTAGGTAGTTAATTAGCTCATACCCTGCGTGTATACAAGAATCTTAGTATACAAATATTAAGCAAACATTAACTGACTTAAACAGAGCATATATTATTTACGCTATTAGATCAAAAATAGAAAGAAGTCTTGGATTAACCCTATGTGCAATGATATAATGCGAACCAAAATTATTCACATTGGATTTAAGTTACCATATCTTGTCTAGTATTTTTTATTTCTGTAATTTATTTGAACGACAATTTCAGAACCGATAAAATGCATGGAGTTAATCACTATTATGTCCTCTCCCCCACTGTATCCAACGTACCCTGAAAATGGCAACTTACGGATGTATAATATGTTTCCATTCCGTCGCTATACAGAAGAAGCTATCGGGATTGATGACATGACAGCGTATATTCCAGAAGTAGCTGCGATGGGATACAACGCTGTATGGGTCCAACCATTACAAGCTACAGGAACAATGAAACAACCCCACCCAGATCCGGCTTTGATGACAAAGGTTAGTGGTAGCTTATACGCGATGGCCGATGATCACGCATTTAATCCGCTGATATTTCCAGGAGATCTCACGCAGGAACAATGTGCGGAAAAGCTAAAAAAATGGACCGCTTCAGTCAGACTACACGGTATGTTTCCCCTATTTGATTTAGTGTTAAATCATGTAGGCATAAATGACAACGATGTACCGACTCCATTACAACGTAAATTAGAACCCCATTTATTGCTAACGAAAGCCAATGCACGATGGCCAGATATCAAGGGCATTAATTATTACCGAACAGGTGGCAAACAAAACGGCATCAATACTGAACCTAAAGATTTGGATTTCGATAAAATTGATGCCGTATTTGAAACGTTGTGGACACCGTTTATTACGCGCTACATCAATGATTATGGCTTCATGGGCATACGGATAGATGCCATCACCCACGTGCCGCTCGCCGTACAACAACGAGCTATAGATTTAGTGCAGAAATTGGTACACGCAAAATATGGAACCAATGCATTTATTGTCGGTGAGTTGATGGTTTCAAATCCCGAGCCTTATCTCACTGCACTTTCTGCAGAGGGCCTCACTCATTGTTTAAATCCTTATAGTTTTTTTTGGGGAAACAATATCGAAGGCGGCTACATAAACAACACATCATCACCGTTTATCAAATATTTGCAGCAACTGTCATCGGTTGTTTTATCACCACCAGCCACTAACCTCACTGCGTTTAAAGCGATTTTGATTGATTCAATGCTATTTGATGCGCAACAAAAATTGCAGGCCAAAACTATTTATATTTTTGATAATAAATGTGTACCCTACTTCGCCATCAATGATGACAGCTATGATGTTTGCTTCGGTAAAGCTATTATGGCACCACTGGAAACACTTGGGGAAGGTCCTGTTTTATTAAGTCTCTTGAAAGCATATAGGAGAGAAACATCCAAAATAGGACAGCGCGAAATAAAAAATGAACTTTTTCAAACCTTGGTGTCCTCATCATCTTTGCAAACTTTAATATCCACATCTGTTCCTAAACAACGTGACCGCGGAGGGTTAATCAGTGTTGTAGGTAATCATGATGTCGGTACGCTAAAAGCAAAAGTTATGTTAGATATTGCTTACAATAAAGCTATCGCCAATGCCACTGATGATGTGAAACAAATAGCTTATATTGAACACACCTATAAGCATTATAAAAACCTGATCAAAGGCGCAAGGGACACGGCTCAGTTAGCCATCAGTTTACAAAATATCTTCAACCTCACTGAGCGGGATGTAACACAACTGTGTTTAGATATTAATCTGCGCATGCGGGAGAAAATTTTTATTCAATCCATGATGTGCTCAGGTGGTTGGTATTCATTAGCGGGTGATGAAATAGGTGTGTGCCATAAACCGGAAGTATTCGAGCAGTTTGCCCTTGATAATACCCGTGTGGGGTCATCATTAATAGAGCAATGTACCTCCAGTGAAAGAAAAAATGATTTGCGTGAATTTATCCGTGGAATCAACCAAATTTTAGCAACACTTCCTCGACCATCATACGCGGATAATGCCACCATGCATTATACGCTAATTGATAGTGAGAAACCGGGTATTAAGTCAGCTAATTTTCTATTTCTAATTGCCCGTTATAGCGCCATAAAAAATAAGTTTTACTTGATAGGACATACAGATCTGTTTCTCCCTGAACTTATTTTAAATACAAAACTCAGGAAAATGCTGGCAGATGTACCTGACTTGTTCATGGATGTTGGACGTTATGACCTAACCTTGATAGATAAGCTGGGTAGAACGAAGCAACTTAAAATAGATTTAGCTAGCCCATCCCTATCAATTGTAAAACGCCTATCTTTCACTCCTACACCACCCAGTGTAATGGCAGCAACAGGACTTTTTAAGCCCTTCTCAAAAGAAGTAGCGGAAACTGGTTCTGATTGTGACGTAGCAGAAGAACCATCGCGCCCGCCTTATTATAGTTGATTTTAGCTGTGACGAGGTAAAGAAACCATCGAAACAATCCTGACCCAGAACAGTTTAATGAGGAACTTCATCATAAGTGTATTGATGGCACATGAATAATTGTGCTATACACTTTTAGTGATGAACCTTAAATAGTCGAGGGAGTTAAGGATATGCTCGTTACTAAGTTTGCCCACACCTAATACCTAAGATACTTCGTGGAAATCAGTAACCTTTCATTAAGACAGTCTATTAAACAGCTCAAGGAAGGGCTCTGTGATGATCTTTGCCAAAATGGAGATATCACCACCATTACTCAGAAACTCGTCGCGCACATTGATAACCTATTAATCCTACTATTTCAAAAACATCATTTGGAGCAAGAAGGTTATTTCTGTTTACTCGCTCTGGGTAGTTATGGTCGTCGAGAATTACAACTACATTCTGATATCGATTTATTATTACTTCACGATGAGACTGTTCCTAAACCCCTTTTGCAATCAGCGCAATTATTCATTCAAGATTGCTGGGACATCGGTTTGATCATCAGCCATCAAATAACAACAGTGAAAGCCTGCGCGGCACTTGCCAGCCAAGATCTCACGGTGATTTCCAGTATCCTTGACATGTATTTAATTTGCGGACGCAGTAGCCTAATGGAGGAATTGCTTTATCAAACTCATCCACTCCATATGTGGTCTAGCCATGAGTATTTTTTTCAAAAACTGCAAGAACAAAATAAGCGCTATGAAAAATACGGCGAAACAGCATACAACCTCGAACCGAACGTTAAAAATGGTCCTGGAGGATTACGAGATCTGCAAATATTGCTCAATGTCAGTCAACGCCATTTCGGCATTAAAAAGCTAGCTGATGGTATTCACTGCGGCTTTATCACTGACAGAGAATATGAAGAGCTCATTCATTGTCAACATTTCCTTTGGCGTGTGCGTTTTGCTCTACATATGCTGGCCCAAAAAAGTGAGGACCGCTTATTGTTTGATTATCAAATCAAGCTTGCCTCGCTATTTGGCTACAGTGATAGTCAAGACTCTCTAGGCATTGAGCAATTCATGAAAGCCTATTTCAAGATGATCAAACGAGTCAGGGAGTTAAATGAAATGCTATTACAATGGTTTTCTGAAGCCATCATACATGCTCAGAAACAAAAATTAACCCCACTGGATGAGTCGTTTCAATTATCAAATCAGTATATTGAAGTCAGGCGTATGGATGTTTTTAACGATAAACCCATCGCCTTGCTACAACTCTTCTTATGGATTGCAAAATTCCCCGAGGTCAAAGGTGTACGTGCCAGTACCATTCGTTTAATCCGCCAACATTTATACCTCATCAACAAACGCTTTCGTTTATCGAAATTAGCGGCTCAAACATTTATGGACATTTTAAAAGCAGAAGGAAATCCTTATGAGGCCCTGCAACAAATGAGCCGTTATGGCGTACTTGGGCATTACCTTAATTGTTTTGCGGCCGTTACTGGACAAATGCAATATGATTTATTTCATGTGTATACGGTTGATCAACATACATTATTTGTTATTCGTAATTTGACGCGTTTTCTTAATACTCAGTTTACATCGCAATTTCCTCTGTGTTGCAAGCTCATGCCAGCCATTCAAAAACGAGAAATTCTTTATTTAGCTGCATTATTTCATGATATTGCTAAGGGACGCGGAGGAGACCACTCCGAGCTGGGGGCTATAGAGGCACAACAGTTTGCCAAACGCCATCATTTAAGCCGCGAAGAACAAGAGCTGCTCGTTTGGTTGGTACACAATCATTTATTGATGTCACAAACGGCCCAACGCCAAGATATTTACGACCCAAAAACAATTAGCCATTTTTGTAGTTTTCTCCCAGAAAGAGCCTATTTAGATTACCTTTATCTATTAACAGTCGCCGATATCTGTGGCACGAACCCAACCCTGTGGAATGCCTGGAAAGATTCATTACTTAAGGAGTTGTATTTTTCAGCGAGTCAAGCAATGCAACAAGAAAAAGCATTGCTTGATGAGGCTACGCTGATTAATTTGCGCCGACAGCAAGCATTAGATATTTTAGTCAGTGATGCCGTTAAACCTAAAGCCATTGATGACTTGTGGAAGCACTTTAAGGGAATTTATTTCTTACACAATCCGCCTGAAATTATTTCAATACAAACCAAGGCCATGCTGAACTGCCAACATTTTCCTTTGATTTTAATCATGCCGCACCATACTCAAGGAGGTACGGAAGTGTTTATTTACATGCCTCACCGTGATGAACGATTTACCATTACAACCACTGTACTGAGTAACCACCACGCGACAATTCAAGAAGCAACAATTCTGACGACTGACAATAACTTTGACTTAGATACCTATATTATTTTGGATGAAAAAAGCCAGGTGTTTTTTGATGAAAAACGAACGCTCAATATACACCAAGCACTGATTCAACATTTGACCGATTATCATCAACTCCCAACGGTGACTCAACGACGACTGTCACGCACGCAAGTGCATTTTAACCTAAGACCACAAATAACATTCAGTGAAGATCCAGAACAGCAATACACGCGCTTGTTTTTAGTCACCAGTGATCGATCGGGTTTACTAGCCAGTATTAGCCGCATTTTTTTAAGTGAGAACATTAACTTACACAACGCCAAAATTGCGACCGCAGGTGAGCGAGTTGAGGACATGTTTTATATCAGTAATCAACAGGGCGAAAAATTAACCCTACAAGAGAAAGAGCGGTTACGCCAAAGACTCGTCGATGAATTGGAGTGAAAGGCCATAACGGTATAGCGTCTTTATAAAAGCATTTTTAGCTGGAGCCAACAGTCCAGCAGATGGAGCATCAGCCGTTTCATTAGCGGGTAGTATCACTGCTATTTAGAACGATAAAACAACATGATTAACGTACAATGGTATTAACGACGCTCGTTAAAAAAATCTACTAGCAGGGTCGAACAATCATGTTGTAAAAACCCTTCATCAATTTGAATTTGATGATTTAATGGGTAACCATGCACCACATTGTAAACTGAACCTGCCGCCCCCGCTTTAAAATCTCGGGTAGCAAAAACAAGCCGTTTAATTCGAGCATGCACAAGAGCTCCCGCACACATACAACAAGGCTCCAAGGTCACATAAAGCGTCGTATTGAGTAGACGATAATTTTGTAAATAAGCTGATGCTTCTCTGATCGCTATGATCTCAGCGTGCGCCGTGGGATCATGTGTTTGTAACACTTGATTCCAACCACGACCGAGTATCTGATTGTTTTCATCGACGAGCACCGCACCGATAGGTACCTCTCCTTGCTTACCTGCGCTTATTGCCAAGTCATACGCTTGTTTCATCCAATAGAAATCACTCATTCCCATTCTATCGTCGCAGGCGGTTTTCCAGATATATCGTATGCGACCCGTGATACGCCCTTGACTTCATTAATAATACGATTGGATACCTGTGCCAAAAAATCCCACGGTAATTGGGCCCAGTGGGCTGTCATAAAATCAACTGTTTCAACAGCGCGCAGACAGATCACATAATCATAACGCCGACCATCTCCCATTACACCCACACTTTTAACGGGTAAAAATACCGCGAACGCTTGACTCACCTGCTGATATAAACCAGCTTTATGTAATTCATCAAGAAAAATAGCATCGGCCTGCCGTAAAATATCAGCGTATTGTTTTTTCACCTCACCAAGAATACGAACGCCTAACCCAGGTCCTGGGAATGGGTGTCGATAAACCATATCATAAGGCAACCCCAACTCTAGCCCTACTTTTCGTACCTCATCCTTGAATAGTTCACGTATAGGCTCAAGCAATTTTAAGGTCATGGTTTCAGGTAGACCGCCAACATTATGGTGCGATTTAATCACCTCTGCCGCGCTATTATTGTGCGTTGCAGCCGACTCAATCACATCCGGATAAATCGTTCCTTGCGCCAACCACTTAACACCAGGGATATGGCTGGCCTCTTCATCAAACACCTCAATGAACGTTCGTCCGATAATTTTTCGTTTTTGCTCAGGACAATCCACATTCTGTAAGGCGTGCAGAAAGCGTTCCTCAGCATTTACAGCAATAATGTTTATCCCCATGTGCTGACTAAACATCGCCATCACTTGTGAAGATTCGTTAAGTCGCAAAAGGCCCGTATCCACAAAAACGCAGACCAATTGCTCACCAATCGCGCGATGCAGTAGTGCGGCGACAACAGATGAGTCAACTCCACCCGACAGTCCAAGCAAAACATGTTGTTTACCTACTTGTCGTTTAATACTATCTACAGCTTGTTCAATAATATGGCCAGGCGTCCAGTCGGTCTTTGCCTGGCAAATATCCACAACAAATCGCTCTAGAATACGTAAACCTTGTAGTGTGTGAGTCACTTCTGGATGGAATTGCAGACCATACCATTGGCGCAATTCGTCGGCCATACCCGCAATCGGCGCATTACGCGTCGCACAGATCACTTTAAATCCAGGAGGCAACGAGGTGACCTTATCACCATGACTCATCCAAACATCTAACAGTGCTTCACCAGCAGGCGTTGTCCTATCTTCAATATGGCTTAATAAGCGGCTTTGCCCATGCAATTGCAACTCCGCATAACCAAACTCGCGAATAGTAGATGATGCAACTTGGCCACCTAATTGGGCCGCCATCGTCTGCATACCATAACAAACGCCCAATAATGGCAGACCGGATTGAAAAACCCACTCGGGGGCGCGAGGATTACTGTCTTCCGTTACCGTGGCGGGACCGCCTGATAAAATAAACCCACACGGAGCTATGGCTTGTAGATGCAGAACATCAACATCATAAGGATATATTTCGCAATAAACACCAAGTTCACGCACACGTCTGCCAATAAGTTGGGTGTACTGGGAACCAAAATCAAGAATGATGATCGGTTTTTGCTTAATATTATTCATTAGTTATTGCCATTCTCAATGTTGTCTTAACGTATCCCTGCCGAATATCAATCCGGTGTGGATCAATGATCAATTTGATAATTTGGTGCTTGCTTAGTAATACTCACATCATGTACATGAGACTCACGCATACCCGCATTCGTGACCTGTACAAATTCAGCATGTTTGTGGAGCACATCGATAGTGCCACACCCAGTGTAGCCCATACAAGAACGTAGTCCACCGAGTATTTGATGAATAATCGTTTGGATAGGACCTTTATAAGGCACACGGCCCTCAATGCCCTCGGGAACCAATTTTTCAGTCCCCTGGGTATTCTCTTGGAAATAACGGTCGCTAGACCCTTGCGCTTGAGACATTGCGCCAATTGAACCCATACCACGATAACTTTTATACGTACGCCCCTGATATAGCTCAATTTCGCCAGGTGACTCTTCAGTCCCTGCAAACATACCACCAAGCATCACCGTAGAGGCTCCCGCGGCCAATGCCTTGCAAACGTCCCCTGAAAAACGTATGCCGCCATCAGCGATGACAGGCACCGCGCCCTGGAGACCCGCTGCAACATTAGCAATCGCTGTAATTTGTGGAACACCGACACCGGTAACAATTCGCGTCGTACAGATTGACCCAGGACCAATACCTACCTTTACCGCATCCACGCCCGCGGCAACCAAATCTTTTGCAGCAGCTGCCGTGGCAATATTACCACCAATCACCTGCACTTCTGGAAAATGTTTTTTTATCCATTTCACTCGATCTAACACACCCTGGGAGTGCCCATGAGCTGTATCAACAATAATGACATCCACGCCGGCATCAACAAGGGCGGCTACCCGTTCATCCGTCCCAGCTCCTACACCGACAGCCGCGCCAACTCGCAATTGCTCAGAGCCATCTTTACACGCATAAGGATTATCTTTGGCCTTTTGAATATCTTTGACGGTGATCAAACCTCGTAGGTAAAACGAGTCATTCACCACCAGTAATTTTTCAATGCGATGTTTATGTAAGAGACTACGAACCTCCTCACGACTCGCCCCCTCTTTAACAGTCACTAGACGCTCTTTGGGTGTCATTACCGCGGAGACTGGGAGTGAAAGATTAGTTTCAAAACGAATATCACGACTTGTGACAATTCCAATCAACTTCTCGCCATCGACAACAGGCACCCCAGAAAAATTATGGTGGGTCATGACATCTAACAATTCTTTAACACTGAGTGTAGGTGCTACAGAAATGGGATCCCTCACCATTCCGCTTTCAAATTTTTTAACTTTTCTAACTTCATGCGCCTGATCACTATGACTCATGTTTTTATGAATAATGCCAATACCACCTTCTTGCGCCATTGCAATGGCTAATCTGGCCTCAGTGACGGTATCCATCGCTGCGGAGAGCAATGGCATATTCAATTCAATATCACGAGTCAAACGAGTTGACAGCAGCACATCTTTAGGTAAAACAATAGAGTGGGCGGGGACTAACAAAACATCATCAAATGTCAATCCTTGTTGCACAATAGAAAGTGGCATACCACACAACTCCTCGTCATTTAGTTAGCCAGTAATTATACAATATTTTCATTGAAATGAATATTTTCAAAAATTTTGGTTTGATACCTGGAAATAAAATAGGTTTATTAAAAGCAAATGTGGGCCATACCAGATCACACCGCCCCTTTATTCAATGCATGTCTGTGTTTTTACGGAATATCTTCAATATAGTTGAATAAAGTTAGTATTAACGTGTAAACTGGGACAATTATGTTCAATCGACAATAATAGGGATGGGTTCAGCATTGGCCAAAATTATCGTTGTTACCTCTGGGAAAGGTGGGGTAGGTAAAACCACATCATCTGCCGCCATATCATCTGGCCTCGCTATGCGAGGACACAAAACGGTTGTCATCGACTTTGATATTGGGCTTCGCAACCTCGACATTATCATGGGCTGCGAGCGCCGTGTTGTTTACGACTTTATCAATGTCATTAATGGTGAAGCAACCTTAAAACAGGCATTGATTAAAGATAAACGCCTACCTCAATTGTGTATTTTGCCGGCATCACAAACTCGCGATAAAGATGCACTAACGTTAGAGGGTGTTGAAAAGGTCCTAAATGAATTATCCCAGGAATTTGCCTACATTATCTGTGACTCACCGGCAGGCATTGAATCTGGCGCATTGATGGCCATGTATTTTGCTGACGAGGCCATTATCGTCACCAATCCTGAGGTCTCCTCGGTCAGAGACTCCGATAGAATTCTAGGTATACTAGCCAGCAAAACCAAACGTGCCATCGAGGGTAATGAGCCCATCCAAGAGCACCTTCTACTGACCCGCTACGATGCGGAGCGTGTCGAAAAAGGCGAAATGCTATCAGTACAAGATGTCCAAGATATCCTGGCTATCCCATTAATTGGCATCATTCCCGAGTCAAAAGCAGTGCTTAAAGCATCCAATACTGGCGTTCCCGTGACCCTTGATGAACATAGTGATGCCGGACATGCATACCAAGACGCCATCGCCCGCTTCCTCGGAGAAGATAGGCCGATGCGTTTTGTCAGTTGTGAGCGCAAAGGAATACTGCGCCGATTATTTAGTAAAAACAAGGAGGGTATTACAGCATGAGTATCTTTAATTATTTGCGCAAGCGCAACAAAACAGCCTCTGTAGCCAAAGAGCGCTTACAAATTATTATTTCTCACGAACGCTCACAACGAAATGCCCCTGATTACCTCCCTAAATTACAAGAAGAAATACTTGCAGTTATTGCTAAATACGTCCCAATTAATCGAGATCAGGTTATTGTGAATTTAGAGCGCATGGGTGACAGCTCAGTTCTTGAACTTAACGTCACCATGCCAGACAATATCGTCGCCTAGTCTAGATTAGTATTGCAGTAATAGGCGATTTTACTGCAATAAACAATGAGATTTAGTCTTGCCAATCCAAGACTGCCTATCTTCACACAACAAACTAAGCGATCTCGATATGAACATCATCTTGATTTGGTATTTTCTTTTTTGATTTCACCTCAGTCTTGTCCCATTGTCGACTTAAGTCGTTGGTGCTGAAGTCATCGACTGCAATGACCTGCTGCCTTGCTAGTTCCGCATCACGTAAACGCTGAGCATCCTCGCCACTCAATATGTTATGTGATACCGCTTCATCGATTTGCTCAAGTAAAGTAAGCGATTGTAAAACCTCGCTCTTGACTGCTCGCTGGACCTTTTTTTCTAGTTCTTCAACGGCACATATTTTATGAAAAGCCTCTTCTAAGCGACCCACTGGACAGTTTTCTATAGCCTCTGAAAAAGTTAAACGGCTTAAACGTGTACGCGTCTCATTCGGTTCGGTCAACATGACGGCTAATTTGTGGCCCAACTGATCGCTCGGCTTACGACGTTGATTGCCAAAAGGTTGCAATATTAATTTGAGTGCGAATCGCGCCCATCGAATGGGAAAATTGGCAATCACTCCTTGTATTGCTAACTCACACTCATGGAATAATTGCTGACAACTCCAGTGCATCAAAGGTAAATCAGTAGCCAATTCGCCGTCTTCGTGAAAACGCTTCAAAACGGCTGATGCGAGATATAAATAGCTCAGAACATCACCCAGGCGTGCCGACAATTTTTCTTTACGTTTTAATTCGCCCCCCAACATAACCATTGAAAAATCAGCAAGAAAAGCTAAATTACTACTGTAACGATGAATAATCTGAAAATAGCGTTGCGTTACCCCACTCGGTGCACTCGTCAAACGAGCATCAGTGAATGCAAAGACCATTGATTTTGATAAATTAGATAAAATAAATCCAAAATGTCCCCAAATAGCCTGATCAAATGCATGCAAGTCATTATTTTTGATGCTTTCAATTTCATGAAAAACATAAGGATGGCAGCGAATCGCTCCCTGACCAAAGATAATTAAACTGCGCGACAGTATGTTTGCCCCTTCAACGGTGATACTAATTGGACTCCCTTGATAACCTCGTCCCAAATAATTATTAGGCCCAAGACAAATACCTTTACCACCATGAATATCCATAGCATCAATAACAATTTGACGTGCCCTCTCCGTGGTGTGGTATTTTAAAATGGCCCCGGCCACAGCAGGTTTAGCGCCCTGATCAATTGCGGCTGCCGTCATAGTCAGTGCTGCATCAATGATATACGTATTTCCTGCGATCCTTGCCAAAGGCTCTTCAATTCCCTCAAATTTTGCAATGGGTTGATTAAACTGCTTTCGTACCCTTGCATAGGCACCCGAAGCAAGGGAAACCGCTTGAGCACCGCCTGATGCACTCGAAGGCAGTCCAATTGCGCGCCCAGCACTTAAACACTCCATGAGCATACGCCAACCATGCCCAGCCATAGACGCCCCACCAATCAAACAATCGATCGGTACAAAAACATCCGTACCCTGAGTTGGTCCATTTAAAAACGCCGTGTTAAGCGGAAAATGTCGTCGGCCTTTGATAACACCAGGTGTATTTGCAGGAATCAGCGCACAACTTATCCCGACGTCTAACCCTTTCCCCAACAGATTTTCAGGATCAAATAATCTAAAGGCGAGTCCAATGACAGTGGCCACCGGACACAACGTGATATAACGCTTATTCCAGGTGAGGCGTAAACCTAAAACGTCTTTTCCGTCGACAACCTCCCGACAAACAATCCCCTTATCGGGAATAGACGCCGCATCTGAACCAGCATTTGGTCCCGTTAAGGCGAAGCATGGGATTTCCCGACCATTTGCCAACCGGGGTAGATAATAATCCTTTTGTTCTTCTGTACCATATTTTAGTAACAACTCTGCCGGGCCTAGCGAATTTGGCACAGAGACTGTAGAAGCCGCGGAAATGGATTGACCATATAGTTTAACAATGACAGACATTTGTGCCGTTGCCGAAAACTCGAGCCCCCCATAGCGCTTGGGTATAATCATACCCAGAAATCCCTTGTCTTTAATAAATTGCCAAACATCTGCCGGTAAATCCGTATGATGATGAGTGATATCCCAGTCATTTAACATGCGGCATAACTCCGTTGCCGGGCCATCTAAAAAAGCTTGCTCATCTTTTGTTAGCTGTACTGTCGGTGCATTTTGTAAAATAGTAAAATCAGGTGCCCCACTAAATAGATTCCCCTCCCAACTGACACTACCAGCCTCTAACGCTTCACGCTCTGTAGACGACATAACAGGCATGGACTTGCTGACTGAACGGAACAAATAGCGTGTCAATAACTGCCGCCGTAGAGGTTTTACTGATCCGGCGACTAGCATGGCTAATACGAGCCACAAACAAGACTGCAAGAGCGCATCAGGGGCACTGTATTCCAGTATGAGTAGCATAAAGATGGCATAACTCATCATCCATATAACAATAGATGCTTGTTTGATAATTAACAGAAAAAATGCACTCATTAGTGCTAGAAAAAATAATCCGTGTAACACAAGTTTCTCCTTATAAAAATCCTGCTTCAGTGACTACTCCGTCATGAAATGATAGCTGAGAAATCTAGACATCATCATTTGTCTAGCCTCCTTTGGCTAAGCACCCTTCTTACAATGACTTATTCAGTTGATCCACCACATCCATGATTAAATTCGCTGTTGCCTGTGGATACTCCATTGGAAACATATGCGTCCCCTTTATTTTAACGTGTCCTATCCCATAATGTTTTTTCATATAGCGTAAATCCAAGCGGTCTACTACTGTACTTTTACTACCATAGATAACAAACGCAGGCACTTGTAATCTACCCTCATACTCGCTCAATATATGCGGGACAGTGCGATAGATCTGGTATTCTATTTGCCGATCAAATCGCAGCGAATAACCATCCTCATTTTTGTACATGCCATATTCAATGTAGTCCTCTAAACAAGCATCAGTAAACGTTTGAAAGAGTGGTCTGCTTTTCAGATAAGCCACAACCTGCTCTCTATCTTTCCAATGCTGTCGTCGCGCACGCATACGAAATGCAGGAGTTACCCTGTCAA
>SXGU01469798.1_pt1 | contig 15034 bp, 18 predicted proteins | sample 3174531 | NCBI WGS metagenome assembly SXGU01 (sample SAMN11356863, study PRJNA531348) | freshwater metagenome | isolation source: freshwater sample F1-140 | place: China: Fuxian Lake, Yuxi | collected 2017-12-25
GCCCGCGCCCTGGCGGTGAAACCCAAGCTGTTGATCCTGGACGAGCCCACCAGCGCCCTGGACGTTTCGGTTCAGGCGCAAATACTCAATCTGCTGGCGGACCTGCGTCGGGAACATGGACTGGCCTATCTGTTCATTACCCACAACCTGTCTGTCGTGAGCTATCTGGCGGATCGGGTAGCGGTGATGCGAGGCGGAAAAATCCTGGAAACGGGGGCGGCGGAGGTCTTGCTGACCCGGCCGGAAAACGACTACACCCGCTTGCTGTTGGATTCGGTGCCGGGCAGACGGACCTGACGCTCCCGGTCGGACACCTTTAGCTCGTAGCGGCCAGAGGCGGCCGATCTCAGCCGGCCAGGACCGGGATGGCCAGCGTGGAGCCGGGCATGAGCGGCTCGGCGTTTTCGTTCCAGCGGCGGATATCGGCTACTTTCACGTTGTAGCGCTTGGCCAGGCGGGAGAGAGTGTCGCCCTTGCGTACCGTGTGAGTCCGCATGACAGGCTTGTCCACGGGTTTGTCCACGGGTTTGTCCACCTTGCTGGTCTTGATCGGCGCGGGGGCCTTGGCCACAGGCACCACCAGCGTCTGGGGCTTGGCCACCTTGCCGCTGACCAGCTTGAGGGGGTTGTATTCCTTGAGCCAGCCCAGGCTGACGCCGAACTTGGCCGCGATGCTGGTGGCGCTTTCGCCCTTGCTGGCGGCGTAGGTTTGCAGATGCTTGTCGCCGCCCTGGCGGTGCAGGTTGAACTGGAAGGTTTCCATCCGGTCGGCAGGCAGTAGTAGCACGTTGCGGCTGTCGGTGTAGATCACCCGGCGCTGGAAGGCGGGATTGAGGGACAGGAATTCGTCCAGGCTCATTTCCGCCAGCTTCGCGGCCTGGCGCGCTTCCATGGGGCGGCTCAGGTTGACCTGCATGAAATAGGCTTCGTTGGCGATGGATTGCAACTTGAGGCCGAAACGCTCCGGATCCTGGATGATGTTGCGCACCGCCACCAGCTTGGGCACGTAATTGCGGGTTTCATTGGGCAGCTTGATGCTGGCGTAGTCGTTGCCCCGGCCACGCGCCTGGGCGCGGGCAACGCAACCCTCGCCGCAGTTGTAGGCCGCCAGGGCCAATTCCCAGTCGCCGAACATCCCATACAGGTTTTGCAGGTAATCCAGCGCGGCGCGGGTGGCTTGCAGTACATCCCGGCGACCGTCGTACCAGGCGTTCTGCTCCAGGCCGTAGACCTTGCCGGTCGAGGGAATGAACTGCCAGATGCCGGAAGCCTTCATGGGCGACAGGGCCTGCGGATTGAAAGCCGACTCGATGATGGGCAGCAGGGCGATTTCCATGGGCATGCCGCGCTTTTCCACCTCTTCCACGATGTGGAACAGATAGAGGCGGCTGCGCTCGACGGCGCGCTCAATGTAGGCGGTGCGGTTGGTGAAGGCCTGTTCGTGAACACGGGTCAGGCGCGGGTCGGATTCGGGTAGCTTGAAGCCGGCGCGGATGCGGGCCCACAGATCGCCCTGGTTTTCCTCGTGGCCCTGGCTTTCCGAAAGCGTGGCCAGGGAGTAACTGATCTTGAGTTCGGGCGTGTCGGCCTGGGCTGCGGTCGGGACCCAAACCGATCCTGAAAACAGCGTCAGAACGAAGAGGGCCGCGCGAACAGATGGTTTGATCAAACTCATGTTGGTAGAGGCCTCGGGGCTGAGAAGCCCTCGCAACTTGTTGATGTGATTGCAATTTTACCCGACAAACGAGTCCGAAATCAAGACCGGCGGGAGTGGGGTATCGCTTCGGCCCAAATCACGCCTCGTCTTTCCAGGCCCGGACAGCGGCAAAAGTCTGTACGCCAGCAGGGACGGGGGATTGGGTGTGTTGCGATGCGGCAACACACACGTTCTCCCGATCGCAACGCAGGAAAGGGTTGGTTTCCCGTTCCGTGACCATGCTGACCGGCAAAGTGGGGTTCCCGGCTTTGCGAAACTTCAGTGCCTCGTCGTGCCGGGCCTGCAAGGCGGGGTTGTCCGGCTCAACCTCCAGGGCGAAGGCGATATTGGCCAGGGTGTATTCATGGGCACAATGGACCAGGGTGTCGCCGGGCAGGGCCGCCAGCCTGGAAAGCGAGGCATACATTTCCGCTGGCGTGCCCTCGAACAGGCGTCCGCAACCGCAGGAAAACAGGGTGTCGCCGCAGAAGAGATGGCCGTGGCCCACATAACAGACGTGATCCAGCGTATGGCCGGGGGTGTGCATGACGGTCAGGCGCCAATCGAGGCCGGCGAGCGTCACCGTCTCACCATCCGTGACCGGCCGCGAGGGTGAGGCGCCGCGTGTGGGGCCGAATACGGGGATGGGATATCGGGCGAGCAATTCGGGGATGCCACCGACGTGGTCCGCGTGATGGTGAGTCACCAGGATGCCAACAAGGGTGATACCCCTGTTGGCGAGCCAAGTTAGAATCGGTGCGCTTTCCCCCGGGTCCACCAGCACGGCGTTTTGGCCGTCATGGAGGGCCCAGGCATAGTTGTCCCGCAGGATGGGGATGGCTTCCACAATCGTCATTGGCTCATTCTCCTGAGGGGGGTCGTAAAAACCAATTATGCAGGGATGGTACGAAAGCGATCTGGGCCGATATGTGCTCGAGCGGGAGTTGGAATGGTTCGATGCGGTGAGCAGCGACCTGTTTGGCTTCCATGCCCTGCAAGTGGGGGAGTGCGGCATCGACTTCCTGCGCGCCAACCGCATGCCGCAACGCCATTGTGCCGGCGTGGCGACGGGGTGTCCGCGCTGTCTGCCCGAGCAGTTGCCCATCGCCAGCCAGAGTCTGGATCTGCTGGCGCTTCCCCATGCCCTGGAGTTTTCCGCCAACCCCCATCAGATGCTGCGCGAGGCGGAGCGGGTGCTGCGTCCGGAGGGGCGTTTGCTGATCGCCGGGTTCAATCCCCTCAGTTTGTGGGGCCTGCGCCGGATGCTGGGTGATCCGGAGGCGATCGGTCCCTGGCATGGCCGTTTCATCCACCTGACTCGCCTCAAGGACTGGCTGGCCCTGCTCGGCTTCGAACTGGCGGGCGGCCGCATGGCCTGTTACGCGCCGCCGTTGAACCAATCTCGCTGGCTGTCCCGTTTCGGCTTCCTGGAAGCGGCGGGGGATCGCTGGTGGGCCTTGGGCGGTGGGGTTTACCTGATCCACGCGGTGAAGCGGGTACAGGGCATGCGCCTGATCGCGCCCAAGTGGGAAGGCAAATGGCGCACCCGCCCGGCCTGGGTCCAATCCACCCGTACTTCTTCGCAACGGAATCTTTCCCGATGAACGAAAGCAACGCGGAAAAAATCGTTGACCTTTACACGGATGGCGCCTGCAAGGGCAATCCGGGCTGGGGCGGCTGGGGCGTGCTGATGCGCTTCGGCGAGGTGGAAAAAACCCTGTGCGGCGGCGCGGCGGAAACCACCAACAACCGCATGGAACTGAACGCCGTGATCCAGGGGCTCAAGGCCCTGAACCGGCCCTGCCGGGTGCGGGTGCACACCGATTCCCAGTATGTGCAGAAGGGCATTTCCGAATGGCTACCCAACTGGGTGCGGCGCGGCTGGAAGACCGCCGGTGGCGGCGCGGTGAAGAACCAGGATCTCTGGCGCGAACTGGCCGAGCAGGCCGCGCGCCATCAGGTCGAGTGGTTCTGGGTGAAAGGTCATGCCGGCCACCCGGAAAACGAACGGGCGGATGTCCTGGCCAACGAAGGCGTGCGCATGGCGCGGGAGGGGAAAAGCTGATGCGGCAGATCGTGCTGGATACGGAAACCACCGGGCTGGACCCGGCCCAGGGGCATCGGGTGATCGAAATCGGCTGCCTGGAAATCCTCAACCGGCGCATCAGCGGCGCCACTTACCACGTCTACCTGAATCCGGAACGGGACATCGATGCCGGCGCCGTCCAGGTTCACGGGCTGACCCGGGAATTCCTCGCGGACAAGCCCCGCTTCGGCGATGTGGCGACGGAATTCCTGGAGTTCGTGCGGGACGCCGAACTGGTCATTCACAACGCGCCTTTCGACGTGGGCTTCCTCAACGCCGAACTGACCCGTCTCCAGGAAGGGCCAGTCAGTCGCTACTGTGGCGTGGTGGATACCCTCAAGATGGCCAAGCAATTGCATCCGGGTCAGAAGAACAACCTGGATGCCCTGTGCAAGCGCTATGCCGTGGACAACTCGGGCCGGTCTTTCCACGGCGCCCTGCTTGATGCCCAGTTGCTGGCCGAGGCCTACCTGGCCATGACCCGGGGCCAGGAAACCCTGAGCATCGAGGTGAGCCCGCCGCCCCGATCCACGGACGTGTCCGCCGACCGGCGCGGGCCCCTCAAGGTGATCCGGGCGAGTGAACGCGAACAGGCGGAGCACGCGGCCTATCTGGCCGGCCTGGCCAAGGAATACGGTGAGGCGCCGACTTGGTGAGAACAGCGATATACCTGCTGCTGACCGGCATGGCAATGGCCCAGCCCGGCATGGCGCGGGAATTGAGCGAGGCCGATTTTCTGGCGGACCTGCCGCCGGTGCTGACCGCCAGCCGGCTGGCGCAACCGCTCATGGACGCGCCCAACTCCATCACGCTGATCGACCGCAAGCAGATCGAGGCCTCCGGTTATCACAATCTGTCCGATCTGTTTCGGCTGGTACCAGGGATGTATGTGGGGCAGAAGACCGGCTGGTTCCACAACGTGACCCATACCCTGGCCGACGAGTACGCCCGCCGCATGCAGGTGTTGGTGGACGGCCGCTCCGTCTATCTGCCGAGCATCGGCGGCGTGCGTTGGGACGCCCTGCCGGTGGCCTTGGATGACATCGAGCGCATCGAGGTGGCGCGCGGGCCGAACGCCGCCAGCTTTGGCGCCAACGCCCTGACCGGTGTCATCAATATCATCACCCGTCATCCGGACGACGTCAGGGGGCGCATGCTGCATTTCGTCGCCGGCGACCATGCCCACGCAGAGGCCTGGTTCAGGTGGGCGGGCGGCGGCGAGGGGAGCAGCCACCGGGTGACGCTGGGCCAGCGCGAGGACGGTGGGTTCAGCAACCAGTACGACGACGAGCGTTCCCGGCTGTTCAGCTACCGGGGCGATTTCGTCCTGGACGGTCGCCAGAGCCTGCGCGCCCAGCTGAACTATCTGGACGGGACGCGCGGGGCCGGGGAACAAACCGACATGCTGAACCAGCCGCATAGCCAGGATGTGGGCACCTATGCGCTGCAACTCGACTACCGGCGCGAGTTGTCGGACCGCCGCGAACTGCTGATCAAGACTTCCTTCGATCACTGGTTGACCCGGGAACAGATTCCCGTGCTCCTGCCCTCTCCGGTGACCACTTTTCCCGTGGTGCCGGCACCTTACTATCAGCGCGATCTCCTGTCCGAGCGCTGGCATGGCGAGTTCCAGGTCAACAGCGACCATGCCGACGGCAGGCGCAGCTCCCTGGGCGGCTTCGCACGCCGCGACGCGGTGCGCTCCATGCATTACTGGAATACGCCGGACACCTTGAGCGCGACGTCCTGGGGCGCCTTCGGCCACCTGGAATGGCGGCTGTCGCCCGAGTGGCTGCTCAACATGGGGGCGTTCTGGGAGGACTACGAGCTTGTGGACGCGCGCCTGTCGCCGCGGCTGACCGTGCATTGGCAGCCTTCTCCCCGCCACGGGCTGCGCTTTGGGGTGTCCCGCGCCTACCGCAACCCGGTGCTGTTCGAGACCCACGCCAACTGGAGTTTGCGCTTGCTGGGGCCGGGTGGCGCCCCCGTGCAGATCGCCCTGCCCATTCCCCCCTTCCTGCTGAATCAGGCAGGCCCCTACATTCTGTCCGGCGGCAACGTGAGGCCGGAGGAAACCCTCTCCCACGAGATCGCCTACCTCGGCCAGTGGCCGGAACTGGCGGTCAGCCTGGACGTGAGACTGTTCCACGAGCGCATTTCCGACTTCATCAACGCCGAGTGCGCGATAACAACCAGGCCCAGCCCCTGCGGCGGCTTGCTGCCCCTAATGCCTCGGAACATCGTGAATGCCGGCGACGCCACGCAGCGCGGCCTGGAAGGCCAGGCCAAGTGGCAGGCCACGGCCGATACCCAGGTGCTGGCCAACTTTGCCTTCCTGGACATCGACAGCGGCATCGATGAAAAGCGCTATTCCCCCAATCAACTCTATGGCCTGCATCTCCTGCGGACCTTTCCCGGCAAGGTCGACCTGACGCTGTCGCACTATTGGGTTCCCGCCTTCAAGCCGATCGGGCAGGGCAGCCTGAAGCCCTCCAGGCGACTCGATGCCCGCCTGGCCAAGCGCTTCAGGCTGGACGGCATGGACGGTCAGATCGCCTTGACCTGGGAAAGCCTGGCCGGCAGCTACGTCGACTTCGCCAATGACCTGGTGCCCGGCACGAGCACTCCCTTCAATCTGTTCGACAGTCGGACCTATGTGCATTTCCAGCTGGATTTCTAAGCGCCAGCGGCCGAAGTGACCCATGCTCCAACGCTTCCTGTTGCTTTGTCTGTTCTGGTTGCTGGCGTGGCCGGCCCTGGCGGAAAGCATCATCCATCTCGTCCTGAGCGAGACGGCACCGGCCTACCAGGAAGCCGCGGAAGCTTTTCGCGGGGAAATGGGGGCGCGCCGGCCGATCAAGTTCTGGTCGGCGGCGGAGCTCTCGCCGCATGACGCCGAGAATCTGACCCGCGGCACGGATCTCGTGGTCCCGGTCGGGGCCGGCGCGGCCCGCCTGCTTGCCAGGCAGTATGGCGGCCTGGCGCCGGTCCTGTCCCTGATGCTCCCGCGCGCCGTGGGCGGGCGCCTGCAATTGCCCGCCGCATCCGGTCACCGCAAGACTTCCTTCGTCTATATCGACCAGCCGGCGAGCCGCTCCCTGGGGCTGATCGAGGCGGCATTCCCCACCGCCCGGCGGGTCGGCATGGTGGTATCCGGGGAAAACGCCGCCGTCGCCAAAAGTCTGGGCCAGGAGGCCGCCCGCCGGCGTCTTACCCTCAACCAGGAATTCATCGACTCCGCCGACGATGTGGCCCCCGCGCTGCGCCGCATCCTGGCCGACAGCGACGTGCTGCTGCTGGTGCCGGATACCCTGGCCATCAATGCCGCCAATGCGCGCAATGTCATGATGACCACCTATCGCTACCGCGTGCCGGTGGTGGGCTTCTCCCAGGGAATGTCCAAGGCCGGCGCGGTGGCGGCGGCCTATTCCTCGCCGGCGCAGATCGGGCGACAGGGCGCCCGGATGGCGCTGCGCTGGCTGGAAAGCGGCGAGTTGCCGCCGCCCCAGCCGGCGGCGGAATTTTCCATTGTCTTTAATCAGCATGTGGCCCGCTCCCTGGACATCGCGCCGCCCGACGAGGACGAGATCCGCCGGCGGCTGGGGGCGACGGAATGAGAAACCGCGGCATCCGCACCGTGGCGGAAGTCGTCGAGGACGATGCAACCGTCCAGGCGCTCAGGGCTTTAGGCGTCGACTACGCCCAAGGCAATCATTCCGCCGAACCGCGCCCCATCGCCCAGTTGTGCGAAGTGAGGGGTTGCGGCCGCTGCGTCGTTGCCTGATCGATCAGGGAGTAACCTGGTAGCCGCCGCCTTCGATGGCCTGGCGGATGGCTTGGTCGTCGGCGCGGGCCGAATCGTGGGTCACATCCACGCGCCCGGAAGCCAGATCGACCTGGACGGCGGAAACGCCCGGCAATGCGGACACCAGGTTCTTCACGCTATTCACGCAGCCCATGCAGCTCATGCCGGAAATGGTCAGGGTCAAGGTATTCATGCGGTATCGATTTTTCGGTTGACGTTGAGGAAATCGGTGACGCGGCCATCCGCGCCGTAAAGTCCGCGATTGGCCGCCGCGCTTTGCAGAATCTGCATGGCGGCCTGGTTGCGGCGGAGTTGCTCCTCGATCAGGCGGCCATTGACCTGGTTCAAGCGGGACGTTTCCCGGGCCAGATTTTCCAGTTCATTCCAGCTAGAGGGGCGGGATGCGGGCGCGGCGCCGGCCAGGGCCTTGTCGCGCAATGCGGCGAACCCCTCCTGGGGCGACAGTCCCAGGAGGCTCGCCACGCTTTTCCAGTGATCGGCGATGCCTAGGCCGAGGTTTTGTCGTTCTGAAACCAATCGGGACAGGCACTCCGAATCACCCGAGGCCAGCGCCGCGGACTCTTCCCCGAGCAGCGCGAGGAAGATATTCATGTCTCGAACAAGCGTGGCGAGGCGATCGTCCAAAGGGGTCATCGCTGGGGCTGGTGGGTGATGTTGTTGATGGATTCCTTGATCAGCCCTTCCGCCACGGCTTCTTCATTCACCACGAAGCTGCCATCGGCGATGGCCTGTCGAATCGACTCGATCTTGCCGCTGTCGGCGACCTCGACAGCGGCGAGCTCAGCTTCGAGTTCGCTCAATTTGCCCGAGGTGCTGGTCAGGCGAACGTCATCGCTGACCGATACCGGACTCGCCAATCCCGTCGCACTCGGGGGCTTGCCTGCCTTGATGTCCTTGGTTCGGCTGGGGGCAACGGTTTTAATCGTGGGGTCGATTTTCACGCCAATCTCCTTGGTCAGGATGGGTCTATATCGGCAGCCGCTTTCCCGGCTTTAGCACATCTCCCCCCAAAATATTCAGGGGTGTCGAATCCGGAAACGTCAGGGGGAAACCGCCACCTGGCCTTCTCGGGTGGCGATGCCCTGAACGATGCGGCCCGATGGCATCTTAACCTTGATGGAGTCTCCCGCCGCAGCCCGGCCGACGGCCGTGCCCTCATGGGCGACGTTGAAGCCCGAGCCGGTGGCCACGACCAGCACTTTCTGCCCGGCCCGGATTACATCGGCTCGGTCAAGCGCGCCGAGGAGTACCGGCTGGCCCGCCGCGAGGGGGCGGAGTAATTTCGAGCCCGGGGGGAGTTCGCGCAGGTAATTGTCCGGGTCCTGTTGATAGTCCATGAGCCGGAGTTCCAGGTCGCCGGAGCCGGGAACCGTCCGGGCCGGCATGGCGCGGGTGGCCACCAGCGCGGGCCCGCGCAGGACGCCCTCGAAATTCAAGTACAAACTCCATTTGGCCGGACCTTCGCAACGCACACCCAGACTGCCATTGCCCCATGCCCGCCCGCCCTGGGGCAGGAAGAAGCGCGGTTCGGGGCAGGGGGGGAGATTCAGGCGGTCATCCACGGGCCCGATGCGAACCCGGGCCTGGGCGTCCGGATAGGCCTTCATCGCCTGGAACTCCAGCCAGGTTCCAGCCTGGGCGCGCAAGGTCTGGAAATTCTGCCTGGCCGGACCGGCCATTGCGGAATCGGCGGCGTAGGCGGCAAGGCCAGTCATGACGAGGAGGAAAAGGGGCCTGGATCTCATATCGGAACAGGTGTGTGGAATTACACTGCGAGCCTCGAACCGGTCATGGCACAGTTCATTCCCGGCATGACGGATTTTATTAGTCGCCATCCTGGTTGCACCATAGTTCGCACCATTCTCCCCGAGTTCAACGAGCCCGTCATGGAACATCCCAAAACGCCAGCAGAGATTGCCCGAGAAGCCATCCGAAAACTGTCGTCACGTCGGCTGCCCCCAACCCCCGACAATTTTCGCCAGGCCTATGCCGAAGTTTCCGGCGTGCCCATGGTTTCGGATGCGGTGTCGGGCGTGACCGCGGAGGCGAAGCCTGATGCCAGGCCGGGGCCATCCTGGCCCGACGTGCTGCGCCCCCTGGTCAAGCAGTGGGACACCCATCAAACTGGGCTGAGCCAGGCACGCAAACGGGAAATGCTGGAACGGGTGCTGATCAACTTCGGCAACGACGCGCCGGTCCTGCACCAGAAACTGGGCGCCCTCGTCCGGACCTGGGCGGCGGGGGTGCGGGATGAAGTGGAAACGGAGTCGGTGAGCACGGAAAAAGGGCCGGAGGCAACGGCTGCGCCGGCCACCAGGCCGGATCCGGATGCCGCGCGATCGGATTGCCGCCCGATTCTCCAGACCTTGGCGGAGAACCTGCGCCTGCTTGCCGATTCCTGCGACGAGCGTTGGCCGGAAATGGCCGCGCGCGCCTCCAATCTTTGCCGCGCCGTGAACGGCGCCGACCATCTCAAGCTCGAGCAATACCAGGCCTGGTCCGATCTCTGGCGCGAGATGCTGGCTCACGTCGAGGAGGATCGCGAGCTTTCCGCCGGCCTCAAGCGCCTCATGGGCCTGCTGTTCCTCAACATCGGCGAGTTGGTGGGGGATGAGGCCTGGCTGTCCGGCCAGTTCGCCGCCATGGAAAACCTCATGGCCGGCGACATCCAGGTCGATCTGCTGCTCGACGCCGAGCGCGGGCTGCGCGAACTGGCTTACAAGCAGGGCGTACTCAAGGGCAGCCTGGACGAAGCGAAAGACAAACTGAAAAACCTGGTCAGCACCTTCATCGACCGGGTGGGCGAGATGACCCGCAGCACCGACGGCTACCACGTACGTATCGGCGAATACTCGGAAAAAATCGGCCAGGCCCGGGATATCACCGAACTCGGCGACCTGATGGGCGGCCTCACCGCCGACGTGGGGCAATTGCGCGATGCCTTGCGCAACAACCACGCCGAACTGGTGGATGCGCGCACACAAGCGGAACAGGCCGAGGAACGCGTCCACGAGCTGGAGAAGGAACTGGCCCAGGTATCCAGCCTGGTGCGCGAGGACCAGTTGACCGGGGCACTGAACCGGCGCGGCATGGATGAGGCCTTTTTCCGGGAGCTGGCGCGGGCTGACCGGCTGGAAACGTTTCTATCCATCGGCCTGCTGGATATCGACCACTTCAAGAAACTCAACGACAGCTTCGGCCACCAGGTCGGCGACGAGGCCCTGAAGCATCTCTCCAAGGTGGTGCGCGGCTTGCTGCGGCCCACCGACATCCTGGCCCGCTACGGCGGCGAGGAATTCCTCATCCTGCTGCCCAACACGGGCGTTGATGAGGCGGAGCAGGTGATGAAGCGCATCCAGCGGGAACTCACCCGCCAGTTCTTCATGCACGACAACGAACGGGTGCTGATCACCTTCAGCGCCGGCGTGGCGCAGCGCATCCCCGGAGAAGATGAAAAAACCATGCTGGGCCGGGCCGACGCCGCCATGTACGCGGCCAAGTCCCTGGGTCGGAACCGGGTGGAAAGAGCCTGATTTCCGGCCTTCGGCAATTCGCCCACGGCCCGCTTCAAATTTGTGAGAAACGGGTCGAAGGCCCAGGCAGGCAATATTTGCCGCAGCCGGCAAGCCTGGCCGGCACAGACTGGCGACGGCACTTGCCGGTGCCATTTAAATTAAATAAAAACAGGGCGTTACAAAGAAATCTTCTCTTGGCATGCTAATTGCGATGGCCGTTCACAGCGTCTCGCCCATCTGGCGAGTGCATCGGAGCCGCCATGCTGAGCAAGATCGACCAGGAAATCGCTTTCGTCCAGTCCGCCCTCGACCTGAGGGCGCGGCGCCAGGAGATATTGGCGGCCAATATCGCCAACTCGGATACCCCCAACTACAAGGCGCGTGACCTGGATTTCGCCGCCGCCCTGAAAAATGCCATGGGTAGCGCCGGCGGCAACATCGCCCTGGCGCGCACTTCTTCCCGGCACCTGGATGGCGCGGCTTCCACAGGTGCCGCAGGCGCCCACGTCAAGTTCCGTGCCGCCGTGCAGCCGAGCCTGGATGGCAACACCGTGGACCAGGACGTGGAGCGGGCCCATTTCGCGGAAAACACCCTGCACTACCAGTTCCTCATCGACCGGGCGACCTCGTCCTTCCGGACCATGGGCCAGGCCCTGAGCGAACGATAAGAGCGTAGAGGCGCCATGTCCCTGACCAACGTATTCCACATCGCGGCTTCCGCCCTTACCGCCCAGTCCATGCGCCTGAACGCGGTGGCCTCCAACCTGGCCAACGCCGATTCCGCCCATGCCTCCACGGGTGAGGGCTACAAGGCCAAGCAGGTGGTGTTCCAGGCGGTGGCCATGAACAAGTCCGCGCCCTGGGCCCAGGGGGTGCGCATGAAGGAAGTGCAGGAAGACAAGGCGCCTTCCCGCATGGTTTTCGATCCCAAGCATCCCCTGGCCGACGCCGGCGGGTACGTGGCTTACCCCAACGTGGACCCGGTGGAAGAGATGGTCAACATGAGCTCCGCCTCCCGTTCCTATCAGACCAACGCCGAAGTGATGGCCACCACCAAGACGCTGCTCCAGCGGACTTTGGCCATCGCGCAATCCTGAAGGAGCTGAATCATGGCTGTGAGCGCTGTATCCAACGACGACGGCCGCGCCAGCCTGGTCGCCGCCCTCAACAAGGGCGCGACCACCAGCGCCACCACGGCCAGCGCATCGCAGGAGATGAGCGATCGTTTTCTCAAGCTGCTCGTCACCCAGCTCAAGAACCAGGATCCCATGAACCCCATGGAGAACGCCGAGCTGACCAGCCAGCTGGCCCAGATGTCCACCGTCGAGGGCATCAGCAAGCTGAACACCACCCTGGCGGAAATGTCGCGTACCAGCCAGATGGTGCAGGGCGCTTCCCTGGTGGGGCGTTCGGTGCTGGCCGAGGGCTCCAACCTGGAGCTGACCGCCTCGGGCGCCGTGGGCGGCATCAATCTGGATTCCATGGCGGACAGCGTCAAGGTCACGGTCACGGATGCCAGCGGCAACACCGTTCGCGTCCTGGATCTGGGCAAGCAGGACGGTGGCCTGGTTCGCTTCGTCTGGGATGGCAAGGACACCGCCGGCAGCCTGCTCGCGAACGGTTCTTACCGCTTCAAGGCCACCGCCACCGCCGACGGCCTGCCGGTGACTGCCGCCACTTACGGCCTGGGCAGCGTGCTGAGCGTGTCCCTCAATGAGCTCAACGGCATGGATGTGGAAGTGTCCGGCCTCGGCGTCCTCACCCTCGACAAAATCAAACAGGTTTACTAAGGAGCGATCGATATGGGTTTCCAACAAGGTTTAAGCGGTCTCAACAGCTCGGCCAAGAACCTGGACGTGATCGGCAACAACATCGCCAACACCTCCACCGCCGGCTTCAAGGCCGGTGTCGCCCAGTTCGCCGATGTCTATGCCACCTCGCTGTACGGCTCGGGCGGCCTGGATGTCGGTATCGGCACCAAGGTGGCGGACGTGGCCCAACAGTTCAGCCAGGGCAATATCAGCGTCACCAGCAACCCCCTGGATATCGCCATCAGCGGCGAAGGCTTCTTCCGCATGAACCAGGACGGGGTCATCACCTACAGCCGCAACGGCCAGTTCAACCTGGACAAGGATGGCTACATCATCAACTCCGCTACCCAGCGCCTGACCGGTTTCGTCGCGGACGCCACGGGCAGCATCGTTGGCGGCACGCCGGTGGATATCCAGATTTCCCTGGCGCCGTCGCCGCCCCAGGTCACCACCGACGCCAAGCTGATCGCCAACCTGGATTCCCAGAAGGGCATTCTCGCCGGCGCCATCAATACGGCGGATGCGACCACCTACACCAGTTCCACCTCGCTCACCATCTTCGACGAGGCAGGCAACGACCACGGTTTGGTCCTGTATTTCCAGAAGACCGCCGCCAACCGCTGGAATGTGGATGCCTATGTGAATGGAACCATTGTGGATATGAACGGCGCCGCGGCTGGCAACTCCATGACCATGGCCTTCGATACGGATGGCACCTTGAACCAGATCAACGGCGCCGCCGCGGCCGCAACCTCCGTGACGATCCCCGGCGCCACGCTGGGTTCGGGGGCCGGCAACCTGACCTTCGACCTGGACCTGACCGACTTCACCCAGTACGGCAGTTCCTTCGGGGTGTCCTTCGTCAGCCAGGACGGCTACGCCTCGGGCCGCATCGCCGGCATCGCCGTGGACCGGGAGGGCGTGATCCAGGGCCGCTATACCAACGGCCAGACCCGGACCCTGGGCCAGGTGGTGCTGTACAGCTTTCTCAACCCGCGCGGCTTGCAACCCATCGGCAACAACCAGTGGTTCGAGACTTCCGAATCGGGCCAGCCCACCGCCGGCACCCCCGGCAGCGGCGTGCTCGGTTTCGTGCAGTCCGGCGCCGTGGAGGAATCCAACGTGGACCTTACCGCCGAACTGGTGAATCTGATCGTCGCCCAGCGCATGTATCAGGCCAACGCCCAGACCATCCGCGCCCAGGACCAGATCCTGCAAACGCTGGTGAACCTGCGCTGATAGTGATCGCTGAGCCGCGCACGGAGAACTGAATGGACCGCGTGATCTACATCGCCATGACCGGGGCGCGGGAAGTCACCCGCCAGCAGGCGGCGGTTTCCCACAACCTGGCCAACGTCGCCACCCACGGCTTCCGCCAGGAACTCAGCGTGTTCCGCGCCTTGCCGGTGGTGGGGGAGGGCGCCAAAACCCGCGCCTTCGTGGCCGAGACCACGCCACGCACCGATTTCACCCAGGGCACCATCCAGGTCACCGGTCGGCCGCTGGATGTGGCCGTGCGCGGACCGGGCTGGATCGCGGTGCAGGATGCCAGCGGGCAGGAGGCCTACACCCGCATGGGGCACCTGCAGATCAGCCAGAACGGCATCCTGCAGACCACCAACGGCCTGAATATCATGGGCGACGGCGGCCCCCTGGCCGTGCCGCCGGAGCAGGAACTGCTCATCGCCAAGGACGGTACGGTTTCCACCGTGCCGGTGGGCCAGAACCTGGCTGGCGTGGCCATCGCCGGCCGCATCAAGCTGGTCAATCCGCCCGAAACGGAGCTGAAGCGCGGCGATGACGGCCTGTTCCGTCTGGCCAACGGCCGGCCCGCCGATGCCGATGCCAATATCCAGCTGATTTCCGGCGCCCTGGAAAGCAGCAACGTGAACGCCGCGGAAGCGCTGGTGAACATGGTGAGCCTGTCGCGCCAGTTCGAGATGCAGATGAAGGTGCTTAGCAACGCCGACAGCAATCACCGCAGCGTCGACAAGATCCTGTCCATGACCTCCTAACCTGGAACTGACCCATGCTTCGCTCCCTGCACATTGCCCGCACCGGTCTGGATGTCCAGCAAACCCAGCTGGACGTGATTTCCAA
>SXGU01040860.1_pt1 | contig 15032 bp, 15 predicted proteins | sample 3174531 | NCBI WGS metagenome assembly SXGU01 (sample SAMN11356863, study PRJNA531348) | freshwater metagenome | isolation source: freshwater sample F1-140 | place: China: Fuxian Lake, Yuxi | collected 2017-12-25
TCCTCCCCCACGGCCTCGCGTTTCACCCCCGGGACCGCCACCGCCTCGCCGCGTTCGAGAAGCACGGACCGGGCGCGTGCGAGGTCGACCTCAAGACCCGCGCGGTGCGTAGCGGCGATGGTTACATCGTCAATGGCTCAAAGATCTGGACCTCGGGCGCGCAGTATTCCGACTGGATTTTTTGTCTCACCCGTACTGACCCCGAGGCCAAGGCGCAGGAAGGCATTTCTTTCTTACTGATCGAGATGAACACCCCTGGCATCACGGTGCGGCCGATTCGCGGCATTCACGGCTGGGAAGTGTTCAACGAAGTGTTTTTCGATGATGTGGCAGTGCCGTTGCACAACCTGGTCGGGGAAGAAAACCGCGGCTGGACCATCGCCAAATCGCTGCTGGAGTTCGAACGCCTGAAACTGGCGCGGGTCGGCGAGAACAAACGGCGCATGGCACGCGCCCGCGAAATTGGCTGGCGTGAAATGGAACACGGCGAACCGCTGATGCGCCGCCCCTGGTTTCGCAAGCGCTTTGCCGAATTGCAGATGCGCCTGATGGCGCTCGAAGCCAACGCGGCGCGCTTCCTCGAGCGCGCCTCACTCGGCTTGCCGATCGGTGCAGAGGTCTCGACGCTCAAGCTGCGCGGCAGCCAGCTGATCCAGCAGTGGGAGGCGTTGACGGTAGACGCGCTGGGGCCAGCGGCGTTGCCCTTTGACGTGGCTGCTGTTGGTGGAGCTCCGGCCACGCTGCCACTGCCGGAACTGGCGGCAACCGCCTCGTCGCGGCGCTTCCTCTCGCGTGGGTACACAATTGCCGGGGGTTCCTCCGAAATCCAGCACAACATCCTCGCCAAGCAGGTGCTCGGCCTATGAGCAACTTTGCGCTGGACGAAAACCAGCAGATGCTTGCCGACAGCGCGCGCAAGTATGTCGAGCGTGGCTATGACAGCACCGTGCGCACCGCTTCGCTGGCACACGTGAATGGCTGCATGCCAGGGCGCTGGGCCGAGTTTGCCGAGATGGGCTGGCTGGCACTGCCACTGCCCGAAGTTGATGGCGGGCTGGGTGGCTCACTGGCCGACATGTGCGTACTGGCCGAAGAAATGGGGCGTGCATTGGTGGTAGAGCCGTGGCTCGCCTCGGGCGTTCTGGCGGCCACGCTGCTGGCCAACGCGAGCACAGCGGAACAGCGCGCCACCTGGATGCCGGCGCTGGCGGCAGGGGGGAGGCGGATTGCGTTTGCGGCATGGGAACCCGGTAGCCGCTTTGATGCGACTCAGGTGAGCACGCGGGCGGAGGCGGTTGCGGGCGGCTATCGACTTGATGGTGTGAAGGAACTGGCGCTCGGCGCAGGAGGCGCCGATGCGATCATCGTGTGCGCCCAACTCAAGGCCGCAGACGGCCGCATGGAGCCCGCGCTGTTCCTGATTGAAGCAGGCACACCGGGCCTGGCGGTGCAGGACTACGCCATGATTGACGGGCGGCACGCTGCACAGTTGATCTTGCGCAATGTGATGGTGCCCACAGCGGCGCGTCTGGCTGCCGAAGTGGATGTTGCGGCAGCGATCGCACATGCCATCGACACGGCAGTGGTGGTGCAGTGTGCCGAGACCACCGGGGCGATGGCACGTGGCCTGGAAATCACGCTTGAATATGTGAAGACGCGCAAGCAGTTCGGCAAGGTACTGGCTGCCAATCAGGTGTTGCAACACCGGCTCGTGGATTTGCATGTCGCAATCGAAGAAACCCGCGCGCTGGTGCGGGCTGCAGCGCTGGTAGCAGACTCAACCGCTGATGAGCAGGGACGCTACGCTGCGGCGGCCAAGGCGTTCGCCTGCCAGGCGGCGCGCACGGCTTGGGAGGAAGTCGTGCAATTACACGGTGCCATCGGCATGACCGATGAATACGTGATTGGTGCCTACGTCAAACATCTGGCGGCATCGCATGCGCTGTTCGGTGACGCCGAGCATCATCTTGAACGACTTGCCGATTTCGACGACCAGTTGCACCGGGTTGCCTAGATAAAGCGGTGCGGCAACCGCTCCCACCAGGGGTTTCAGGGGGGTGCTCGAAACTGAAGAGGGGCCTGCTTTCACCCGCACCCGCATGTGCGGCAAGGTGAGTCAGTTGGCGCGCCGGCCGCAGCTCAAGCATCAAGCCGGCGCCGCAAGCCGGCAAAACCGGCCTTGAACACCTGGCTGGCACGAGCCCGCATTTCCTCCGCCTGGGCCGTCTCGAACTGTGCGCGCCATTCAATGCAGCAACCCCGGTGTGCGGGCCCGATCGCTTCGTCCGCAGTGGGCGTGACACGAATCTCGGCACGATAGTTCCACACCGGGATACGCATCGGTTGCGGCGTTCCGACAATGCTGTACTGCAGTTTCATGTCGACATCGGACAATCCGGTCAGGCGGTGGGTCCAGATGCCGCCATCATCGAATACCAGTACCCGCAGGCAGCCGATGCGGTCCGCCGGACCGTCCTCGATGTGCGACTGGCGCACACTGGCGTTCCATGCGGGCATGGCATCGAAGTCGCGGATCAGTTCCCACGCCCGTGCCGCGTCCACCGCAAATGTACAGGCGCTGGTCACATTCACGATCACTGAAGATGAATCCGCTGGGGGAGTCATATGTGTATAGTGTATAAATTCAAGCCACAAATTCGCCGGTGTGAGCCGGTTCTGGACACCTGTTTTTACCATGTGAGGAGTATCGACATGCACAAAGTTATGCAACGGATCGCCTTGGGCGTGCTGGGTTATGGCTCGCTGATGCTGGCCGTGAACGCGGCGGAACTGCGTTTCAACAACCCGCTTCCGGAGTCGCGGCCGGAGACCAAAGAGCTGATGAAGTTCGCGGAAGATGTGGGCAAGAATAGCGCGGGTGGCATCACCATCAAGATGCACAATGGTGGCTCGCTGGGCATCAAGGATGCCGACGTGCTGCAGGTGCTGCCCAAGGGTGCGATGGACATGAGTCTGATCTGGGCCAACTATCTGTCGCGTGACGCGCCAGCGCTCGGACTGGCCCTGGTACAGGGGGCGGTAGGGACAGTCGATGAACTCAAGCGCGCGCTGCCAGTGGTGCGCCAGATCTACGACGAAGAACTGAAGGGCTGGGGCATTACCGCCACCGGGTATCTGGCGATCCCGATGCTGGAGGCGTCCATTTTCTGCCGTGACCAGCCAATCAAGACATTGGCTGACCTGAAGTCAAGAAAACTGCGCGTCTGGGCCAAGGAGCAGGTGGCAACGTTCAAGCGCCTCGGAATCGCAGCGCAGATTATCGGCCAGGCCGACATGTACGTGGCCATGAAGACCGGCGTGGTTGACTGCGCCGTGTACCCGGCCTTGTATGCCCACACCGTAAACATGCATGAGGTTGCCAAGTATGGCGCTTTTCTCTACCCGATGCCCTCTGGCCCGTATGCCCTCGGCATGGCCACCACAAAGTGGAACGCGTTGCCTGAAGCCCAGCGCAAGGCCATTACCAAGGCTGCCGACGATACCTGGAACCGCAGCAATGAATACTCAGCCGACCACCAAAAGGAACTTGCGGCGCGCGAGGAGTTGAAGAAGAAGGGCCTGAACTGGCTGGGTGACTTTCCCGAGGCTGACCGCAAGCAGTTTCTTGAAGCGGTCTCCGCGACCTGGGCAGAGCTTGCCAAGGAGACTGGCGGCAAGGCGCCTGGCTACCGAGATAGGGTTCTCAAAGCCATGGGCCGGTAAGTGGGTGCGGGAAGTGGCAGATTCGGCGAGCTGATGCTGGCATTTTGCAGGAGGGTGGAACAGGGGCTGGGTCATCTGGCGCGGCTCTGCTATGCCCTTTCGGCACTCGCGCTCGGTGCAATTGTCGCCATCATCGTGGCCAGTGTGGTGATGCGGCGAGTCGCCGGATCTCCGCTTTACTACACCGAAGAACTGGTCGGTCTGCTGCTCGGGGCTTCACTGTTTTTGGCCTTGCCCCAGGTCACCGTGGAGGCTGGTCACGTGCGCGTGACCTTCCTCGCCAGTTTCCTGGCCGAGCGTGGCCGGTCAGTGCTGGCGGTGTTTGCCGGCATCGTGACGCTGGCATTCTGTGGCTGGTTTCTGCTTGAAGCCATACCGTGGCTCGAGTTTGCGTTCAGGCGCAACATCAAGACCGAGGCCGCCAGCCTTTGGCTGGGGCCGTGGATGGCGGTGCTGCCGATCTCGATTGCGCTGTGCGCCCTGATCTCAATAGTGCGAGTGGTCACAGGTCGCGAAAAGGCGTCATTCGACGCACCGAGTCAGACCGAATAGCCTGCCTGTGCACATCCTCCACAAACCGCTTGTTGCGAACTGCATGAATCATGACAAACCCATGCCGCTTGCAAGGCTCTCATGATTTTGGGAATGAGCGATAAGCCATGTTTCTGACCGTTTTCACGTCGCTGTTGGCGGTGACTGCCGCCAGCGGCGCGGCACTCGGCGCCGCATTGGGATTGACCGGCTTCATCCTGTTGCATTTTTTTGCCAACGGTGCCACGGCGCTGGCGGTCAATGCGATCTGGAACGTTTTCAATTCGTTCACGCTCAGCGCGATTCCGCTGTTCATCCTGTTGGGCGAAATCCTGTTGCACAGTGGCATCAGCCAGCGTGCGTATACCGCTTTCCGGCCCATGTTCGCACGGGTGCCCGGCGGTCTCTTGCACACCAATATCGCCGTCTGCACGCTGTTCGGGGCGGTCAGCGGCTCGAGCATGTCGACGGCGGCTGCGGTCGGGTCGGTGGCTTACCCCGAGATGGTCAAGCGCGGTTACGACAAGGATGCGGTGGTCGGCAGCCTGGCCGGTGGCGGCACGCTGGGCCTTCTGATCCCGCCCAGCCTCTCGTTCCTGATATACGGCGCGCTGACCGAGACCTCGATCGGCCAGCTCTTCATCTCTGGCATCGTACCGGGCCTGATGGTGGCGGCGATGTTCATGGGCTACATCCTGATTGCCTGCCTGCGCAACCCGGCGCTGTATCCGAAAGACATGGAGCGCACCCCGCTGCCTGCGATACTCATGGGCACTCTGAGCATCTGGCCGGTGATCGTGCTGATCATGGCGATCATGGGCAGCATCGTCTTTGGTTATGCCACGCCGACCGAGTCAGCCGGGGTCGGCGTGGTGGTGGCGGTGATCATCGCCTTCGTGTGGGGCGACTTGACGCCACGCAAGCTGATCGAGAGCGTGTTTCGCTCGGTGCTGATTTTCTCGTCCATCGGCTTTGTGGTGCTGGGCGCCACGGTATTGAGTCAGTCGGCCAGCGTGCTGGGCGTGCCGCAGGCGATCCTCGAGACCGCGTTGGCCGGCGGGCTGGGCAAGTATTCGGTGTTCGCCATTGTGGTTCTGGTGTATCTGGTGCTGGGTTGTTTCTTCGACGGCCTGTCGCTCATGGTGATGACACTGCCGATTGTGTTTCCGCTGATGACCCAGCTCGGATTCGACGCGATCTGGCTCGGCGTGATCATCACCATCCTGATCGAAATCGGCCAGCTCACTCCGCCCGTCGGGCTGAACCTGTCGGTGCTGACCGTGATTACCGACAACGAAGTGCCGCTGGGACGTGCTGCCGTCGCCGCCACACCCTACTGGATGGTCCTGCTGCTGGCGGTGGGGATCCTTACGCTGTTCCCTGCGATTGCCACCCTCCTTCCCAAGATGCTGATGTGAGTTCTTGCCGGAAGCAAGGCCGTCGTGCAATGTCGAATGCCGATGCAGCTCCCTCCGCGTTCCGATTGCCTGCCACCCCCGCGTCTATACCTGCTCCGATCCCATTTGTCCGCCAATCCGCTGCACAACCAGAGCGACCAGCCATGCAAGTAAAGATCAAACCGAAGACCTACGGGCCGCTGCGCGTATACGCCACAGATGGCGCCTCTATCACGTTTGAGACCGAGGCAGGCTTCCGTGGCAACGCGGGGCCGAGCGCAAGCTCCCAAGCCCTCTCCCCGTCTGATCTCGTGCTCGCGTCTTTGGCCAACTGCATTGCGATTTCCATGCGCATGGCGGCCAGCCCGATGGCGCTGGAGCTGGGTGAGCTTGAGGTGTCGGCCATCGCGATCAAGGCGTCTGACTTGCCGAACCGCTTTGGGCGCTTCGAAGTGATCATCAAGACCGGTGTCGCGGTCGATGCTTCCAGGGTGGAAGAGCTCTTGGCACGCACCAAAGACATCTGCACCATCAGCAATACTCTTGGGGCCGAGATCGCTTTGCTGCTCAATCCATGACCTGCAGCGGGTGGTCCGCCTTGCGTCTGGCGCTACGGATTGCGACCGCAGCGAGGGACAGGGGTGCCACCCCGTTCTGTGACAATACTGCCCTTCCCAACTCCCGAACCTGACCATGAGCATGAAAAAGTCCGATCTGGACAAGAACAAGGGCCTGAAGATCAACGGGGCCATGAAAGCTGCGGCTGTGCCGGATCGCTTCGCACAGGGTTCCAATACCATTCTGAGCAAGAAGGAGCGCCGTGCGCTTGACGCCGCTGCCGGGCTGGTGCCGTTTGCCTGCAAGCTGCCGGCGGACTTGCAAAAGCGTTTGCACGAACGGGCCGCCGCCCACCCCGGCGGGCTCAATGGATTGGTGGCGGAGCTGGTTGAAAAGTCGCTGACCTAGGCGTGGTTGGCCCAAGCGCTTACACCCGCTCTTGAGTCTGCCTTGATGTTGCCGGCGCGCACGATGGCACCCCAGTCCTTCATGTCACGCTGGACACTTTCACCGAATTGCTCCGGCGTCATGATCGGCATGTGGGCGAGGCCGATGCGTTTGAGTGATTCGGCCATTTCCGGCGCCGCGATGAGCCGATTGACCTCCCGGTTCAAGCGGTTGACGACGGCAGGCGGCGTGCCCGCAGGAGCGAAAATGGCGAACCAGGCATTGATATCGAACGGGATGCCTTGTTCGGTCATGGTGCGCACTTCGGGCAATTGCGGCACCCGATAGGTGCCGCTGACGGCAATCGGTTTCATTTTCCCGGCCTGAATCAGCGGCAGCCCTGATGCCACTGCCGTAAACGCCGCGTGCAGCTGGCCGCCGATCAGGTCGGTATTGGCGGCGGCGGACGATTTGTAGGGAATATGGCGTAGCGTCAGGCCTGCCTTCTGGTTCAGCGCTTCCATGCTCAGGTGGCCGCCCGAACCATTTCCCCACGAACCGTATACCAGCTCCCCGGCCGGGCGGGACTTGGCGTAGGCAATGAATTCACGCAAATCCTTGACCGGCATGGAAGGCGGCACCACCAGCAGGTTGCCGCCGGCGCCGATCTGCACCACCGGGGTGAAGTCGCGGGTGGCGTCGTAGGGCAGCTTCTCTACCAGTACCGGGTTGACCACATGGGCTGCTGCATAGGTGAAAAGGAAGGTGTAACCATCATTCGGCGACTTGGCTACCGCCTCAGTGCCGATCATGCCGTTGGCACCGGCCCGGTTGTCGATCACGAAGGGCTGCCCCAGCGATTTGGCGAGCGCGTCGGCAAAAATGCGCGCCGTGATGTCAGTGCCGCTACCAGCAGCACCGGCCACGATCAGCTTGACCGGTTTGGCCGGCCATGGAGCCTGTGCCGATACCTCGTGCGCCTGCCAGGTGGCGGCCAGCGCCAGGGCACTGATGAAAGCCTTGATCATCGTTTGTCTCCGAATTATGTTGGGACGCACCGACTATCGATGCTCCCGCTTTGTGGTGGGATCGTAGCGCAGCCCCGCGACGTTCGCAACGTGCCTGCCCCAAAGCACAACGCCCGCCGGGAGGGGCGGGCGTTGGCAGCGTCGGGCGCAAGCCGGCGCTTGATCAGCCGGCAGCGCGCAGCGCAGCAATGCGCTCTTCCAGCGGCGGGTGCGTCATGAAGAGGCGCTTGATGCCACTGCCCATGCCACCGGCGATGCCGAACGCCGCCATCTTGTCTGGCAAGGGCTGCGGATGCAGGCCGTTCAGGCGTTCGAGTGCGGCGATCATGTTCTGCCGGCCGGCCAGGCTTGCGCCGCCAGCATCGGCGGAGAATTCGCGGCGGCGCGAGAACCACATCACGATGATTGAGGCAAGCACACCCAGCACCAGCTCGGCCACGATCATGGTGACAAAGAATGCTGGGCCCTGGCCGCGTTCCGTCTTGAAGACGATCTTGTCGACCAGATGGCCGATCACGCGTGAGAGGAACATGACAAACGTGTTGACCACGCCCTGGATCAAAGCCAGCGTCACCATGTCGCCATTGGCGGCGTGCGCCACTTCATGGCCGAGGACGGCCTCGGCTTCTTCGCGCGTCAGTTGCTGCAACAGGCCGGTGGAAACCGCAATCAGGGAGCTATTCTTGCTCATGCCGGTGGCAAAGGCGTTGACGTCCGGCGCGTCGTAAATGCCCACTTCAGGCATCTTGATGCCGGCCTTCTCGGCGTACTTGCCGACCGTGCCCACCAGCCAGTGTTCGAGGGAGTTGGCAGGCTGCTCGATCACGCGCACACCCATAGAGCGTTTCACCGACCATTTGGAAATGGCCAGTGAAATGAACGAGCCGCCAAAGCCCATCACGGCGGCAAAGATCAGGAGCGAGGTGAGGTTGAGCCCATTGGCATTCAGGTACGGCTCCACCCCGAGCAAGCGCATGGTGACCGACAGCACCAGAACGATGGCCATGTTGGTGGCAAGGAAAAGAAACGTACGTTTCATGAAGAAAATCCCATTCAAATGAAGTGATGATCCAGATATGTCAGACTGTTCGCCGCTGGCTAGGTTCCGCCAGAGGGCAATGACGCGGATGCTACCGGAACGCGGCGCCTTTTTGCCGACGCCAAGAAAATTGGGGCTGCCGGGTGCGAATTCAAGGCCGCCGTAAAACCAGAGATCAGGTCTGTCGGCGCTCAAGCGAGCTCCCTCAGGCTTGTTTTTGGTCCCGCGTCGCCAACACCACGCCCGCCAGGATGGTGGCGATGCCGAGCGCGTGAAAGGCCTGAAACTGCTCGCCCAGAAACAGGATGGCCAGCACAGTGCCGAATGCGGGCAGCAGGTGCAGGGTGATGCCCGCCGCGTTGGCGCCAACCGTGGCGACGCCGCGATTCCAGCAGATAAAGGCGCCAATCGATGCACCCATGGCCACATACAGAATGCCGGCCCCGGCGCCCGCGACGGGCCATTGCAGCGGTGCACGCAAGCTTTCGAACCACAAGGCCGGCAACAGCAGCGCCACCCCGGCTGCGGCGGTCAGGAACAGGAGCGTCACGCCGCCTAACTCCGGCGGGCGGCGCTTGAGCAGCACCGAGTAGATGCCCCAGATCGGCATGGCCAGCAGGATCCAGGCGTCGCCCGACTGGAACTGCAACTGCATGAGTCGCGCCCAGTCGCCGCGGGTGAGGATGATCAGGATGCCAGCCAGCGAGACCACCATGCCGAGCAGTTGGCCGGGCTTGGCGCGCTCGCGCTCAATGGCCCATGAGCAGAGCACGAAAAACAGCGGCGCCGTGGAATTGATGAGGACGGCATTGACGGTGGTGGTGGTGCGCAGCCCGGTATAGACCAGCACCTGGAACAGGACGACGCCGGTGAGCGCCAGCAGAACAATTAGGCTGGCATGCCGGCGAATCACGGCCGCTTGTGCGACCAGGCTGTGCCACGCGAACGGCGCCAGTACCAGCGCGGCCAGCAGCCAGCGCCAGAAGTTCAGCGTCACCGGATCGATCAGCTCGCGCAGGCCGCGGCCAATGACCCAGTTGCCGGCCCAGAACAGGTTGGCCAGCGCGAGCAGCAGAAACGCCTTATTGCGCGTTGTCACCGCAATGGCCACGCAGGTTCACGCCGCATCCTGGCGCTGCACCCCGGCCAACTGCTCCAGCACCCGCATCACTGACGCGGTGTCCTCCCCGCCCAGGCCCTGGCTCTTGGCGGCGTGATAAAGCTGGGTTGCCTGCGTAAAAAGCGGCACCGGGCAGCGCAGCTGCTCGGCAAAGCCGGAAATGATGTCGAGGTCCTTCAGGTGCAGGTCGATGCGCGCGGTGGGCGGCTGGTAAGTGTCGGCCACCATCAACGGCCCGCGCATCTGGAACATGCGGGAGGTGGCCGCGCTGTCCTGCAAGGTGTCGTACACCACATCCAGATCCAGGCCGGCTTTGGCGGCGAGCGTGAACGCCTCCGCCGCCGCGACGTTGTGGATGTTGACCAGATGATTGGCGATGAATTTCATCGTACTGCCCTTGCCAAAGGCGCCCAGGTAAATCTGCTTGCGCGACATCCCTTCCAGCACCGGGCGTGCCGTCTCGAACGCATTCGCATCGCCGCTGCCCAGCACCACCAGATCCTTCTTCGCTGCCTGGGCGCCGGTGCCGCTCACCGGGCAATCGAGCAGGAAGGCGCCGGCATCTGAAAGGCGCTCCAGCGCATGCTGCTTCACTTCCAGGGGCATGGTGCAGGTGTCGATAAGGATGCGCCCAGCCTCGACACTGGCCACGATTTCGGCATAGACCGATTCGAGCGCCTTGACAGTCGCAATCGAGACGATGGTGACGGACGCTTCACGCATCACCTCGGCAATCGAGGTGGCAGGCGTGCCGCCATGGGCCCGCAGCCGTTCCGTGGCGTCCGCAGCCACGTCGTAGCCGATGACTTGAAACCCGGCCTTGACCAGATTGGCGGCCATCGCGCCCCCCATGATGCCAAGCCCGATGATGCCAATCTTATCTGCCTTTAGTGTCACGCCATTGCCTCCCCTGGATGCGCCTGATCATAGCAGTGCGGCAAGGTGTGATACGGTGTCGTTACTGCCTGAAGCTAGCAAGCGACTCTGACGATGAATGCTCCCCCGCGCGTGGTTCCCTCGGTCTGCCCACACGACTGCACCAGCGTCTGCGCGCTGGATGTGGAGGTGCTGGACGCCAAGACCATTGGCCGGGTGCGCGGCTCGCAGCGCAATGCCTATACCGCCGGGGTGATTTGCGAGAAAGTGGCGCGTTACGCCGAGCGGGTGCATCATCCGGACCGCCTGACGCAGCCGCTGCTGCGGGATGGTCCGAAGGGCTCGAAGCAATGGAAGGCCATTTCCTGGGCCGAGGCGCTGGACCGTGTGGCCGAACAGTTTGTCCAGAAAGCGGCGCGCCACGGCAGCGAAACCGTGTGGCCCTACTTCTATGCGGGCACCATGGGCCTGGTGCAGCGTGATGGCATCCACCGGCTGCGCCATGCGATGAAGTACTCACGCTGGCACGCGACCATCTGCAATGCACTCTCGGATGCCGGCTGGATTGCCGGTGTCGGCAGCAAGCGCGGAGTCTCGATGCTGGAGGCTTCGGCGCATGCCGACCTCATTGTGATCTGGGGCGGCAACCCGGTCAACACGCAAGTGAACGTGATGACCCACGCGATGGCGGCCAAAAAGCGTGGCGCCACGCTGGTGGTGATCGACCCCTATCGAACCGGCACCGCCGAAAAGGCGGACCTCCACCTCGCACCGCGCCCCGGCACCGATGGTGCGCTCGCCTGCGCAATGATGCACGTGCTGTTTGCCGAAGGCTTTGCCGATTGGGACTACCTGCGCCAATACACCGATGTGCCGGACGCGCTGGCGGCACACGTGGCGACCCGCACGCCACAGTGGGCGGCACAGATTACGGGCCTCACCGCCGAATCGATTGTGGCGTTTGCGCGCCTGTATGGCCGCAGCAAGGCGCCGTTCATCCGCGCCCACCATGGCTTTTCGCGCTCACGCAATGGCGCAGCCAACATGCACGCGGTGGCGAGTCTGGCCGCAGTCAGCGGGGCTTGGCAACGCAAGGGCGGCGGTGCCCTGTATGGACATGCGAGCCTGTATCCGATTGACAAGACGCTGATCGAAGGCCTCGATCTGCTTGACCCGGCAACACGCGAGCTGGATCAATCACGCCTCGGCCCGATCTTGACGGGGGATGCGGATGCCCTCAAGGGCGGGCCGCCGGTCACCGCCATGCTGGTGCAAAACACCAACCCGGCGATGGTCTGCCCCGAGTTGCACAAGGTGCACGTCGGGCTGGCACGCGAAGACCTGTTCCTGTGCGTGCATGAGCAGTTCATGACCGAAACCGCAGCGTTTGCCGACATCGTGCTGCCGGCCACAAGCTTTCTCGAGCACGACGATTTCTACACGGCGGCCGGCCACACCACCTTTCAGGCTTCCCGCAAGGTGATTGATGCGCCCGGCGAAGCGCGCGAGAACCACTACGTCATTTGCGAACTGGCGCGCCGCCTCGGTGCGCGGCATGCCGGCTTCGAGATGAGCGCCTGGGAGATCATGAACGCCACGCTGCAGCGCTCCGGCATGTGGGATGCCCAAACCAATGTAGATCGGGGCGGGCAGGACATGGCCTATCCGTTCGACAAGATGCACTTCCTCGACGGTTTTGACACGGCCGACCGCAAATTCCATTTTCACGGTGACTGGCAGCGTTTCGGCGGCCGCTGGCAGGAGATGCCGGCGCTCCCTGACCATCTGGCCATTACCGATGAGGCCACCCCTGACAAACCATTCAGACTGGTCGCAGCGCCTGCGCGCACGTTCCTGAATTCTTCCTTTACCGAGACGCCCAGCTCACTGAAGCGCGAGCGGCGCCCGACTGCGCTGATGCATCCGCAAGACTGCGCGGCCTTGGGTGTTGCCGAGGATGACAAGGTCAGGGTTGGCAACGAACGTGGCGCAGTGATCGTGCACGTGCACCCCAAGGAAGGGCAGCAGCGCGGTGTGGTGGTGGTCGAGGGCATCTGGCCCAACAAGCATTTCGAGAATGGCATTGGCATCAACGCGCTCACCAGCGCGGAACCGGGCTGGCCCAATGGCGGTGCGGTGTTTCACGATACCGCCGTCTGGATCAGGCCTCTCGCCCAGACTGGCGCACCGGCCTGAGCGCCGCTTGCACCAAGGGTTTCGGCCACGCGCCTCGCAAAGGCGCATGGATACTGGCTCTCCGGCGGTTAGGGGAGGGGCTGAATAAGTCCGTAGGGATGGAAAGTTACTCTTGCAAGGCATTGATTGGCTTCAAACCTGTCGTTCGCGAGTCCGCAGATCAGGGACTTATTCAGCTATTCCTTAGGCCGCCGGCGTATCCCGCCATGAACGCACTGGCGATACCGGCAGATGCTCGGTGCGCAGCAGCAGAGTGGACGTGTCCATGCCGGAACGCACTTTTTGCAACAGTTCGTCAGGGTTGTATTCCACGCCAATCGGGTTGGCGTCAAAGCCCGGCCCCTTCATGAAGGCGTTGGCCGCTTCCACGGTCGGGTAGCTGTCCACCTGGAACTCCATCTGGTTGCCGTCCGGGTCGGCGTAGTACATTGACACGGTGATGCCGTGGTGCAGGCACCAGTAGGGACGGATACCCTTTTCCTTCAGGAAGGCATAGTTTTCGACCAGGTCAGAAAGGGTGTTGAAGGTGTAGGCTACGTGATCGACACCGACCGCCCCTTGTTTGCTCTCCGGGTTGCCGGATGGGTCGACGATGGAGAGGTTGAGCAGTGCAACGCGATGATGCTCTTCGTCGTAGGTCATGAATGCGAGTACCGGGCTCTGGTGCTGCACGTGTGCGTCGAACACCGTGCAATACCAGCTGATCATTTCATCAAAACGGCGGGTGCGGTAGACCACGTGGACGAAATTTGCGGGGCGAATGCGGGGCATGGGCGGGCTCCAGGAAAGGGCAGGCGATGCGGCGCCAGGGACGACAGCGTGCATCTTACAGCGCTCGCGTGGCCTGAATTCGATGTGGAAAGGAGCGCAATTCAGCCGTTTGGCGAAGTGAGCTTCCCTCGGTTTTTAGTCTTCCAACCCATAGGCATTATGCCGCCAGTTCTTGCACATGTTGAGCACTGATCCAGTCTGCAAGGAAGATGCTTGGCGAGGTGTAGCCAAGCGTGGAATGCAGACGCCTGCGGTTATAGAACGGTTCGATATAGTCGAACAGATCAGCAATTGCTTCGGCCCGGGTGCGGTAGCGAGTGCCGTGCACCCGCTCATTCTTCAAGCTGTTGAAGAAGCTCTCGGCCGGCGCGTTGTCCCAGCAGTTTCCCTTGCGGCTCATGCTCGCGACCATGCCGTGCTGTTTGAGCCGCTGCTGAAAGGCGTGGCTGGCGTACTGGCTTCCCCGATCGGAGTGATGTATCAAACCCACCGCTGGCCTTCTACGGAACCACGCCACGTTCAGCGCATCGATCACGATGTCCGTTGTCATCCTCGGCTTGATCGACCACCCCACCACTTCCCGGTTGAACAGATCGAGAACAACTGCCAGGTACAGCCAGCCCTCGTCCGTCCAGATATACGTCAGGCCGGCCGTCCAGACTCGGTTCGGTGCCGTGGGCGTGAAGTTCCGGTTAAGCAGGTTCGGCGCCGCCGGCAAGTTGTGCCGGGAGTCCGTCGCCGCCTTGTAGCGTCGTTTGTGCCGCCCACGGATGCCGTTCTCGCGCATCAGGCGTTCAACCCGTTCCTTGCCCGCCGGGAAGCCCCGGTTGCGCAATTCGGTCGTGATACGCGGACTCCCGTAGGCGCCCTTGAGTTCCACATGAATTGCGCGGATCAGCGCCAGCATCTGGACATCTGCCAGCCGCCTGCGTCCCGGCTTGCCGCCTCGCTTCCAGGCCCGGTAGCCGCTGATGCTGACCGACAGCACTTGGCACATCAGGGGCAACTGGTAGACATTGCGTTGGGTCTCGATCCAGGCGTACTTCACAGAACATCTTTCGCGAAGTACGCCGTGGCTTTTTTTAGGATTTCGTTCTCCATACGCAGCCGCGCATTCTCGGCCCGCATTCGCGATAGTTCCATCTGCTCGGGCGTCACCGCCTTCGCCCCAGCCCCGGCCAACTCGCCTGCATCGAACGCCTTGACCCAGTTGCGCAAGGTCTGGTCAATCAAGCCAAGTTCCCGTGCCACCTTGCCACAGCTTTGGCCTCCCTTGACGCGCTTAACCGCCAGTTGCTTGAACTCTGCCGTGTATTCCTGCTTCGGTAGCCTCTTCATCTTCAATCCCTCCAGTTCGTCCAGAATAAACTCCTATCCATGGAAGACGAAATTTCGGGGTAAGCTCA
>SXGU01529969.1_pt1 | contig 15028 bp, 13 predicted proteins | sample 3174531 | NCBI WGS metagenome assembly SXGU01 (sample SAMN11356863, study PRJNA531348) | freshwater metagenome | isolation source: freshwater sample F1-140 | place: China: Fuxian Lake, Yuxi | collected 2017-12-25
ATCCCTTCCTCTCCGCCACCCCCGTCCTCTCAACTGTTGCCCCCCGTTTCTCCGTCAAATCCGGATCGTTTGCGCCCTGCAAGCGTCAGTGTTCCCTCCTTACCATGAGCTTGAAGGTCAACTCAATGCCGCGACCCTGGCCGGGCATGGCCGGACGCACGTGATCCGTGCCGCTTGTGCGGCGGGTCGGATTTCACCCGCTGCCGTCGGGTCGAGTGGTGCCGCCGGACGGGTAACTTCCGCCTCGATACCGTTGACTCCGCCACCGGAACCGGCTCGGGATCATTGCGGGCCGCCTGGGCCGACAGGCGCGAAAGGGCCTCGCTGACTTCACCGGGCGACATGGTTTCCACCAGTTCAGTCCGGGCCTGTTCCGCACCGGGATACCCCTGCTCCATGGCGCGGGTGTACCAGACATAGGCCGCCGCCAGATCCCGCTCCACCCCCTCGCCCCTGGCATACAGGGTTGCCAGAATGGTTTCCGCCGTTTCCTCACCCTGTTCGGCTGCCTGCAGAAACCAGTGCGCGGCCAGGCCGTAATCAAGCGGCACTCCCAGACCAAAATAATGGAGCAGCCCCAGTTTTCCCTGACCGCCCCGGTCTCCGCGCTCGGCTGCCTGCTGGTACCAGCGTCGGGCTTCGACGTAATCCTGATCGACACCCAGCCCCTTCATGTACAGATTGCCCAGGTTGACCATGGCGGCAGTATCTCCCCCGACCGCCAGCGGTTCGAATTCGGTTCGGGCCAGCGTCCAGTCCTGACGACCGGCCGCCTCCAGGCCGGCTGCCAGATCCGCCTGCGCCACCGGCATGGCCAACAGCATGACCAGAGCCAAACCCGACATCAGGTGCCGCCGTGCCATCATGCGACTGCCAGTCGGGCCAGTTCCTGCTCGCTGAAACCGGCCTGGCGGCGGGCCTCCAGATTGAACGGGCCACGCAGGTCACCGTGCAGGTGTTGTTGCAGCAGGTTGAAATAGGCCGCTTCCGGTTCGATGGCCCGGGTCTGGCAAACATGCCCGAACCAGCGGCTACCGAGGGCCACATGGCCGATTTCATCGGTATAAATACGCTGTAACAGGGCGACATCGTTGGCGGCACCGTGTTGTTGCAACCGTTCGATCATGCCCGGTGTGACATCCAGTCCCCGGGCTTCCATGCAGCGGGGTACCAGGGCCAGCCGGGCCAATACGTCATGCGCCGTTGCCTCGGCGGTTGTCCACAATCCCCGGTGAGCCGGCCAATCGCCATAGGTGGCCCCCAGTTCGGCCAGTCGCTGGTTCAACAAACTGAAATGCAGGGCCTCCTCCAGGGCGACCCCAAGCCAGTCATGGTAAAAGGCGGTCGGCAGGCCGTGAAAACGATAGGCCATGTCGAGGGCCAGCAGAATGGCGGTAAATTCGATGTGCGCCAGGGCATGGAAAAAGGCCACCCGACCGCTATGGGTCGTGAAATTGCGGCCCGGCAGCTCGCGGGGTTCGACCAGACGGGGCTTTAGCGGCAACACCACGGCACTGGCCGGTTTGACCGGGTGAGTCACGGCAAATACCAGCCGACCGTCGGCCCGGCACGCCGCCAGTGCGTCGATCCATTGCAATTTGGCGGCAACCGTATCGGCTTCCAGCAGGCAGGCTTCGGCCAGGGGATGAAACAGTGTTGATTGGCTCATTTTTTACCGGTTTTCGTCGCATTGTTCTGACGTGCGTATTGCTCCAGTGCCTTCAGGTAACTCTGACGAACCGAATCCGGCGAAGCGGGTGGCTGCTGTGGTTTGGACACCTGCCGCAGTGCTTCCTGCTCCGCCTGCCAGTTGGCATAAGGTGCCTGCAACAGCGGATTGTCAGCGGAGGCCACTCCGCCCTTCACCATCAATTCGGTAGCAAATTTCCAGTTGATCGGTGCCGCCAGTTCGCGGATCAGGGGCAGGTTCAGGGCCTTGAACAACGGAACCCAGGTTTCGTCGCCTTCGGCACCGCGCTGGCGCACGCTCAGGGTTGGATTGAAATGGTAAAAGCCGGTGGCTACCCGGAAAAACAGGTAACGGTTGTAGGCATAATCGCGCTGAACCTCATTGCGTGACAGCAAATGGGTAATATGATGGCGTTTTTTACGTTCGGCCCGCAGTACCTGGGCCGGAAAATGCTCCCAGGCCTCCATGACGGTCTGGGTGTCAAAGGCAAAACGAACCCCGATCCGGCAGGAACGCTGCTTCATCAGGGCCCACAGGGTCTGGATCAGCAGGTACTCGGACAGGTGGCGATCAATCCGGATCAACCGGTCACCCACCTTGAAGTCAATTGAAGACGGGGCAATCCGCTGGTAAATGGCAGCAAACGCCCCCTCGGCATATTTGGGTTTGCGGGCAGCTTCCAGGATGGCCCAGTGCAGGGCATTACGCCCCAGGTGATCGGTCAGTTCCGGGTTGGCTCCACGTTCCAGCAAGGCTTCGATCAGATCGACATTCCCCACAATGGTGGCGGCCATCAGTGGCGTCAGGTTGGTGGTATTGCGATGGTCGATGCCATATTTGTCACACTGCCTGAGAAGCTCCCTGAAGTTTTTACCGCAATACTGCACCAGATGTTTATAGCCCAGGGTTGCCTGGTGTCCCTCAAAGCTTTTCGCCTGGTCAAAACCGGCCATGTTGGCCAGATGGGCGGCCAGTCGCGGTTCATCGTAGGCGCAGGCATACTCGTAGAGCTGCCGCTTCAGTTTGGAACCCGGCACCTTGTCGATGAACACCCGGGCGAGGGTTTCCCGCAGGCGGGTTTCATCAAACACCGGCCAGGGTACCGGTTCCTCCTTGAGGATATTCTGGCGAATGGCGTCGGCCTGCTCCTGTTTGCCCTGTAATTCCAGTTTGCGGGCCTCGCGTTGCCAATCCTCCAGCGACGATTGCTGTGCCGCTACTTCCACCCGGTCAGTGCCCGGTCTGAGGGTCAGCAGTGACAACAGCGGATGACCGGTATCCGATTCCACCAGGTAGACATTGCGTACCGCCCGGGTCAGGGCCACATACAAGGCATTGACATAAAACTTGAAAATCTCCAGCGATTTGTCCTGTTTGTCGCGGGCACGCCGGTATTCCAGGCTGTCTTCCAGCAAATCGGCCGCACTCACGCCTTCGGCGATTTCACTGAACGGCTGTCGATGATCCGAAATGAAGCGGTACAGGATGATGTTGTCATATTCCAGCCCCTTGGCTTCGTGAATGGCAAAAACCAGCGGTGTCTGGAAATGACGGCGGGCTTCGCTTTTGTCTTCGTCCCGCATCACCAGCACCGCAAAGGCGGTGGAAGCCCGGGTTTTCTGGTTCAGGTCTTTTTTGACGGCATCCCTGTCGGCCAGTACGGTCACGGTTCCGCTGTCACCGGCCATCGCCTCCACCAGAAAATTGCTTTCCCGGTCAATCGAACCAAAACGCCGGTGCTTGATTTTCAGCAGGGTGTTGGCCACCCGGGTGGTTTCGCTGCCGTTACGGAAATTGGCCCGCAATACCCGAAGCTGTTGATGATCGGCCAGTGCCGGATCCTGCCAGAACAATGACTTGACCTTGCTCCAGGAAAAAAAATTGGGGTGTACGATCTGGTTGGAATCGCCGCACAGCAGAAAATGATCGGGCTTGCGCAGCGTCTTCAGGATCAGGGCCAACTGCACGGTGGTCAAGTCCTGTACTTCGTCAATCACCACAAAATCATGGCGCGGTGTTGCCCTGTCCATCAGGCCGTGGGCCACCAGATTGAGATCAAACAATCCCGCTGACCCAAGCCATTCCCGGTATTTTTCAAACAGGTCGTAAAGACCATCGCGGCTGTCAACCGCAAAAATGGATTGCCTGATTCCAAGCTGGCGATAATCTTCCCGGCTCAACACACCGGCGGCATCGGCGGCAATGACTCCGCGTATTTCCTCAAAGGCCTGATGGGCTTCAATCCCCCTGAACTGCTGGCGCATCCGGCCAAACCAGCCGGAAAAATCGCGCCAGGAGGCCTCCCGTCCAGCCGGGATGTGCAAAGTCTCGACAAATTCGCGGTAGGACAGAAACACCGCCTCCTGGTTTTCGTTCTCGAAGCCATTGGCATAGTAGAGATCACGGGCACTCTGGGCCAGGTAGGCCGAATGGGTCACGTAGAGAACATCCCCTGTGACCTGCTTCATTTTTTCAAGCGTCAGCGCGGTTTTACCACTGCCGGCTGAACCCACCACAATCAGCGGTGGCGGCTCGCGGTAAACGGTTTCCTGTACATCGTCGAATGAGATGACCTTGTCCAGGAGGTGAATTTCCCGCCGCTCGGGGTGTACATACCGCACCGGTTCGGCGGCCTCGCTCAGTTCGCCGGGGTCAACCGCCGGAATTTTGTCATCGTCAATCGTGACCCCGCGCAGGAAGCGGGATTTTTCATAGGCATGGTTTTCAATCACTTCCAGCATCAGGGCATAGACGTTGTCGCCATGACGGATGACCGAAAACAGCAGTCGGTTGGCATAATCAAGCCGGGCACGATAAAACCTGCCGTGGCTGATATTGCTCAGTTTTTTGACATCCGCTGACTGAAAATCGTCCTTTTCAATAAAGCCCACCAGTTTTTTGTACTGGGATTTGCAGCGGGATACGTCAAGACCGGTGTATTCGAGAATTTTCATGACCGCCCGCACGTTAAAGGTTGAGCCAATTGATCCATTGATGCAGCGGCGGCAGGATCATCATCTTGGCCAGTTCGATCAGAATAAGGGGAACCATGGGGGAAAAATCAAACCCGCCCACCACAGGCAACCAGCGTCGGGCCGGTGCCAGCAAGGGTTCTGCCAGACTGTTGATGAGACTGATGCCGGGATGACGCGGGCGGGTGCCGAGCCAGCCCAAAACCACATGCGCCATGATGGCAAAGAAAAATACGTTCAGCACCAGTTCGATCAGTTGCATCACGGCCCACACCGCCAGCGAGGCAAGGGTGATGCTGGCACCCTGCAGCAAAAACCGTAGATAACCGTTGGCCATTTCAAGGCCTGTCAACAAAACCAGGGAGGCGGTATCAACCCGCCCGATTGAGGGTACGACCCGCCGCAACAGTCGCAACGGCGGGTGAGTCACCTTCACCAGAAACTGACAGACCGGGTTGTAGTAATCGGCCCCCACCCACTGCAACAGAAATCGCAGCAGAACGGCAAAGGTATAAAGGCTGAACAGGGTATCGGCGAGGAATACCGCCGGACTGATGAAATATGCTGCTGACATGATCAATTCCTCAATAGTTTTGACAACTCGTCCGACCGCTGACTGGCAGCCTGCATGGCTTCCAGTACGATGGACAACAGTGCCTTGTTCTCAAAAACCGCGATGGCCTGCTCGGTCGTTCCGCCGGGTGAGGTAACCCGACGCCGCAACTCGGCCGGGGTCTCGTCTGATTCAATCGCCACCTTGGCAGCCCCCAGTGCGGTTTGCTGGGTCAACAGGCGGGCCGTCTCCCTGTCCAGTCCCATGTTTACCGCAGCCTGCTCCATGGCCTCCATCAACAGGAAAAAGTAAGCAGGTCCGCTTCCGGACAACGCGGTCACGGTATCCAGCAGGATTTCCGCCTCAACCCAGACGGTCAGCCCCACCGAGCGCAGAATGGCCTCAGCCTGATTGCGCTGGTCAGGCGTTGTCTGATTATTGGCCAGAAGGGCGGTGGCACCGGATCGAACCAGGGCCGGGGTATTGGGCATGGTACGAACCACCGCAATACCGCCTCCGAGCCAATCGTCGAGCGCGTCCAGCGAGATGCCGGCTGCCACGCTGATCACCAGCGGCCGTCTGGCCTGCACCTGGGCGGCAATGCCCCTGGCAACCTGCTGCATGCTCTGGGGCTTGACCGCCAGCACCAGTATGTCGGCCTCCGCTACCACCGCCGGGTTGTCGGTGGTGGTATGGATACCGAAATGCTGACCCAGCCGGGTGGTTTGCCGTTCATCGACATCCGCCGCCCAGATATTGTCGGCGGGCCAGGCATCCGCAAGCAAGCCTGCAATCAGGCTGCCTGCCATGTTCCCTGCACCAATGAATCCCAAAACCTTCTTTGACATCTAAACACACCTGGAGAAATGAATTGTTGGGTGAATGTGAACCGTAACCCGCAACATAGCAAAACCACCGGCGTTGCTCAATCGGGTTTGAAATCTCGCCCTGACCGGGCCTGACCCGCACGGTACCACTTATCCACAGGCTAACCCCGGCTTCTAATAAAATAAGGAAGAAGAATTTTTATAATTGTTATAAGCAACCGCCCAATCGGTGGAAAAACCGCAAACATTGGCTTGATCAGTCCATTGATCAGTCCATTTTCCGGTTGACTAACCTGTGGATAAACCCTGGACAGGTTTTTCTGCGCTGTGAAAAAAAAATGACCATACCGAAAAAGCAGCAGGAACGATACACTTGTCAACCGTTCATCAACTCATCCCTGACGTCATGCGCATCATCAGCCTCAATGTTAACGGTCTGCGTTCAGCCGCCCTCAAGGGATTTTTCGGCTGGCTGGCAGAGCAGGATGCCGATTTGGTCTGTTTACAGGAAATCAGGATCCAGTCGCCACAACTGGCCAATCCCGTGTTTCATCCGCCCGGTTTCCACTGCGTCTATTTTCCGGCCCTGAAGAAAGGCTACAGCGGGGTAGCGGTGTTGAGTCGGTTGCCACCCGATGAGGTGATACGGGGCATCGGCTGGACAGCGTTTGACAACGAGGGACGCTACCTGGAGGTACGGGTCGCCAACCTGAGCGTGGTGTCGCTGTACCTGCCTTCGGGCTCGTCCGGACCGGAACGTCAGGCCGTCAAGTTTGAGGTAATGGAGCGGTTGTTGCCCCATCTGCGAACCTGTCATGACAGCGGGCGTGATTACGTACTGTGCGGTGACTGGAACATCGCCCACAAGCCGATTGATCTGAAAAAATGGCGTTCCAATCTGAAAAACTCAGGTTTCCTGCCGGAGGAACGGGCCTGGATGGATCGTCTGCTGGACGATGAAGGCTGGGTGGATGGCTTCAGGGTCATCAATCAGGCGGCCGGGGAGTACACCTGGTGGTCCAATCGGGGTCTGGCCCGGGTCAACAATACCGGTTGGCGCATTGATTACCAGATGGTGACTCCGTCGCTCTCGGCTTGCATCCGTCAGGCTTCGATTTACCGGGACGAACGCTTCTCCGATCACGCCCCCCTGACGCTGGATTATGACTACCCCCTCCCGGCCTGAAACCGACACCGTTCGCCGTTTTTTCATCTGTGCCGTTACCGGGTTTTCCTCTGGCCTGCCGCTCTACATTCTCATCAATCTGCTGTCGGCCTGGTTACGGGAGGGTGGGGTCAATCTGAAGGACATCGGTTTGCTGGCCCTGGTGCAAATCCCCTATGTCTGGAAATTCCTCTGGGCTCCCTGGTGTGATCGTTACGGATTCGCCCTGGGGCGGCGGCGTAGCTGGATGCTGGCCAGCCAGACTGCACTGCTGCTGACCATCCCGCTGCTGGGTTATCTGCATCCGGCGGATGACATGGCGACCCTGCGCGGACTGGCCCTGATCGTGGCCCTGTTTTCAGCCACCCAGGACATTGCCATTGATGCATTCCGGCGCGAGTTACTGCGGGAGCATGAGCAGGGACTGGGCAACGTCATCCATGTCAATGCCTATAAAATTGCCGGGCTGGTACCCGGCTCCCTGTCGCTGATTCTGGCGGACAGCCTTTCGTGGGAGTGGGTATTCCTGATCACCGCCCTGTTCATGCTGCCGGGCTGGCTGTTAACCCTGTGGGTCAGCGAACCTTTATCCACACATGCGGCACCTGCCAGCCTGGGTCAGGCGGTGGTTGACCCCCTGCGGGAATTTATCCGGCGCAAGGGCTGGCTGGATGCCGTGCTGGTGCTGACTTTCATTTTTTTCTACAAACTCGGCGACAGCATGGCCACCTCGCTGGCAACGCCGTTTTATCTGGATCTGGGCTACAGCAAGACCCAAATCGGCCTGATCGCCAAAAATGCCGGACTCTGGCCCAACCTGATGGGCGGTTTGCTGGGCGGAATCTGGCTGATGCGACTGGGTTTGCGGCGAGCCCTCTGGTTGTTCGGGCTGGTACAGGCCCTGGTGATACCGGGATTTGCCTGGTTGGCGACCCTGCCACCGGACAGTACCCGTCTGGCCTGGGTGATTGGCAGCGAAGCCTTCGGGGTGGGTCTGGGCACGGCGGCCTTCGTCGCCTACCTGGCTACCCTGACGCATCCCGCCTATACCGCTACCCAGTTTGCCCTGTTCACCAGTCTGGCGGCTACGCCGCGCACGCTGGCCAATGCCCTGGCCGGCTTTCTGGTGGAAGGCGGCGATATCCCTTTGGGTCAAATCGGCATCATCCATTTTGTCGGCTGGGGTTGGCAGACCTTTTTCTGGGTTTGCTTTGGGCTGGCCCTGCCTGGCCTGCTGCTGCTGTTGCGGGTGGGGCCGGATCAGTGAAGGCAGGGGGCTTGGGTGTGTCATTTCACGCAGTGCCTGTGTCATATCACACAATCCGGCCTGCGTGGACGGTGCGACTGTGGCTTGCACTCAGCGTTTACCCGAAGGCACGAAAATCGCCTGCTCTCACCACCGGAGCAGATATCGGAGGAAAAGGCTATGGCCAGTACGACGCGAATCATGGCCGCTTGCGTTGGGTTGATGGCGGGTTTTGTTTTGAGTGGGATGGAGTCGGTCGCGGCAGTGACAGCCGATTTTGACTTGCAGGTAGATAAATCCGGACAGATCACGCTGACCGCAACCCATTTGAGCGTGGCGGAGGTACTGGATCGCATGGCGACTCGGCTGGATTGGGTCTGGCACGGTTCCGGTCTGCCCCGGACACCGGTGTCGGTCGTCTGTCGGGGCGAAACCCTGGCACCGGTGCTGGCCTGCCTGCTGGATGGCAGCGGCTCCTGCCTGATTCGGCATGCCCCGCAGGCTCCGGCCCAGGTGAGGGAGGTTTGGATCGTCGCCCCGGCGGCAGTTCACCCGCCCCCGCTCAGCCCGGCGCAACGAGCCAGTCGGCTGGCCCACTGGCTGGAACCCTATGACCTTGAACCGGCCCTGCGTGAACGCAGGGTGTCAGAAGGCCTCCAGGATCCAAACCCGCAGGTACGGGTTCAGGCCGTATACGGCCTGGCCCGGTACGACCCGCAACGGGCGCTGGCCATTGGCCTTGCCGATACGGATTCCTCGGTGCGTCTGATGGCGGTAGAAAATGCCGGCATCAGTCCGACCGACCAGAGTCTCCTGCAGAATGCCCTGGCCGATTCCGATGAAACTGTCCGCACACTCGCTGCCCTGAAACTGGACGCCTTGCCTGGAAGCGGCCCGGGAGCGCGGCCATCCTGGCCGCCGATAGATGAGTGGTGAATGGTGAATGGTGAATGGTGAGTGGTGAATGGCGAGTGGTGAATGGTGAGTGGCGAGTGGCGAGTGGCGAGTGGCGAGTGGCGAGTGGTGAGTGGTGAATGGCGAGTGGTGAATGGCGAGTGGTGAGTGGCGAGTGGTGAGTGGTGAATGCCCACTAACCACTGCCTACTGCCTTCTAACCACTGCCCACTGTCTTCTAACCACTGCCCACTGTCTTCTAACCACTGCCCACTGTCTTCTAACCACTGCCCACTGTCTTCTAACCACTGCCCACTGCCTTCTAACCACTGCCCACTGCCTTCTAACCACTGCCCACTGCCTTCTAACCACTGCCCACTGCCCACTAACCACTGCCCACTAACCACTGCCTACTAACCACTGCCTACTAACCCCCAACCCCAATGAACAAACCATACATTCCATTTCTGTTTTCCATCCTGAGCCTGGCTCTGACCAGCCTGGACACGGAGGCCCATACCCAACTGGGAGCTTTGGGCGCGACCGCAACGGCCACCGACATCTATCTGGCCACCTGCCTCAATGATGGCAGTGGCTTGCCGGATAATCTGGTTGGCAAAATCATTGATCTACCCCCGGTGGTAGCAGCCCGCGTGGCCTTGACGGTGAGCAAGGACGGTAAATCGGTGGTGGCCCGTGATCGAACCGACGGGGATAGAAAATACAGTCCGGAAGTGCGGCTCAAGGGAGGCGCGGGGGTTTATACTCTCACGGTGGCCAAATCGGCCCGGGGTCAGGAACTGTACCGGTTCGAGTTCCATTGCGCCACCGCCACCGGGGTACATACCGGTTCCAGCATCGTCAAGAAACAGGATCAGTAAGGCCGTAGCCTGAATTCACCTGAAGATTCCGGAACGTTCAAAACAACTCAAGATAGCCGCTTTCGATGAAACCATTGACCGTCCTGTGCCTGTTTCTGGGGCTGTCCGGCTGTGTGCAGGTGGCTCCGTGGGAACGGGGTTATCTGGCCAAACCGCAGATGGCCCTGGAACCCCATCCCGGACAAACCGTGTTCCGCGAACACATTTACGGCGGACGCGAATCCGCCGCCGGGGGAGCAGCCGTCAGTGGAGGCGGGTGTGGCTGCTACTGATGCAACCCTGAGAGCCCTCACCCTGGCGGCACTGGCCCTGCCGGGTTTGTCTCCGCAAGTCCGGGCGGCTACCGGCGATGACGAAGCCAGCTTTCAGTACGGCCATTATTTCGAGGGGTCACGCAATTTGTTCGGCATCCAGAGCCCGTATCGCCCCATTGAAGTGGACAACCTGTTCGCCAGTGCCCGGGTTCATCCGTTTGAACGCGGTTATGCCGGCTTTCAATACCAGCAGGATACCTGGTCTGGAGCCACTCCCATTGCCTCGGCCCCGCTGGCACTGGGTGGCAACGCCATTGATGCCCTGGGAGCAGCATCTCCGCTGATTCAGGGTGATGGCTCGCTGCTCTACGACACCGCCCTGACCCCTTACCGTCTTGATCTCGCAACCGGCGGTTATCAACCTGACCGACGGCTGGTACACACCATTGCCCAGGCCTCACCGGAAACCCGCAAGCAGGGTGATCTGAGTCTCGGTTATGAATGGGACGAAGCCGCCGTTGAACTGGCGGGCGGTTTATCGGAGGAACCGGACTACCACTCGGCGTTTGCCAGTCTGGGCGGCCGGCTTGATTTCAATCGCAAAAACACCACGCTGGATCTGGGTCTGAGCTATACCCACAGCCTGATTACCGCCAAAATTGATCCCGAAGCCAGCAATTACTACGACTATTCTGCCTTCAGTCGCCAGATTGATACCCGTTATGCCTGGGACGGGTCGCCCATTCGTACCCTGGAGGACGGGCGCGAAGACTGGTCGACCCGGGTGGGCCTCAGCCAGATTCTCTCCCGCACCGCCCTGATCGAAGCCGGTCTGGGCTTTACCCGCAGTACCGGCTATCTGGAAAATCCCTACAAGGTGGTCAACATGGTGTTCGTTGATCCTTCGCAGGAACCGCTGGATCTGGGCATCCCCGGCCTGCCACCGGTGCTGATTCCGGATGTGCGGGCCGCCCTGGAGCAACGCCCTGACATCCGCAATCAATGGGTGTTCAACACCCGTTACGTGCAGTACTTCAAACCACTCGATGCCGCCCTGCACCTGGGCTATCGTTTTTATACCGACGACTGGGGCATTGACGCCCACACCTTTGATGCCGACTGGCGTCAGCCCCTGGGCCACGGCTGGACATTGACGCCGCGTATTCGTTATTACAGCCAGAGCGCGGCTGATTTTTACAGGCCTTATTTTCTGCTGGGTCAGGCCGCTCCGGTGACGGGAGAACTGAACCGGCTCGACTGGAACGCCCTGCCGGTTCGCCACTTTTCCAGCGATCACCGTCTGTCGGGGTACGGGGTATTGAGCGGTGGCCTGACCGTCAGCAAAAGCCTGGGCAAGGCGGTTGCACTGGAGGCCGGGTTTGAGTATTACACCCACGCAGGCGGCTTGCGACTGGACGGCCCGGGAGAAAACCGGTTCGCCGATTTTGATTTCATCCAGTATAACGCGGCTCTCAGGGTCAATCTGGAGGCACTTCAGCACCTGAAAGCAGAACCGGGCGGAATGTCCACCCATGACCATCAGGGCCATCATGGCGGTCACGCCCCGCATCATGCGGCCCACGGCCCGGCCGGGGTGATGTTTGATCACCGGATCAGCGAGGCCGGTGGCTGGATGCTGGGTTATCGCTACATGTACGGCCAGCAGGACGGTTCCATGCTGCGGGGCACCAATCCGGTTGACGCTTCAACCCTGATCGGCAAGGCCTGTCCCGACAGACCCTGCCGCTACACGCCCGACAGCATGGCCATGCAGATGCACATGCTGGACATCATGTATGCGCCCACCGACTGGCTCACCCTGATGCTGATGCCGCAGTTCATGGATATGGACATGGAACTGGCCCCCCTTGACGGAGCCGGGTCGCTTGATGATGTCGACAGCGGCCATGTTCACAGCGGTCCCCGCCACCATGCGACCGGCGGCATTGCCGATACCGGACTGTATGCCCTGGTGGGGCTGTTCGACCGGCCCGGTCATCAGGTTCAGGCCGGACTGGGCCTGTCCGCCCCGACCGGCTCGGTTGACCTCAAAATTCACCGCCAGCGTGAGTTCATCCATTACGGCATGCAAACCGGCAGCGGTACCTGGGATTTTCGTCCCAGCCTGAGCTACGCCGGTCTGGCGGATCGCTGGTTCTGGGGGGGGCAGGTCAACGGCATCGTCCGGCTGGAACGCCGTAACGACGCCGGTTTCAGTTTCGGTGACCAGTTGCAATCCACCGCCTGGGGCGGGTACCGCCTGCTGGATTCCCTCAATGCCACGGTGCGCGGTGTCTACACCTTGCAGGGTTCGCTGCGCGGTGCCTACAACGGGCCACAGGACTATAGCGGCCCGATGGATTATCCGGCCAATTACGGCGGCCATTACTGGGATATGGGCTTCGGCCTGGACTTGACCCTGCCGACGGGGGCACTGGCCGGACACCGGCTGGGCGTGGAATGGCTGCAACCGCTGGAGGATGCGGTCAACGGCTACCAACTGGAACGAACCGGCTCGCTCTATGCCACCTGGAGCCTGCCGTTTTAGCCCGGGTGCTGATTCCTCACCTTGTCACCCAAGGCCGGGGCACGTTAACATGCCCGTTTTTGTCGAGTTGGGGTGGCAATTGAGATGGCTTGCATGATTCAAGGTAGCATTGTGGCACTGGTCACACCGATGAACGCGGCGGGAGACGTGGACGTCGAGAGCCTGAACCGGCTGATCGAATTTCATATCGAACAGGGCACTGATGCCATTGTCGCGGTCGGTACCACGGGTGAATCCGCGACGCTGAACGAGGAGGAACATTGTGAAGTCATCCGCCTGACGGTGGCGCAGGTGGCGGGTCGGGTTCCGGTCATTGCCGGTACCGGTGCCAATGCCACTGCCGAGGCCATACACCTGACCCGCAGGGCTTCTGAACTGGGCGCGGATGCCTGTCTGCTGGTCACGCCGTACTACAACAAACCCACTCAGGAAGGCCTGTTCCGGCACTATCAGGCCGTGGCAGACGCCGTGGCGATTCCGCAGATCCTCTACAACGTACCGGGACGCACCGCCTGCGATTTGCTGCCCGCTACGGTGGCCCGACTGGCGTCCCACCCCAACATTGTCGGCATCAAGGAGGCCACCGGCCAGTTGAACCGCCTGACCGAGATCAGTCAGGCCTGCGGCCCGGCCTTCCTGCTTTATTCCGGCGATGATGCCAGTGCCTGCGAATTTTGCCTGCAGGGCGGGCACGGGGTCATTTCGGTGACCGCCAATGTGGCTCCCCGCCTGATGCATGACATGATCCGGCTGGCCCGGGCCGGGCAGGCCGAGGCCGCCCGCAGCCTGGATGCCCGACTGGCGGCCCTTCACCGCGACCTGTTCATCGAATCCAACCCCATACCGGTCAAATGGGCGGTAGAGCAGATGGGTTTGATACCGTCCGGTATCCGCCTGCCGTTGACCGCATTGTCGGACGGGTGTCAACCGGCGGTGCGGGCCGCCTTGCAGCAGGCCGGGGTCTTATGAAAAAACACTGGATAGTCATGGCACTGCTGGGCCTCCAGGGGTGTAGCGTGCTGGCAGGTCTGTTCCCTGACAAGCAAAAACAGTATCAGTACAGCACCGAAATTCCGCCGCTGGAAATCCCGCCCGATCTGCTGGCCTCCACCATCCAGGGAGCCAGGCAGTCCCATAAAAACCCGCAGCAACCGGAAGCCGACCGCTTTGCGCCGACCGATTCATCCCCCGCTGACATGAGCCTGGCCAGCAGTTTGCCACCGGTCAGTCCCGGCATGGCCCAACCGGCCACGCCGACCGATACGGATACCGACGCCGACACCGGCGACGACGACGAAGCCTCCCGTTCCGGCGACTCTGACCGTTACGTGCTGGCGGAGAGTTCTGACGGCACGCCACTCATTGAAATCAATCAACCCTATCCGGCTGCGTGGAATACCGTAGGGCGTGCCCTGGGGCGGCTGAAACTGGAAATCAGCGACCAGAATCGTTCGGACGGGCTGTATTACGTGTATCACGGCGAGCGGTCTGAGTCCCCGCCGGAACACGGATTGTTGTCCGAACTGATGGGGTTCATCACCGGCAAGCCGACCCGGGGACAGGAATTCCGGCTGCGGGTGGAAGAACACGGCCAAATGACCTACGTGATGGTGGTCGATGACAATCACCAACCCATTCGCACCGGAGAGGGGCTGGAACTACTCAAGCAGTTGTACGGGGGGCTGCAAAAATTGTCCGCAACTGCCAGCGACGAAGAGGATCAACCATGAACCTGCTTGAATTACCGGGGCCTGCGGCTCCATTGCCGACCCGACTGGCGGTCTGGTTGCAATCCTGGGATAACCTGGGCAGTAACCGGCTCCGTGTAACGGCGGCATTCCGTCACTATGTTGCACTTGATCGGGCACTGGATACGGAAGAACAGGCCCGCCTCCGCCTGATTCTGGATTATGCGGAAGCCGACCAGCCGCTATCGGCGGCTTACCAACACGTTTGTCGGGTGATGCCGCGATCAGGAACCCAGTCTCCCTGGTCGAG
>SXGU01303478.1_pt1 | contig 15023 bp, 16 predicted proteins | sample 3174531 | NCBI WGS metagenome assembly SXGU01 (sample SAMN11356863, study PRJNA531348) | freshwater metagenome | isolation source: freshwater sample F1-140 | place: China: Fuxian Lake, Yuxi | collected 2017-12-25
CTGAACGATCAAATTACGAAATAACGAATTCATTCCACCCTCAAAAAGAGAAAGCTCAACACTCAAACTTGCATTTTCATGACTTCGTTGTACGCATCGATGATCTTGTTACGAACTTGGACCATCATGCGAACCGCGATGTCGGCTTTCTCCGCCGCCATCATCACTTCCGGAATGTTCGTGGTCTTGCCGGTCGCAAGCATCTGCGCCTGCTTGTCGGAATCCTTCTGAAGCTGATTCACGGTTCCAACCGCGTCTTTGAGGGTGTCGGCGAACGACTTCCCATCTGAGGGAGTCGCCGACATGGGCTTCATCTGATCCGCGCGCATCTCGCTCGCGGTCTTGCCGGTCTCGATGAGAGACTGTCCTTGGCGAATCGTCAAACCGTCCATGGTTTGCTTCTTTCCTCCGGTCGGTGGACCGGATCCTCTTGTGGAGCGGGTTTGCAGCCAAACTCCGCTTCTTCCATTATCTTACCTGTTTTTCTTCAACTCAAAACTGGGAATAGGACCGGAAAAATGTTCCCCGACCAGGCAATTCACGAAGCACCAGCCACCGAACCATTTCCTACTAACCGGCCTGCCTATCACCCGTGTCCTCACCGATCGCCGGTCACCCGCGTCCCTGGACCGCCTGCCCGCTTGCCTGCTTGCCCGCTTGCCCACAACGATTATCTACCGAGCTCGAGCGACGTCATCGCCATATCTTTCGTCGCGTTCAGCGCGCTCACGTTCGCTTCGTACGCCCGTGTGGCCTGGATCATATTCGCCATCTCTTCCATCAGATTGATATTCGGATAAGCGACGTATCCATCCTCGTTCGCATCGACATGGTCGGGCTCATATTTCATGAGCGGAGCCTTGCGGTCGACGGTCACGTCGGTGACCTGGACCCGCGCGATGTCTTTTTGCGGCTGCGAGGTCAAAATCTCCCCGAACGATTTCGCGTCGGGAATGGATTCGAGGATGACGTCCTTCCGTCGGTACGCACCACCCTCGGGGGTCCGGGTCGTATTGACGTTGGCGATGTTGGAAGAAATCGTATTCATGCGCATGCGCTGGGCGGCCATGCCGCTGGAGCTCACGCGAAGTCCACTTAGGATATCCATCTATTATCTTCCTCCGTCAGTCGCGGCGTACTTGAGTGCGGCCATCTTTTTATTGATGAGCTGGATCGCCGCCTTGTACATGATGCTGTTCTCGGCGAGCGCGGTCATTTCGCGTTCGACGTTCACCGTGTTCCCGTCGTTATTGACGTCAACATCCGGATTTTCGTAGATATCGGCCTTGATACGGGAGAGCGCCCCGGGCCCCGTAGGATAGTGGCCAGGCTGTTCGCCTTGGAGTTTCCCGATGTCTTCGAGGTCCAGAGCGCGCGTGAGCGCGTCCTCGAAGTCGAGCTTCTTAGCTTGGTAGCCGGGCGTTTCCGCGTTCGCGATATTCGACGAGATGACATTGTTTCGCGTCTGCCGGAGGTTCAAGCTCGCGCCGAGCGCCCGCGTGGTTTTATCGAATAAATCAGCCATTCGATCTCTCCTCCACCGTCGCGCCCGCGGGTGCGACTCCATATTCATGCAACTTGTTTCTCAAAGTTCGGATGCTGATGCCGAGAAGCTGGGCCGCCTTCGTGCGGTTCTGGCTCGTGTATTCGAGCGTCTTCATGATGAGGCGTCTCTCGGCTTCTTCGATTGTCATTCCCGGAACCAAGTCTCCACCTTGTGTCGGCTGAGGCTTGAATCCCGCAATCTCGATGTCGTCGGCGGAGATTTCCGGCTGCGCCGACATCAAGATCGAACGCTCGATCACGTTCTCAAGTTCGCGAACGTTTCCGGGCCATTTCCAACTTTTGAGTTTCTGGACCGCCTCCGCGCTCAGACGCTTTTCAGATTTACCGTTCACGAGGCCGGAGACTTCCGTGAAGAATCGCGCGAGCTCCTCGATATCGCGAGGGCGGTTACGAAGAGCCGGGATCGCGAGCGGGATCACGTTCAATCGGTAGTAGAGATCTTCGCGAAACTGGCCGGCCTTCACCATCGCCGGGAGATCGCGGTTTGTCGTCGCGATCAAACGGACGTTCACCTTGACTGGTGCCTTCGCACCCAAACGCTCCACTTCACCCTCTTGGATGACGCGAAGAAGTTTCGCTTGAAGAATCAGCGGCATTTCACTGATCTCATCGAGAAGGAACGTGCTTTGATTCGCGAGTTCAAATTTTCCGGGCTTCATTTGCACGGCGCCCGTGAACGCGCCCTTTTCAAAACCGAAGAGCTCGCTCTCGAGGAGATCCGCCGGAATGGCCGCGCAATTGACGGCAACGAGGCGACGCGAGGCCCGAGGGCTCTTCGCGTGAATGTAGCGCGCGAGAATTTCTTTTCCCGTGCCGCTCTCACCCGAAATCAAAATGGTCGCGCGGCTCGAGGCCACGTTGCTCGCGAGATGAAGAAGACGCTTCATCTCCGGATCGGCCGTTCTCACGGCTTGTTCTGCTGACATCTCGTTGACCCCTTCCATGGGACTCAAACCTTAGCGCTTCGCCGCTCCTGGCTCGTCGCTCGCGCGCATATCCGCCGCTGCGGGGATGCGCTTTAAATACTTTTTGTATTCGTTCTGCCATTTCGCGCCCTGCATTTGGTCCGCGGCCAAGCGGTGCCAAACGTTGTCGCGCTCGGGCTTTAGTTCGGCCCATTCTTTTTCGGCACCCTTGAGATCACCATCCTCAAAGAGGATGCGCCCCAGTTGGTAACGAACCGACGACATCGGCCGCGTCGCCTCGTACTCCGAAAGGAGATCACGGTACGCCTTGATGCCCTGGGCTCTCTGACCGCGAGAAATAAAGAGATCACCGCGAAGTTCGAGTGCCTGGGCATGAACATCGGGCGGCATGTAATCGCCGTTGGCGTGAAACTCCACGATCTTCGCCAAGTGCTCATCCGCCTCTTTGAAATCCTTCGTTTTCGAGAGAATCTTCGCCAACCGAAGATGAAGAGAGGCGGTTAATCGTGGGTCACCATTCCAAGTCTTGATGAGTTCCGTGAGATATTTCCGCGCGCTCGCCGCCTGACCGCGAGCTTCGGCGACATCGGCCGCGACTTCCGCATGCTCAATCTGCTCGGGCTCCGAGAGACGCGCGATGTTTTTGATCTTCTTCAGTTCAGCCTCGGCTCCGGAGAAGTTTTTACCTTTTGCCGCTACCGCCGCCATGCGGAGACGAATCGATTCTTCACTCGGCGTTGCCTCGTGGAGGGGCAGATCCGCTCCCGGCTTTCTTTCCGCCAGGCGCTTGAGAGTCTGCCCGTAAATCGATTCGGCTTCTTTAAAAACACCGGCTTGCTCATAGGCACGCCCGACGTAAACCGGAAGGTCCAAGCGATTTGAATTCTTCAACCAACCCTGCGACTCGCGGCTATAACGACGGAGGGCTTCAATGAAGTTCCCCTTCTCTCCCGCATCTCGAATTGCTTCCGTCATGTTCTCGCCGATCCGGGCGACGAACTTCTCTTTGTTCGGCGACACTGGATTTTTCTGAAAGTAGTCGACAAGAAGTTTCGATGCTTGATCAAACTCATCACGTTGGTTGTAGCCATCGGCGATGAGGAGCGTGCTGAATTCCTCGATTCCGGGAAGCTCCGGCGCCTTCTTCGTCGCATCGTCATCCGGATGCTTCGAGAACTTGATGCCAGCTTCTTTTTCTTCCGCGTGACCACCTTCTTTCCCCTCGCCCTCGGGACGGGCGTTGGCATCGGCGGTCTTCGTCTCTTTTTTATCGACTTTCTTTTCTTCTTTTTTCTTCTCGACCGGGCGGTTCGCGTATTTTTTGGTGATCGCTTGAACTTCCTCAAGTGCCGCCTTCAACTCTTTTTCACGCATCGAAGGCATTCTCGAGGTCAACATGCGAATGCGAGCAACGCCGGCTCCCGGGGTTGCGCGGTAACGGAAGTAACTCTCGAGAAACGCACCTTCGGCGCGTTTTGCATCGGCACCGAGAATTCCGAGCAGTTCACCCATTCTGGTCATCGCGTAGCCGCCGTGCTCGTGATCCGGAAATTTCTGAAGAAATTTGCCGTAGCTGTCCAAGCCCTCGCGGTACTTCTCGAGGTTGAATTCAGCTTCCGCGATGTTGTAGAGCGCGTTCGGAAACGTTCCGGCTGCTTCCGGAAATCTCTTCATCGCGGCTCTGTACTGATTGATCGCCTCCGGATAGTCTTTTTTGCGGAAGTAAACATCGCCTTTTCTAAACGCCGCCTCTTCGCGTCCTTTTTGAGTTTTCCCGTGCTTCTCAATCTGATCGAAGAGGTTGTAGGTGTCGTCGAAGCGGTTCAGCAGCAAGTAAGCCGAAGCCGTCGAAAGGTTCACGCGGTCCATGTGCTTCGAATCAGGATTCGTGCGGGCAAATCGCTGGAACGCTTTCAGGGCCGCGAATGAGTCACCCCGACTCAAATACGAATAACCTATCAAGAGCAAAGTACGGGGCGTGATGGGAGAATCCGGAAACTTCTCGCTGAGCTGAAGATACGCGTTCATCGCGATCTCAAAATCAGTCTGGGAGTTTTCGCCGCGATAGATATTGTAATGAGTATCGGCGACCAGATAGCGCACAATCTCGGTGTACTGACTTTCAGGATAATTATGGAGGAACTCACTAGCCGTTTTGAGGAGCAGGGCCGGCTTTTCCTCTTTGAATAAACGCAAGAGAACCCGTGCTTCCGCGTTCTCGCGAGAATCGGTCGGAATGATGTCGTACGTGGGCGGCGTGAGCAAAAGCGCTTTGAGCTGCGGAACGCCAAGATCCAGCATCGGAAACGGCAAGTAGAAGTTCGTGCGGCTCTCCGCGATCGCCTCGGGCTTGATCTCGTAATCCTTGATGGCAAACCGACTAAACTCAGGATCGCCGCCGTCAAAAATCCCGTGCATGAAGTCCTTGCGGGTACTGAGTTGCTCGGCGAGCGACGGTGCGGGAGGAAGATCCGCCTTGGCCACCATCACGAAATCACCGCCCGCGGGCTTACGCTTTTCCTTCTCCTTGGCTGCGGTTTTTTTCGCCGGCAAGACTTTAGGCGGGTTCACCACGGCACTCTCTTCGTCGTCCTCGAACTCAGGAGCCGCCGCCTTGGCCTTAGGAGTCGCTTCCTTCGGGAAAAAGTCCACGATCAGTCGCGACGGTTGATCGGTCATGTAGTCAAAAAAGTCGGCGACATTGGTGACCGTGAAGGTGATCTCGGATTTACCGTCGATTCCGCTCTCGACGACCGTGATGGACTTCACGAGATGATCCGTATGAGCTTTCAACTTCGCGACCGCGTCGGGCTTGAGCGCGGGAAGGGCCAGCGTGACTTTATCGGCTCCCGATTTTTTGAGATCGTATTTCCAGTCTTTGGCGCCCGTGAATTCAAGATGAAGCGCGTCGCCGATGCGACTCAGCTCGAGGCCGACGGGACTGCTCGAAGAGTCAGCAGACGCTCGGCTCGACCCGAGGACGCCAAAGAGGAGTCCAAAGACGCAGGCCGCGACAACCGCGAAGTGCAAGAGGGGCTTACGGACTTTGGGCTCATTCGCGAACACTCGACTCGACTCCTTCTGATTCATCCACGGGTGACTATCAGTGAAGAGAGCATATCCAGTGCCAACGGCTGCCGTATTTCCTAAGTCTATCACGAACGATTTCAGGTCACACGCGCCGGTCTCAGCTGTCCCAAGGACGATGACAAAGAAATGACGGAAAGAGTGTTTTTGACGTCATAGAATCGACCCGACTAACGAATAATTCAAAATACCGTCTCAGATCCAGTTGCGATTTGAGACGATGACACCGATAAGAAACGACAGAAGAAATGCGACGGACGGCTTGATTTTGTCCCCTAGAAAAGACACCTTAGGTTACGAATGATGCGTGCAACTTGGATTCACTTCTCGAAAGCTCAGCTCCTCATAGCGCTCGCCGCGTGCGGACTCGCCGCGCCCGCTTGCGTTTCGGTCAACATTGGACCGAAGGGAAACCAAAAAGCCAACGACGTCGAATTCAAGGAGCCCTCGGCCCCTTACGATGAACTCGATAAGACGGCGGCCGACAGTGCTTGGCAGAACAAGAACAACGGGAACACCATCAGCTACTACTCCAGTTGCAAGGATCCCGCGGATGCCCCCATCGATGCCGTCATGCGCGATCTCTTCTCCGAACTTCGTGAATTAAGAACAATTCAAACCGGAAACGTGATCTACAACGGTCGCGAAGGCCAAGACACCGAAGTCGAGGGCCGCCTCGATGGAGTTCCGACTCGAATCCGCGCCGTCGTGTTCAAAAAGAACGACTGCACGTACACCATCAGCTACATCGGCGTGCCCAAATCATTCGAGGAAGATCGGGCGCGCTTCAATGAATTTCTCGGGAATTTCCGAGCGCCCTAATGAGCGGTCAGCCCCAAGTCCAGCGTCCTCTCCATGACTTCGCGGTTTCCTTCGGCGAGAAGATGCTCGCATTCACACGCGCCCTTGGCGGCGCGGGCCTCCTGATGCATCAAGTGCTGCGCGAACTCTTTCGTCGCCCCCTGCACGTGCGGCTCCTCGCGGAGCAAGTTTACTTCATCGGGGTCCAATCTCTCGGCCTGATTTTCATTACGTCCCTGAGCACCGGCATGGTCATGGCCCTCCAGTTCGGTCTTGGCCTCGAAAAATTCGGCGGCAAACTCTACGTCCCCAAGATCGTTTCGCTCTCGATTTTGCGCGAAATGGGCCCCGTCTTTTGCAGTCTCATGCTCGCGGCTCGCATTGGCGCCGGCATCGCCTCCGAAATCGGATCGATGACCGTGACCCAACAAATCGATGCGATCCGTGCCCTCGGCACCTCACCGATCAAGCGCATCGTCCTTCCCCGAGTTCTCGGATGCTTCATCGCCGTTCCCCTGCTTTGCGCAATGGGCAACTTCTTCGGTATTCTCGGAAGTCTCATCGTCGGTGTCACCGAGCTGGGCTTAGATCCGTTGTTCTACTACCAAAAGGTTCTCGCAACCTGCACGATCACCGATTACGTCACGGGAATCGGCAAAACGTTCTTCTTTGCACTCTTTATCAGCGTGACCGCGTGCTACTTCGGTCTCAATGTTCGCGGTGGAACTCAAGGCGTGGGAAGCGCCACAACCCGAGCGGTGGTCACGTCTTCTGTCATGATTTTGGTTGGCGATTTCTTCCTAACGAAACTCTTTTTCATTCTCCTGGAGAAATAGGATGGCGATTCAGGGAGAAAAAAACCAAATCGCCGTCGAGTTCCAAAATTTCAAGAAACGTTTCGGAACCAAACTCGTCCACCGGGACGTTTCGTTTCAAGTTCGCAAGGGCGAGTGCTTGGGTCTCCTCGGAGGTTCGGGCGCGGGTAAATCGGTCATCCTACGAAGCTTGATCGGACTCGAAAAGCCAGACGAAGGTCAGATTCTCGTCGATGGCGAAGACATCACGAAAATGGGCGAACGCGATCTGATCGAGATCCGAAAGAAAGTCGCCTACGTTTTTCAAAACGGCGCGCTCTTTGACTCCATGTCGGTTTACGAGAACCTCGCTTACCCTCTCCGCGCGCACACGAAGCTGAACGAACGGGAAATTGCCGACCGGGTTCACGAACAACTCGACGAATTCGGCTTAGCGGGAAACGAAAAAATCTTTCCCGCAAACCTCTCGGGCGGGATGCAAAAGCGCGTCGGCCTCGCCCGATCGATCATCTTGCAACCGAAAATCGTGCTCTATGATGAGCCAACGGCGGGACTTGACCCCTACAATACGATTCGCATTCAAGAAATGATTCTTCGACTCAAATCAAAGGGCGTGACGGCGATTTTCGTCACGCACGACATGCCGAGCGTGTTCGCCGTGTGCGACCGCATCGCTCTTCTTCTCGAAGGAAAGGTTTCCGCCATCGGAACCCGCGAGGAACTTGAGCGAGCTCCGGAAGGCAAACTCGGCCGCTTCGTCACCGGCCAGGAGTTATAAAGTGGAAAGTCAAAAGCGCGGCCTCGAATACAAAGTCGGCATCTTCATCGCGGCAGGACTGCTTGCAGCCATGATCGCGATCCTTCTTCTGGGCGGAGACAAAGTCTTCTTCACGAAGTATCTCACCCTCCGCACGAAGTTCAGCGAAGTCTCCGGTCTCTTTCCCGGAAGCGTCGTGAGCCTTGCCGGTCTGCCCGTCGGAAACGTCGATTCCATCGACTTCGCGCCCGCAGAGAACAAACTCGAACTTCGTTTGAAGATCAACACCGTCTACCAGAACCGCATTCTCGACGGCACCGTCGCGGAAGTTCGCACCCAAGGCGCCTTAGGTGATAAGTTCATCTACCTCGTTCCAGGTCCCACGGGCGGCCGCGTTCTCTCGAACAACGACGAGATTCGCGCGGTTGAAACCGACTACATGAAACTCCTCACCGACCGCGAAGACGGCGTCGCCCGCGTCGTTGACCTCATCAAAGAACTCCACGTCTTCGTCGCAAGCATCAATCAAGGCGGTCAAACCGGCATCATGATGAAGAACATGGGCGAAGCCTCGGCAAAATTAAAGTCAACGCTCACGCAACTCGACGGCCTGCTCGCCGAAGTTCGCGGCAACATCCCCGAAAACAAAAAACTTCAAAAGTCGTTGATCAGCCTCGCCAACGTCCTCGAGAAAATCGATAAGGGCCAAGGCACCCTCGGTCAACTCATCAACGACCCTTCAGTTCACCAAAGTCTTAAAAATTTCTTGGGCGGTTCGCCCCGCAACCAATACATGAAGGGCATGATCCGCGAGACGATCGAAAAGGCGGAAAAGTAAAGTTACAGACCGGGAGAATTCGGGGACTTGAGTTCAACCCGAACGCTCTCGTAGAGAGACTTCTCTTTCAGTATATATTCGATCTCGTCGGCTTTGAGTAATTTGAGTTCCAGGTTGCCGTCGCTATAGCGAATTCTGAAGTGGCCCGAATACTTCTTGAGGTAACGGTTGATCTTTTCGATCTTCCGCTCAACGGCCCCCAAGACCTTCTCTTTTAGGGTCTTATCGCCTTTGACCCGCAAAATGTGCTCTTTTAACTTCGTGTTTGAACCTCGCTTCGAGTTGATTTCACCGACTTCAATTTCGTTCTCGTAAAGAGCAACGAAATGATCCTCGTAATACTCCGAATTTTGGTAGGTCGGAGCATGACGACCCGGATTGTCCTTCGTCTTCTGACACCCGAAGCAGAAGGACAAACAGATGAGAGTGAATAGCAACGGCCTCCGCGATGAAAACATCCCGACAGTTTTAATCCGGCTTGAGTGACGTTTCTAGATGTCAAAATTCTGACAGTCTAAATCGTGAAAAAAGTATATCGGTCTGACCGATGATTCTTTAACTTAGTGGGATGGCGCTCTCACGATTCATCCTGCCGATCGCATTGGCCATGATTGTAGCATTGCTCTCGGGTTGCGCCTCGAAGAGCTATCGCGGTCGGCACCAATACGTCCACGTTCCTACGGAACCGAGTGAGAGCAAGATCGAGTTCCAAGGTAAACAGATTGAATCGAGGTCAGGACTTATTTACCTCCCGCGCGCCAGGGAAGCAAAGATCGTCGTGACTCACGGAAATCAACGGCGCGAGGTTCAACTTTCCTCGCGATATCGTTGGAAAGAGAGTTTCCTCCCCAACCTCGTCTTTCTTTTCGGCGCTCCCATCGGTTGGGCGGTCGATCACTTCTCAGGCGCCGCTTACGACCTTGAGGATCCTCAACCAGTTCGTTTTGCGAAAGAAACCTCTGCAGACTCACCTGTAGTTGCCATCGCACCTCCTCTCGCACCCACCTTTGCTCTCTCGGATGAGGCAGCAGAGTATTTTTCGGCAAAGCTCGCTCCAAAAAATCAGGTTCGAAACTTTAAGCAGTCACTTCGTGTCTTCCAAGAATCCGGTTTCGACTTCGACTCGGTTCCGACCGACATCCAATCCAAGAGGGAGGTTCTCTATCACTTGGATGCCGACCAAGTGTTTCTCTCGTCGGTTCAAATGACCCCTGATGGCGTCATCTATAGGGGATCAAGTCAAAACCTTTACGGTGTTCCAGTTCCCGGTACCGAAATCGAGTCCAAAAATATTGTAGGTCACGCGCCTGCGGTCCTTCCTCAATTTTCTGAATGGTTTCACCTTCTGCCGAACACCATCGGGGTGGAAGCGGTAAATAGAAACTTTTACGCCGAGGTCGATGGAACTTCACGGCAGGCTGCCAACGTAAAAAATGATTCAGCGATCTTGAATGCACTTAGTTACTTCGACTCGCTTTCTCTCACTCACTTGGTGAGACCACGCCCCAATGGCAGCTCTCGGGGAACATTCAACTTCTTGCCCTCGTTGCGGAGCTCTTATTTGAACGTTTTCTTCCCGGATGAGCCTCGCCTCGCGAATGTCGAGTTTGAATATGTCCAACTTGCCGTTGGCTACGGAGTCGAGGGTGGCGTTCAGTTCGGAAAGAACTTTGCCTACATTCGCTATATTCCAATGCTCGGATGGCACCAATTGAAATGGACGCAGCCCGAAGGCACCCGCGAGAGTGAAACTTCGGTTCTCTCACAAGTCCATGTCGAGTTCGGTTACATTTACTTTCTCGACAGCAAACTGAGTGCCAGAGTCTTCTTCAAATCGATCAACACTTCGAACGAGCTTTGGACAATCGCCGCGAAAAAGGTGAATCCAACAATCACCAGTGCCGGTAGCTCCACGGAGTCGCTGGTCGGTATTTCTTTGGGGTACACCTTTCCCGATTTTGCTCGCTAGTTCGCTCTTTTCTCGCCCTAAACAATCGCGCCCGAGACAATGAAGTCGCCAACACAAATTGAAACTGTTTTTGCGCCTGAGTCTGACTTCATTCAGTGTGAGGATCCGTCGTGAGGGAGGTGCACTCATGAAATGGCGAGGACGCAAGGGAAGTGACAACATCGTCGATCAACGAAGCTTCGGAGGTCGCGGCACCGCGATGGGTGGCGGCACCCTCATTATCGGTGCGATCATCTATTTTCTTCTCGGCGGAAACCCCATCGACTTCGTCGCGCAAAACACGGACGTCGCCTCGCAACGCTCACCCGCTTCGGTATCGAACGCCGAAGACGGTCGAAAAGAATTCGCCTCCGTCGTTCTCGCCGACACCGAAGATGTTTGGATCGAGCAGTTCCGCGCCGCCGGCCTCACGTACGATCCACCGAAGCTTGTTTTGTTTCAAAATGCGGTTCGCTCGGCGTGCGGCTCGGCGAACAGCGCCGTTGGTCCCTTCTATTGCCCCGCTGACCGGCGAGTTTATTTGGATCTCTCGTTCTTTGATCAACTCTCCCGCGATCTCGGCGCACAAGGTGATTTTGCGGGCGCCTACGTGATCGCGCACGAGATCGGTCATCATATCCAGAAGCTTTTGGAACTCGATCGCAGTCGGCGCGACAATAGGTCTTCCGTTCAGCTCGAACTCCAAGCCGATTGCCTCGCCGGTGTTTGGGCGCACCAAACTGAAGCTTCCAAAGACGTGATTGAAGCCGGTGATATTGATGAAGCCCTGGGAGCTGCGGCGGCGGTTGGAGATGACCGACTTCAGGAGCGCAGCCAAGGTTACGTCGTACCCGACTCCTTTACACACGGAACTTCCGAACAAAGGGCGTCCTCGTTCAGGAAAGGTTACTCGGGAGGCCGCCTCGGCTCCTGCGTTCAGATGTAATTTGTCTAGGACTGCTCGCCGTCGGGAAGACGGGTCGCCGCGCGCTTACTCAGCGTGAATTTCACCTGATGCACGACGATCTTACCCAGGTGCTGGTTGACCTTATCTTTAACCGGCTCTTGGAAATACCAGAGCTGCTGCATCCAGGTTGAGTGCCTGACCCAGACGAATAGAGTTCCTTTTTCAAGCGCTGCGGGGCAGGTCTGTTCGGCGATCATTGGACCCACGATTTGCGGCCACTGTTGTTCGAGCCTCCATCGCAAAAAACCGTCAGAAAGCTGAGACTTGCTATTTTGCAGCAAGACTTGTAGGACATCCGCAGCCGCCGTTAAGTGACTGCTCTTCCTGCCCTGATTTTTCTTCGGTGGCCTATAAGGCACATCGCCGTCGTGAACGCTCATTGATTAGGAATTAACATGGCCGAGCAAAAATCGACAATCCATATCGTGGGAGCAGGACTTGCCGGCTCCGAGTGCGCCCTCCAACTCGCCGAACTGGGACATGATGTCGTCCTCATTGAGATGCGTACCGCCGGCGTTTCGACCCCCGCTCACAAAACGGATCAATGCGCCGAACTCGTTTGCTCAAACTCTTTCGGAAGCCTCGCCAATGGCTCCGCGCCCGGTCAGCTCAAGTGGGAAGCCGAACAACTCGGTTCTAAAATCCTCGAAGCTTCTTGGGAAGCCCGGGTTCCCGCCGGCCAAGCCCTCGGCATGGATCGCGAGGTTTTCGCCCGCGAAGTCACGCGCATGGTTCAAGCTCATCCCCGCATCCGCGTCGAATCCCGCGTCGTTCGCTCGTTGGACGAACTTCCCCGCCCGTGCGTTGTCGCCACCGGCCCACTCACCGGAGACGATCTCGCGCGCTCGATGCAAGAACACTTTGGCGATGAGTTTCTCTACTTCTTTGACGCCATCGCACCGATTGTTTCCACCGAATCCATCAACATGGAAATCGCGTGGCGCGCCGATCGTTGGGATAAAGGAACCAAGGACTACATCAACTGCCCACTCTCGAAACGTGACTACCACTTCTTCATCGAAGAAGTAAAAGCGGCGAAGAAAACTGAGCCCAAAGAGTTTGAAAAAGACACGCCCTTCTTCGAGAGTTGCATGCCGATCGAGGCGATGATCGACCGCGGAATCCTCACTCCCCGCTTCGGCCCCATGAGTGCCAAGGGACTGCGCGATCCCCGAACAGGAAACGTTCCGTTCGCCGTTGTTCAGCTTCGCCAAGACAACAAAGAAGGCACGGCCTACAATATGGTCGGCTTCCAAACAAAAATGGCTTATGCCGATCAAAAGCGAGTCTTCCGCCTGATCCCCGGTCTCGAGAACGCCGAATTCCTGAAACTCGGAAGCATCCACCGCAACCTGTACATCAACACGCCCAAGCGCTTGAATCGAGATCTCTCTTCCAAAAAAGATCCTTGGCTCTTCTTCGCGGGTCAGATCACCGGCGTTGAAGGTTACTTCGAATCCACCTGCATGGGTCTTCTCGTCGCGCGTTTCATCGACGAAAAAAAGCGCGGCCGACTCGCGATCGACGCCTCCAACATCGACGAGATCCTTCCTCCGCGCGAGACCGCGCTCGGCTCCCTGCACGCGGCGATTACCGACGAAACAAAAATCGAGCACTTTCAACCGACGAACATCAACTTCGGCCACATGCCCGCCATCATTGAACCCGAAGGCGTTCGCCGCATGGACAAACAACTCAAGCGCTCGATGCAAGTCTCGCGCGCCCGCGACGCCATGAAGTCATGGATCACCCGCGAAGGCCTCACCCCGCGCGCCAACTCGCGCGTCGAACGTGCCGCCGCCGACCTCGTCGCCGCGACCGAAGCTGCTCTCGCCGCCAAGTCCGCCGCCTCCGCGCTCACCGGCCTCGTGCCTGGCCTCGTCGTCACGGAGCCCGCCCCTTGATTGCACGCATCGCAATTTTCGCCGTCATTGCCGTCGCCATGTACTTTGCCGTCGGCACATCCGCCATGTTCCAGCGCGCCCGCATCAACCCCGCTGCCCGCACCGCCCAGATCGAATCCGCCGTCGCCGATCTCGCCCACTACCTCCGCTCTTTTTGTTTACACAACAAGCGCGCACCCACCGCCGATGAGTTCACCGAATTCGCCGCGCAAGAGCAGAAGTACTTAACCGCCGTTTCATTCAATGAAGTTGAATTCGTATCCCCTGAACTCTGCCGCGCCCGCCTTAAGTTCCGCGCCGACGGCCGTGATTTCGAAGTGGTACTTCCACTCGCTGAGCGCTGGAAGCTTACGCCTGCGGCTGCAACTCCCGCGAAGTGATCTGCCTTCGTTTTCAACGAAAGATCCGCCGGTATCCGACCACGCATGTCCTGAAAAACAAACGGCCAGGGTTTGAACCCTGGCCGCACCTTGCAGACGGTATCACCCGCCGGCTTAGTTCGCTCTCCAGAAAGGAGAGTCGATGAAGAATCACCAACACGATTCTTATCGGCGATCGCTTGAGATCCTTAGAGTCTTACTTGGATTGCAGGTTCTGCTTTTCAAGCTTCTGCTCGTTTGGTCTCAGCTCGCACTCTTAATGCTGTAGGGCTTAGACGAAAGTCTGTGGGTAACGGGCCTATTGAGATGCAACTAACCTGAGAGCTTCTAGGCCGGCACCATCGCGAACGGGTCTCGCGACGGCACGTGCGGCCACCTGATCCTCACTCCACCGTCACCGACTTTGCGAGGTTTCGCGGTTGATCGACGTCGTACCCCAATGCATCGGCAACGTGGTACGCGAGGAGTTGCAGCGGGATCGCCTCGAGGATCGGGTTCACGGTCCACTCGGCCGCGGGCAGTGACAAGTAGTAGTCGCTGATATTGCGGAGAGCGTGGTCGTCGCCGGTTCCGAGCGAGATGATTTTTCCGCCGCGCGCGCGCGCTTCTTCGAGGTTGCTCACGGTTTTTTCATAGTGTTGATCTTTTGGGGCGACCATCACGATGAGCATGCGTTCGTCGATGAGGGCGAGTGGCCCGTGCTTCATTTCGCCGGCGGCGTAGCCTTCGGCGTGCATGTAAGCGAGTTCTTTGAGTTTCAAGGCGCCTTCGAGGGCCAGTGGGAAGTTCACCCCGCGGCCCATGTACAAGAGACCGCGAAAGCCTTTGAGCGTTTCTGCGGCTTCGGCGAAGAACTTTTCGTAAGAGAGTACGGCTTCCATCTGCGCGGGGGCACCGAGGAGAGCTTCGACGAACTCCGCCTCTTGAGTTGCCGAAATCACGTCGCGCACGCGGCCCAAATAAACTGACAGAAGATTGATTACGGCAAGAGTCGAAACAAAAGCCTTCGTCGAAGCCACGCCGACTTCCGGGCC
>SXGU01094595.1_pt1 | contig 15020 bp, 15 predicted proteins | sample 3174531 | NCBI WGS metagenome assembly SXGU01 (sample SAMN11356863, study PRJNA531348) | freshwater metagenome | isolation source: freshwater sample F1-140 | place: China: Fuxian Lake, Yuxi | collected 2017-12-25
CGGAGCCCGCGTCGTTGAGCGCGCCGCCTACCAGCCCGACAGAGGCTCGCGGTCAAGGATCGACGAAGTCGACCGCGCAGCGGCGGAGCGGAGCGACGTCCTTGACGGCGAGCGTCGGGCTGGTACGCGCGCGGCCGCCACGCCCGTCCCACGAACGCGTCAGGCGCATCGGGTGGTGAGGTCCCCAGGTGCTCCTCAGCCCGAGGACTCGCCTTCGTCGTGGGGCCGGCGGACCAGGTCGAGCTCGAGCCGCAGTAGCCCGACCTCCTCCGCGAGCACCCGGGTCTTCTCCTCGAGCCGGCCGAGCTCGTAGCTGTGCTGCAGCGTGAGCACGAGGAGGAAGAGCGACGCGAGGAAGAACAGCAGGTTGACCGGCAGCTCGACGCCGACGAGGTCGGCCAGGCCGGTCAGGAGGCCGGGGAAGATCGTGATGGCCAGGACGCCGAGGGCGACGGAGAACCAGAGGACGGCGTACTTCTCGCGGAGCCGTTGCCGACGGAGCAGCTCGAAGAGTGCGACGAGGACGACGGCCGAGCCGATGACGCCCAGGGTGACGGTCGAGCTCATGCTCGCTCCTCGGGGATGGTGGGCACGTCGGGCCAGCGGCGGACGAGGGCCAGGGCCAGGGCGACGACGGCCCGGGACAGGTAGAGCGCCGCGCGGAACGGCGTCTGGCTGGCCTGGCCGCCCTGACGCACGCGCATCTGGACGGGCGCCTGGGTGACCGTGCACCCCGCGCGGATGGCGATGACCATGGACTCGACCGTGTCGCCGAGGTACTCCGCCGGGTAGTGCGCCGCGAACACGCCGATCGCCCGTCGGTTGGCGACCCGGAACCCGCTGGTCACGTCCGTGAGCCGGGTCCGGGCCATCCGGCTCAGGGTGCCGGCGAGCATCTTCATCGCGAGGCGGCGCAGCAGCGAGACCTTGTAGGGGTCGCCCTCGCCGGCGAACCGGGCGCCGATGACCAGGTCGGCGCCCCCGGTGCCGTCCACCCGGAGCTGGGCCAGCAGGGTCGGGAGGTAGGCCGGGTCGTGCTGTCCGTCCGCGTCGATCTGCACGGCGACGTCGTAGTCGCCGCGGATCGCGTAGCGGTAGCCGGCGCGCATCGCGCCACCCACGCCCAGGTTGTAGGGGAGACGGCAGACCAGGGCGCCAGCAGCGGCCGCCACGGAGGCGGTCCGGTCCGAGGAGCCGTCGTCCACGACGAGCAGGTCGGCGTCCGGGGTGGTGCGCCGGACCTCGGCGACCGTCGCGGCGACGGAGTCCTGCTCGTTCCAGGCCGGGATGATGACGAGCACTCTGGGCTGCGGAGTGCGGGGGCCTGGCGGCATTCGCGCAGCATAACGACGCACGTAGGCTCGCCGTCGGGCCGAGGGCGACGTGTCCTTGGTCATGGTGACGCGTAGTGACCCACCGGTAACATCGCTGGGTACGCCGCACGCCCTCCGACCACACGACTGGAGCACGACAGCATGGGTCGCCTCTGCGAGACCGACGGGCTCACCGAAGACCAGACCGAGATCCTCAAGGCGGTCCGCACCTTCGTGAACGAGAAGATCATCCCCGTCGCCCAGGAGCTCGAGCACGCCGACGAGTACCCGACCGAGATCGTCGAGGGCCTCAAGGAGCTCGGCCTCTTCGGCCTGATGATCCCCGAGGAGTACGGCGGGCTGGGGGAGTCGCTGCTGACCTACGCCCTGGTGGTCGAGGAGATCGCCCGGGGCTGGATGAGCGTCTCGGGCATCATCAACACGCACTTCATCGTGGCGTGGATGCTGCTGCAGCACGGGACCGACGAGCAGAAGCAGCACTACCTGCCCAAGATGGCCGAGGGCGAGATCCGCGGCGCCTTCTCGATGTCCGAGCCGGGGTGCGGCTCGGACGTGGCGGCGATCAAGACCAAGGCCGTGCGCGACGGTGACGACTACGTGATCGACGGCCAGAAGATGTGGCTGACCAACGGCGGCTCGGCCAACCTGGTGGCGGTGCTGGTGAAGACCGACGAGGGCTCCGACTCCGTCTACAAGAACATGACGACGTTCCTGGTCGACAAGGAGGCCGGGTTCGGCGAGACCGCTCAGGGCGTCACCATCCCCGGCAAGATCGACAAGATGGGCTACAAGGGCGTCGACACCACCGAGATGATCTTCGAAGGTCACCGGATCGGGGCCGACAAGATCCTCGGCGGCGAGCCCGGCAAGGGCTTCTACCAGATGATGGACGGCGTCGAGGTCGGCCGCGTCAACGTCGCCGCCCGTGGCTGCGGCGTGGCCAACCGGGCCTTCGAGCTCGGGGTGGCCTACGCCCAGCAGCGCGAGACGTTCGGCAAGAAGATCGCCGAGCACCAGGCGGTGCTGTTCCGGCTGGCCGAGATGGCCACCAAGATCGAGGCGGCCCACCAGATGATGGTCAAGGCGGCCCGGATCAAGGACAAGGGCGAGCGCAACGACCTCGAGGCCGGCATGGCGAAGTACCTCGCCTCGGAGTACTGCTCGCAGGTCGTCGAGGACTCCTTCCGGATCCACGGCGGCTACGGGTTCTCCAAGGAGTACGAGATCGAGCGCCTCTACCGCGAGGCACCGATGCTGCTCATCGGGGAGGGCACCGCCGACATCCAGCGGATGATCATCGGCCGCCGCCTCCTCGAGGACTACAAGCTCAAGTAGCGGCCCCGTAACGCAGGCGCTCCTCGGAGCGCTGTAGAAAACGTCCGCCGAAGGGTCGCGTCGATTTCATGGACGCGCGATCCCGTGTCGTACATTTGCCGACGGTCTTCCCTCACCTCTGGAGTGTTCCCTCGATGCGTCCTGTTCGCGTGGTCCCGGCCACGATCACGCTGACCCTGCTCGCCCCGCTGCTCGCGGTGCTCCTCGGGGGCCCGGCGCTGTCGGCCTCGGCCGGCCCGTCCACGACCGCTCTGGCAGGGGCCACGGCTCCCGTGTCCGTGGCTGCGGCGATCACGGCGCCCGCCGCCAAGAAGAAGCCGAAGTACAAGCCGCCGGTGGGCGTCGCGTTCAACGACCCGCTGATCCCCGGCGCCCGTGGCAACGTCCTGGACCAGGTCGTGCTGGCGGTCCGCAACACCCCCAAGAACGAGTACATCCGGCTGGTCGTGTGGAACTACGACGCACCCTGGCTGACCAAGGACCTGATCGCCGCGAAGAAGCGCGGGGCGATCGTCCAGGTGATCACCGCCGGCAGTGTCGACAGCCGCAGCTTCCTGACGCTGGCCAGGTTCCTGAAGCAGAACGAGAAGGACAAGAGCTTCGCCAAGAAGTGCAAGGGCGCCTGCCGCAGCAACTCCAAGATCATGCACTCGAAGATCTTCATGTTCAGCAAGGTCGGGAAGACCAAGAACGTGTCGATGTTCGGGTCCACCAACCTCACCACCGCGGCCCGCAACCGGCAGTGGAACGACCAGATCACCAGCACCAACAAGGGCCTCTACGACTTCTTCGTCGCCACCTTCGAGCAGTACCGCCAGGACCGGCCGCAGGTGAAGCCCGGCGACGGCTACAAGTCCAAGCGCTACGAGGTCGTCCTCTTCCCGAAGTTCGAGGAGAACCCGGTCGCCGACGCCTTCAGCCGGGTGCGCTGCAACGGTGCGACGGGCCCGGGCGCCACGGGCGGCCGTACCAAGATCCGGATCGCGGTCGCCGGCTGGTTCAACGCCTACGGCGAGGACATCGCCCGCAAGGTCCGCTCGCTCTGGGACCGCGGCTGCGACGTCCGGATCGTCACCACGCTGCTCGGTCGGGGCGTCAACCGCACCCTGCGCAACCCCGCCGGCCGCGGCCCGGTGCCGATCCACAGCCTCTACCAGGACCGTGACGGCGACGCCGTGCCGGAGCGCTACCTGCACATGAAGTCGGTCTCGATCCAGGGCGTCTACGGCGGCAACACCGCGGCCAGCCTGGTGTGGACGGGCTCGCCCAACTGGAGCGCCCGCGCCGCCCGCTCGGACGAGGTGTGGGTCAAGGTCTTCGACGCCCCGGCGCTGGCGCGGCGGTACGCCGCCCACGTCGACCGGCTCCGCACGATCGTCCTCGACCAGGGCGAGGACGTGGAGGCGGACGCGGTCAAGCTGCGCAACGCGCTGCGCCAGTACCAGCAGGCGCGCCAGGCGATGGCCCGGGCCGGCGTCCTGAACGGCCCGGTCCTGCCCGACTGGCTGGAGCTGGACTGAGCTCGACCCCGGTCGTCAGCGGAGCCGCGCTACCCGTCCCCGGGTCCCACGAGGAGCGGGCGCGCGGCTTCCGTCCTGACATCCAGGGCCTGCGGGCCGTGGCGGTGCTCCTCGTGGTCCTCGACCATGCCCGAAGCGGCCCGTTCCACGGCGGGGTCGTCGGCGTCGACGTCTACTTCGTCATCTCCGGGTTCCTCATCACCGGCCTCCTGATCGGGGAGGCCCAGCGCACGCACCGGATCTCGCTGGTCGGGTTCTACGCCCGCCGGGCCAAGCGGATCATCCCGGCCGCGACGCTGGTCCTGGCCGTGACCGCGGTGGCGTCGTACGTCCTCCTCAACGGCATCACGGCGGTCCGGCTGCTCAAGGACTCGGTCTGGGCGACGTTCTTCGCCGCCAACATCAAGTTCGCCCGGGACGAGACCGACTACTGGGCGCAGGACGCCGCGACCTCGCCGATCCAGCACTACTGGTCACTGGCGGTGGAGGAGCAGTTCTACCTGGTCTGGCCGGTGGTCGTCCTGCTGCTGGTGTGGTTGTTCCGGCGCCACGGCCGCGACCGGCGCGCGATCGTGGTCACCATCGCGGTGATCAGCCTCGCGTCGTTCGCCTACGGCGTGTGGCTGACCGGCACCGAGCCCCTGGCGGCGTACTTCTCGACACCGGCCCGGGCCTGGGAGCTCGGGCTGGGCGCCGGTGTCGCGGCGGCCCTGGTGCGGGTCGGGAGGCTGCCGGCCGCGCTGCTGGCCGCGGCGTCCTGGGCGGGCCTGGTCATGGTGGGTGCCGCCGCGGTGCTCTTCACCGAAGGCACCCGGGTGCCGGGCGTCGCCGCCCTGCTGCCCGTCGTCGGCACGGCACTGCTCCTCGGCGGCGGGGTCGCGGCCGCGTCGTGGGGACCGCAGCGGCTGCTCAGCGTCGCACCGATGCGCTGGGTCGGTGACCGCTCGTACTCCTACTACCTCTGGCACTGGCCGGCCCTGATCCTCGTGGCCGCGGTCTGGCGTACGCCGTCGGGCTGGTCGGGCCTGCTGGTCGCGGCCGGTGCGCTGGTGCTGTCGGACCTGTCCTACCGGTTCGTCGAGAACCCCTTCCGCACCGCCACGTTCTTCAAGCCGCAGCTGCGCGGGATCGCGCTCTACCCGGCGTCGGTCGCGCTGCTCGGCCTGGTCCTGTGGTCGGCGCACCACCAGGTCGTCAGCGACCTCAACGACCCGGAGCCGGCGATCACGACGACGAACTTCGGCCAGGAGAACGGCGAGGAGGTGGACTTCTCGGACGACCCCGCGGTCGCGATCGTCGAGGCGTCCGTCCTGGCCGCCGAGAACGGCCAGCCGATCCCGCACCCCCTCAAGCCGGACGCCCTGAGCCTGGTGGAGACCGACGACCCGGTCGCCGCGGACCTCGGCGGGTGCGAGTACTTCGGGATCCCGGACCCGATGCCGCTCTGCCCGCTCGGCGACCCCGACGGCGACAAGACCATGGTGCTGGTCGGCGACTCGCACATGCGCCACTGGATCCCCGCACTGGACAAGATCGCCCGGCAGCAGGGCTACCGGGCCTACTACTTCGTGCTCCAGGGCTGCACCCCCGCGCTGGTACAGCCGATCACCCCCCGCACGGACGCGCCCGACGAGGACTGCACCTTCTTCCACGAGTGGACCCACGAGCAGATCGTCGACCTCCGGCCCGACCTGGTCCTCATGTCGACCGACACCCAGTTCGAGTACGTCGACGAACAGGGCCGGCGCACCAAGGACAACCAGGAGATCGCGAGCCTGATCGAGCAGGGCATGGTCGACCGGATCGAGGCGACCCGCCCGCACGCCGGCCGGATCGTCGTGATCGGCGACGTCCCGAGGCTCAAGTTCGACCCCGAGGTCATCACCGAGCGCGGCGCCACCCTCGAGGACGGGCTGTCGGCGCCGCAGGCACGCTCGATGCAGATGCGCCGGGCGGTCAAGGCCGCCGTCGACGCGACGGGGGTCGACTACGTCGATCCCAAGCGGTGGTTCTGCGCCTACGACAAGTGCCCGGTGGTGGTCGGCGACTACATCACCCACCGGGACCGGGGGCACATGACGCTGGAGTACGGCAGGTCGCTGGCCGGACCGCTCGCGCGGGCCCTGGGCCTGGGTTAGCCCACGACCACGTTGCTGACCTCGTAGCCGCGCTCCTCGTCGGCCGCGCTGAGGTCCTGGTCGACGTAGACGCTGCTCGGGTAGTCCTGGCCCGCCGGCCACTCGACCTGCACCGAGGCGGCCTCGGTGTCGTTGGCCTCGTCGATCACGTCGTTGATGGTGAGCCACATCAGCTCGTCGGCAGGGGTGCCGTCCTCGGCGCCGCGCCCGTCGCTGTCGTAGACCGCCTCGACCACCTCGCCGTCGCGGACGGTGACGTCGACCGGCGTGCCGGCGCCGGCGCAGAAGCAGGCGACGACGAGCGTGTAGGCGTAGTCCTCGGGCTCGAAGGCCGGGTAGGTGCCGACGGTGGGCTCCTGGGCCGGCGTCGGTGTGGCCTCCGCCGTGGTGTCGCCGGGCCCGGGGTCGCTGGCGACGTCGTCCTCACCGTCACCGCAGGCGGCGACCAGGAGGGACAGGACGGCGGCCGAGGCGGCGACGGAGAGGCGCTTCATGACGGTCTGACGCTACGCCGCCGCCGACGGCTCCGCGTTTCCCGGTCGACTGCGGACGGATCGGGTGCGATGGTGGAGGAGTGAGCGACAACGAGGACCTCAAGGCCAAGATGCGCGAGGCGCTGGACCGCAAGAACAAGAAGGAGAAGGGCGTCCACCAGGACGGCCCCACGCCGGAGAAGGCGCACGGCTCCGAGGTGGTCGGCGGAGCGCCCAAGATGCATCGCCGGAAGGCCGGTGGCGGGGGCTCGTGACATAGCCCACGCGGGCGCCGGCTGACCGGGAGCCTCCCGGGCAGGGAGGATGGGGCGCATGCAGTTCGGACGCAGCTACGAGGAGTTCGAGGTCGGCGCGACCTACAAGCACTGGCCCGGGAAGACGGTCACCGAGTACGACGACCACCTGTTCTGCCTCCTCACCATGAACCACCACCCGCTCCACCTCGACGTCAACTACGCCGAGGAGACCACCCAGTTCGGCAAGAACGTCGTGGTCGGCAACTACGTCTACTCGATCCTGCTCGGCATGTCGGTCCCCGACATCTCCGGCAAGGCGATCGCCAACCTGGAGATCGAGTCGCTGCGCCACGTGGCACCGACCTTCCACGGCGACACGCTCTACGGCGAGACCACGGTGCTGGACAAGTGGGAGTCCAAGAGCAAGGACGACCGGGGCGTGGTCCACGTCGAGACGATCGGCTACAACCAGGACGGCAAGGTCGTCTGCATCTTCCGCCGCAAGGTGATGGTGCCGAAGAACAGCTACCTCGAGGAGCGCGGCGGCGAGCAGCCCGGTCGGCCGGTGCCTCAGCCCGACAAGAACTGGCCGGGGCGCTCCGGCGACTGATCGGCCGCACCGGGGACGAAGGCGCGCGCGAGCGGGATGAGCGTGAGCACGATGACCATCGGCAGCGCGAAGCCGTAGCGGAGCGAGCCCGAGCCCACCAGCCCGGTGAGCACCGAGCCGAGCAGCGCGCCCAGGTAGTTGAACTGGTTGAAGCGCCCCACCACGGCGTCCACGGCGGCCCGGTCGGCACCCTGGCCGCCGGCGATCCGGGCGGCCGCCGAGAAGCTCAGGGGCGCGACCACGGAGACACCGGCGCCCAGCAGGGTGAACCCGAGCACCACGACCGGCCACGTCGGCGCGGTCACGACCACGAGCAGCGCCAGGCTGGCGACCATCGCGCCGGTCCGGAGCACCGGCACCGCGCCGTACCGCGCCACCAGCCCGTCGCCGGCGAGCCGGACCACGAGGCTGGCCAGCAGGTAGGGGAACGTCGCCAGCGCGACCAGCGACGACGGCGTCGAGAACGCGTCGTCGAGGTAGGTCGGTCCCCAGGTCTGCGCCGACGTGTCGACCATGTAGAACACGACCATTCCGAGCCCGACCAGCAGGATCGGCCGCCAGGGGACCGGGATCCGGGCCGCGGCGTCCGTGGCCTCGCCGTGCTCGCGAGGCAGGTAGGCCGCGAACAGGGCGGCGACCGGGAGGACGGCGATCGCGGCGGTGGTCCAGAACGGCAGCGAGCCCATCGCCAGCGCCAGTCCGGCGCCCACGAGCCCGCCGAAGGTCCACGCCCCGTGGAAGGACGGCAGGATCGGCCGGGCGTAGCGCTGCTCGACGGCGACCGCCTGCATGTTGGAGGTGGCGTCGACGATCCCGAGGGCGACGCCGTACGCCGCGAGCCCCGCCACGAAGACGCCGAAGGCGGGGGCGGTGCTGAGCACCGGCACGGCGAGAGCGACCAGCAGCAGCCCGGCGCGCAGGGTGGAGCCGCTGTCGCGGCGGTGGGCGACCCGCTCGGCCAACAGCGACCCCACGCCGGCGAGCAGCACCATCATGAGCAGCAGTCCTGAGAGCTCCACCTCGCTCAGGTCCCACTCCCGGCGCACGTCCGGCAGCCTGGTCGTGAGGCTGATGAAGACCATGCCCTGGGTCGCGAAGGCCACGGCCACCGCGCCCCTGGCCCGGCGGTCACCTGGGGTCGGTGTGGCCTCCGGCGTGCCGGTCGGGGTCGCGGACATGGCCCGATCGTGCCAGTGACGCCACGCGTGCTCGCGGGGGATCATGCTTCGGACCCCTGTCCGGTGACAGGGGTCATTCGAGCGAGCGAGGGAGCAGCCTGCATGGCGCGCACGGGACAGCAGCTACGAGTGCGGACGGCGAAGGCCATGGCGCAGAGCGGACGACCGTCGGTCAAGACAGCGACGGAGAAGAAGTCCGGCCTGGGCGACCGCCTGCGCTACATGTTCGACAACTCCATGTCGGCGGGGACGCCGGCCCTGGTCGCGTGGCTGACGGCGGCGACGCTGCTCCTGATCCTGCTGTTCGCCTTCATCCTCACCGTCACGGGGATGGGCAACGACGGCACCGACCGGAACTTCTTCGAGGAGCTCTTCTACAACCTGCTGCACGCGCTCGACCCCGGCACCATCGGCGGCGACGTGGGCAGCTGGCCGTTCCTGCTGACCATGCTCGGCCTGACGCTGGGTGGCCTCTTCATCGTCAGCGCCCTGATCGGTGTGCTCGCCACGGGCATCGACTCCAAGCTCGCCGACCTGCGCCGTGGCCGGTCCATCGTGCTCGAGGAGGACCACACCGTCATCCTCGGCTGGTCGGAGTCGATCTTCACGATCATCAGCGAGCTGTGCCTGGCCAACGAGAGCCGCAAGGACCCGGTCATCGTCATCCTGGCCGACCGCGACAAGGTCGACATGGAGGAGGAGCTCAAGGTCAAGGTGCCCGAGCGCCGGGGCACCAAGGTCATCTGCCGGTCCGGCTCGCCCATGGACATCGACGACCTGCGGCTGAGCAGCCACGACACCGCCCGCTCGGTCATCCTGCTGGCGCCGGACTCCGACGACCCCGACTCCGAGGTGATCAAGACCCTGCTCGCGCTGACCCACGAGGGGAACGAGGGGCCACGGATCGTCGCGGAGATCCAGGACCCCGAGAACATCGAGGCGGCCCAGCTCGTCGGGACCGGGCGGACCACCCTGCTCGACATCCGGGAGACGGTCGCCAAGCTGGTCGTGCAGACCTCGCGCCAGTCCGGTGCCGCCGCGGTCTACACCGAGCTGTTCGACTACGAGGGAGACGAGTTCTACTTCTTCGAGGAGCACGGCCTGGCCGGCTCGACGTACGCCGAGGCGCTGCAGGCGTTCGAGTCGGCGTCGGTGGTCGGCCTGATCGACGACGGGGTCTCGAAGCTGAACCCGCCGCCGGGCACCGTGATCACCGCCGAGCAGACGCTCATCGTGGTCGTCGAGGACGACTCCGTGCTGGACGGGCAGTCGCGGTCACTCACCGAGCCCGCCCTCACCATGCTGGGCGAGCGGCTCAGCGACGAGGCCCAGCCCACGCAGGCACTGGTCATCGGCTGGAACGACCGCGCGCCGATCGTGGTCCGCGAGCTCGACCGCTACGCGACGCCGGGCTCGACGCTGACCGTGCTGACGACGTACGGCGAGCCCGACCTGCCCGCGATGTCGAACCTCGCGGTCACCGTCGTGAAGGCCCCGTCGACCAGCCGCGCGGTGCTCAACGAGCACGTGCTCGCCGACCTCGACCAGATCATCGTGCTCTGCTACGACCGGGACCTCGACATCCAGACCGCCGACTCGCGGACCCTGGTCACGCTGCTCCACGTGCGCGACATCCTCGGCAAGGTCGGGTCGGACGTGCCGGTGGTCAGCGAGATGCTGGACGACCGCAACCGCGTGCTGGCCTCGGTCGCGGACGTCGACGACGTCGTGGTCAGCGGCGAGATCGTCAGCCTGGTGGTCACGCAGCTGTCCGAGGACGGCCGGCTCGAGTCGGTGTTCCGGGAGCTGCTCGGCGCCGAGGGCAGCGAGATCTACCTGCGGCCGGCCGAGTGGTACGTGAAGCCCGGGGAGAACGTCAGCTGGGCCACCGTGGTTGCCGGTGCCGCGCGCCGCAGCGAGACGGCGATCGGTCTCAAGTCGGAGCTGCTCGCCGAGCCGGGGATGCGGTTCGGGGTCGTGGTGAACCCGCCCAAGTCGCAGACCTACACGATCTCGGCCGGCGACGCGGTCGTGGTGCTGGCCGAGAACTAGCCTTTCCGCGTGGGCGACCTCTGGCTGGTGCGGCACGGGCAGACGGAGTGGAGCCGCGCCGGACGGCACACCTCGACGACTGACCTGCCGCTGCTCCCGGAGGGCGAGGACGCGGCCCGGGCGCTCGCGTCCCGGCTGGCGGGCACTCCCTTCGAGCTGGTGCTGACCAGCCCACGCCGGCGCGCCCGCCGTACCGCCGAGCTGGCGGGCTTCCCGGACGCCGAGGTCGATCCCGACCTGGCGGAGTGGGAGTACGGCGACTACGAGGGCGTGACCACGCTCGAGATCCAGGAGCACACGCCCGGGTGGACGATCTGGACGCAGCCGGCGCCGGGCGGTGAGTCCGCGCAGCAGGTGAGCGCCCGGCTCGACCGCGTCGTGGCCCGGGTGCGGTCGACCGAGGGAGCCACCCTGGTCGTCGGGCACGGGCACGCCTCGCGCGCGCTGGCCGCGAGGTGGCTCGGCCTCCCCGTGAGCGAGGGACGGCTGCTGCGCCTCGACACCGCCACCGTGTCGGTGCTCGGCTACGAGCGTGCGGACCCGGTGGTCCTGCGGTGGAACTCCTGACAAGGTAAGCCGCATGCCGCTGACCGCCGGGTGCCCCCGGTGCCCGACCCCGGTCGCTCGGACGGGCGTCGACGGCGGCTGGTCCTGCCCCGAGCACGGAGAGATCGTGCCGCTGTGGCGGCCGGACGAGGTGTCGTACGACGCCTTCGTCGAGCACCTGGGCGCCACCGACACCTTCCCGACCTACCTGCCGTGGCCACTCAGCCCCGGGTGGCGGGTCACGGACTTCGCGGCCGTCGGTGACCACGGCCACGGTGGGCGCGCCGTGATGACCTGCGTGTCCGGCACGAGCTCGCTGGACGGCCCGGTCGCCGTGCTCGTGGTCAGCGAGGAGGCCGGCACGGGGCTCGGAGCCAGGGTCGCCGGGACCCGGCACGACGACCCGGGTGACGAGGTGGGCAAGGGCCCCCCGACGGTCCGGGTCCGCGTCGACGGCCAGACCGTGCCGCTGTGGCCGGTCTCGACCAGCGAGTCGCGTGGCGAGTGGGACCGCTCCGTGCTCGCCGGCGAGGCCGCCGGACGCTGGCTGTGGATGGTCCTGCGCCCCGCCTCCGCGGTCCTCCTGCTCCGCGACGACTGGATCCTGCGCGACGTCTCCGGTCTCGGTCCGCCGCTGGTGGAGCTGCCGTTCGGGGGACCCGCCCCCGCCTGGTGAGGGTCAGGCTCCGGCACGGGCGGTACGCCGGTAGCGGCCCGGGCTGTGTCCTGTCCAACGCTTGAAGGCCGACGCGAACGCCACGTCGGAGCCGTAACCGACCCGGGCGGCCACCACAGCCACCGTCGCGTGCTCGTCGCGGAGCAGGGTGCGCGCGCGCTGCATGCGTACCGCGGTCACGTAGCGCATCGCCGGCTGGCCCACCTGGGCGGTGAACCTCGCCGAGAAGGTCGCCCGGGCCAGGCGGGCGATCCCGGCCAGCTCTGGCACGGACCAGTGGTGGCCCGGATCCTGGTGGATCGCCCCCAGCACCGGAGCGATGTGCGGGTCGCGCAGCCCACCCAGCCACCCCGGCTCGAGGCTGGTCCGCGCGTGGTGGCGCAAGGCCTGGATCACCAGGGCGTCGGAGAGCCGGGCCATCACGACCTCGCCCCCCGGCGCGTCGTCGCGAGCCTCGTTCCCGAGCGCCTCGACCAGCAGGCCGAGGGCCGGCGCCGCCACGACCGCGACCCTGACCACCCGCGGAAGCGAGCCCAGCACCGGATGCTCGGAGTCGCCCACCACGAACGCGCCGCAGAGGATGGTGCACCGCGCCGGGCCGGCGGTCGCGGGGGCCGCGCGGATGACGTGGGAGTCCCCCCGGGGCAGCACGGCCACGTCACCGGCGGTGAGCGCGTGGGTGCTGCCGTCGGCGGTCACGAGCTCGCAGGTCCCGCCGGTCACGGCATGGATCCCGCGCAGCCGGTGCTGGTCGAAGTCGAGCGTGAAGGGCGGGTCGAGCTCCAGCCAGCGGTAGCCCACGCTCTCGAAGCGCAGCTCGCGGAGCACCGTGGTCAGTGCGTCCACCGGGACCGGTCCATCCTGGACGAACGCTGTGGTTTCCAAGACTTTCACTCATGGATTGTCGCACTGAGCCGACCTAGCGTGGCCGGCATGAACGAACGAACCACGTTGGTGACCGGTGGGACCGGTGGCATCGGAGCCGCGGTGGCGGTCCGGCTGGGCTCCGGAGGCGACCGGCTCCTCATCGCCGGACGCGACCAGGCCCGCGGCGCGCGGGTGCTCCGTGACCTCGCCGGCGCCAACCCACGGGTGGACCACGCCCAGCTCCCGGCGGACCTCTCCCTCATGGCGGACACCGCCCGACTGGCGGACGAGGTGGCGTCGAGGACCTCGCGCCTGGATGCGGTCGTGCTGTGCGCGGGGGTCTTCGCCGGTGCGGCCGAGTGGACCAGCGAGGGCCTGGAGCGGACCTTCGCGCTGAACTACCTGTCGCGGTTCCTGCTGCTGTCGCGGCTGCTGCCCCTGGTGGCCGCGGCGCCATCGGCCCGGGTCGTCCTGGTGGCCAACGCCGGCAAGTACGGCGACAGCCTCGACCTCGACGCGGTGCTCGAGGGGCGGGCCCACCCGCGCCGTCATCTGGCGGCGGCCAGCCAGTTCGCCAACGACCTGCTCGCCGTCGAGCTGGCCGCTCGTCTGGCCGGTACGTCGGTGGAGGTGACGTGCGTCTTCCCGGGAGTGGTCCGCACCGACGTGTTCCGCAACGCACGCGGCGTACCTGCTCCGCTGCGCTGGGTCGCCCGAGGTGTGGCACGACTCGTCGGGAGCGAGGTCGAGACGGCGGCGGAGACGCCGGCCCGGCTCGCCCAGGACCCGACGGTCGGGAGCAACGGGGGCTTCTACGGGCCGGGCCTGCGGCCGATCGAGGTGCCGCGGAGGGCGGCGGACCCAGGACGCCGGCAGGAGCTGTGGGAGGTCAGCCGGGTGCTGCTGCGCCCATGGCTGTCGGCCTCGGCCGAGGTGGCGTCGTGATCGAGCGCATCGCGCAGGTCAAGCTGCCGGTGACAGACCTCGTCCGCAGCGTCCCCTGGTACTGCGAGCTGCTGGACCTGCGGGTCTGGATCGAGTTCGAGGAGGACGGAGAGCTGCGCGGAGTAGGGCTGATCGACGAGGAGGGACGGTTCTGCATAGCCCTGCGGGACCGCAGCGTCTGCGCGGGCCGACCGGACCTCTCCGGCTTCGACGTGGTGGCCCTGACCCCGAGCTCCGCGGCGAGCCTCGCGGAGCTGGTCTCCCGGTGCGACCGGCTCGGGATCGCCCACAGCGGGATCGTGGAGACGGGATCCGGCCTCCTGCTCGACGTGCCGGACCCGGACGGGACCGTGCTCCGCTTCTACCACTACACGGCACCGACGGACGGCTTCGTCGGCATCAGGTTCGTCGACGGCGTCGAGGTGGGCACCTACTCACGGTCCAGACTCGTCCCAGCTCCGTGACCTCGCGGGGTGGCTACTTCCGCCCGAGCGCCTGGAACCGCTGCAGCACGCTGCTGGGAACCGCCCGGGCCAGTGCGGTGATCGCCTTGTACTGCGCCGAGGGGATCGAGAAGACCTTGCCCTTGTCGAAGTCGCTGAGCGCGGTCGCGACCAGCTGGTCGGCGTCCAGCCACATGAAGCCGGGTGCCGACCCCCGGCTGACGCCCATCCGCTCGTGGAACTCGGTCTTGGTGAAGCCCGGGCAGAGGACGGTGACGGTGACCCCGCGGTCGCGGTACTCGTTGGCCGCCCACTCGCTGAAGCTGTTGACCCACGCCTTCGCCGCGCTGTAGGTGCCCCGGGGCAGGAACGCCGCCACGCTGGACACGTTGATGATGCCGCCGCTGCCGCGCTCGGCCATCGGGCCCAGGGCGGCGTGGCTCAGGCGCAGCACCGCGGTCACCAGCACCTCGAGCATCGCCTGCTCGACCTCGATGTCGTTGTCGAGGAACCGGCCCTTGAGCCCGAAGCCGGCGTTGTTGACCAGGAGGTCGACCGGCCGGTCCCGGTCAGCCAGGCGGCGCTCCACCGTGGCCAGCGAGGTCCGGTCGGCCAGATCGGCGGCCAGCACCTCGACCCGCACGCC
>SXGU01084881.1_pt1 | contig 15016 bp, 16 predicted proteins | sample 3174531 | NCBI WGS metagenome assembly SXGU01 (sample SAMN11356863, study PRJNA531348) | freshwater metagenome | isolation source: freshwater sample F1-140 | place: China: Fuxian Lake, Yuxi | collected 2017-12-25
ATTGGCCCGCGGTGAGCGCTATGGTTTTATCCGCTTCGGTTCACGGGTTGACCTGTATCTGCCACTAGGTAGCAAGCCGCGCGTTACCTTGGGTGAGAAGGTGTCGTCAGGTAGTACGGTGCTGGCGACATTGGCATGAACCAGGAAGGTTTTAACGAAGACCTAGAATCAGCCCCGCTGGCTGGTGAGAAACGGCGTAGGCGGGCGGTGTTCCTGTTGCCTAATCTGTTGACCACAGGCGCGCTGTTCGCAGGTTTTTATGCTGTGATCCAAGCCATGAATGGGCATGTCGAGCATTCAGCGGTGGCCATCTTTATCGCCATGGTTCTCGACAGCCTGGATGGCCGTGTGGCACGCATGACCAATACACAGAGTGCCTTTGGCGCTGAATATGATTCGCTTTCCGACATGGTGTCCTTCGGGGTTGCGCCGGCGGTCACTGTTTATAGTTATGCCCTGAGCACGATGGGAAAATTGGGCTGGATCGCGGCCTTTGTCTATTGTGCGGCTGCCGCCTTGCGTCTGGCTCGTTTCAACACCCAGGTGGGGATTGCCGACAAGCGCTGGTTCCAAGGTCTTCCAAGCCCCGCCTCGGCAGCCTTGATTGCCAGTCTCGTCTGGGTGGGCATCGATAAAGGGGTCGTTGGGGCCGACATTCGCTGGGTTGCTTGGCTGATCACCGTGTTTGCGGGCCTTTCCATGGTCAGCAGTTTCCGTTACTACAGTGGCAAGGATATCAATCTGCGCCGCAGTGTTCCTTTCTTCACGATTGTGACCATTGCGCTGATTTTTGCCCTGATTGCCATCGACCCGCCTGTGGTGATGATGGTGGTGTTTCTGGCCTATGCAGCCTCCGGTTATGTCTGTGCCTTTTGGCCCCGCAAAACCACCTGCAAACGTGATGGGTCCGGCGGAGACTTGCCCTGAGCGTGGCGGGGTCGTATATTGCGAACCATGCGATGCTATTCATGCCTCAGCCTCTTGTCTTGCAGCCGTCTGCTGAAGCGGCTGCCCGTACGCGGGCAAATCTGATTCTCCCCCCTTTTGTTTGTCTATTCGCCGGTTGCCTGAGGCGGTTTTGGTTGCGACCTGCGGTTGCGTCCTGTGACATATGGAGTATGCCATGAACGATTCGTTGATTATTTTTGATACCACACTCCGCGATGGGGAGCAAAGTCCCGGCGCGTCCATGACGCGTGATGAGAAGGTGCGCATAGCCCGGCAATTGGAAAAGATGCGCGTGGATGTGATCGAGGCGGGTTTCCCTTCGGCTAGTAATGGCGATTTCGAGTCGGTCAAGGCCGTTGCTGACACCATCAAGGACAGTACGATCTGTGGATTGGCGCGGGCACTGGAGCGGGATATTGCCCGCTGTGGTGAGGCCTTGAAGGGGGCGAATTCCGGACGCATCCATACCTTCATCGCCACCTCGCCCATCCACATGGAAAAAAAGTTGCGCATGACGCCAGAGCAGGTGCTCGCGCAGGCCGTGCAGGCGGTGCAATGGGCGCGGCATTGGACCGATAATGTTGAATTTTCGCCGGAGGATGCGGGTCGCTCGGATCTGGATTTTTTGTGTCGGGTGATCGAGCAGGCCATCAAGGCTGGGGCGCGCACCATCAACATCCCTGATACCGTGGGCTATAACCTGCCGTGGCAGTTTGGTGACCTGATCCACAATTTGCGCGAGCGCATTCCAAACGCCGATCAGGCCATCTTCTCGGTGCATTGCCACAATGATTTGGGCCTTGCCGTTGCCAACTCCCTGTCCGCTGTGATGAAGGGCGCACGCCAGGTGGAGTGCACCATAAACGGTTTAGGCGAACGCGCCGGTAACGCTGCACTGGAAGAGGTGGTGATGGCTGTGCGAACCCGTCAGGACCTGTTCGTGTGCGATACACGCATTGATACGACACAGATCGTCCCGGCCTCGCGATTGGTCGCATCGATTACAGGTTTCGCGGTGCAACCTAACAAGGCTATTGTCGGGGCCAACGCCTTCGCGCACGAGTCCGGTATTCATCAGGACGGCGTCCTGAAGCATCGCGAGACCTACGAGATCATGCGGGCCGAGGATGTGGGCTGGACGGCCAACCGCATGGTGTTGGGCAAGCACTCCGGGCGCAATGCGTTCAGGAGCCGGTTGAAGGAGTTGGGTGTTGAACTGGGTTCCGAAGAGGCGCTGAACACGGCCTTTGCCCGTTTCAAGGATCTGGCCGACAAGAAGCACGAAATTTTTGATGAAGATCTGCAAGCCTTGGTGTCCGATGAGGCGGCGGCCGATCATGAAGAACGCTTCCATCTGATGTCACTGCGGGTCTGCTCTGAGACCGGGGAGACTCCGCATGCTGTGTTAGTGCTGACGGACAACGGGGTCGAACAGCGTGCGGCGGCGGATGGGAGTGGGCCGGTGGATGCAGCATTCTGTGCCATTGAGTCGATCGTGCGTTCACAGAGTGACCTGTTGCTGTATTCCGTAAACAACATTACCAGCGGGACGGATTCCCAGGGTGAGGTCACCGTACGGATTAATAAGGCAGGCCGTATTGTTAACGGTCAGGGGGCCGATACCGATATTGTGATCGCCTCGGCCAAGGCCTATCTCAACGCGCTTAACAAGCTGATGGGCGGAGAGGTGCGCCATCATCCGCAGACGCCGCACGCGGTTTGAAGGGCTGGGGAGGTAGATAACAAAAAGGGCGCCCTGGGCGCCCTTTTTGTTATCTACCGCAGGCGAGTCCCTGCGGCATACGATTGGATTAGCTGTTCATACGAGGGAGATCCCCTTCGCTATCGATAAGATCTTGTGGAAGCTTGTAGAACCACAGCTGGCGCATGGAGGTGATCCACATGATCGTGAATGCAACTCCATACAGCGCGCCCCCGATGATCACGGCCCAGGCGAAGCCTGTCCAGATCTTGGTCAGGTACCAAGCGGCCACGTCGATGATCAGTGACAGGAATGGAGTGGCGATGACTACGCATTTGAACCAGGCCGGGCGCACATAGGCATGGGTGTAAATGAAGCCGATGATGAAGAAGATGAAGGTGATGGAAAACAGGTGGATGTGGGAGACGCGTACCAATGTGGCCACATTCATGCCTTCATCCTTGGCAGTGACCTTGGCGACGGCGTCTGCGGTCCGCAGGTCGGGCAGGTGCGGGTTGGCCTCGGGGTTGTGACAGGCGATGCAATGCTCTTGCAGGATCGGGTTGATCTTGCTGTCAAATTCGTCCGCCGGAGCCTTGTTGTGCAGCCAAGTGAAAATTACTTCGCGTTTTTCCGCAGGCAGCATGTCGGCCATTGGGCCGCGCAGAGCAGACTCAAGCTTGGTGCCGTTCGGGTTGCCGCTATAGGAGATGACGAGGTCTTCGGCCGTCAGCATTGCCTTGCCGTCTTTACCGGCATGTGATTCCCATACTTGAATCATGGCCATCAGATAACCAGTACCAAAGACCAGTAGAACCATGGAAAACAGTACCCGTATGGACATGGGAAGATATTGGAAATGCAGAAAGCGTGGTTTCATGATGGCCATTACCGTGAGTTGAAAGGTTAGTGAATGCTAATAGGAGATATCCCTGTCGTCAATGCAGACATGGTGAGCCAAGACGAACGGGATTGATGTATGTCAATATATTAGACGATACTGTTGTGACTTGACGGGTTGCGTTTCTTACGCAGAAAAAGCGCCAGACTGGCAAATAGACCCAGGGAGAGCACGAGTTCCGCGCCCGCCATGAATTGGGCCGGCCCGGTCTCCACGGCAAGGCGCAGACTCCCTTCCATGGCATAGAACCAGATCAGCAGACTCAGCCACTGATAGGCTTTGCGGCGACCGTGCAGGATGCCAAAGAGGGGTAACAGCAGGGGCAAGGTCTTCAGCACCAGCCAGGAACCGTGGGGCCGCAAGGGGGCCAGCCAGAGTTCCCATGCAAGACAGAGAAGGATCAGCGCAATGAGCAGGGCTGCACTGATGTTTTGGGCGGTTTCGAGTCGCATACGCGCTATTCCTAGCCGCGCCGAGCAGTGTGATTCGGGTCCCGCCACGCATCTCCTTCCACCCAGTAGATGCGGCTAAAACCGCCAATCCAGCGTACCTTGAGCGGGCGAATGCGCCAGAAACAGAAGTCATGCATGGAGAAATATTCGGCGACCTGTGGAAACTGCTCCAGATAGATCGGACCTAGCGCCGCCTTGTCATCCGCGGACAGTTTCTCGGCATGGCCGATCACGGTGACGCGGCCAGTGGATTGCATATCGGTCGTGAAGGGCTGCAAGATCAGCGAACAGCGCGCGTCTGCGGACAGGTTTTTGCTGTGCTCGGCAAGGTTGGAGATAAGGATGATGGGGCTGCCAGCCGCATCGAGCATGAAGGGCGACACCGAACCAAACGGAAAGCCTTCAAGGCGTTTGGATAGGGTGGATAGCACCCCGTGATGGCATTTGCGGGCAAATGCGCGTGCCTCCTGGGCGGGTGACACTTTCGTTGCGGTTGAGTTGTCTGGCCGGATCATGCCAGCTTCAGTGTGGTTTCGGCCAGCCGGCGACCCAGCGCGAAGGCGAGCTTGCGTTCGTCTTCGGTGATGGGCTCATCGCCCATTTTCCCGGATAGATGCGATGCCCCATAGGGCGTTCCCCCAGAGCGAGTGCTTACTAGCTCTGGATTGGAATAGGGCAGACCGAGGATAACCATGCCGTGGTGTAAGAGCGGCAACATCATCGAAGTCAGCGTGGTTTCCTGGCCCCCGTGCAGTGAGGCCGTGGCCGTGAAGACGGCAGCGGGTTTACCGATCAGAGTGCCTTTCATCCATAACGGCGTAGTGCCATCGATGAAATGCTTCAACGCAGCGGCCATGTTGCCGAAATGGGTGGGTGAGCCCAGAGCCAGGCCGGCGCATTCTTCCAGATCCGTTAGCGTGGCATAGGGTGCGCCCTCGTCGGGGACGGGTTTGCCGGGGGCATCCACCTCGGTTGCCACGCGGGGTACGGTGCGCAAACGGGCCTGACAACCGGAGATCGATTCCACACCATGGGCGATGTGGCGCGCCAACTGTTGCACGCTACCGTGCGGGGAGTAATACAGGATTAGGATTTCGGACATGTTTGACACTCGCCGTGTTTGGGTGGAGGGGATGCTACCTGAGCATGGCCTCGGGATACAATGGTCGGCATTCTTATAGGTGAAACGCTATGAATTTGCATGAATATCAAGCTAAAGCGGTGTTGCGCGACTTTGGCATGGTTACGCCACGCGGTGTGACGATCAATGAACCGGGGCAGTGCGTCGCAGCGGCCGCCGAGTTGGGTGGTGATGCCTGGGTGATCAAGGCCCAGGTGCATGCTGGCGGACGCGGCAAGGCGGGTGGGGTGAAGTTGTGTCGGTCGATCGATGAGCTGGCGGTTACGGCGCAATCCTTGCTGAGCCGTCGTTTGGTGACTTACCAGAATGCGCCGGATGGACAGCCGGTGAGTACGCTGCTGATTGAGGAAACCCTGCCGATCGCACGCGAGCTTTATCTTTCTATCACCGTTGATCGCGCCGCAGAACGTATCGGTATCGTTGCCTCCAGTGCAGGCGGCATGGAGATTGAGGAGGCGGCACGCACTACGCCCGACAAGATTCTGCGCGAGACAGTCAACCCGGTTTCCGACCTGATGGATTACCAAGCGCGCAAGATCGCCTTTGGCTTGGCGTTGTCCGGCGATCAGATTGGCGCTTGCGTGAAGCTGATTAAGGCGTGCTACCGATTGTTTGTCGAGTGTGATCTTTCCCTGCTGGAGATCAACCCGTTGGTAGTGACCGGCGATGGCCGCATTGTGCCGCTGGACTGCAAGATGGCGGTGGACGACAACGCGTTGTATCGGCAAAAGGCGCTGGCCGAGTTGAACGATTTGAGTCAACTTGACTCCAAGGAGGCCGAGGCGCACGAACATCAAGTCAATTACATTGCTTTGAATGGCAATATTGGCTGCATGGTCAACGGTGCCGGGTTGGCCATGGCGACCATGGACCTGATCCAGATTTCGGGAGGTAAGCCCGCCAACTTCCTGGATGTTGGCGGTGGCGCTACCGCCGATTCGGTGGCCGAAGCCTTCCGCATCATTCTCGCCGACGCCAATGTCAAAGCGGTGCTGATCAATATATTCGGCGGCATCGTGCGTTGCGACCTGATCGCCGACGGCATTATCCAGGCCGTGCAGCAGGTGGGTGTCAAGGTGCCGGTGATCGTGCGTCTGGAAGGCACCAATGCCGATCTGGGCCGGCAACGGCTGGCCGAGTTTAAAGATTACAGCGGGCTTGCCATTACCGCGGCCAACGATTTGAACGAAGCCGCCCGCATCGCCGTGCAAAGTGCGCAAGGAGGCGCAAAGTGAGCATCCTGATCGATAAAAACACCCGCGTCATTTGCCAGGGCTTCACCGGTAAGCAAGGCAGTTTCCATTCCGAACAATCTATCGCCTACGGTACGCAAATGGTCGGTGGCGTTACCCCTAGCAAGGGCGGGCAGCAGCATTTGGGCCTGCCGGTATTCAACACGGTGCAAGATGCCGTGCGCGCAACTGGTGCCGACGCGACCATGATCTATGTGCCTGCCGTCTTTGCTGCCGACGGTATCCTCGAAGCGGCGGACGCTGGTATTCGCGTCATTGCCTGCATTACCGAAGGTATCCCGGTGCGCGACATGATTAATGTGAAAGCGGCGATTCGCGCCAACGACTGTTACCTGATTGGCCCGAACTGTCCCGGCCTCATCACGCCTGGCGAATGCAAGATTGGCATCATGCCCGGTTTCATCCATCGCCCCGGAAAGATCGGCATCGTTTCGCTCTCCGGCACCCTGACTTACGAGGCGGTGTGGCAGACCACGCAACTGGGGCTGGGCCAATCGACCTGCGTTGGTATCGGCGGTGACCCGATCAAGGGCATGGATTTTATCGACTGCCTGGCCATGTTCGAGGCCGATGCGCAGACCGAAGCGATTATCCTGGTCGGCGAGATCGGTGGCGCGGCGGAAGAGGTTGCCGCTGAGTTTATCGCCGCTCATGTTAAAAAGCCGGTCGCCGCCTATATCGCCGGCCTCACCGCGCCGCAAGGTAAACGCATGGGTCATGCTGGTGCCATTATCGCCGGCGGTTCGGGCCGCGCCGAAGACAAGATTGCCGCACTGGAAAAGGCCGGTGTCGTGGTGGCAAAAAGCCCGGCAGGGATGGGCCAGGCCGTGGTGAAGGCGATGCGGCGTTAGGGTTTTCTGTGGCGTTTTACAACTTAAGGGAGCGCTGATTTATTCGTCACTGGAACGATGGAAATCGAGTCAATCAGCAGTTCCCTGGATTGTTTGGAATGGTTCAGCCCGGTTTCTAACGCTTCTGGCAGTATGGGCACCAAGTGGTGGCCCGGCCACTGGTACGGCTGAGTTTGATCGGTGTGCCACACACGCGACAGGCCGCGCCGCCGCGCCCGTACACAAAATAGCTTTGTTGGAACCAGCCCGGTTGGCCGAAGCCATCGACATAATCGCGGAGCGTGCTGCCGCCGGTGGCAATGGCTTCGGTCAGTACGGCCTGGATCGCGGTGGTGAGTTTTTCGGCCTGTGGGTGCGATAATTTTTTCGCCAATCGTTGCGGCCGGATGCCGGCTCGAAACAGCGCTTCGTTGGCGTAGATGTTGCCTATGCCCACGACCTGATGGGCATCCATAATGAAAGTTTTGATTGTTACGCGGCGGTTGCGCGTGATCTGGTACAGGTATTCGCCACTAAAGGGGGCGTCCAGCGGTTCTATGCCTAAGCGGGAGAGCAGGGGATGGGTCTGCGGTTCGGGGGTGTAGAGCACGGCGCCAAACCGGCGGGGATCGTTGAAGCGTAGCACACCTCCATCGCCCAGTTGTATATCCAGGTGATCGTGTTTGGTGGGCAGGGGTGGGGGGAGCGGTGTAGCGCTGAAGTGGCGCAGCGTCCCGCTCATCCCCAGATGAACGATGAGGGTGCCATGATCGAGGCGAAACAGTAGGTATTTTCCGCGCCGATCAAGACGGTGAATGGTTTGGTCAGCCAGTTGCGTGGACAGGTCCGTTGATACCGGCCAGCGCAGACGCGGCTCGCGCACGCACACGCCCAGCACGCGCTGCCCGATGCTGATTGGGCCGAGTCCACGGCGGATGGTTTCGACTTCGGGCAATTCCGGCATACTATGGGCCTCGCTGTGTCTCTCGCCAAAGGTGCGGGTGTCGCAGATAGGTGTGCATCATGCCCCGGCTTGGGCTGGAACTGAAGCTATTGGAACTGAAGATATCGCTCATGACAAAGAAATACTGTTTGCTGCCCTGGGTCTTGCTGTCCCTGACGGCGTGCGCTCAGACGCCCATTGCGTTGCGTGCAGAAACGACACCGATCAAGACGGGCCTGACCAGCCAGATGCTCTATGGCTTCTTGCTTGGCGAAATTGCCAGCCAGCGCGGTGATAAGCGCCTGTCGGCCGAGGTCTATCTGGATCTGGCACAGCGCACTCGGGATGCTCGGGTGGCCAAGCGTGCGGCTGAACTGGCGGCGCATGCCCAGGACGCCGGGAGGTCGTTGCAGGCTACGCGTTTGTGGCTGGAACTGGATCCCGAGGCCGAACGGGCACGTCACGCTTTGGTATTGTTGTTGATCAAGGGGGGGCAGCTGGATGAGGCCGTGCAGGAGACCCGGCATTGGTTGACGCGGGCGGGTGCAACGGGCGAGTCAGGGGTTTGGCAGTTCCTGCCGGGCCTCTATGCGCGGGCGGCCAAGCCGGAGGCCGCGCTGGATGCCTTGGCGCGCTTGGCGGAGGACTATACGGAGCTTGCTGAGGCCCCGTTTTCCGTGGCACGGATGGCGCAGCAGATCGATCCGGCGCGTGCCCTGAAGGCCGTCGATGCGGCCCTCAAGCGGCGTCCCGACTGGGAAAAAGCGGCCCTGTTCAAGGCGCAAATCCTGGCCGGCAAGGGTGATCAGGCGACCCTTGATTGGCTGGCGGCCTTCTTGCTGCAACAGCCCAAGGCCCATGAGGTGCGGGCGGCCTATGCGGGGGCCTTGAGCCGTGTGCATCGATTGGACGAGGCGGGGCGTCTGTATGAGGTCTTGTTGAAGGATACCCCTGAGCATGCGGCCAATCATTTTCAGGCGGGGCTTTGGGCGTTGCGTACCGGGGCGTTGGCATTGGCGGAGACGCGTCTGACGCGAGCCCTGTCACTGGGGTACTCGAATCGGGGTCAGTTGTTCCTTCGCTTGGGCGAACTGGCCGAGCGGCGGCAGCAGGATGAAGTGGCACTACAGCGTTATTTACAGGCCACGGAGCACGAACACGGGGGCGAAGGGGTGCTCAGGGCCGCCGTCGTTCTGGGTCGCTTGGGCCGCCTTGAGGAGGGGCGTCGTCTGTTGGCTAGCGTGGTGCCGCAGGACGAGGATGAGCGTATCGAGAGCCTCCGTACCGAGGCCCAGATGTTGCGCGAGGGGCGCGATGCGGTGGCGGCTCTGGCTGTGTTGGGCGCGGCGCTGAAGCAGTATCCGGACCATTCCGATCTGCTTTATGACCACGCGTTGGTGGCGGAAGGGGTGGGTCAGTTTGAGGTGGCCGAGCAGGGCTTGCGTCGTCTGATTGCCCTCAAACCCACGCACGCCCATGCCTACAACGCCCTGGGCTACACCCTGGCGGATCGTCTGAATCGTCCGCTGGAGGCGATTGTTCTGCTGGAAAAGGCACTGGAATTGTCGCCGGGTGATGGCTACATCCTCGACAGCCTGGGCTGGGCCCATTTCAAGGCAGGCCATCTGGACGCAGCGATTCGGTTGTTGCGCGAGGCCTATATCGCCATGCGGGATCCAGAGGTGGCAGGTCATCTGGGTGAGGCCTTGTGGGCCAAAGGGTTGCATGCCGAGGCGCGTGATGTCTGGCAGGATGGCCTCAAGACCGCTCCAGAAAATGCGCTGTTGCGCAACGCTTTGGAGCGCCGCTGATTTTGTTGCGTGCTGTGTTCGCCCATGTTGTCTGGCTGGGGGCGCTGATTGCGCTCAGCGGATGTTCATTGCCTCCGCAGGCCCCGCTGAGGGTGGATTTTCCTGTTTCGGTAGGTCAACCGTTGACCGAGTTTACCCTGGAGGGGCGACTCTCCTTGCGTGCTGGTGACGAGGCCGTGTCGGGTGGTTTGCTCTGGTCGCGACAGGGTGCGCGCGACCATATGTTGATTACGACGCCTATGGGGGTGGCGGTGGCCAAGATCACACGTGTGGGCGAGCATATTGAAGTGGTTGATCACAAGGGCCAGCGCACTGTGACGGAGTCCGGGCTGAGTGGTTTGGATCAGGTGCTTGGATTCAAGCTGCCGCTGGAGTATTTGCCTTGGTGGTTGGCGGGGGCGGCCAAGGCGGGCGAGTTTCGTCGTCTGGAGATGGACGGCGAGGGTCGTCTGGTGCATCTGGAGCAGGATGGATGGTGGATTGATTTTCAGCGTTATCAGCCGGTCGCGGACCGTTTCTTGCCTAGGAAACTGATCGCCCGGCGCGGTGAGGACTTGGAGTTGCGTCTGGTGGTGGATCAATGGACCCTGCCGTGAGTGGGGTGCCTCAGCGCTTTCCAGCCCCGGCCAAACTCAACTTGTTTTTGCATGTAGTGGGGCGACGACCGGACGGCTACCATGAACTGCAGACGCTTTTCCGCTTTCTGAAATACGACGACGAGTTGGAAATTACAGCACGGGTGGATGGTCATATCGTTCTCACCGAGCCACTGCCTGGCGTCGCGCAGGAACAAGATTTGTGCTGGCGAGCTGCGCGTTTGCTACAGATGCATACGGGGTGTGCGCTGGGGGCGGACATTCGGCTGATCAAGCGTCTGCCGATGGGGGGGGGCTTGGGCGGTGGCAGTTCGGACGCGGCAACGGTCCTTTTGGTGCTTAACCGGATCTGGGCGTTGGATTTGTCGCGTGAGGCTTTGCAGTCCCTTGGACTTCAGTTGGGCGCTGATGTGCCGATCTTTGTCTATGGCCAAACAGCGTTTGCCGAGGGGGTGGGTGATGTGCTCCAGCCTCTGGCCTTGCCGCCAGCGGTCTATGTGGTATTGATTCCACCGGTCGCGGTGTCCACGCGGGCAGTTTTTTCGCATCCGGATTTGACACGGGACACGCCTCGCCTCACAATTGCGCCCCTCATGGAGGGCGCTTGGCAGGATGACAGGACCCATAATGACCTTGAGCCCTTGGTGGCCAGGTTGTATCCAGAAGTGGCGGCGGCATTGGTCTGGCTTAGTCAGTACGGTGCGGCACGCATGACTGGGTCTGGTGCGTGTTGTTTTGTCGCATGCGACAGCCGTGAAGAAGCAGAACGGATATTTGCCTTGCGGCCATCCGGGATGCATGGGTTTGTTGCAGAGGGTCTCGACCAGCATCCGCTGTTCGAGATCGTTTGAAACGATTGGGGAGTCGCCAAGTGGTAAGGCACCGGATTTTGATTCCGGCATTCGTAGGTTCGATCCCTACCTCCCCAGCCAGATTCGGCGTGTAGTGTCATGGCTACACGCTTTTTGTTTTTCCTCTACGGAGTGTAGCGGTGGCCTTTGATAGCCTGATGGTGTTTACGGGGAATGGAAGCCCGGAACTGGCGGAACAGATCGTCCGGCAGTTGGGTATTCCCCTTGGTCGCGCCACGGTGGGCCGTTTCTCTGACGGCGAGGTGATGGTCGAGGTACACGACAATGTGCGTGGCAAGGATGTGTTCATCCTGCAATCGACTTGCGCACCGACCAACGACAACCTCATGGAGATCATGCTACTGGCCGATGCACTGCGTCGCGCCTCGGCAGGACGCATCACCGCCGCGATGCCTTATTTTGGCTATGCGCGTCAGGATCGCCGGGTGCGCAGCGCGCGGGTTCCGATTGCCGCCCGGGTAGTCGCTGACATGCTGACCGGGGTGGGTGTGAACCGCGTTCTAACCATGGATTTGCACTCGGACCAGATCCAGGGCTTCTTCGATGTTCCGGTGGATAATGTGTATTCGACGCCGATCCTGCTTGACGATATCCGCGCTAGGAACTATGAGAATCTGATCGTGGTGTCGCCTGATGTGGGGGGTGTAGTGCGCGCACGGGCGACGGCAAAACTGCTTAACAATGCGGACCTGGCCATCATTGACAAGCGCCTCCCCAAGCCGAATGTGGCCAAGGTCATGCATATTATCGGCGAGGTTCGGGGCCGTACCTGCGTAATCATGGATGACTTGGTCGATACGGCAAACACGCTATGTGAGGCGGCGGCGGCACTGAAGGAGCATGGTGCCCAACGCGTGGTGGCTTATTGCACCCACGGGGTGTTGTCCGGCAGTGCGGTGGAGCGGGTGTCGCGTTCGGCCCTTGATGAGTTGGTGGTGACCGACACCATCCCGTTGCGGGCAGATGCGCGCCAGTGCAAACAGATTCGCGTGTTGCCTTCAGCTGAGTTGATGGCGGAAACGATCCGTCGCATCAATAAGGAAGATTCTGTTAGTTCGCTGTTTTCCGAATAGGCCAGGGCCTTTCGGGAGACGGTTGAACGAACGATAACCCCGCCTTTGGCGGTTTGTGTCCCCTGGTCGCGGGGGGCTTTTTTAATGTTGTTGGAGTAAAAAATGAAATTTGATGTTATCGCTAAAACACGCAACCTGCAGGGCACGAGTGCGAGCCGCCGCCTGCGGGGTGCCGGCCTGGTTCCGGGGATCGTTTACGGTGAGGGTCGGCCGGCCATCGCCATTGAAATGGATCACAAGGAATTGTTGCTGGGACTGCGTCATGAGGCCTTCCATTCTTCCGTGCTGACACTCAAGGTGGACGGCAAGGCCGAGCCGGTGTTGTTGCGCGATGTGCAGGTCCACCCGGTGCGCACACAGGTGTTGCATGTGGACTTCCAACGCGTCGATCCGACCCACAAGATTCACATGAAGGTGCCGTTGCACTTCATCAACGCTGATACTTGTCCGGGCGTCAAGCTGGGCCATGGTATTGCCAGCCATGCATTGACCGAGGTAGAAGTTCTGTGCCTGCCGGGCGATCTGCCGGAATTCATTGTCGTGGACATGGGGCAATTGACCGTGGGCGATTCCATTCATTTGTCGCAGATGACGGTTCCGGCTGGCATTGAATTTGCTGCCCTGCACAGTGGCGCAGACCCGGTAGTGGCGAGCGTGGTGGCGCCCAAGGGCGGTGCCGTAGATGAGGCGGCACCCGCCGCCTGATAGTCGACTGTAAGAGCGCGGCGCAAGTCTATGCCTATAGCGCCTAAGCTTGTGGTCGGCCTCGGGAATCCTGGGGCCGAATATTCCGAAACCCGGCACAACGCCGGGTTTTGGTTTTGTGCGCGTCTGGCCGACACGCTGGGCGTGTCCCTGGCGCGGGAGGCGCGTTTCCATGGTTTTGCGGGTCAGGCTCGGGCGGCTGGGGTTTGGTTGTTGACGCCGCAGACCTTCATGAATCGCTCCGGGCAATCGGTGGCGGCGCTCATGCGATTTTATCGCATTGAGCCGGCCGAGCTTTTGGTGGTGCATGACGAACTGGACATCCTTCCGGGTCAACTACGCCTCAAATTTGGGGGTGGACTGGGTGGGCATAACGGTCTGAAGGATATTACGGCGCATCTGGGGACGCAGGATTATTGGCGTCTGCGGGTGGGTATTGGGCATCCTGGCGATCGCAACGAGGTGGTCCACTATGTCCTCAAACCGCCTCGGCGTGAAGAGCGCGAGGCTATTGACAAAGCCCTCGATCGGGCGCTCGGTGTATGGCCGAAAATGGCGGCCGGGCAATGGCCGGAGGCGACGAAGGCGGCTAATGAACGCAACCCTAATAAAGAATTGAAGGAATTAAAATGAGTCTTAAGTGTGGCATCGTCGGTTTACCCAATGTGGGTAAGTCTACCCTGTTTAACGCCCTGACCCGTGCGGGGATTGCGGCAGAGAATTATCCGTTCTGCACCATTGAGCCCAATGTGGGCGTGGTGGAGGTGCCGGACCCGCGTCTCGTGGCCTTGTCCGAGGTCGTGCGGCCACAGCGGGTGGTGCCGGCCTTCGTCGAGTTCGTCGACATTGCGGGTCTGGTGGCCGGGGCCTCTAAAGGTGAGGGGTTGGGTAATCAGTTTTTGGCCAACATTCGTGAGACGGATGCCATTGTGAATGTGGTGCGCTGTTTCGAGGATGAAAATGTGGTGCACGTGTCGGGCCGGGTGAATCCACTCGAGGATATCGAGGTTATCGGCACTGAATTGGCGCTGGCTGATCTGGCCACGGTAGAAAAGGCATTGGCGAGGGATCAGAAAAAGGCGCGTTCGGGAGACAAGGAGGCGCAAAAGCTGGTGGCCCTGTACGAACAGTTGCTACCGCATTTGAATGAAGCGCGGCCAGCGCGTAGTCTGGGCTTGGATGCGGAGGCGCAGACGCTGCTGGCCCCTATGTGTCTGATGACTATCAAGCCGGCGATGTATGTGGCCAATGTGGCCGAGGACGGTTTTGAGAATAATCCGCACTTGGATGCATTGCGCATTCATGCGGCGGCCGAAGGGGCCCCGGTGGTCGCCCTCTGTGCGGCCATTGAGGCCGAGATTGCTGTTCTGGATGAAGCCGATCGTAGGGAGTTCCTGGCCGAAATGGGGCAGGCTGAACCGGGTCTGGATCGTTTGATCCGGGCGGGCTATGGCTTGCTGGGTCTGCAGACCTACTTTACCGCGGGCGTCAAGGAGGTGCGGGCCTGGACTATTCACAAGGGTGATACGGCGCCACAGGCCGCTGGCGTCATTCATACGGATTTTGAGCGCGGTTTTATTCGCGCACAAACTATTGGTTTCGAAGACTTTATCGCCTATCAGGGCGAACAAGGCGCAAAAGAGGCCGGCAAGATGCGCTCGGAGGGTAAGGAGTATGTGGTCCACGATGGCGATGTTATGAACTTCCTCTTCAATGTGTGATTGACAAGCGGATCTCGGGCCGGGATAATCACGCGCTTTCCTGGTGGGGTTCCCGAGCGGTCAAAGGG
>SXGU01356251.1_pt1 | contig 15013 bp, 12 predicted proteins | sample 3174531 | NCBI WGS metagenome assembly SXGU01 (sample SAMN11356863, study PRJNA531348) | freshwater metagenome | isolation source: freshwater sample F1-140 | place: China: Fuxian Lake, Yuxi | collected 2017-12-25
CGCCAAGAGATCGCCGCCTGGACCCGGCGTCGCAATCAGCCCTCTTCCAAAATCAACTGGCGTTTCACCACCGACGATGCCCGCGTCAAACTCAAGAAACTTTACCCCTCATTTGATGACTGACGGAGTACTAGCTTTGCTCCGAATTGCCCACGGCGTTGCCACATCTGCTGTTGCCTGACGGACCTACCTTCGATGAGACGTTCGAGATCAGTCATCATCGCAGCGCCATCGGTGTAGCGATGGTCGGGCTTTGGCGCGCAGGCGCGATGCAGAATGGCGTTGAGTTCGAGCAGTCGTTCGCGGTCGGGGCGCGTGGCGAGATCGGCGGGTGGTTCGGGCCAGGCGTTGCGGTCGTGGCCGGTAATCAGTTCGTAAAGGAGTTTGCCGAGGCTGTAACAATCCGCTGATGGCGTGCCCGGTCCTTCGGGCGGAATGTAGCCTTCGGTGCCCACGAAGGAGCGAGCGTCATCGATGCCGGCCACGAGGCCGATGTCCGCCAGCTTCGCCACGCCACCGACGAAGATGACATTGGACGGTTTCACGTCGCGATGCACGAGCTTCTGCGCGTGCAGATACGCGAGCGCGCTGGCGAGGGAATGGCCGATTTCGAGGCAGCGGTCGATGGGCAGGGCTCCGTGTCGTTTGAGATCAGAGCGGAGGGTCCGGGGAACAAACGAGTTCAAAGTTCCAGGTTCCAGGTTCAAAGTCGGAGGCGCTTCAAATTCGGCTCTCCGCTCTGATTCGGGAATGCCTTGAACCTTGAACTCAGAACTTTGAACTCCCACACACGTCGTAGCGTCCGCCAACTCCATCACGCAATAGAAGCAGTCGTCCGAGCCGCCGACGTGGAGGATGGCCATGAGGTTCGGGTGGCCGCGTGAGATGGGTTCGTATTTTTGCAGCCCGTCGAACTCCCTCTGGAACGGACGCTCATCACCGAAGGAATCGCGGCGGACAATTTTCACCGCGCGCAAGGTTCCCAGCGTTTTGTGTTGTGCCAGCCATACTTCTCCATAAGCGCCGCGCCCGATCACTCGCAACAGTTTGTGATCAGGCACCTCGGTCCCTGGCGGAGCGGGCAGGGGAGGAGTGCTTCCTTGCGGTGTGGACGTTTGGTTCACCGCCAGAGTCTGGGGAGTGACTGGAACCCCTGTTTGCATGTTGCCCTTGTAGCGGTGGGCACCTTGAGAGGCAACGCCATTGCGAATGATCATCATTGGTCGATTCTGGAGCATTCTGCTCCACTGCACGGAAGAGCTGCCCGATGTATCAACCAAGCGCGAGTTGTCGGTCAGTTGAGGTCTCCTTTGCTTTTCTGAGTTTCAACGGTTGGTTGACCGCCGATTGCTATCGAGCCACGCTGCGGCGTAGTTACCGTGATCCATGAAACAAGCCCGTCGCATAGAAGCTTTCACTTGGCTGCTCAGACGCTTGTTCCGGGCTTTGGTGCTGACGAAGCTTTGTTTCTTTGTCCTGACTTCGGGAGTGTGTGTGGCGGTAAATGGCAACGGGGCAGGGGACGACATTTTTCAGAGCACAAATCTCATGGAGATTTCCATCGAGATTAACGCAGAGGGTCTTCAACTATTGCGTGAATCCGGTTCGACACGGTTTGGGCAGGGCAAGCCCCAGGCACGAGCCCGGATTGTCGAAGCGGGTAGGACTTACACGAATGTAGCGGTTCAGTTGAAAGGGTTCACCAGCTTCCAGCCCATTGATCAATTCCCGGCGCTGACTCTGAACTTCAACAAGCACGCGCCGAAACAGAAGTTTCACGGTCTGACCAAAATCTCGCTCAACAACTCGGTTCAAGATCCGACACGGCTGCATGAGAAGTTGTCCCGCGAATTGTTCGCTGCGGCCGGCGTGCCCGTGCCTCGCGCCGATCATGCGCTGGTGAAACTCAATGGACGTCCGCTCGGCCTCTATGTGCTCGTGGAGGGCTACGACAAATCATTTCTCAAACATCACTTCGGGCGCGCCGATGGAACTCTCTACGAAGGTGGCGTGCTGCAGGACATCGACCGGCCGCTGCGTGTTGATCCCGGGAGTGATCCCGCGGGCCGTCGCGCTGTGCAACGACTCATCGAGGCGTCGCGCGAGCCGGATGAAGGAAAGCGTTTCAATGCGCTCGCAGCGGCGCTGGACATGGATCGCTTTCTCTCGATGACCGCAATGGAGGCGCTTCTTTGCCATTCGGACAGTTACTCGATGAACCGGAACAATTACCGGATGTACCATGACCCCGGCTCCGACAAGATGGTGTTCATGCCGCATGGGATGGATCGTGTATTGGGAACGCACCGGAGCAGGCTTGATCTGCCCTTCGTGCCGCCGGCTCTCAGTCTGGTGAGCCGGGGCGTTCTTTCCACGACCGAGGGGCGCCGCCGTTTTGTCGAGCGGGCGGGAATCCTTTACACCAATGTCTTTGTGTCGGACCGGCTGTGTCGTCGCGCTCGGGAGCTTGATTTGAAAATCTCACAGGCAAAACAACGCTGGCCACTGGACGACGGAATCAACGACGGGCCGCGTCTGGCTCGCGGTAATGGAGCAGGGGATTTGTGCCGCCGCATTGCCATCCGTTCTGATGAGTTGCGGGCGCAATTTGAGCAGGCGGCCGATTTCCTGCCCACCACGCCAACGCCTGACTTCGACTCGGCCGGTGTGGCCCGGATTGGCGGTTGGAAAATCAGGCGAAAACCGGGTCAGACGGATTTGAAATGCGAACCCGATGCTGAAAACGGTGGAACCGGCCTGCGATTGCGATCCGCGAACAGCGCTCTGGCGGCGTCGGTAAGAACGCGGGTTAGTCTTCCGGCGGGGGACTACCGGTTGTCGGGCCAACTCCGGATTGAGGGCGGTGGTGGATCGGGCACGATCACGCTGCTGCGTTACAATCACTCGCGCTTTGATGAACAGCGCGAGCGGGCCTCTGGGAAACAGATTGATTTGAGATTCCGGGTCTCGACACGCGCGAATGAGGAGGTCGAGTTTATATGCGAGCTGCGCGGCGAGTCTTCCGAAGTTTCCTTTGATCCCAGCTCGTTGCGACTGACGAGAGAGCCTTGAGAGCCTGTCCGAAAATTCCGTGGGAGTCCTGTTTTTGAGGAAAAGGCTGTATGGCGAGGCTCGAATGCTTCCGCACGGGCACTGGAGGATACCCGCAGAGGTCTCCGACCGAGGAGCAACGAAGCCAGCCGGCCCTTTACTCGGAAACCCTGCGGGCGGCGGGTCTTTTGTCCGTGGCCTGCGTTGGCTCGGCCGTCACAGCCCGCTGCGGGGATGTTCCGGCCTCGCCGCCTTGGCCACAGCCAAAATCCCTCGCCGCAGGCCCCCACGCAATTTTCGGACAGGCTCTGAGCGGATCTGATTCGGGACTGGCGTTTGCGGTTATCAAAAGAATCGTTATGGCTCTGTAGTGCCACGCAGCACCGCGCCACATTCCCACGTTGAAAGGCCGATATGCCATCGCCGCCAGAAATCCTGAATGAAAACGGTGGAGTTGAAGAGCATTGGACGATCGAAGTAATCGTGTTCGGGAGGACTATGCTGACGGAAATTGACCCATGACCTGTTGCTGATAGCTTGCGGGTGGCGACGCGACGGACGCGGGCCAATTAGGAGTTGATCATTACACGTCAGTTCATGGTGCGAAGCAGGAACCGGGGGTTCACACTCGTCGAGTTGCTGGTGGTCATTGCTGTGATTGCGATTCTTGCCAGCCTGTTGCTGCCCGCGGTGAGCAGTGCCCGGGGCAAGGCGCGCCAGGTTCAATGCCTGAACAATCTTCGGCAGCTTGGTGTGGCTTCTTTGATGTATTCCCAGGATCACGCCGGTCTTTTTCCTCTGCTGATGCCGCCGGGACTCGAGCCCGCGACCAACTGGGCGACGGTTCTCCGAACGAATAATTACCTTCCGTCACTCGATGTTTTTGTCTGCCCGAGCTATTCGCCATTTCGTTTCACCAGCCTTTCATCATCGACCGGCATGCCGACCAACTGGGCAAGGATCTATGGTGTCCGGCAGGATCCACCTGACGAGTATCGCCAGGGGCGCAATCTCAAGATCGATGCCGTGCGTGCTCCAGTGGATTATCTCCACTTTGCGGACACCACAACCTGGGGACGCGGTGGTTGGATCGGCCAGCAGTATTATTTTTTCAACGTGGCAGCAGCCAATCAAGTTCATGCGCGACACGCGAACAAGGCCGATGGCTTCTTCCTCGACGGCCATGTTGAGAGTTGCAAACGCACCCGGCTGGATGCCTTGGGGATCTCGGCGCTTTTCGGTCGCGACATCGTGGGCTATTTTGGTGGAACGCAATGAATTCGCGTTCTCGTCTTGGCATCGCGGCGGCGTTCGCGGTGATCAGCGTTTCGCTCTGGCTCTTTTTCAATCGCGGTTCACGGGACGGATCGTTCGCTGTCCGTGGCGTTGCCATGGGAGCGCTTGCTGAACATCTCGCGAGGGCTTTTCCAGCGGATCGAGTTCTTGTTCTGGCGAATCCATTCATCAACGATCCACGGCAGCCCAAGTCAGTTCGCGCGATGGAGGAGGCGAGTTTGCGTACCCTGAAGAAGGCGATGGGTGACGCGAGAGTGGTGACAGCATTTCCGCAACTCCGTCTCGGTGCGCAGGAGAATCCCCAGGCGTTCATCGTCGATTCCGAGACTACCACGCCATTGAGCTACCTGATCGCGCCGGATGCCATCGATACACTGGTGAGACAGCATCCCGACTGCAAACTGATCGTCAGCCTGATCGGGCTGCCTGTGGAGTTGAATCGAGTTTCGGCTTGGAGCGAACCGACGGGGCCAAAGTTTGCGCTGCTGCTGCCAGATCTGCGGATGATCGGAAATTCAACAGCCATCAGCGCGGCGATGAAATCCGGTAAACTGGTGGTGTTCGTTTTGAACAAGCCTGGGGCGAAGCTGGATGAACAATTGTCTGGAGGTGACGTGCGCGTTGCGTTTGATCGATATTTCCTTCTGGTGACACCCGATAACATCGAAGCCCTCATGAGGGATGATCCCAGGCCGTTTGAATCAGGTGGTCCTCTGGCCCGGTGAAGGTGGGGTGCAATGTTCTGATTGGACTGCTCAATTCAGCGCGATGTTCCGATCACAGCCGTTACCAGGCGGATGCGGAAGAAAGCTGTCCCCTCGCAACAGTCAGCAAACGTGGCTGCGTTTCCGGAGACAGGCCCACTGACCGGCTCAAAGCGTGGGGGATTCAAATTCGTCGAGCGCTCGATCACATACGAGTGAATGTTGTGCGAGTCTCCAGTAACGGCGTCATGCAGCCGGGCTGAAGGCCCTTGCCAGGAAATGGTCACGGTGCCCGCATCACGGGAGATCCCGGTGACGAAGGGCAGGGGATGGAAACAGATCACACCACGCACGCGAAGCTGGTTGTTCGAAGTCCAGAGTGCCGAGGACCACGGCTGAAAGTAATTGCTGCCGTCCGCCCAGCTCGAACGGAGTCGAACCATCTGCGATCCATCGTCACCGATGAAGTAACCGTAAGCGAGCATTCCATGGATGTGCGGGTTCAGCCGCTCTCCGTCAATTTCCCGGTGGAGGACATCTTCCGGCTGGAGATAGATCAGCACTGGATATCCGGCGTCGATCTCCGCCTTGAGGTCTGCATAAGTGAATCCCATTCCTCCCGGGCTGTTGGAATTCACGTCTGCCAGTTGTGAAATTGTATCAGCGTCATAACCGCGGAACCTCGCCCATTCGCGCAGTCCGGATGGAATGTCCGTCACAGAGCTGCCATCGGGCGCCTGCGGCTTGAAATTGATTCGTGGATTTCCTGATCTATCCCAAAAAACGAACGAGTAGCCATCAATGTTCCCGTCACATTCATCGGCGAGTTTCTTCCATTTCCGCTGGCTCAACCCGATGAAATCACCAATGCAATCCGGCGTATGCTCCCGCCTTCTGTCAGTGACATAGGGGTCCGGCGATGGATCTTCGTAGCTGTAAGCCAGGTCGCTGTAAAAACGCCAGTAATCATCGATGTGGCCTGGTTTGTCCGCAGGCCGTCCGTCAAAGCCGGCCCTGCTCGCCCACATCGAGCGAATGCCTGCATTCTTGTTGTAGCTGTCGAGGGGGGCAATCCCCTCCGAAGTTGGGCCCGTGTAGAAATTTGGAAAGCCATTGCGATCCCAGTAACCGGCCAGATTTCCACAGGCCGTTCCGAAACAGCCCGCATACCAGTCGTAATCCGGAACATCCAGGAGGTACACGTCGGTTTCCGCCCGTGCATCGCTGCTGAAAAGAGCAGCCGCCGACAACAAGGCCGTTGTCATGGTGGCGAGATTGGAAAATTCCTTGCGCACAAATACAGGCTGCACTGGGTTCACCAATACTGGAGGGATCGGCCACTTTCCAGCCGAAGTTTGTGAAACGGCCCGTTCTTCGCGCGTCTCAATCGAAACGAGTCAATGGAGTCCTGGTGGAGAACGTGCGTTTTGATCCGCCGCCATGCCGCTTCGACCATTCCGCTCAATACATCCGGCACCCCCGGCTGCTTTGACTTTCATCTTGCAGCCCTATAGCGTCCGCTCATGGAAGCACTGCACGCCCCCTGGCGAATTCCCTACATCCTGGCCCCCAAACCGCCGCCGTCGGATGTTTCTCTTTTCACCCGCGTCGCGCAATCGAGCGACGATGAAAAGAATCTAGTGCTCGTGCGGGAACGGACCTGCTACGCGCTGCTGAATGCCTACCCATACAATGGCGGTCATCTCATGGTGGTGCCGTACAAGGAGACACCCGATCTCGAAAACCTGACCGACGAGGAATTGCGCGATCTCATGAAACTCACGCGACGCTCACAGAACGCCCTGAAGAAGGTGATGCGCCCGGACGGATTCAATATCGGCATCAACATCGGGAAAGTTGCCGGTGCCGGCATTGCGGAGCATCTCCACATTCATGTTGTCCCGCGCTGGAACGGCGACACCAACTTCATGCCGGTGCTGGCGGATGTGAGCGTTCTTCCCGAGGCATTGCAGGATCTCGCGGTCAAACTTCGCGCCGCTTTTGCCGCCGACACCGTAAATTCATAATTCCGTCAATGCCCACCGATACCTTGCATTTTGAGAACGCTCGTGTTGCTCAACAACTCTTCAACAACGACCTGAAAAACCTCGAGCTTCTCGAGGAGGAGCTTCGCCTCAAAGCCACCGCGCGCGAAGGATGGATCAAGCTGGAAGGTGCGGAAGATTCGCTGGAGCGCGGGAGGCAGTTGTTTCGCTATCTGGAGAACTCCATCAAGGCCGGCACGACCATCCGCAATCGCGAGTTTGCCTACGCTGTCGGGGTCTTGAAAAGCGAGGGTCCGGAAGCGCTTCACGGCATGCATGGTGAACGCATCCATACCTCGACGCGCAAACCGACCGTCGCGCCGAAGACGCTGGGGCAGAAACGTTATGTGGATGCGATCCGCCAGCATGATGTGACCTTCGGCATGGGGCCGGCCGGCACAGGGAAGACCTATCTCGCGATGGCGATGGCCGTCGCGGCGTTGAAGGAGGAGCGTGTCTCGCGGATCATTCTCACGCGCCCTGCAGTGGAAGCGGGGGAAGCGCTCGGTTTCCTTCCGGGCGACTTGAACGAGAAGATTTCCCCATACCTCCGGCCTTTGCAGGACGCGCTCTATGACATGATGCCCGCCGAGGAAATCCAGAAGAACACGGAGCGTGGCATCATTGAGATCGCTCCGCTGGCCTACATGCGCGGACGAACGTTGAACAACGCTTTTATCATCCTCGACGAGGCTCAGAATGCGACTTCCGAGCAAATGCTCATGTTCCTTACGCGGTTGGGGCTGAACTCGAAGGCTGTCGTGACGGGCGATCCCAGCCAGGTGGATCTTCCGGCCAACAAACGCTCTGGATTGATCGAAGCGCAACGCATCCTCGCCAAGATCGAAGGCATTGCCGTGGTCGAATTTCACAAACGCGACGTGGTGCGCCATGCGCTTGTGCAACGAATCATAACAGCCTACGAGGAACGCCGCGCCCCGGCCAGCAGGCGGAATGAGCGAGCTTAGGGTCCGTGCAAAAATAACTCCGGATTTTGCTGGCGGAATCCTGACAATATGGCGAGGCGCGAATGAGAAGCATACCCGCAGAGGTCTGCGACGAATGAGTAACGAAGCCAGAATGTCAGGAAGCCCCAACCCTGCGGGGCGGGGCGGTAACAGGCCATCTGCGGCGTTGCTCGTCGGTTACAGCCCCACTCCCGGGGATGCGCCCTCCTCGCGCCTTGCATCTGGCCTGGCAGCGCTCCTGCCAAAACCCGAAGTGATTTTTGCTCGGACCCTTAACATACGAAACCGCCAGCGCAGGCTTCGGCTCGATGTCCGGCGTTTCCGCCAGATGGCGGATTACGCGGTCGAACTGCGTTTGGGAAAACGCGCCTTCGAATTGAGCATCTTCATCGTTGGCGCTGCCGAGATGGCCCGGATCAATTTGAAGCATCTTCAACATGAAGGTTCAACCGACGTGATCACTTTTCCATACTCAGACGCAGGCAGCGCCGAGTCTCTTGTGGGTGACATCTTCATCTGCATCGACGACGCCATTCAGCAGGCTCGCAGTTTCAAATCGACCTGGCAGTCCGAGTTGGTGCGCTATTTCATTCATGGTCTCCTGCATCTGGAAGGCTACGACGATCTCACACCAGCCAAACGACGAATCATGAAGCGCGAGGAGAATCGTCTCGTGCGTCATCTCACTGGAATCTTTCCTCTAAATCGATTGCGACTGAAGTCTCCGGCTGGTGAGGCAGTTCAGTGAAGGCCAGAATTCGGACTTTGTTTTGAATTGTTTCTAAAGTGAAGCTCGACGCCGTGGCCTTGCACTGTGATGATTCCAGTCGAAGTATGCCCCGGCCAACACACAGACACGAGCGTCTTGCGTCCATCTATCCTTGCGGTCGGATGTCGCGGCGCAAGTTCCTCTTTCAAGCTGGCGCCGGATTCGTGGGGACCGCGATGGGAGCGCTTTGGGCCGCGGATGGGAAGTTGAAGGACGCGCAGCCACTGGCGCATTTTCAAGGGCAGGCGAAGTCCGTGATCTTCCTCTTCATGTGTGGCGGGGTCAGTCATATCGACACCTTCGATCCCAAGGACAATAAGTGGGCCGGTACGTTAATCGATGCTGTCGGGTTTGGGGACAATCTTGCTGAGATGAAGCGGCCAGTAATTCCGTGCAAACGGACCTTCACGAGATACGGCCAATCGGGGATTCCCGTGTCCGACTGGTTTCCCCATGTAGGCGGTGTGATTGATGAGATCGCTTTGGTGCGTTCCATGTGGTGCCACGAAACGAATCATTTTCCAGCCGTGGTGGAAATGGCCACAGGTCATCGGGATCGCATTGTCGAGCATCCGACACTTGGAAGCTGGGTTTCGTACGCGCTCGGTTCTGAAAACCGGAACCTGCCATCGTTCGTCAACATCGGGCGTCCGTCCTCTCCGGTTCAATTGAGCGGAGGGTATCTTGGCGCTTCCGTTTCCGCGACGCCGTTCCAGCCGGGCGATGTTCCGATACGGAATCTGGTCCCTCCGAAAAGTTCCAGCCCTGCCGAGCGCGACCGTCAGATGCGCGTGATGGAGGAATTGAATCGGGAATTTCGCCGCGAATACGAAGTTCATAGCGCGATTGCAGCCCGCACCAAGGCTTACGAGCTGGCCGCGAGAATGCAATTGCATGCACCGGAGGCGGTGAGTTTCGCCAGTGAACACGACTCCACCAAACAGCTCTACGGGATTGGTGAGAAGGAGACGGATGATTTTGGAAAGCAACTGTTGCTGGCGCGCCGCCTGGTGGAGCGGGGCGTGCGGTTCATTCAGATCTGTCACGCGGGCGGAGGCAATGGAGCCTGGGACTCTCATGGGGACATGGACACCCACGCTCCACTCTGCCGGCAGGTGGATAAACCGATCGCCGGTTTGATCCAGGACTTGAAACAGCGCGGATTGCTTGACAGCACTCTCGTCGTCTGGACGAGCGAGTTCGGACGCACCCCCTGGTCGCAAAACACAACCGGACGCGATCACAACCCAAAGGGCTTTAGCTCGTGGCTCGCCGGAGGCGGGGTGAAGGGTGGGATGATTTACGGGAAGACGGACGACGTTGGTTATCGCGCGGTGGAAGACAAGGTTTACATCAGCGATCTTCAGGCGACGATTCTTCACCAGATGGGTCTCGATCACCGCAAGATGGAAACCGAGATCAACGGCCGCCCAGTGCGACTAGTCGAGGAGGGATCACAGCCGATCCACGGGATACTGGGTTGATGGGAAACTGCGGCATCCTGGATCGAGGTGTTTCCATGAAGCGTGAGGAAACGTATATGAGAACGATTCAGATCGAGGTCATCGACGTAGTGCTTCGGTTGCCTGTCAAACCACAAAGTCCTCCCAGATCGCCAGTGACTGTCCTTTTCATCGAGGAAGATCGAGGCGGTTGGAAACCAGCTCAAAGCCTTGTTGCCAGCGGTTCTTCGCTGTTTTCGGTGGAAAGGATTTTGGGGCTGAGTTGTCCCGTAGGGACAGTTGACAATAGCCCAACGTTTCAACGTTGGGTTGTTGCGGGATGGAATTACGTCCCGAAGGGACGGTTGAGGCATCGGAAGAGCCCCTCAAGCCTGGAGGCAGGATCAGTATCAGCCGTCCCTGCGGGACTCCTTCCACTTCCATTGGTTCCCGGCGTTGAAACGCCGGGCTATTATCGGAAGTTCCTACGGAACACCCAGACCATTCCACCGAAAACAGCCAGGAACCGTTAGAAACCAGCTCAAAGCCTTGTTGCCAGCCTCTTGAAACTACTTTGAGCAACGTCACGCGCATCCTCGACCGCGTCCAGCAAGGCGATCCCAAAGCTGCCGGGGAGTTGCTGCCGCTGGTCTATGAGGAGTTGCGCGGACTGGCTGCCGCCAAGATGGCCCATCAAGCGCCGGGCCAGACCCTGCAGGCGACCGCGCTGGTCCATGAAGCGTATCTGCGACTCACTGGTGGAGTCCGCGATCAATGGCAGGATCGCGCGCATTTCTTCCGAGCTGCCGCCGAGGCCATGCGCTGCATTCTTATCGAGAACGCCCGCAAGAAAAGCCGCTGGAAACGTGGAGGCCGGCTGGAGCGGGTGGAACTGGAGGGGTTGGAACTGGCCGCCGCCACGCCGCCGGACACCCTGCTCGTCGTTCACGAAGCGCTGGAAAGACTCGCGGCGGAAGACGCGCCCAAAGCGGAATTGGTCCGGCTCCGGTTCTTCATCGGCTTGACCAACGAGGAAGCGGCTAAAGTGATGGGGCTTTCGGAACCAACCGTGAAGCGGTATTGGGACTTCGCCCGCGCCTGGTTGTTGCGCGAGATTCGTGTGATCGCCGCAGGCGGCTGAAACGCCGCTACAGGTTCACGGCTCCCACGCGCGATCATTTACTTTGCGCGGTCAAAGACTGGGCTTTTGAGAGTCGTCTGAACAGGGGTGGGGACGGCCCGTCCCCACGGTTTTGGAAGCTGGGGACGAGCCGTCCCCGCCCCTGCAGAAAGCTCAATCTATGGCCGCGTTGGGTATGGAACCATCGGTCGCCTTGCAGAAATTTCGTTTTGCCTGATCCTTTTCGGCGATGGATGGCGTTACTCTAGGTGAAGGTGGCCTATGATCAGCCTGGCTACCGGGAGAAACCATGAAACAAGAACAAGAAATCTTCCAACAGGCGATGGCGCTGCCATCGCGCGAGGCACGGGAAGGGTATCTCCTCGGTGCCTGCGGTCAGAATAAGGACCTCCGCAAGAGCGTTGACGAACTGCTCGCAGCCTTCAACGACGTAGGTGAACTGGAATTTCTGAAAACAGGCGACCGCAAGCAGGAGGATCAAACCGTCGTTGCTGAGACCAAACTTCACGAGGGGCCGGGCACCGTCATTGGCCGCTACAAACTTCTCCAGAAGATCGGCGAAGGCGGCATGGGCATGGTTTATATGGCGGAGCAGGAAGTGCCCGTGCGCCGCCGTGTCGCCCTCAAGATCATCAAGCTGGGCATGGACACCCGGCAGGTGGTCGCCCGCTTCGAGGCGGAGCGGCAGGCGCTGGCCATGATGGATCATCCGAACATCGCCCGCGTGCTCGATGGTGGCGCGACCGAGGCGGGCCGGCCGTACTTCGTCATGGAACTGGTGCAGGGCGTGCCCATCACCGAGTTCTGCGACAAGAACAAGCTCTCAGCCAAACAGCGGATGCGCCTTTTCGTCCAGGTTTGTCAGGCCATCCAAAGCGCGCATCAGAAGGGGATCATTCATCGCGACATCAAACCGTCGAACGTCCTCGTCACGCTGCACCACGGCGAGCCGATGCCGAAGGTGATCGATTTCGGCATTGCCAAGGCGACGAACCAGAAGCTCACCGAGAAAACGCTGTTCACCAATCACGCCACGATGATTGGCACACCGGCTTACATGAGCCCGGAACAGGCCGAGATGAGCAGCATGGACATCGACACGCGCACGGATGTCTATTCGCTGGGTGTGCTGCTCTACGAATTGCTGACCGGCAGCACGCCCTTTCCCGAGAAACGCCTGCGCAGCCTCGGTTATGGCGAGATGCAGCGCGTGATCGTAGATGAAGAACCGGAGCGGCCATCGACGCGCCTCAGCACAATGGCCAACGAACAGAAGACGGCGGTGGTAAAAAATCGCGGCGAAGAACTGGCCTCGTTGAGCAAACTGCTGCGGGGCGACCTCGACTGGGTGGTGATGCGGTGTTTGGAGAAGGACCGCCGCCGCCGCTACGACACACCCAACGAACTCGTGGCCGACATCGAACGCCACTTGAACAACGAACCAGTCGTCGCTCGCCCGCCAACAATGATCTATCGGCTCCAGAAACTGGTTCGGCGGAACAAGCTCGCGTTCGCGGCGGCCGCAGCGATTGCTGCGGTGTTAGTGCTCGGAGTGATTGTCAGCACTTGGCAGGCGGTTCGCGCCACGCGAGCAACGCGGGAAGCGGTGGAAGCGCAGCGCAATGAAAAAGAGCAACGCCAGTCGGCTGAGAGTAACGCGGAAAAGGCCCGTGAAGCGGAGCAGAAGGCCGAAACCCAACGGAACGTCGCGGTTGAGCAACGCAAACTCGCCGACATGCAGTTGGCCCTCCAGGCATGGGAGGAAGGCGATTTCCAGCGCGCAAACGAGTTGATTGAGGCCAGCCGTCCGGCGCCTGGCAGGACGCCGGCATTCGAGTGGCGCTATCTCAGGAAGCTCTGCCAGGACCAGAGCATCGCGACCTTCGGCACGAACAACCAGTATCGATCCGCATTGTTCTTCGATCGTGATTTGCTCCTGCTCAACGACGAGAAGAAACTCACTCTTCACAACCTTTCCGACGGGAAAGAGCAGGTGCTGCTCGAAGATCAGGACGGAATCTCGAAACCCAGCTTGTGTTCCGGAAACACGAACCTTTTCGCCACGGTCACAGACGACAGCCGCATCAAAGTGTGGGATCTCGCGGCCAGGCGCGTGCAGATGGAATTTGAAGGGCATCCGCTCAATTCCATAAGTGACACCATCACCTTTTCCCGCGACGGAAGATGGCTGGCTTCGACCATCTCGGATAACTCCGTCCAGATTTTGGATGTCGAGGCGAGAAATCTCAAGCGCGCCCGGATCGTCCACCGGTATGACGCTTTTGCGAGCGGTATCATCTTTGCGCCCGACGGGAGACAACTGTTCTCGAGCGGGAGCGATACTGTGATCCGCGCCTGGGATGTCGCCACAGGCGCGGAAGCGGGAGGTCCACTCGAAGATCACACCGCCGCGATTTACACGCTGGCAATTTCTACCGACGGCCTTCGGATGGCCTCCGCAAGCTCAGACACCAAGGTCATCGTCTGGGATGTGGTCTCTCACAAACTTTTGACGACGTTCTTTGGGCACATCGCCGTAGTCACCGCACTGGCATTTTCGCCGGACCAGCGAATCCTCGCTTCCGGAGGGGCCGATCGCACCATCCGGCTCTGGGATTTGAATAATGGGAAACAAATTTCACTGCTTCGCGGACACGAAGCTGGAGTAACCTCGCTAAGTTTCTCTCAGGATGGACAGCGGCTCGTATCCCGGAGCAATGACGGCCGGGTCAAACTCTGGAAGGTCACTGCCGGGCTGGAAAGAAACATTCTGACCAGGGATCAGAACGCTGTGAGCGAAATCGCCTTGTCACCGGATGGAAGAAGCCTGGCTTCAGATGTCAGGGATTCCTTCGACGTAAAGCTTTGGAACCTGCTGACCCGGAGCCGGACCACTCTCACCGGACACTCCAACGAAGTCATAGCTATTGTATTTTCCCCCGACGGCAGGATTCTGGCCACCGGCAGTCACGACCAGACGGTGCGGCTCTGGGATGTGGCCACTCACAAGGCTGTCGGTACGCTCACCAACGGATTCCCCGTGGGATCAATCGCCTTTTCGCCGGACGGACGAACGCTGGTTGCCGGCGGCTCCAGGCATTATTTCAGGGTGGGCGGTCAGGGTGGCCTTCAGTTCTGGGATGTGCATTCGCATCGTGCCATCGGGACAGTGCCTGGCAACGCGTCGGACATTGTGGCGGTTGCTTTGTCTGCCAGCGGATCGTTGCTGGCAACGGGCCACCAGGATGGCGGCGTCGGTTTGTGGGACGCTCAAACGCGCCGACTTCTCCAACAATTTGGTGGGCCGTCCGGGGAGGCGGCAAACAAGGCGGTAAACACCTTGGCGTTCTCTCCGACAGAAGCGCTTCTTGCCTCCGGTGATTGGGGCGGAAGCATCGTGTTCTACAACACCACGACGATGGAGAGGTTCAGCACGATAAGGGCTAATACCATGAGGGTAAGGGCGGGCGAAATAATAACTTGAGCAAATGTTAGTTAACGGGGTTCGATGACATAGTTCCATTCCCCGTGGAACTTCGCTGGCGTGATATGGACGCGAGCCAGTTCATCGTCCGAGACGCTCACTCCAGTTTCATA
>SXGU01206266.1_pt1 | contig 15012 bp, 9 predicted proteins | sample 3174531 | NCBI WGS metagenome assembly SXGU01 (sample SAMN11356863, study PRJNA531348) | freshwater metagenome | isolation source: freshwater sample F1-140 | place: China: Fuxian Lake, Yuxi | collected 2017-12-25
ATAATGTCTTCGAAACAATCAGGCTGCAACCGATGGATAAGCTCTTTCATCCCACGCGACTCCAGCTGAAAAACAGCTGTTGTTTGACACGCTTTCAAGAGATTAAAGGTAGGCTCGTCATGCATTGGAATTTCGCTGATATCAATCAGCGCAAGACTCTCGTTCAGGCGTTGGCGATTAATGGTTTTTAGCGCCCAATCAATAATGGTGAGTGTTCTTAAGCCTAAAAAGTCAAACTTGACGAGACCCGCCGCTTCCACATCATCTTTATCAAATTGACTCACCAGTTGTGGCGATCCTTGTTCACAGTAAATCGCCGTAAAATCAGTTAATTGTGAAGGAGCGATAACCACTCCCCCCGCGTGCTTACCCGCATTACGAGTAATGCCCTCCAATTTCTGTGCCAAATCAAATAATTCTTTGACATCTTCCTCATCTTGGTAGCGTCTATTTAACTCCTCTTCTTGCTCAAGTGCCTTTTTTAGTGTAATTCCTATCTCGAAGGGGATTAGTTTGGCCAGTTTATCTACAAAACCATAGGGATGGCCTAATACTCGCCCTACATCGCGCACAACTGCTTTTGCTGACATGGTGCCAAAAGTAATGATTTGCGATACGCTTTGCCGACCATATTTTTCAGCAACATACTCAATCACCCTATCCCGCCCTTCCATACAAAAATCAATATCAAAATCTGGCATAGAGACCCGCTCAGGATTCAAAAATCGCTCAAATAATAATTCATACTGTAGAGGATCAAGATCCGTAATATTTAATGCATAAGCAACCAATGAACCTGCACCTGAACCACGCCCAGGCCCAACAGGCACGCCATTTTGTTTTGCCCATTGGATGAAGTCAGCCACGATTAAAAAATAGCCGGCAAACCCCATTGAATTGATGACACCGAGTTCCAGTTGTAGGCGTTGATCATATGGATGACGTGCCACCTGCATTGCTTCAATGGGTTGTCTTCTACCCATTATTTTTAACCTCTCCTCAAGACCCTGTTGGGCCAATTGAGATAGATAGGCCTCCACTGAAGAGCCATCTGGTGTGGGAAAATTAGGTAAATAGTTATTCCCCAAATCAAGTGTCACCGTGCAGCGTTTGCTGATTTCGACGGTATTTTGCAATGCTTGCGGCAAATCGCTGAAAAGCTCTTCCATCTCTTTTACAGACCGTAAATATTGCTCTGCACTATAATTTGTATTGCGTCGTGGATCGGCTAGTGCGTAACCATCATGAATACAAACGCGCGCTTCATGAGCCTCATGATCCCCTGCACGTAAGAAACGGACATCATTGGTTGCCACTAAAGGAAGATTGAGGGCCTCGGCCATCTGCACAACACGTTCATTATAAATTGACTCATCTGCTCTTCCAGTACGTTGTATTTCCAAATAAAATCGCCCTGAGAAAATGGTCATCCACCTCTTTGCAAGCTCATAAGCCCGCGACTCATCCCCTGCAAGCAATGCTTGTCCTATCACGCCAGCACGCCCGCCTGATAAGGCAATCAACCCCTCCGCATGTCTCTCTATCCAGGTATACTGAACACGCGGCTGCCCTTGGTATTGACCCTCCTGATACGCCTTGGAGACCAAACGTGTTAAATTACGGTAGCCTACTTCGTTTTGACAAAGCAGTACTAGTGATGATACGTGGTCAGGTTTTTCCGTCGTGTGGCAGGGTAAATCACAACCTAAAATAGGCTTTATACCCACCGCAAGTGCTGCTTGAAAAAACTTGACTGCGGCAAATAAATTACAGAAATCGGTCACTGCAACAGCACACATTGCCTTCTCCGGCAATGCCTGCAAAAGGGGCTGTATTTGCACCAATCCATCGACGATAGAATACTCAGTATGTACCCGCAAATGAACAAAACGTTGTTGCATAAGGATGTGGCTCTAAAAAAAATACTGTACGCACTGTACCGAACTCACTTGCTCACGGCAAGTCATATAGGTAAAAACCAGAAACCCTCAATTTGTTTGCTTATCTTACCTGATGGGGATCAAACGCGTCACGCACCGCGTCAGCGAAAATATTACTGGCGAGAACTAAAATAAACATCACAATAAATGCCGCCATCATCGGCCACCAGACGATCGGTTCACGCGCTAACTCAAGACGTGCGGCATTGATCATGTTACCCCAACTGATGGTCATCGGTGACACGCCAACTCCCACATAAGATAACACCGCCTCTGCAAGAACAAGAAAGCTAAAATCTAACACCAGCGTGATTAAGACAATATGCATCACATTCGGTAATAAATGTTTACAAATGATTTTAAATGAACTACTTCCTAACGCTTTTGCAGCTAACACATAATCAATCTCCCGTAGTTTTAATGCCTCTGCTCGTAACAAGCGGCATAGGCTCGTCCAGCTAGTAACACCCAGGATCAAACATAAGGCAAGCAAGCGCGCATCTGCATTTTCAGCAAGCGTTGTAAATTGTTGTGGGTGATTGGCGATATACGTTTGCATGGATAACACCGAAGCCGTGATCAGCAATACCCCAGGAATAGAGCTTAGGGTCGTATAAATGTATTGAATGATATCATCGACAAGACCACCATAATAACCTGCAGCTATCCCGAGTAATAACGCCAAAGGCATGGTGAATAATGTCGTCAAAATACCAATGACGAGCCCTGTACGGATACTTTTTATTGTATAGTAAAAAATATCCTGACCAATTTTTCCAGTGCCTAATAGGTGGAAATCACGTGATAACCAATAGCTTCCCAACACAATAACCGAACATAAAAACAAGGTCACATAAGCACTAATCCCCGTTGCCCGCAGGGAATAGTACCATCTACCCTGCAAAAATCGCCGATAACTGACATGAGTCACCCACAGAAAAAGCATAACAATACAACTGATTAACAGGGTCTTAACCACCACGATATAGACTAATCGCCATTTATCGTGGTTATTCGTGATATGGTTGGGAGGGTAATCTAAGCGTGGATATACTTGCTCCATCTTACCCTGAGCAAAAATGGTTTCGCTAGAATACAAGGTGAGCGCCAATGGGGAGGAGTACGTTTTTTCATACTGATCGCCTAAGGGTGCAAGCACTCGATCGAGCACCGAACCCGAAGACGTTTCTGTGTCTATGCGAATTGAATCCAGCACACCAATGAGTAAAAAAAACAGTAAAATAATAGCCGCGCTCACAGCAATTGGCTTTTGAAAAATCGAGAAAAAAGCACGCCGAATAGGCTCTTTCCTCATGCTTCTTATCATTAAAATAAGGCTAATGATTAAAACAAAAAGCAAGCACTTATCCGTCATGAGTAAATGCATGCTCATTTTAGCCTCACCCGCGGATCGACCAAAGTGTAAGAAACATCCGTCAAAATCAAACCCGCAATATAAAGAATAGAGCCTAAAAAAACCATCGCACGAACAATAGCAAAATCTTGTTGTTGTATCGCATCGATAATATAACTACCCAAACCCGGCACCCCAAAAAAAGATTCCAAGACTAAACTGCCCATAAACAATGAAGGGATAATCACCACAATGCTCGTTAGGATGGGCAGCATGGCATTTTTTAATACATGGCAAAATAATATCCGCATCTCTGTCACCCCTTTCGCACGTGCGGTCTTCACATACTCTTTGTTCATTTCTTCTAAAAATAACGTACGATACCAACGACTCCCAGCACCCCAGCCACCAACAACGGCAACCAGTACAGGCAAAATGACAAATTTGATACTATTCAACCCATTGTCATAACCTGAAATGGGCACCAAACGGAGTACTTTCCCTAAGATATACTGGCCACCGATAATGTAAAACATAGTTGAGATAGACATTAAAATAATACAAAAAATCACACCGCTAAGATCCAGATAGCTCGAGCGAAAAAATGAAATCATCATCGCAAATAAAATATCTGCGAGCATACCTAACAACAAAACAGGAACAGCAATAGCAAGACTTGGCCACATCCGCTGGGAGATATCATAACTTATATCTCGCCCGGCATCCGATATCCCAAAATCAAACGCAAATAATCTCAACGATTTTTGAAAAAATAACGTTTGCGTTAATTGATCCATACCTTGTTTTTTTTCATTGTAAAAGAGTGGTAGATCATACCCACGTTGTGCTTTCCATTGTGTGATTTCCGCCGGCTTAACATGTTTTTGGCCCAACTGCATACGTGCCATATCATCGGGCGAATTCACCATAAAAAACAACGAAAAGGTGAGCACATTAATGCCGAATAAAATAGGAATAGTGTATAAGAGACGGCGGAGTATATAAGTCATCATAATGAGGCTCTCGGTGCATTTTGCAATTGCTTTTTACGATACGCAAATACAAACGGCAATAACAACAACGCCATTAATCCTATTGATATTCCTATTGGCCATAGTACTGGTTTATTCCAAGCATGGCGCAACGCATTGCGTAAAGGCACATCAATGGCCACATATTTTAATGTATTCATCGCCATCGTACTTGTTTTAACCGGAGCCAACCATTGCTGGCTTAATATAAAACTCTCATTATGAATACCCCATGCCCACGGGGCGTCGTGACGAAGCACCGCCACCATTTGATCGATCAATTGCTGGCGCTTCTCATCATCCTTTCGGTTTTTCATGAGATCAAACAGTTTGTCATAATCAGGGTTAGTATAATTGGTTAAATTTTCTCCGCCATAGGCTACTTTTCCATTCGCACTATAAAATAAAAATAAAAAATTCTCAGGATCAGGATAATCAGCACTCCAGGACAAGGTAAATAGCTGCGTATTGCCACTGCGTATTTTCTCCTGAAATCGATTGTACTGTGTTGCACGTACATCCAGGGCAATACCGATAAGCGCAAATTGTTTCTGCATCCAATTCAACCGCGCTTTATCATCAGGCCCACCCGCCACAGCAACATCATAATGTAGGATGAGGGCCTCCCCTGTCACGGGATCACGTCCATTAGGATAACCTGCGGCAGCCATCAGCGCCTTGGCCTCAGCAAGCGACCGTCGCTTCGGTTTCCCCTCGCTCCAGGTATACACATAAGGATTTATCCCCTTGGCCCCCTCACGGGCACCAAAGAGCCCCGGGGGAATAGGCCCCATTGCAGGCTGTCCACGACCATTATAAAAAATAGCGATGTCTTCATCAAAATTCACAGCAATCGATATCGCTTGCCGCAATTTTCTTGCGCGCTCACTCTGTCCGCCAACGACAGTATCTTGCATATTAAAACCAAGATAATAGATTGCAGGCTCAGTCAACTGCTCGAGCCGCATCCCTTTTTCACGCATATCTTCTGTTAAGGTGGCAGTCCCTGATGTAGTCAATTGTATGGCTTTATCAAAGCTATCTGTACTGACTCCCGATGCATCATAATAGCCTTGTAAAAATTTATTCCACCTGGGAATAGACTCCTTTTCCAAAGTGTATACTGCTTTTTCAATAAGGGGTAACCGTGCGCCTATGTATTTTAAATACCCTTTGTTCTTATCGGCTAGGTCACCGGTCGCCGTAAAAAAATCATCATGGTAATGTGGATTTTTGGCCAAAATCATGCGGCTATTGGGGTCATTTTTAGCCATCATAAATGGACCAGTCCCGACAGGATACCAACCAAAATCTAAATTTTTATCATCCATGTCAGGCTCTGCATAAAAACGATCAGCCTCCCATGGAATTGGCGAAAAAAAAGGCATTGCTAACCAAAACATGAACTGTGGATATAAGCCTTTGATGCGAATTTGAAAGGTGTGGTCATCGATTTTTCGTACCCCCGTTAAAGGATATTGACGCAAATCGATGTATTGACTCCCGGGAGGTAAGGTTGCGCCGAACTCACGAAAACCCACAATATAATCGCTCATTAAACCATATATTGGCGAATTCACAGCAGGATTGGCCAGGCGCTTTACTTCATAAATATAATCATCAGCGATAAGTTCTCGTGTATTGGTGTAGTTGAAGTCCGCCAACTGATTAATATCGTTGTCATCAAGAAAGTCGGCAGATAGTTGATAGTAACGGTAATGCCCTTGTTCATCCTTTGCAAAAGCAGGATGCGGTTGATATAAAATACCTGGCTTTATATGGATGGTATAAATACTCTCTACAACGTCCCCATCATCAGGGGAAGCCAGCTCGTGGCCCCCTTTATCATAATAACGTAGCTCCGGCATTTGCGTTGCAGTGAGGGGTATTAATCGATAAGGTCGGTCTAAATAATCATATTGCAAAACGGTCTCATAGATCTGCGCGATAAATTGATATTCATTAATAGAGTATGCTTTAGCAGGATCCAGTGTTTTAGGTTGCTCGCTAAATGACGTATAGTATATTTTTTGAGACGACTCGCTCGCAGGGTACGGATCGTTAAACACCCATCCGCCGGCCAGCAACGAACCCTGAATGCATAGCAGTGTCGCGAGTACTAGTCCTTGTAAGTGAAATACCGACAAAATAGAACGTCCTTTGTTTTTATTCCATCATGTTATCTACTGGGACTTGAGTCAAGCCAACAGGGCAAGAAACTCCTCTTCTGTAACGATCCGAACACCAAGTGCTTGGGCTTTATCAAATTTTGAGCCCGCGTCAGCGCCGGCTACAACATAATCTGTTTTTGCGGAAACACTACCTGTAACGCGAGCACCTACAGCCAAGAGTTTTTCCTTTGCTTCATCACGACTCATGCTCGTTAAAGCCCCTGTCAATACGATTGTTTTATCAAACAATGGATGTTGCTTATCGACAAATGCCTCTTGCAACTTTGGCCAATGCACCCCATAGGCCAATAATTTATTCACAATTTCAAGATTATGTTTCTCTGCAAAAAAATGCACCACGTAACTCGCCCCCACAGGACCCATATCTTTAAGCGCCATCAATTGCTCGACAGATGCACACTTCAGCGACCCAAGATCGGTAAAATGGTTCGCTAATACTAACGCACTAGCCTCTCCAATTTCACGAATACCTAAGGCATAAAGAAAGCGATTAAATGTTGTTTTTTTACTATGCTCAATGGCTGCCAATAAATTTTCAGCAGATTTCTGACCCATCCGCGGCAAGCTAGCTATTTCAGCTTTACTTAAGGCATAGAGATCCGATACGTCATTTAACATGCCCACATCAATCAGCTGTTCAATCAGCGCACTGCCTAGGCCATCTATCGCCATGGCTTTACGCGAAGCAAAATGCCAGATCATACGTTTAAGTTGTGCCTTACAAAATAAACCTCCGGTACAGCGTGCTACTGCTTCACCCGCTTCGCGCACCACATTCGCCCCGCAAACTGGACAATGACTTGGCAGTTGAATGATGTCCGTATGTGCGGGGCGACGTTCAGCGACGACCCCGACAACCTCAGGGATCACGTCACCAGCGCGGCGAATCATCACCACATCACCAATACGAATATCTTTGCGTTCAATTTCATCTAAATTATGGAGGGTCGCATTACTCACCGTCACCCCTGCGACGCTGGCAGGCTTTAATCGCGCCACAGGCGTTAATGCACCAGTACGCCCTACTTGAAAGTCAACTGCAAGCAGGGTTGTCATTTCCTCACTTGCAGGAAATTTATGCGCACAGGCAAAACGTGGAGCCCTCGCCACATAACCTAGTTTTTGTTGTAAAGAGATACTATCGACCTTGTATACGACACCATCAATTTCGAAGGGTAAGTTTTGTCGAGAGGCAAGCATCACCTCATAATATGACAAACAACCCGCTAGACCCCTCGCCGCTTTCGTCAATGTTGACACGCGAAAACCCATGGTCTGCAATAATACCAACTGTTGTAAATGACTATCGGGTAAATAGAATCCCTCGCATGCACCAACACCATAACAATAAATCGCCAAGGGTCTTTTTGCGGTCATTTCTGGATTCAATTGGCGTAAACTGCCAGCTGCCGCATTGCGCGGATTGGCAAATGTTTTTTCACCATGGAGACGTGCCTGCTCATTAAATGCCTCAAATCCTGCTTTAGGCATATACACTTCACCGCGTACTTCAAGCAGAGGGGGGACATGCTCCGTTAATAATTTTAAAGGAACAGCCGCAATCGTTTTGATATTGTTGGTAATATTTTCTCCGACAGCACCATCACCACGAGTAGCGGCATGAATGAGTACGCCCTCTGCATATGTTAAATTGACCGCCAATCCATCAAGTTTTGGTTCACAAGCAAACAACAAGTCATTCGCATCACCATCTAATTTTTCAGATACTCGTTTAATAAAGGCTTGCAACTCCTCGGTGGAAAATACGTTCGATAGTGAGAGCATCGGTTGCCGGTGAGCGACGGGTTGCAACGCAGTTGCAGGAGTTACACCCACCCGCTGAGTCGGTGAGTCGTGAGTGACATAGTGTGGATATTTTTCCTCCAACTTAAGCAACGCTTTAAAGACCCTATCATATTCCGCATCTGGCACCAGTGGCTCATCCAGCACATAATAGTGATGGTCATAAAGTCGAAGTTTGTTACGCAGGCTATTTATCTCTTCCAGCACAGCACCATCATTCATCAGCATGTAATCCATAACCCTCGATAAAGCCAAGAGTTTATCATTAGAAAACGCTGTTTTGTTTGCTTTTTAGCGGTTTGTTAGATATTTTTGCGAACAATTTTTTTTCTGAAGCAGTATACTGTGCAAAACCTCTTATCACCCATGGTGTAAAATGACGAATTTAACCAGCCTACCCATGCTAATGATTGCCATTAGCGTACAAATGATTCTCTTATTCTGGCTCTTACGACGTCAATTACAGCAACAATCGCAAGCGAATCTGCATTACGATAAATTACAACAGGCGTTAACTACGCAAATTCATCAATTGCATATTGATTTACAGCAGATTAATCAAGCAGGACAACACAACATCCATGACAAGATCTCTCAAGGACAATTGACGAGCCAACAACTCATCACTGATACCGTGCAACGCCAAATGGCTGATGTGAGGGAACAAATGAGCCATAGTTTCAAGCAACATGCAGGCTCGCTCACATCCCACTTACAAACCCTTACTGAAGAAATACGCAATCATTTACATAGCCTTACTCAGCAAGTCAATCATCGTTTAACGGAAGGGTTTGAAAAAACATCGTCGACATTTACCGACGTGGTGCGACGTTTAACGATCATTGACGAGGCTCAAAAACAAATTACCGAGTTATCTTCTCATGTCATGAGTCTACAAGATGTGCTCGTCGATAAACGCGCCCGTGGAGCCTTTGGCGAAGTACAACTCTCAGCACTCATTGCTAATATGATCCCCAGCACGCATTACAGCTTGCAATACACCTTAAGTAACCAAAAGCGCGCCGATTGCATCTTATTTTTGCCTGAACCCACCGGTAACGTCGTTATCGATGCCAAATTTCCATTGGAAACCTACCAAAAACTCATGAATACCGATGCGTCTTCCATGGAAAGGAAAACTTTGCAACAGCAATTTCGTCAAGATTTACAAAAACACATCAAAGATATTGCCGAAAAATATATTATCCCCAATGAAACAACAGATGGTGCGGTGATGTTTATCCCGGCGGAAGCCATTTTTGCCGAAGTACATGCCAATTATCCTGAAGTCATTGCCTTGTCACAACGTTTAAAAGTGTGGATCGTTTCCCCAAGCACATTAATGGCAGTATTAACAACTGCGCGAGCTGTTTTAAAAGACGATGCGACCCGCAAACAAGTCCATATCATCCAAAAACACTTGCATGCGCTTGCTGATGATTTCCAACGCTTTGAAAAACGCATGGATAAATTATCGAAGCACATTGATTTGGCGCATCAAGATGTCAATGAGGTTAACACCTCTGCAAAAAAAATTACCCAGCGCTTTCAAAAGATTGAGTCTGTTGAGTTGGACGTAAAAGACATGGCGTTGATAGAAGAGTGAACAAAATAGGTGCTTTAATCACTGTTGTGTAAAAAACCACACAAATTGAATTGTAGTCTGTATATGCTATGCTAAGTTTATATCACCTTATGGAATGAGTAATGCGTTCTTTCAGTTTTTTACTACCCGCTATCACCCTAATGCTCGGCATGTCATCTCAAGTGGCTTACAGTGTTTGTGCCGACTGTTGCGCCCACATGGGTGGTATTCAATACTGCGACTCATCCACCGGACGTTATGTATGCCAGAACGGTAATTATTCTTCCTGCTACTGCACAAAACATGCTGTGATGGACTTACAAAGAGTAAGCGGTTGCTGCACATGGCAAGGCGGCGTTCTACTGGTCGATGAAACAGGACTAGTCATCTGTAATAATGGGAGCACATCTGAAATTTGTAGCCTGCAAACTCCAGTAGAATCAGTATCCATCTGGTAGTGTCATCCACGTCCTTCTAGACCTTATCAGCAGGATCTTGGCGTTGGATGTGGGCCTGTAGTTTACTTGCTGCTCTCAACTCTTGCTCTTCTCCAAGACACATGGCCATAAACAATAGAAAGAAATACCCTGTACCTCCATAAAACAGCAATGAATCAGATAAATTACCCACTATAAAAGACACAATCAACCCAATTGCTACGGCCCGCATAGAGTGCAAACGTAAACTAGCAACCACTAAGCTACCAAAGAAAAAAAACACAGCAAGAATCCCCATCATGCCAAATTCAGCCGCAAGAAACCAATATTGACTATGCGGTTCAAACAAATTTTTGGGGGAGATACGTGGCCTTTCTACAGAGCCTGGTGTTTGATGCCAAGCGGGCACTGGATCCTCTGTCCTGAAAAAATAAGTATAACTACCAGTGCCGTTACCAAACCATGGGTGTCTTAGAAATAATTTTTTTGCATAAGCATGGAATTGAAGGCGATAACCGATAGAGCTATTTTTTTGCCCCTGTTGGTAGTCTCGATAATTAACAATACCTAGCCTTACAATGTGATGCATCGGTGCGCTGTGATAATAAGTAACAGCAAATAATGCGCCTCCCAAAAAAATCGCAAAAATAGCCTTTCGCCAGGGTAACATTTGTACCATCAATAAAATCATCAGCAACACATAAACAACATACCCCATTCGCCCAGTGTTTATAAAAAGTATCTGATAACTAAACAACAGGGCCAGTAAAGCATAAAAAACACGCACACCCCCACGCTCTCGAGTACATAATAATGCAGATAAATACGTAGCAAATGCCATCATGAAGCTCGTCATGATGTGATTATTGAATACCCTTCCATGATCAGGGCCATTGTAGTCGAGCATCCCTGCCGCCTTAAGCATAGATAATACACACGTAATCGCCATAGCGACTAAAAAAGCGTGCGACCCCAAGCGACGCGCGCGCGGATCACGAAAACCCACGACCAATATAGGTAAAAACATGAACTTCATGTATTTTTTAAGAACGCCTATTTTTTGATAGTCAAACGCTGGGCTCCAGATGCAAGCAATCAATGCGATAAAAAACAAGAGCAACGATGCTTGACACCAGGGTTTCGATAGCATTGCAACTAAATCTTGGCGATAAGCCTTCGTCAACATGATCAAGGCTATAACGATACCGATACAAATACTCTTCGCCGATGGACTAATGGGTACAGCTAACATGGAAGCGGCCAGAAGAAAAGGCACCCATAATTGACACTGGGCGGTTAGCCTCGATGACTTAATCGCTAAGAGCATGGTGAGCTTCTCCGCTACTCGCCTGCAGCCTGTCTGTCGCGATACAGTTGTTTAATGCCACGATAAAATGATCCCTGTGTATTAATGAATGCAAATAATAAACCTTCTCTACCATCAAGAAAACCAAATTGTAAAAAATAACAGCGAAAAAACATCCAGCTTGCCCTAAGCATTGTTTTTAGTAGGCTCGTCTCGTTTTTTTCCTGAATACGAATGCTCGCACTGTATGAAGAATAGCGATTCATTTTGTAAATAGCATGACTTACATCTTGAAAAGAGTGGTGCATGATTGGATGTTGCAATTTTCCAACTCTTGCGCCTGGAGACAAAATAATTTTTTCATGAACAATATCACTACTATAATGCGCACCTTCCCGCTTAAATAAGCGGATATGTCTCTTAGGGCTAGACGAATAACGCAAGGGCTTATCATAAAAACACATACGAATAGGAATACGGAAAGCATCCACATCATTGGCTTTTATTGCACTCATCAGCGCTTGTTTTAAATCGGTATTGACTGATTCGTCAGCATCAAGATTTAAGATCCAGTCTCCTGTGGCATACGCTAAAGCTCGTTGCTTTTGCACACCATAACCCTGCCAATCCTCTACATCCGTTGAGAATATGTTATTCGTATACTCTTTCGCAATGGCGACCGTGCGATCACTACTACCGGAGTCTAAGAGAATGATCTCATCAGCCCATTTTACGGACTCAAGGCACCGTCTAATGTTTGCTTCTTCATTTTTAGCAATGATAACAATACTTAGCATTCCATAACTCACCCATTAAAATATAGGTAAGATTCTAACCAAATAACCGTTGGATTGTAAGCATACTTATCAGATGATCAAGACCTCTTTGCCAACTGAAATTCCAAATCGTTTCAGCAAACACCTTCGCGATGATCATGACTATCAAAATGAAGCTTGCCATCCTTCATGTTTAGCGTCACGTGACCACCATTCGCCAATTTTCCAAAAAGCAATTCATCAGCCAATGGTTTTTTTACATTGTCCTGGATTAATCGCGCCATAGGGCGCGCACCCATGGATTTATCATAACCATGCTCTATCAACCATTCGCGGGCTGCTTTTTCTACTTTAAAGGTGACTCCTTTATTGATTAATTGTTCCTCCAACTCCATGATGAATTTATCAACAATCAATCCAATGGTTTCAACGTTCAGTGCAGAAAAATTAATAATGGCATCCAAGCGGTTTCTAAACTCAGGACTGAATTGACGCTTAATTACATCTAAACCATCATTACTATTATCTTGAAATGAAAAACCGATAGAGTTTCGACTTATTTCTGTGGCACCCGCATTGCTGGTCATAACTAAAATAACGTGACGAAAATCGGCTTGTCGGCCATTGGTATCCGTCAAGGTGCCATGATCCATAATTTGCAAGAGTAGATTGAAAACATCAGTATGCGCTTTTTCAATTTCATCCAGCAAGACAACAGAGTGCGGGTTTTTATTGACCGCCTCGGTCAATAAACCACCCTGGTCATAACCCACATACCCAGGTGGTGCACCTATTAGCCTAGATACCGTGTGTTTTTCCATGTATTCAGACATGTCAAAACGTAATAACTCAATACCCAACACATTGGCCAACTGCTTGGTTACCTCTGTTTTACCAACGCCTGTAGGGCCCGCAAAGAGAAAGCAGCCCACGGGTTTTTCTGGTTCACGTAAACCTGAACGCGCCAGTTTGATGGCTGATGCCAATGCTGTGATGGCCTCATCTTGTCCATAGACCAGTAACTTGAGATCGCGCTCCAAATTGCGTAAGGTATCCTTGTCACGCGCTGACACTTTTTTCACAGGGATCCGCGCAATCTTTGCTACAACATTCTCAATTTCAGTCACACTGATTACTTTTTTTCGTTTATGCGCCGTTAACAAATTTTGATAAGCACCTGCTTCGTCCACCACATCAATTGCTTTATCAGGCAAAAAGCGATCATTAATATATTTAGCGGATAATTCCGCGGCAGCCTTCAAGGATGATATGGAAAATTTAACGCCATGATGTTCTTCTAACCGTCCTTTTAGACCTTTAAGAATTTCAAACGTTTCGTCTACACTTGGCTCAGTAATATCGATTTTTTGGAACCGTCGTGCAAGAGCCCTGTCTTTCTCAAAGATACCGCGGTACTCTTGATAAGTGGTCGAACCAATACATTTTAATTCGCCATTAGCCAGCAAGGGTTTAATAAGGTTTGAAGCATCCATTACCCCGCCGGAAGCCGCACCCGCACCAATGATGGTATGAATCTCATCAATGAATAATATCCCACCATCTTGTTCCCCTAACTGCTTTAAAACAGCTTTTAAACGTTTTTCAAAATCCCCACGATATTTTGTACCCGCCAATAATGCGCCTAAATCAAGTGCATAGACCACGCAATTACTGATAGCCTCTGGTACTTCGCCATCAACGATCCGTCTTGCTAACCCCTCAGCAATTGCCGTTTTTCCAACCCCTGCTTCACCAACTAATAAGGGATTATTTTTTCGACGACGGCACAGTACTTGGACTGTACGTTGAATTTCCTCATGACGACCAATGAGAGGATCAATCTTACCAAGCCTTGCTCGCTTATTAAGATTCATACAATAGGTCTCCAATGGCGACTCATTGCCTTCAACCCCCAGCATGTCTTCATCCACGGATGAATTCATGCTGTCATTCATATCATTGTTTTGATATTTAGAAACACCATGAGAGATATAATTGATAACATCAAGTCGCGTAATATTTTCACGACGTAAAAAATAGACAGCCTGGCTTTCTTGCTCACTAAAGATAGCAGCAAGTACATTCGCTCCACTAACCTCTGTTTTCCCTGCGGATTGAACATGAAATACGGCGCGTTGCAAGACACGTTGAAAACCAAGTGTTGGTTGGGTCTCGCGATCCAATTCTCCCTCTGGAATTCTAGGCGTTGTCTCATCGATAAACTCAACTAAATCACGTCGCAACGAATCTATATTGGCATCACAGGCCTGCAATACATTGCCAGCAGCAGGGTTATCAAGCAGCGATAATAGCAAGTGCTCTACGGTCATAAACTCATGACGTTTTTCTTTTGCTTCCTTAAAGGCTAGGTTCAAGGTAAACTCAAGCTCTTTATTTAACATAGTCGTTGCTCCTATCCAGCCGCACCATTACTCCGGCTCCATGCTACACAGCAATGGATGTTGGTTATTCCTGGCATACTCATTAACCAGGACAACTTTAGTCTCTGCTACATCACGTGTGAATGTTCCACACACCCCCCGTCCCTGAAAATGAACCTGAAGCATCACTTGCGTTGCCATCTCCTC
>SXGU01193655.1_pt1 | contig 15010 bp, 20 predicted proteins | sample 3174531 | NCBI WGS metagenome assembly SXGU01 (sample SAMN11356863, study PRJNA531348) | freshwater metagenome | isolation source: freshwater sample F1-140 | place: China: Fuxian Lake, Yuxi | collected 2017-12-25
GAGGACGTGCGGAAGGTGATTACCGTGCTGACTCAGCCGGAGACTCGGCTGGATGCGTGGAAGATGGTGGAGTTGGTCAGCGATTTGTTTGCGAAGCGTGTCGGGCTGACGGAAGGGGCTTACGGGCGCAACGAGAATGGGACACAGAACCGGACGGCGGAAGAGACGATCGCGAAGGCTCGCGCGGTTGGCGTGCGTCCCGATCACATGCGGAAGAAGGTCGTGCAGTGGCAGTCGAACATCTCGTGCCTGGAGGCGTTCTGTGCTCGGTGGTTCGTGGAAGGTAAAGATGTCGAACCGTTGATGGGGCCGATGGGCCGGCTGCTCTGGGAGCGGTTCGTGATGTCGTCTGACGTCCAGACGGTGGCTCGCGAGATGAAGTACACGGTTTCGGCGGCGAGCATTCGGCGGCCAGATCGGGACCGGGACATTGCGAACTTCGGGCAGATCACGCAGGTCTACAGCCCGGTGGCTCAGCAGTACGGTTTCGCGACCGGGAACTATGGACCTTACAACGCGATTCTCAAGAAGTTTGGGGAACTGCATGACATGCGCATGGACGAGTTCTACATCCCGCCCCCGCCTCCCGTGCCGCCGCCACAGCCGACGCCGCAGGAACAGATTGATTTGCAGCTTGGCCAGATGGAGTTGCAGGGTAAGCAGGTCGAGGCGCAGACCAAGCAGATGGATGCTCAAGCGGCCATGCAGCAGGCCGAGGCGGATCAACTTAAGAGCCAGCTCGAATTGAAGGGTTTGCAGGCGAAGCTGCTGCTGTCGAGTGCAGCGGAGCAGCAGAAGGTTCAGGCTCAGTCGCAGCAGGGCCAGATGGATTTGCAGTTCAAGGCGATGGATAGCCAGCAGAACTTGCAGCATCAGGTGGTCAGCAACGCGATGGACCTTGAGCATCAAACGGCGATGCAGAGGATCAAGCAGAACATGGCCGCGAAGCCGAAGCCGGCCAGTAACTCGAAGGTGTGACCATGAACGACACTTGGATCGAAGACTTTTTGAGCGCTCGGCCGCAGTACCGGGAGCACGTCGATTTGCTGGTGGTGCCGCCGACGATTGAGGAAGTGATTTCCGAGTTTCCCGAGGCCGATTGCGAGATCGACTTGGAGGAAGGTGAGCGACGGTTAACGGCATGTCACGACAGCAACGGACATGGTCTGACGGTGCTGGCCTTGTATGTGATCGCACGACGCAACTCGGCGACGCACGAGTTCGCGATGATGTTGGCGTTGCAGAAGCCACCAGGCATCGAGACGAATGACACGTTCTGGGCGGGCCGCAAGCGGTTCGATCAGGTGTTCGGGGAAGAGTACGCCAACCGGATCAAGTCCGGTTTGGCGAAGAAGGGGATCAATCTCAAGAACGGTGACGAGTATTGTCCCGAGCTGGTTCGGCCGGGCATGGGATTCGGCCCGAAGAACCCTGACCCGCAGGCGATCATCCCGGTCGGCGAGGGCCGCGATTACATCCGACGGATCTGCGACAAACGTGGCTGGGCGTGCAACGGCGCGGTGACGGTGAAAGAACGGGAACCGCTGACCGACCCGCACGCACCGGAGAACTGTGTACCGCTGGCTCCGAAGCTGGTGGATCAGTTGGCGATCGACCAATGCCGCAAGAACCCGGACCTGCAACGCAAGACGAAGGGGGAGTTGCGGGAGATGATCCGCGAGAAGCATGGGCCTTCGCGGTAAGGACGGACTGGTAACGTCTCGACAGGCTGATTCGCGACCGATAATCTCCGCATCGTTATCAATTCGATGACACGGAGAACCAGTCATGGCTCTTGCGAATTACGTCCGCGAGCAGATGTCTTTTGCGATGGGGAACCGCCAGGCGGCGGACGAAGTCTGCGACCTGATCGACACGGATGGGGTCGGGACACTCTCCCGGCGGACCAAGTATGTGTTGCGAAGCACGTTTGCGAACGCCGCCGACGGCAACGATTTCATCACGACGGTCGAGGCGGGATCGGGTCTGTCCGGTCATCAAACGGCGCTGTTGGGGGTTGCTCTGTGCAGTCGTCAAGCTGCGGCGCTGATCCAGGCCGAGAAACTCACGAAGACCCGTTCGGTCAGCGACACGGTGACGCTTACGGAAAGCACGTCAGCAGTCCGCACATAGGAGTGAACCATGCCGGCGATGCCCGACAGAGACATCACGATTGCCAGCGGCGAACAAAACTCAACCTCGTTTGGGACCGGACAGGCCACGCGCGGTTCGTTCCAGGTGGCGACGTTTACTGGCACCGCCATTACGGTACAGGTGACGAATGAGAACACGCCGACGAACTGGACGACGTGCCCGGTGGAGGGGAACGAAGCGAATCCGATCACAGTCACGTCCAACGGCACCTACGCACTGCCGGTGAAGACGTTCAACTTCAAGTATTTCCGTCTGCGGTCTGGCTCGGCCGAGGGTGCCGCGCGGACCATTACCGTCTTCCTGCGTGATTGAGGCCGGCGATGAACGCGACCAACAACGAGTCAGTGACGATCAGTGAGAGCGTCACGATCCTGATGACGGCGGGCAGTTTTCCGACGATGACCGGCGTGTTGTTGATGTGAGGCAGGCGATGACTCTGGGCCAATTCCGCAAAGTGACGAAGGATCTGAAAGACGACGTGCGACTTGTTGTGCAAGGCACGACGCCCAACGACATCCTGGATCAGTACGACATCGCGCACCTGCTGCACGCGCCGGATTGGGCCTGCGGCGAGGTTAGATCTGATTCGGTAATTGTCCGCACGATTCGCTGCGAACCACGACTCGCGAAGCTGACGGTTCTGGGAGAGCGCTAATGCACAACGTCCCGAACCTGTTCAGCGGTGCTTCGGTCTCAGCCGGCAACACAGCCGGCGCGTTGGCGGCGATTTCCAGCGGAACGGTGTATGTGGCCGGCGGGAACAACATCACGATTTCGCAGAACGCGAACTCGTTGACGTGGTCCGGGATCAATCCCGGCGCGCAGTTGATGTCCTTCTGGCAGAACCTGGGTGTGGCCGGTTCGGCACCGGACGCGATGGCGCAGACGAACATGACGCACGGTGAACTGCATCTGTTTCAGCTCGACATCGGCAACAACATCTTCGCGGGGAACATGACGGTCAGTTCGATGTTTATGAACGTGACCATGAATCGCACGGCGACGCTGGCCAGTCATCGTTCGACGTTGCTATTCGGGCTCTACACCGTGATCGGGTCCAGCCTGTCTCTGCACAACAGCGGTTCGGTGACGTGGGGTGATACGGGGTCATCGGGCGTGAGCGTGAACGCCAGCAATCTGTATCACGGCAAGCGGTGGATCTATCTGCCGACGGCGAACTTCTCGGCCAGCCTGACGATGAGCCAGACGCTGTATTACGCCGGGTTGATGGTGTTGACGGCGGGGCAGAGCGTGGCGCTGTCGCACTTCGGCGCTTACATGGGTGAGTCCGGTCAGCGTTCCGGAACATTCAATGCGGCTTCGGCGACGGCGACCCACCTGGGGATGATCCCGTTCATGGGAGTCTACGCCAGCAGCACGAATGCCATGCCGGGCAGCATCGCGTCGCAAAGCGTGCGGAAGACGGGCGTCAACGACTATTTCGTGCCGCACCTGATGTTCAACAACATCGTGAGTTCATTCTGATGCACCAGCAGTCTTTAGACCTGATGGCTCGATTCGCGGCGACAGTGCCGGCGGGTGCGATGGTTCTGGATGTGGGCTCGCGGGATGTGAACGGTACGTTTCGAGAGTTGTTTCCGGGTGAAGACCGCTACATCGGGATCGACATCGAAGCGGGATCGAACGTGGATGTGGTGGTCGAGCCGTACCGGTATCCGTTTGCGGACGGGGCGTTCAGTTACATCATCTCTGGTTCGGCCCTGGAGCACGTCCGCCGTCCGTGGGTGTGGATCAAAGAGATTGGCCGGATTTTGCGACCGGGTGGTCAGGTCTGCGTCATCGTGCCTTATTCGCACCAGTTCCACGAGCACCCGGTGGATTGCTGGCGAGTCTTTCCGGACGGTTTGCGGGAGTTGTTTTTGGAAGGTGGTCTGGTGCCGTTGACGTTGTCGATGCACGACGGGACCGAGCATGGCTTCCATCCGTTGACCGGCGAGCCGTTGGTGTCGATGAATTCGGATGGTTTTTGTGACACGTTTGGGATCGCGACAAAATGAATGTGCTGCCCCTCTCAACCCCTCCGCAGTTTTTGTTCGATCCGCAGCCGTTTCAGGAGATCAACAGTGATCTGGCCGGGCGGCACAACGTCGCTTTGGAAGCGAGCCAGGATCGACTGCAAAGAGCGAAGTCGTATCGCGACCTGTCCACGATTTGCGTAATCCCCACGCGGGGGATGATTCACGCGCGGGTGGTGCAGTCGTGGATGAGCCTGATGTCACCGATGAACCAGAAGTTCATGCGGCTGTTCATCACGGGAATGGAAGTCGGAGCGGCGTACAACTCGGCGGTCGAGCAGATTCTGGCTCACCCGGAACTCGGTCAATGGAAGTACCTGTTGACGATCGAGGAAGACAATCTGCCGCCTCCGGACGGGCTGTTGAAGCTGTATGAGTCGATCGACGATTTCGACGTGGTGGGTGGTCTGTATTGGACGAAGGGGGAAGGTGGTCAGCCGATGATTTACGGCGACCCGGCGGTGATGCCGCGGAACTTCGTGCCGCAGGTGCCGTTGACGGAGCAGGTGCAGCAAGCGAACGGTTTGGGAATGGGCTTCAATCTGTTCCGGTTGGAGATGTTCCGCGATCCGAAGTTGCCGAAGCCGTGGTTCAAGACCATGCAGGAATTCCAGTACGGCGTGGGAGCCAGCGCGATGACTCAGGACTTGTACTTTTATCAGAACGCGGCGACGGCGGGATATCGCTTCGCCTGTGATACGCGCGTGCGTGTCGGTCACTTTGACGCCGCGACCGGAATTGCTTGGTAAAGGAGCGACTTGTGAGTCAGGAAACCCCCTCGAAGGAATTGGTGCGTGTGAATTTGGCCTGTGGTCAGACGAAGGAACCGGGTTGGATCGGCGTGGATATCGCACCCTGCGAAGGGGTGGATGTCGTTCACAACCTGAACGAATTCCCGTGGCCGTTCGAGTCCAACAGCGTGGACGAGGCGTTCGTATCGCACTACGTCGAGCATGTGCCGCTGGATACGCCGCGCGGTGACGGGCTGATCTGTTTTATGAACGAACTGCATCGCATCTTGAGACCGGGAGGGAAATGCACCATCATTGCGCCGTACTACACGTCGATGCGGTGTTGGCAGGATCCGACGCACCGGCGGGCGATTAGCGAGGCCACGTTCCTCTACTACAACCAAGCGTGGCTGAAGACGAACAAATTGGATCACTACCCGATCACGGCGGACTTTGATTTCCAGTTCGGCTACCTGATGGCTCAAGATTTGGCCAGCCGCAACGACGAGTTCAAGACTTACGCGATCCGGCACTACGCCAATGCGGCGAACGACATCCAGGTCACACTGACGAAGTTGAAGTAGGGGGACAGTCATGGCGGCAACACTCGTGATTCCCGTGGGTATCACGGGGCTGACTCTGACCTGCGACCTGTTCCCGGACGGGAGCGACACCGCCGCGGCGAGCGCTCAGTCGATGACTGAGGCCACGAACCGGCTGGGCTACTACACGGCGTCGATCACCGGTCTGAGCGGCCTGCACTTCGTGAACGTCAAAAAAGCGGCGGTTGTGATTGGTTACGGCTATGTCATCATGGCGTCAGCCGGCACGGTCTACCTGATGGACGAGCGCGGCCTGACATCGAACGTCAAGAAGAACCAGGCGCTCTCGAAGTTTATGTTCCTGATGACGGACTCGACGAATCATGCGCCGGCGACCGGCAAGACGGTGACGGTGGAGGTCAGTATCGACGGCGGCGCATTTGGAGCTGGTTCCCTGTCGGCAGTGACTGAAGTCGCGAATGGCATGTACTACGTCGACTTCGCAGCAGCCGACTTGAACGGCAACGTGATTGTGCTCAAGGCGACGGCTGCGGCTTGCGACACGACGTTTGAGCGCATCGTCACCCAGCAGTAGGAGGCAGCCATGAGCAGCGTTGCCTCACTGAGCTTTAATCGTCAACGGCGTTCAGTCGGATTCGGGTCCGTCAATTCCATTTCGGCGATGCCGCTCAACGGGCCAGTGTTCGCCCCAGCCGGCGGAGACGTCTCGGCCAGCGTGTTCGACACGGTGACTGTCAGTGAGGCACCGTTTGGTTCGACGTTGATTCTGAAGACGATGCTGGTGCCAGGCAGCGTTCTTTCGGACACGGTGACGCTCAGCGAGAGCGTTGCGAACCTGCTGAGTCATTTGGTCGCGACCAGCGACACGGTGACGCTCAGCGAGAGCGTTGCAAATCTGCTGACCATTCTGCCGGGTCTCGTCTCGGACACAGTCACGGTGAGTGAGACGAGCAATTTGCTGCTGAGTCACTTTGCCATCGCGGTGGACACGGTGACTGTCAGCGAAGCCTTTCTGGTGACGGTGGTGCATCTGGCAGCGGTCAGCGACAGCGTGACTGTCTCGGACAGCGGCACGATCACGCTGAACTTCACCGCGGATCTGCGGATCACCGATACTATCACGATCAGCGAAACCGTGGCTTTGTTGTGGTCGGCGTTCGTGAACGTGTCTGACACCGTAACCGCGAGCGAGACGGTTGGGTCGGCGTTGGTGTTCGAGGTCACAACCTTCGACGCGGTCACGCTGACGGAACTAGCCGCGAACTCCATCGACATCGGCGTGAGCGTGGTGGACACGATCACGCTGACCGATCGGCTGACCGAGACACTGACCTGGACGATCCGCACCGGTGCCACGGCCATCGAAGGGGTCAAGGTCTGGCTGAGCACGGCCGATCCATTCACGGCCAGCAACCTCGTGCGGGATTCGATCAAGACGACCGACTCGTCCGGGCAAGTGAGCTACGCTCTGGACTTCGACCAGATTTACTATGGCTGGCGCGATCACCCGATCTACACGTTCCCGGATCCGTGGAAGTTCCGGTACAACACGGTGGCGGGAACGTGGCAACAGCACAACGGAACCGCGTGGGTCACTTGGACGCCGTAGGAGCAGACGATGCCGATCACAACGGACGGGCAACAGTTGGTGTACCCGAGCGACACAGAGGCGGGTGTTGATAACCGGCGGCTTTCGGCGAACGTCAGCTACGCGCAGGAACTGCTGACGTTTCAAGACGCGGTCGAGCATGTTTGCGACGTGTTCGATGTGCCGCGCGACAGTCGTAGCCAGCGTTTGGCGATCAAGTCGATCGTCAAGGCGTACCGGATGCTGCCCACGATGCACGGCTGGCCGTACTACCGCCGGCCGCTTGTCATCCAGACGGTCGCGGCCTATTCCACGGGAACGATCGCTTACGACTACACGGGCGGTGCCTACGAGCGGATGGTGACACTGACAACCGGAACATGGCCGACGTGGGCGGGCTTCGGGGTGCTGCGGATCAGCAACGTGGATTACCCGATCTTGCAGCGTGTCAGCAGCACGGTCATCACGCTCGACACGCGGCGTTGTCCCGATGCGGATGTCGCGTCTGGGACGGCCTACACGATCTTTCGGAACCGCTATCCGCTGCCGCTGGATTTCCGCCGGCATGACCGGATCATCCAGTCGGGCTCGAACCGCGAACTGTGTATCGTCGATGCCGGCTTGGCGGCGGCCAACACTCTGTTCAGCGGCGGCACCAGCGAACCGTACTTGGCCTGCATCATCGAAGACGAGAACTATCAGGGCGGCTTAGCGCTGATGGTCTCTCCGGCCGTGAACAGTGCGACGAGCCTGAGCTTCCTGTACGAGCGGAAGATGCGACCGTTGGTCACGGAGAAATACGACACCGGCACGCTGACGATCGTGGCCGATTCCGCGAGCATCACGGGTGTCGGCACGACGTTCACAGACGCCATGATCGGAGCAGTGCTGCGGGTTTCCGTGGACGGCAACCCGCCTACGCCGCTGGAAGGTTCAATCGCATCCGCGACTCCCAATCCCGCCGACTACACGCGGATCGTGATGGGGGTCAGCAGCGCGACCGTGCTGCTGGTCGATGAGACGCTGGGCGAATCCGCGTCGGGCCGAGCCTACACCCTGAGCGATCCGATCGACGTGACGGACCTGATGATCGACGTGTTCCTGCGACTGGCCGAACTGGAGTACGCCAAGCTCAGCGGCCGGGAAGACGTGCCCGAACGGAACGCCTACTTCGTGGGGGCGTTGGAGATCGCTCGGAATGCCGTGCGAAGTTCGACGGTGATTCAGCAGGGTACGTTGACGGGTGACGAAGGCTATTCGCTGATCGGCAGCGTGGACGTGACGCCGGCATAGGCTCAACCTGCCCTTGCCAACTCGAAACGCGCTCGCGATATTGCCCGCCGCATGTCATCAAGATGACAACGACACTTTACAAACGGAGTCGATCATGCCGGTTGCCAGCAAATCCCGTCGTCGCAAGGCCCACAAAGACTCGATCAGCGTTCGCGGGTTCTTCCGGATCCAAGTGACGGAAGGCGACCCGAATCACCCGGAAACACTCAAGGTGGTCGGCGACTCGGGCGTGGACTCGGAAGGCAACCTCATCAACGGGGACGGCTGGCGCGAGAATCTGGTGACGGCGACGGGCTTCCAGCAATACCTGGCTCTGACCCTGGCAGGTTCCGCCGGCAGTAAGACGATCAGTCACATGCTGGTCGGAACAGGCGGTGCTCCGGCGTCAAACGATACCGCACTGTCCGGGGAGATCACTCACGCGACGAACAGCCGCAAGACGGTGGCTCCGACCACGGCGGCTTCTGGTGCCGGATACAACGTCAGCTTCGCGGCGGCGTTCAACAGCGCGGACAGCTTCCTGACCGCTTCGGCCAACCTGAGCAACGTGGCACTGGTCAACACGCTGACCACGAACGTCGGGACGATCTTCGCGGGCAACACCTACGCAAGCTCGGCCGTCGCGACCAACAACAACCTTGCTGTGACTTACGCCATCAAGTTTGCGTAGTCGTGCGAACCGTCGTACAGCGGCACCCCTCGCCGCTGTCGGCTTCCCTCTCTCAACACGGATGATTCATGGCGACGAAACCCGCCCCTGCACCGAAACGGCTTTCGGTCAAGCATCTTCTCGCAACCAAGTCCCAGATCGTGGTCGACGTTGGTGGGGGAGAAAATCCGGTTCCTGGCAGTATTTGCATTGATATTCGCGACCTGCCGACGACCGACATCGTCCACGACATCGAAACGTACCCGTGGCCGCTGCCGGATGCGTGTGTGGACCTGCTGATCGCCTCGCATGTGGTCGAGCACATCAATCCCGCGCGGGGTAACTTTCTGAACTGGATGGCGGAAGCATGGCGTGTCCTGAAACCGGGTGGTCAATTCTTGATCTCGTACCCTTACGCGGGGTCTCCGGGGTTCTGGCAGGATCCGACACACTGCAATGGTTGCACGGAGCGGACGTGGACCTATTGGGATCCGCATCACGCGAACCGACTGTTCAGCGTGTACCGTCCGAGGCCGTTCCACATCGTGTCCAACGAGTACCAAGTCACCGGCAACGCGGAAGTGCGGTTGGCCAAGCTGGCGGTGAAGCCAGAGTTCGGGTGTCTTGAGACGCAGCCGTACAAGGCCAAGAAATGAAGCGCCGATTCACGATTGCGGCTGTGATCTGGATCTTCGCGGTCATCGCCTACGCCAACTACCTCGCCATGCACTGCCCTGAATGTGGCAGCCTGACGAGCCGCTCGCGAATTACGCGAACCAATTTGAAAGCCGTCTGTCCGAAATGCGGATGGCAACGAACCTACGGAGAGTGACATGCCACAAGCCCCTCGTGAATACTCGGTGCTCGACGTCAACCCTGGTGCCTGGAACACGCGGTTGCTGATCGGTACGCCGATGACAGGGCTGGTTCGGGCGGAATGGGTGCAAGCCCGATACGGTCAGGCTATTCCAACGAACTGGGGCTACCAAGAGTCTTGGATGGGTGTGGCCAACTACGGGCCGATGCGGTATCTGGTGGCGGATGCTCAGAACCTGATCTGCAAGTATTTCGTCGAGAACGATTTCGAGTGGCTGTTCCTGCTGGAGCGCGACAACGTCATTCCGCGTGACTGCTTCGTGCGTCTGAACGACTACATGCGGAAGTGCGACGTGCCGATCGTGAGCGGCCTGTACTTCACACGGAGCGTTCCGCCGGAGCCGCTGATCTACCGCGGCCGAGGATCGAGCCACTACATCCATTGGAAGTTCGGCGACAAGGTTTGGTGCGACGGTGTTCCAACCGGGACGCTGTTGGTTCACGGGAGCATCATCAAGGCGGTCTGGGCTGAGTCGCCAGAGTACAACGTCAACGGCCAGGTGACTCGCAAGGTGTTCGCCAATGTGGACAACGTCAATCTGGAGGGTCCGCTGCTGCTGGAAGGCGGTACGTCGGACCTGCACTTCTGCGACCGGCTGATCCGTGAGAAGTTCTTCGACAAGGCGGGCTGGCCGGAGTACCAGAAGATGAAGTACCCGTTGCTGGTGGACACGAACATCTACGGGACGCACATCGAAGATGATGGGCGGCAGTTCCCGCTGGGGGGCATTCCCGCTCAGTTCCTTCCCGAACCAAAAGTGAAGGTGTTGCATGGACCACAAAAAGGACTGGATCGCCCCGTTGCACGAACCGCTGCCAATGCCGCCAATCCTCGAAAGCGAGGGCCGCAGCGAATTAGAACTCGATTGCCTAAAGACGATGATGGTGAACACTTCGGAGTTGTCGCCACGCGGCGATAGTTCGCCTTGCGACCCAAACACGCTCTGCGCCTATGTCGAAGACGGAATTGGACTGGCCGATAAGATGGGCTAGACTGCGTGTCATCAAAACGGAGGCACGTCATGGCAGAACTCGTCGCATTGAAGGTTCGCATCGGTTTGCACGATCAGGGGTGCGCGAAGTACCCGGAGTTCGGATCGCTACCGATCATCAAAGAGTCCGGTGCCGATTGGGCCAATTGGGTCGATGCGCACGGCAGCGGCTGGCTGTATTCCAAGTGCGGTCACAAGGACCACGAAGAGGATTCGCCTTGCGGCGAGCAATGGGGACTACTGCTGGTGCCGGCTGAGTTCGCCGAGCAAGCGGTCGCGGCCGATCCCGATTGCTGCTCGATCATCCCGGACACCGAGGCGAGCGAGTTCTACGAGTGCAAGTGTTGCCGAGACATGCCGGAAGTGCGGCACGATCCGGACACTCTGAACGCCCTCAGCGCCGAGATCAATCTGCTGACGCTGTTGCGTGAGACCACGACGGGCGATGCGCAGGCGAAGCACGCGGCGTTGCTGGAAGCGGCGGTCGAGCGGGCCAAGCTGGCGGTAGACCCGGACCATGCGGCACCAGGGATCAAGAAGAATTCCGACAAGTGCTGGGACACGTTCAAAGCCAAGCGCGGTTTTGCGGTGAAATGATGGGCTTGGCGCGGTTCACTATCGTTCTGGTGTTGATGGCAGTCGCCGTGCCTGTCTGGTGGGTGCTGTATGCGGCCGAAAGTTTATGCGATTACCTGCACCGGGGACGGCTGGGTTCACAAGAATCTGGTGATGGCGTGGATGCGGATGCTGCAAGATCCTCGGTTTGAGACGCGGCTGTCGTTCCCCGTGCATCGTCCGTTCGAGAATGCTCTGCACCATGCGGTGGTCGAGTTCCTGGCGGGCAACGCGGAATGGTTTCTGAACATCGACAGCGACCAGTGGCCGACTTCCAACCCGCTGGAATTGACAGCTCTGGATCACGATGTCATCGGCGTCAGCACGCCAGTCTACCATTGCGACAACCAGCATCCCGGCGATCGCCCGTACTACCTCAACGGATACCGGGAAGTGCCTTACGGTTATCAGGAATTCCGGCCGCAGGAAGGCATCCAAGAGGTCGATAGCGTGGGGACCGGTTGCATGTTGATTCATCGCCGCGTTCTGGCAGATCCGGTGATGCGACTGGCTCCGTTCAGTCGCACGACGGACGAGTTTGGTCGAGTGGAGTACGGCAACGACATGAACTTTTGCCGTCGTGCGAAGGGGCGTGGTTTCCGCATCTGGTGCGACTTCCGCAGCCCTTGCGAGCACATGGTCGAGATCCCGCTGCGTGAAGCGATCCGGGCGTTCAATGGCGTGCGTGAGCCAGTAGCCGTCTCGCGTCTTCCGTTCTGAATGTTAGACTCCCGCCCATCATGGCGAAGGAACGTGAGATTGCTCGTGTGGATATCCGCGATTGGCCGGGTCTGGTGACGCACGCCGACCGCCATGACATCGCGCCGGGTTCCGGTCGGATCCAGGTGAACATGCAGAGCGACCGCGCAGGGGCTTTGCGAGTCCGTCGCGGCCTGACGCTGGTGCAGTTCGATGCGCGCGGACTGGTTGAGTTGTCGGACGTCGTGTCGGTGCAGGAGAGCGTGACGGCGTTATTAGAGTATGTATTCCGCACGACGGAAGATTCGGTGACGGTCAGCGAAGCAGTGACTGCATTCTGGGTTGTTCGCGCGACACCAAGTGAGTCGATCACAGTTTCGGATGCGATCGACAATCTTCTGCTGACGATCATGCCAGGAGCACTCACTGACGCCGTGACGATTAGCGAGACGGTTGGCGTTCTCAAAACTCTGCTGGGTGAGTTGTCGAATACCGTGACAGTGAGCGAAAGCAGCAGCGTTGCCTTGGGCCTGCTCACGGTGTTTCCGAGCGATTCAATCACTGTGTCAGAAGACATTAGCCGGCTTCTGTCGCAGCGCCAAACCGTGACTGATAACGTGACGCTCACCGAATCCTTGAGTCCTCTCAAGACGCTGGGTCGGGATGTGTCGGATACCGTGACGGTGAGTGAGCAGACATCGTTGTCTCCGTCTTCTCAGTTTGACACGATCTGGACCGGATTTTCGACGGGAAAACTATACGTTCAGGTTGGAGACTTCACGAGCACGTTGCGAACAAGCATTACGGTTTCGACACCGAGGGGCGTGAGCTGGGATGGCACAAACACCCCCTGGCTCAAAGATAACGGTACTTCAACGAAGTTTTTCTTGCAGTCGGGACAGTTCAACTCCACCGTAAAAACAAGCTACCTCGAAACGTCGTCGAGCGCCGCTAATGCTGCGGGTATTTCATGGGATGGCACGAACACTCCTTGGTCAACCCGTAATGGCCTCTCGACTGAATGCAAGTTGATGCTGCAATCCGGTCAATTTAGTTCGACGATTAAGACCAGCCGAAGCGTGTTTTCTGTTGACGAAGATGTTCGTGGGGCTTCGTGGGACGGGACCAATACCCCTTGGTGCGGGACAAGTGACGACAAGCTGTATCTGCAATCGGGACAATTCGCGAGCACCTTGAAGACCAGCGTGAGCGTTTCTGGTGTTGATACTGGAGTCAACGGGATTTCATGGGACAACTCAAACACGCTATGGGTCGGGACCGCTGATGACAAGCTCTACAAAACCAGCGGCCAATTCACCAGCACTATTAAAACCAGCCTGGCTATCTCGGACTCGCCATTCGATATCGAAACACAGGCTGTCGCGCTTCGCTTACTTTAGGAATGACTCATGAATCTCTGCATCTGGACCCTCGGCGTGACGTTGCAGGCGCACATTCAGCTCAAGAACGGCAACTCTCCGGTGACGGCGGACAGCGGCACGATCACGGCAAGAATCTACAAAGGCTCGTCCGAGTCGCTGGTTCTGGCGGCGACGGTGTCCAGCGCGGTCACGGATAGCCTGACCGGGTGGCATCTGGTCACGGCCGCGCTCACGACGGGCAACGGCTTCGCTTCGGGCACGGTCTACACGATGCGTGTGGCCTATCAGGTGTCTGGCGTGAACAAAGTGGCCGAGTATTCCTTCCAAGTCTCGTAAGGCTCCCCTGATGAATCCTCGCTATCAACTGGGCGAACGTGCTTCATTCACGTTCCAGATCGACGCCAGCCAGACGCCGGGCTTGCCATCGTCCGCGCCGACGTTGCGGATCTACAACGGCAGCGGGGCGAAGGTCAAAGAACTGACGATTCCGCCGCTGGACACAGACAACGTCACGGGGTTGTTTCAACATTTCGTGCCGCTGAATGATGACTTCGTGGTGGGCGCGTATTCGTGGCGAGCGTCGGCGACGGTTGCCGGGGCGGATTGGGTGACTGAAGGGATGTTTGAGATCGTTGGGGGCGGCGGTCAGGACGGCGCGGTGACGAGCCTGTTCTTCTTGGAGACTCCGGCGGTGACGCATCTGCTGTATCAGGTGGACGGCGATGACGGCGTGTTGCTGGCTCGCAATCCGAGGATTTGAAACATGCCGAAGACGTTTGCTCAATCGGAGTCCGGGGTGGTCTACATCGCGGACGGGTTCAATGCCGTGCAGCGGTGGGATGGGAATACGTCCGCGCTGGAGTCGGCGGGAGTGGCTCCGCCAGCAACGGCCGTGGTGATTGCCGGCAGCGGTTCCGGTTCGATCAGCGGGACGTACACGGCGTATCAACGGTTCGTGGATCGGCTGGGGAACTTCTCCAATTTGTGTCCGATCAGCAACACGCTGGTCATCGCCGGCAAGAGTCAGATCGACTATTCGAGCGTGGATGTGCCGACCTCGTCGCAGGTGGTGTCACGGCAGATCCTGCGGAATGCGAGCGGCAACACGACGACGTACTACCTGGACGTGGACACGACGGACCTGACGGCGACGACGTTCACGAGCACGAAGACGGACGCGACGCTGACCGGCCAAACGGCGGTGCCGATCGTCGACAGCGAAGGGAACGATCTCGCGGACGATCGGTACACGGTGCCTCCCGATGATCTTCCGTTGTTGCTGACGGCGAATGGTCGACTGCTGTTCGCGGGCGAAGCGTTGTACGGCCAGGGGGCCATCCAAATCACTCAGAGCAGTGCCACCGTGCAAGGGATCGGCACGAACTGGACGAGCGTCATGGCCGGGCGTTACCTGACGGTCGAGAGTGAGACA
>SXGU01368117.1_pt1 | contig 15009 bp, 12 predicted proteins | sample 3174531 | NCBI WGS metagenome assembly SXGU01 (sample SAMN11356863, study PRJNA531348) | freshwater metagenome | isolation source: freshwater sample F1-140 | place: China: Fuxian Lake, Yuxi | collected 2017-12-25
AGCGCGCCTCGCCGAGCAAGGGCGTGATCCGCGAACAATTCGACCCGGCCGCCATCGCACGCAGCTACGAGGCGGCGGGCGCAACCTGCCTTTCCGTGCTCACCGACGTCGACTTCTTCCAGGGTTCGGACGACGCCCTCATCAGCGCACGTGCAGCCTGTGAATTGCCGGTGATCCGCAAGGACTTCCTCGTTGATCCCTACCAGGTCGTCGAAGCGCGCTGCATTGGCGCCGACTGCGTGCTGCTCATCGTCTCCGCGCTGTCACAACCACAGCTGACCGAGTTGCACGGCCTCGCCCTGGAGATCGGCCTGGATGTGCTGATCGAGGTGCACGACGCCGAGGAACTCGAGCGCGCGCTCGCCTTGCGGCCGCGCCTGCTCGGCATCAACAACCGCAACCTGCACAGCTTCCACACGACCCTGCAGGTGACGTGGGACCTGCAGGCGCGGGTGCCGGCGGGCACGCTGCTGGTCACGGAGTCGGGCATCGTCGATCGCGCGGACGTGCAGGCGATGCGCGCGCGTGGCGTGCACGCCTTCCTCGTCGGCGAAGCCTTCATGCGCGCCGAGGACCCGGGTGCGGCGCTGACGGCACTGTTCGCGCCCTGAGCGCGCCAGGCAGCGCCGCAGATGTGCAGTACGCCAACGAACCGCGGAGACCGCAGATGAGCATTGCCTCCCCCGGAGCGGGATTGCGACGAATCGCTGCCCCGCCGCTCGGCCGGCCAGCCCAGATCGCCTACGCGGTGCGCGACATCGAACAGGCCGTGGAAACCTGGGTACGCGTTCATGGCGCGGGCCCGGTCCTCGTGCTGCGGCACATCCCTGTACACGACGTCGTCTATCGCGGCCGGCCTGCGACCTTCGATCACAGCTCTGCCTACGGCCAGCTGGGAGACGTGATGATCGAACTCGTGCTCGACCACACGGATGGCCCGTCCCCCGTCAACGGTCTGCTCGGCGCTGATGGCGAGGGGTTGCACCACATGGCCTACCTGGTCGACGACACGGCCCGCACGCGCGCAGCGCTGGCAGCAATGGGCTGGCCGGAGGTGTTCCGCGCCAGCACCGGCGGCGGCCAGTTCTACTTCCACGAGAGCGGGCCCGCACGGACCGGCGGCCGGCCGGCGACCGGACACCTGATCGAGCTCTATGAGCCGGACGAGGGCGTGCGCGCGTTCTATCGCACCGTGGCCGACGCGGCACGGGACTGGGACGGCAGGGAGCCGCTGCGGGAACTCGGGCGCTGACCGCAACCTGCCCACGCATGCAACGATGGATGGCGGCGGGGCTCGGATGACGCGTCGCGAGGTCGGTGTGGCGTTTACAACGCGATGGCAGACCTCACACGGGGCCATGCCGCCAGTGGCCGACGCGACCATCCGGGGTATGTCGGATCCACTCGCTCCAGCGGAGGGTCCAGCTCAGGGCGCCTTGCGCTCCTCGACATTTCCGGACGTTCAACGCTGGAAAAAAGTTCGTCCATCCATGCACCGGGCGGGAAGGTCCGATGAACCAGACCTTTCCTAGCGTGTGCCGTGGATGACCATCGTCTTGCCCTTCACCGCGATGAGGTGCTGCTCGACGAGTGTCTTCAGCACGCGCCCCACCATCTCCCGCGAGCAGCCGACGATACGACCCAGCTCCTGGCGCGTGATCTTGATCTGCATGCCGTCAGGATGGGTCATGGCGTCCGGCTCGCGTGCGAGATCGAGCAGTGCGCGCGCCACGCGCCCGGTGACGTCCACGAATGCCAGGTCGCTGACCTTCTGGTTGGTGCGCTTCAGGCGCTCGGCCATCTGCCCACCGACGGCGTAGAGCAGCGAGGTGTCGCGCTCGGCCAGTTCGCGGAACTTGGCGAGGCTGAGCTCCGCTACCTCGCACTCCGAGCGGGCCTTGACCCAGGCGGAGCGGGACTCGAGGAAAAGCCCCATTTCGCCGAAGAAATCGCCCTTGTTGAGGTAGGCGACGATGATCTCGCGGCCCGTGTCGTCCTCCACCAGCACGGTGACCGAGCCACGGATGATGTAGTAGATGCAGTCGCTGCGATCCCCCGCGTAGATGATCGTCGCGCGGGCGGGATAGCGGCGGCGATGCGCCACGGCCAGGAACACATCGATCTTCGCAGGCTGATGCGAAGAGAGATTCACCGTCACCATAACGTCGTCTTCCCTAGTCCATGTCGTATTCGAGTTCTTGTGTGCCGCATGCGCGGCAGCTGCCCGGCCGCCACCCTGTGCGCCGCCGGCGCGCGGAAATGCCGACGGGGCCGCATGAAATCTGGCCTGCGACTGCCGAATATGCGCCGGACAGACGACCGGCGGTGCCCATGCCCTACCGAGCGGACCCGCGATCGCCGAGAATTGTGACTCACCTCCCATCGAATTCGCCATGAACGCAAGCATCACCTGGGTCGACGGCGCCATGTTCGTCGGCACCTCCGGCAGTGGCCACGCCGTGGTCATGGATGGCCCGCCCGACCACGGCGGCCGCAACCTCGGCGTGCGGCCGATGGAAATGCTGCTCATGGGGCTCGGCGGCTGCACGGCCTTCGATGTGGTCGACATCCTGAAGAAGAGCCGCCAGCCCGTGCGCGACTGTCGGGTGGATCTGCAGGCGGAGCGCGCAGACGCGGTGCCCGCCGTGTTCACGCGCATCCACATCCACTTCGTTGTCAGCGGCGATGGTCTGTCGGAGAAGCAGGTCAAGCGCGCGGTCGATCTGTCGGCCACCAAGTACTGCTCTGCCTCGGCAATGCTGGAGAAGGGTGGCGTGGTGATCACCCACGATTACGCGATCGAAACCGGATCGCCTCCGGAGGCCGCACGATGACGCGTCCGCGGCCAACCGCCGGCCTGCGCCACGTCGCGCTCTTCTGCACCGCCTTCGAGCCCTGCGTGGACTTCTACACGCGGTTGATGGGCATGCAGGTGGAGTGGAATCCGGATCCGGACAACTTCTACCTGAGCAGCGGCAACGACAACCTGGCGCTGCATCGCGCGGCGGGCACGCCGGCGGCACCGCAGCGGCTCGACCATATCGGCTTCATCGTGAACACGATGCAGGACGTGGACGACTGGCACGCCTTCCTTGTCGACAATGGCGTGCGCATCCTGGCCACGCCGCGCACGCACCGCGATGGCGCGCGCAGCTTCTACTGCGCCGATCCGGACGGCACGGCCGTGCAGGTCATCTTCCATCCCCCGCTGTCCAGCGGCGAATAGCCCTCCCCACCTGGACAGCCGCGACTCCACTGCAACGTACGAGACCAGCCTGACATGAGCGACACGCCCCCAGACCGCCTGTGCAACAACCCGAAGAGCAAGTTTTACGACGAGGACATGCTCGAGCGTGGCATCGGCATCCGCTTCAACGGCAAGGAGCGCACGAACGTCGACGAGTACTGCGTGAGTGAGGGCTGGATCCGGGTGGCGATGGGCAAGGCCAGGGATCGTTTCGGGTATCCGGTGCTGACGAAGCTGAGTGGGGTTGTGGCGCCTTATTTTCGGGATGTTGCGGAGGGTGGAGAGGTGGAGGCGGGGAAGGATTGGGAGGTTGGTGGGGAGGCTGCTGGAGAGGCTTCGAGCTAGCCCGCGCTGGCTCGTGCTCTTTGCCGTGCGGGGTGCTGCCCGCTGCGGCACGCACCGGCTTCGCCGGCACATCCCTGATGAGCTCTACTGCGCACGTCCGTGTGCGCAGACGGCCGCTGCGATCAGCACCCCACACGACTCGCACGAGCCCGGCGCTGGAGGTTCGTTGAGGCGAGTCAGTACGCACCGGCTCCTGAGGGGTGGGTGCGAAGAGTCGAGGTCAGCGCGGGAACTCGAGACGAGATTTGTGTCTTTCTCCAAGCGCGAGCGTGTTTCTTGGGAAGAGGTCGGCGCGGCCGGGTGAAATCGGCAGGGCCTGCGCGATACCCGCAGGCGCCGCTACCCGTTGCCCTTGGTGCAGTTGCCGTGCGGGAAAGGACGCGACCTGGACTGCAACTGCGAATTTACTTACGCGTAGGGCCGCACTTGCACGCGAACAGTTGTCGGCGACCTGCTCACAGCTGCACCCGCGCCAGCGACGAACGAAACTCCCGGAAGACCCGCCCCCCCGCACTCCCGGAACAGCGTCCAGTCAAAGTCGCGATCAGAGGCTGAAGTTCGCTCCGACGTCACTGTGAACTGCGGTCGCAGCGTTCCTTCGAGTTCGCGCGAACCTGGCATCGCACAGGCAGTCGCGGCAGTTCTCCTGTTCCCGCCACTGCCACTGCATCTGCCCGGAAAGCACGCTCGGCCCGCGCGCAGCCGCAGAACCTGATTGCACCCAGGAGCCAGTCCTCATCCGCACACTGCCTTTGCGCATGGCGCGGCGATGCCGTGTGGCACGGCCCTCTTCTCACCAGCCCCCCTTGGTGATGCGACGCTCCCCGATGCTCGTACAGGTGTAGCGGCAGGGACTGTGCGCCCGGATGGGTGGCGGTGGAGGCGACGTGTCGGCACAGGGATGTGCCGGCGCAGCCGGTGCGGTCGCCGGAATCGGCACCCGTCCGGGCTTCCAGCTCAGTCCCTGCCGCGGGCTACCTCGACCACGCAGTCTCCGATCTGCAACACCTCAAACCCGATAGCTCAGCGTCGTCATCACCTTCGCCGTCAATTCCATGGCCTGCTTCACCGGCTCCGGCAGCGGCGTGCCGCCCGCAGCGATCGCCTCGGCGCCGTGGCGGCCTTCATCGACCCGCATCTGCTCGATCACTGCCCGGCTGCGCGCGTCCTGCTGGGGCAGCTGCCTTTCGTGCCCCTGGAGGTGCTTCACCACCCGGTCCTCCGTTGCCTCCACGAAGCCAAGGCTCAGCTTGTCACCCAGGAGCCCTACGGCCGCACCGAGCGCGAACGAGCCGGCGAACCACAGCGGGTCGAAGATGCTTGGCCGCGCCTGCAGCTCCGTCAGGCGTTGCCGGCACCAGATCAGGTGATCGCGCTCCTCCTGGGCCGCCTGCCGCAGCGCCTGGCGAGTTCGGCCATCCTGGGCCGTCAGCGCCTGCCCCTCGTAGAGCGCCTGGGCGCAGACCTCGCCCGCATGGTTCACGCGCATCAGGCCCGCAACGTGGCGGCGCTCCTCGTCCGTCAACGGTGCGTCATCGACGTCTGCGGCCGGAGACGGGCGGTCGGGTTCCGCCACGCCGGCAAGGGTTCGTAGTGCGCCATCGAAGCGGGTGATCAGGCGATCGAGCATCGGTTGGCCCTCGTGACGAAGACGGCGGCGGGGCGCGCTGCGCGCCCGGACTGGAGACGACTGCCGTGCATCAGCCCAGCGCGCGCAGCGCGCGCCCGGCGAGCAGGTGCAGGTGCAGGTGGTACACGGTCTGCCCGCCGTCGGGGTTGCAGTTCATGATCAGCCGGTAGCCGGCCTCGGCCACACCGAGCTTGCGGGCGTGGTCGCGGGCTGCGAACACGAGCTTCGCGAGCAGCACGGGGTCGTCGAGATCATCGATCGTCGCCACGTGGCGTTTCGGCAGGAACAGCACGTGCACCGGCGCCTGGGGATTGATGTCGTTGAACGCGAGGATGTCCTCGTCCTCATGGACGATCTTCGCGGGCAGCGCGCGTTCTATGATCTTGCAGAAGATGCAGTCGGCCACGAGGCGTCGTCCTGTTGTGTTCGGTTGCGGGTCGGTGCGCGCGGGCTGATCGGCATGCCGTTGGGTTGGCTTGCCGGCACCAACTATAAGTCAGAGCCTGCGCCGCTCACTGCGCCGCGACCGCACGGGCGGCACGGGAAGCAGGGCATGCATGCAGGGGGAAGCACGTACATGGAAGTGACACACGATCTCGAACTGATGCTCGACGCCAGGGTGCCGATCATTGCGATCGAGACCCAGGACGAGCGGCGCATGCTCGAGCTGTTGACGAAGCTCACGATTCGCCGCGCCTGCCAGAGCTATGTCTGGACCCTGACCCGCGGCCTGCGGCGCCTCAGTTTCACCGGCGCGGCGCCCGAGGACGGGCACTCGCTGACCGAGCCTGAGGCGCTGCTCGCGCACATCCACGCCAATCCGGGGCCGGCGCTGTACGTCCTGTGCGACTTCCACTCGCACATGAAGGATGCGCCCAGGGTCGTGCGCTTCCTGAAGGACATCGCGCTCGACTTCGACACGCTGCAGAACTCTGTGCTGCTGCTCGGCCACGAGGTACCCACGCCGAAGGAGATCTCCCGCCTCACGGCGAGCTTCGAGCTGGCGCTGCCGAGTGATGCGGACCTGATGGGCATCGTGCGGGAAGTCGCCCAGGAGTGGGCGCGGCGCAACCCCCAGCGCCGGGTGAAGACCGACGAGCGCACACTGAAGGCCTTCGTTGCCAACCTGCGCGGCCTCACACACGCTGACGCCCGCGTGCTCGTTCGCCACGCCATCTATCGCGACGGCGCCATCACGGAAACAGACATTCCCCAGGTCAACCGGCTGAAGTTCCAGCTCCTGGATTCGGAAGGGCCACTGCGCCTCGAACCGAATACCACCGACTTCGGAGCGGTCGCCGGGCTGCCGAACCTGCAGCGTTGGCTGGCCGAGCGGCGGCACGTGTTCATGGATGGCACCGCTGCCGACGCGCCGCGCGGCATCCTGCTGCTCGGGGTGCAGGGCAGCGGCAAGAGCCTCGCCGCGCGCGCCATCGCCGGTGAATGGGCCCTCCCGCTGCTGCGGCTCGACTTCGGTGCGATGTACGACAAGTATGTTGGCGAGACCGAGCGCAACGTGCGCAACGCGCTGAGCCAGGCCGAGCTGATGGCTCCTTGCGTGCTGTGGATCGACGAGATCGAGAAGGGCGTGGCCACGGACACCGAGCACGCCATCACCCAGCGCGTGCTCGGCACGCTGCTGACCTGGATGGCCGAGCCCCACGCCAACGTGTTCATCGTCGCCACCGCGAACGACATCGCCCGACTGCCGCCCGAGCTCATCCGCAAGGGCAGGCTCGACGAGATCTTCTTTGTGGACCTTCCCGACCCGGCCGCGCGCAAGGCGATCCTCGAGATGCACATGCGCAAGCGCGGCATTGACCCGACGGGCTTCGATCTCGACCAGCTAGCGCTGCTCGGCCAGGGCTTCACTGGCGCCGAGCTCGAGCAGGCCGTCGTGTCGGCACGCTATCGGGCAAGGGCCTCGGCGGCGCACGCAGCCATCACCGAAGTGGACCTCTCGGCGGCGCTGACCGGTACCTACCCACTCTCTGTCGTCATGGCGGAGCAGATCCAGTCGCTGCGCGACTGGGCGAAGGACCGCACCGTCCCGGCATGAGGCCCGCACGCGATCGCGAGGATGTGTCCGGCGCCGCGCAACGGCATCGCGTTGCCGGATTCAGGCGGCGGTGACGAGCCCTTCCGGGATGTCCTTCAGCACCACGGCATCGAAGCCGTGCTGATTCAGGATGTAGGCCGCGAGCTGGCTGCGCCTGCCGCCGTCGCAGGTCGTGACATAGGTTGCGTCATGAGACAAGGTCTGGAGTTGCTGTCGCAGCGCATGCAGCGGCAGGTTGCGTGCCCCCTTGATACGCCCCTGCTTGAACTCGAGCGGCAGGCGCACATCGAGCAGTTCCACCGTGCCACCCGTGCGTGCGAGCTCCAGGTAGGTCGGCCAGTCCACGAAGCGCAGAACCGGATGCTGGAGCAGGCTCTGGAAATCCTCCTTGTTGAGCCGCATCAGCGAGCCGTCCGTGTTCATCACGACGCTCGCATTGCGCGGCGCATCACCGATCAGGGCGTCCTCGCCGAACACATCGCCCGGTCGCAACTCTGCCAGCGTCAGGTCGCGGGACTGGCCCTCGACGGTCATCCGCCGAACGATGCGGGCACGTCCGACCTTCAGCACGTAGAAGAAGTCGCCCGCCTCGCCCTGCACCACAACGGGCTGATCCGCGGAGAAGCTGATCTCCTCGAAACGCGTGAACAATCGCTGGATATTGGCGGGCGGAACTTGCGCGAAGAGCGCCGATTGCAGGAGGTTGGACATCCAGTCCAGCTCCACGCCTTCACTCTCGCCGGCAGTCAGGTCCGCCACCATGTAGTTACCCGCCTGATCCCAGGTGAGCACGAGGTCGACCACATCCTTCTGCACGCTCAGCAGGCGCACCGGCGAGGTCGTGATGGCCGTGAGATGGTGCGGGCCGGCGACATCGAGGCTCTGCTTCGCGCGGTCACTGCCTGCCTCGACGGCCATGATGGTGAACGATGCATCCGCGAGGTCGACGCTGCCTTCCAGCAGGAAGTGCAGCCGGGTGTCGACGTCATCGCGCTTGAACAGGATCTTGCCCTTCGGATGCACCACGACATCCGAACGACGGCGAATGTCGTTCAGATGCGCCTCCGAGAACCGTGAGAACGGCTCGAAGCGTCGCAGGTCGGTCATCGAGACGGCGTCGGGCATGGCGCGTGACTGGTGATCCGTTGCTTGTGGCCGGCTGGTGGCCGGCTAGAACGAGTAGCGGAAGCCTGCTTCCACCTCATTGCGGTCGATCTTGAAAACCTCCAGGTTGGAGTCGACCTCGGTATAGCGGTACTCGCCACGAACGACGAGCCGCGGCATCACGAGCCACTGCACGCCGACACGCCCACCGAACTGATCGTCCTCCCGGGTCACGGCGAACACCGGATGGTCTGCGTCGTACTCGGCGCTCTGGACACTCAGCGCAACAAAGGGGACGAGCGTCGGGCTCGCGGCCCATTGCAGCCCGTAGGTCGCACCAAAGAACTCCTTGCCGTTGTGCTCGCCGACATCGTCCTCGCGCGCCGGTTCGGTCGCACCGTAGACCGACAGCGTGTGCGACAGCGCGCCCGTCTGCCGGACGATGCCGAGGGCGAGGATGTACTGGTCGGTGTCGCGGGCCTCGTCGCCATCGAACCGGAGCGTCGTCGCCGTGCCCGTGAGCGAACCGTACCAGCCATCGCCGAAATCGCGCGTCAGGCTGCCGACCAGGCCGTAGGCATCCTGGAAGCGCTCCTGGTCCACGGTGACCACCTGCGCGCGAGCGCCCAGGCGCCATTGCAGCTTGCCATTGATGTCGCTGTAGCCGGTCTCGAGTCGCAGCACGCCGATGTCGAACGCAGATGCATCGAGGTTCGCGCGATAGCTCGGAAGCAGCGAGAGATCGAGGGCGCCGCCACCAGAGAGCTTGTGCTTCAACGCCGCCGCACCGGACACCGACAGGTACTGGTCGTCCTGGGCCTGCCCGTCATCCGTGAGCGAGAAGTTGCCGAAGGGCGTGTCGATCGATCCCACGCCGGTCGCGCTGTTGACGTTGTCATCGTAGCCGGAGGCGGTCTCGACGAAGAACGACCATTCATCGCCCTTGGCGCGCTCGAGTTCATCCATGCGCGAAAGGTAAGCCGCCACGTTGTCGCGTACCGCCTGGGGCGGGCTCTCGTCCAGCACGCTCTGGAACTGCGTCCGCGCCGCGGCGAAGTCGTTGGTGAGGAAGAACGCGCGCGCCAGTTCCAGACGGATGCGTGACTGGTCGGGCCGCGTGATGGCCGCACGCTCCAGCGCAAAGGCCGCATCCTGATAGTGGCCAGTCTCCAGCGCCGACAGCCCGAAGTAGAAGTCGAAGTTGGGTGTGCCTTCGTACTCGAGCTGGATGGTCGAGCCCAGCGAGTAGGCCTGTTCGTACTGGCCACTCTCGACGAGGCGGCGCAGGGTCTCGGTCGGCGACGGGGCACCGGCCGGCGCAGCTGCAATCTGCAGTGCACCCGCAAGCGCGAGGACGACCAGGGCGGCACTGACCAGCGATGGCCGCCGCCCCTGGGAGGCGGCCATGGACGACCTTTCCTGATGCAGGGTCATGCGTGTCTCCTAGTCGATCAACGTGCTGGTGACGAAGCCTTCGACGTGCTGCCCGCCACCCACGAGCTGGAAGCCGGTGAAGAACTGGTCACCCGTCGCGCCCGTGACCACGCCGATTGCGCTGCTGTTGGCGAGATCGCCCGCCATGGTGTTGGCCCCGACACGCACGTCGAGTGCGCTGATCGTGAGGTCCGCCACGTTGCGGAGCAGGCGGCCGTTGAACTGCGCCGTGAAGTCGGTATCCAGCGTGCTCGAGGCCACTGACAGGTCGCCGTTCACGAGCCCCGAGTTGAAGTCCACCGTGACGTCGATGCTCGCGAGGTCGAAAGCGACGTTGGGCCCGGTGAGCGGACCACCGAACGCGAGCAAGCCACCACCGACGCCCGAGAAGTTGCCGGTGTAGCTGGCGACGCCGGTGATCGCACCGAGGTCCGACGGCCGAATCGAGGCAAAGAGCACGTCACGCGCGAACACCACCTGCGTCGCAGCGTTGGCGGCATCGGTCTGCACGGCAGCACCGCCCAACTCGACGTCTGCAACCCACCGGCCCCAGCCGATGGCGAACGGACCTGTCGGGTCGGTGCCGACGTCGGTCTCGACGTTGGCGAGGAATGAGCGCCCGTCACCAACGACGAAGCTCGACGGCAGCGCCGAGAGGCCAGCCGATTCGAGTCGCGAGACGTTGTTTGCCGAGATGAAGAACGAGGCGGGATTCGCCGCATTCACCGAGCCGGACCGCCCGACGATCACACCGGGGCCGATGTTCGAGGGCAGCCCGAGCGAAACACCCGCGCCGTTCACCGGCTGGTACACCGCGATCCCGATGCGATCGATGCTCGCGAGGTCCGCACCGGTCAGGCGGGTCTCGACCGCGGTGCCCAGTGTCGTGACGCCCGACGCAAAATCGCTGGCACCAAGCACCGGCTGCGATTCCACATGGAACTGCAGGACCATGCCCGTGGCCGCTCCCGTGCCCGTGAAGGCACCGAGCAGGTCAATGGTGCCGAGGTCGAGCGACGTGCGCCCGCGATAGGCGCCACCGAGGGCCGTGAACTCCGCGTATCCACCGCCCGCGCCGTTCACCACCGAGCCGACGAAGTCGATATCGAACCCGAACTCGCCGCTCGCACTCGATTCGGTGAGCAGGAAGAGGTTGCCTGCCTCGATGTCCCCTGTGTCGAAGTCCACGGCCATGGATCCGCGTACGCCGAGCAGCGGCACACGCGCACCGCCCGAGGTGCCGAATTCGCCAAGGAAGGTCGATGACGCGCCCGTGGAGAAGAGCGCCGTACCGACCAGGCTCGCGCGTGGTTTCGGCTGGAACGTGGCCCAGAACAGCGTGTCCGGAATCGAGTCGTCGAGCACGCCCGTGACGGCATCACGCAACTCGATGGGGGCCGTGCCGGTGCCGAGCCAGCGGCCGAGGGACACCGTCTCCAGCCCTGCGCCCAGACCCGACAGGAAGCTGGCGGTCGGCGCACCGGCCTGCCGGGCGACGAACTGCGGCGGCAGCGTGCCGAACACCGGGTCCGACGGGCGTGCTAAGCCATCAGACAGCACGGTGTCGGTGCCGACGAAGATCGGCCTGCCGAGGGTATCGGCCGCGTTGCTCGCCCGACCGGAGGCCACGCCCGCATCGAAAGCCGACTCGCCTGCCAGGAAGAAGAATCCGGTATTCACCTGCCCTGCCTCGGTGGCCGACAGTGCAAGGGAGGGTGGCGGCGGTGCCGTCACACCGGTGTACTGGATCACGCCGCGCGCGAACTGGTTGCGACCGCCGGTGTCCGCGAAATCGAAGGACAGCACGAGCGCCGGGATCGTCCCCGTTCCCGTGAATGCGCCACGGATGCTGCCGCGGGCACCCAGCGTCTGAATGGCGCCGTTGTCCTGCAGGACGATGTCCGTGACCACGGCGTTCAGCAGGCCACCGCTCAGCGTGCCCTCGAAGTCGGTGAGAAACACGAAGGCATCAGCCGTAGCGCCGTAACCTATGTCGAGCACACCACGCTCTACGGTGCCCGAGCCGAGGTTCACGTCCAGCACGATGTCGCTCACCAGGGTCGACACGGTGCCCGCCGCGACCGAGATCAGGCTGTTCGCGGGCGAATACTGCAGGCGGCCCGTGAGGCTCGCGACGCTTGCAGGATTGAAGATCGCGAACACGTAGGGCGACGTGAGGTCGAAGGCGCGCGTGGACACCGTCGGGTCCGTGAACACAGGTAGCGGAGTGGTCGCGCTAGCGTCGTAGCGGCCGAAGGTGAGTCCCGCGATGCCGCCGACGTTGTCCGCGCGGCCGGCCAGCGCCACACCCTCTCGCTGAACGAGCCGGCTGGCCGAATTCAGCGCAGCACGACGATCCGTCGGGATCGCGGTGAGCGTTGGGAATGCGAAGTTGAAGCTCGGCGTCGTGTCGTCATCATCCGGACCGACAAGCGCGAGGAAGACCTGGCTGTTGGCCGTGGGGTTCAGGCGCATGCCGGAAACCAGTCCGAGCTGAGTGCCCATGACAATGAGGTCTTCCTCGGCCGCGGTGAGCACGCGGTTGATCGGGTCCGTCGTGGCGGGTGCTCCCGTGCCGATCTCGTTCGGGTTGATGTTCACCACCACCGCGGGCGGAGCCGCGGACTCGTTCGAAACGAGACCGCCACCATCGCTGCCGCCACCCGCAGCGTCACCGCTCGACTCGCCACCACCGGATGGCGGTGGCGGCGTTGGCGGCGCGTCCGCACCGACTTCACCCGTGTCGCCTTCGGCAGCCGCCTCGCCACCTTCGGCGCCGGCGTCGCCTTCGCCGTCCGCCTCGCCGTCGGCAGCCTGCTCCGCGTTGCCCGAGTCGGCACCTTCGTCACCGCCCTCTGCGGCAACCTCAGCATCCACGGTCGCCGCCTCAACCAGCGCGGCCGGCGGCTCGACCAGCAACTGCAGCGAGCCCTCGGGAGATACCTGGGCATAACTGAAGTTGGCGCCTGAGCCGATGTCCGCGGAATTGCCCGTGGTCGACCGCGCGCTGATGCCGCCGTCGTTCACGCCGAGCAGCAGCGCCCCATTGGCCTGCTGCAGCGCTTCCCAGTCCGTGCCGCGGATGCCGATCACCGCAAGTGGCGTGGATACCCGATAGGCCGCCCGGTTCGTGCGCCCGATGCGGCCGGTGACGGTGCGGATGCTGCCGACGTCGAGCGTCAGCGCCTTGCGATCGCTGTCGTCGCGGTTCTCGAACCGATACTCGTCCACGCGCAGGCGCGTGTTCGGACGCACCGAAAGCAGCGCGCCGTCGGTGAAGCGGATCTGCGTACGTGCCCGCTCACCGGTACGCACCGTCTCGCCTTCATACACGCGCGCGCCCGCCGCCGCAGCTTGCGCACGCTGCCATCGGCTGCGACAGCCTCGACGCTGCCCGTCGTCACAAGGATGCGGCCAGCCGGGGCACGCTCCTCGGCGGCGTCCGCCGGGAAGCACGCAAGCAACAGCCCCGCCAGGAGCAGGGCCATCATCCAGCTGATCTGCCAGCGCAATGGCGACGGCAGGACTCGTGGCGCGAGGCCGGAAAGGCTCAGGACGCGCTGCATGGGGTACTCCCTCGAAGCTGAGTGCGCGTGCGACAGCACACGAGCACCTGATTGTGAGCGGGTGGCACTCTAGCACAGCGACTTTTCGCGCCAGCGTGTCGAGCCGGCGCAAGCAGCGGCTTCAGGGCCGCGTGCGCGCATTCGGTCGTGGTGCATTTGTACCCGCCGCGCGCAATTCACGCAGCACCGCTCAGCGCCCCAGCGCGTGGTGGCCGATGTCACGCCGGTACTGCATGCCCTCGAATGCCACCTCCTCGATGGCCGCGTACGCACGGCTGCGCGCGGCTGCGATGTCGTCGCCCAGCGCCACCACGCAAAGCACACGGCCGCCGCTCGCACGAAGCAGGCCATCTTCACCGCGAACCGTGCCGGCATGGAACGCCTTCACGTCCGGCCTGGCCGCGAGCCTGTCCAGGCCGGAGATCACCGCGCCCTTCCGCACGGCCCCGGGATAGCCGGCCGCGGCCAGCACCACGCCAATGGCCACGCGCGGATCGAACTCGAGCACACGGCCCTGCAACTGGCCGCGCAGTGCCGCCTCGCAGGCGTCCACGAGATCGCTGCGCAGGCGCGAGAGCACCGGTTGCGCCTCGGGGTCGCCGAAACGGCAGTTGAATTCGATGACGCTCGGCGCACCGCTTCCGTCGATCATCAGGCCGACGTAAAGGAAGCCCTGGTAGGGCATGCCCTCTGCGGCCATGCCACGCAGCGTGGGCACGATCACCTCGGCCATCACGCGCTCGTGCACCGCCGGCGTAACGACCGGTGCTGGCGAGTAGGCGCCCATGCCGCCAGTGTTGGGGCCGCGGTCGCCGTCGAAGATGCGCTTGTGATCCTGGGAGCTCGCGAAGGGCACGGCGTGCACCCCATCCGCCATGACGATGAAGCTTGCTTCCTCACCCAGCAGGCAGTCCTCGATCACCACCCGATGGCCGGCCTGGCCGAAGTTCCCGCCGAACATGTCGGCGAGGGCAGCCAGCGCTTCGTCCACCGACTGCGCCACCACCACGCCCTTGCCTGCCGCCAGTCCATCCGCCTTCACCACGATGGGTGCGCCACGCGCACGCACGCAGGCCTGCGCGCTCGCAAGGTCGTCGAACACGTCGTGACGCGCCGTGGGAATGCGATGCCGCCCCATGAAGGCCTTGGCGAACGCCTTCGACGATTCCAGTTGCCCCGCCGCCTTCGTCGGCGCGAAACAACGATGGCCGACGGCGTCGAAGGCATCGCGGATGCCCGCACTCACGACCGCGTCGGGGCCGACGATGGTGAGATCGATGCCCTCGGTCGCGACCAGCTGGAGCAGCCCGGGAATGTCGAGCGCCGCCACGGCGACATTGCGCACACGGGCTTCGGTTGCCGTGCCGGGATTGCCGGGTGCTACCAGCACTTCTGCGACCCCGGCACTGCGTGCCACGGCGGCTGCAAGCGCGTGCTCGCGGCCGCCTTCACCGACAATCAGGACCTTCATCGATCAACCACCTGTGCCTGTTTGCTGTGGGCTCTGGGCTTGGATACGCGCTGCGGGTACCGGCTGTGCCTGCGGAAGAAGCCGGCATGGCGCACCCCGCCCGGTCCGGAGCTAGCCGCAGGATCAGGCTTGCCGCGCCAGATACGAAGCGAC
>SXGU01149668.1_pt1 | contig 15006 bp, 8 predicted proteins | sample 3174531 | NCBI WGS metagenome assembly SXGU01 (sample SAMN11356863, study PRJNA531348) | freshwater metagenome | isolation source: freshwater sample F1-140 | place: China: Fuxian Lake, Yuxi | collected 2017-12-25
CGCTGCCGTTCGACGCCATCCAGCATCGCCGCGCGCGACACGATCTCGCGGAGACGGTCCGCGCCGCCCCGCGCCAGCATCGCGAGCACGAAGTCCGCCGGATTCCCCGTTGCCAGCAGCGCCTCCGCCTCGAACTCGCGAATATCGATCTGGCGGTACTCGCACTGGATCCCGCCCAAATCTAGCTTGCACGGCATGTTCATCCGGGGTTTGCCGATGTAAAGAACCACCTGCACCACGTGGCTCCTCCCATGCTTCAGCGCGCCGAGCACTCCATAGACCACCATCCGGTGTGGCATCTTCCGGTGATTGGAACTCTGCACTTCGATGTGCAGCAGGCCGGCTCGTCCGAGTTCGAATAACAGGTCCGCCATCCGGCTGTCCACCAGCGCCAGTTGTACCGCCAGAGGCCGGCCGATCATCTGGCCGCCGGACAGCAACCCCAGTAAGCTGGATCCCGTCGAAGTCAGCAGATCCCGGACCACCACCTCATACTGCAACCGCTTCATGGACGCCTCCCCTGCCAAGCGTCCCCGGCCAGGATCGCGCCACGGGTGGCGGACTGCCCGCCTCCCGCCCGAAACTCCGATTCTACCTTGACCGGCCGCCCCGGCAGAGCGCAAACTGAATGAACCAGGAGGCGAATGACCCCCGAGCGATGGGCTCGAATCGCGGAGGTATTCGATAGCGCGGCGGAGCTACACGGGGAAGAGCGCCGCGGCTATCTCGAACTGGCCTGCGCCGGCGACACGGAACTGCGCGCCGAGGTCGACGCGATGCTCGCGCACGACACGCCGGCCAACGGACTGAGCGAAGCCGTCGACCGCGCCATGGACACGATGGACCCGTTCACGTCGATGGTGGCGCAGTCGAGCTTCGGCCCGTGGAAGGTCGCCGAAAAGCTGGGCGCCGGTGGCATGGGCATCGTGTATCGCGCGGTGCGGGCCGATGGCGCGTTCGAAAAGGACGCCGCGCTCAAGATCCTGCATATGGACTCGCCGGAGACCCAGGCCCGCTTCCGGCACGAGCGCCACATCTTGGCGCGCCTGGAACATCCCAACATCGCGAGGCTGCTCGACGGCGGCGAGACCGCCCATGGATCGTACCTCGTGATGGAGTTCGTCGAAGGGAAGACTCTGCTCGATTACGCCGCGAAGGCGAAGCTCGACAGGAACGCCCGGCTTCGCCTGTTTCTCGACGTCTGCGGCGCCGTGTCGTACCTGCATCGAAATCTGGTGGTGCACCGCGATCTGAAACCATCGAACATCCTTGTGACGGCCGCGGGCGTGCCCAAGCTGCTGGATTTCGGCATCGCGAAACTGCTCCATGAAGACGCGAAGCGCACCGCCACGGGCATGTTCGCGTTGACGCCCCAATACGCCAGCCCCGAGCAGGTCCGCGGCCTACCCGTCACCACCGGGAGCGACGTGTACTCGCTCGGCGTGATCCTGTTCGAACTACTCTCCGGCCGGCCGCCTTACGCCTTCAAGACCCTGACTCCGATCGAAGTGGATCGAACCGTGTGCGAGGCGCCAATCCCCCGGCCGGAGATCTCGGAGGACCTCGACAACATTCTGATGATGGCGCTTCGCAAGGAGCCCGAACGGCGCTACGCGTCGGTGGACGAGTTCGCGGACGACATCCGGAGGTCGCTCGAAAACCTGCCGGTTCGCGCGCGCCCGGACACCGCGATCTACCGGACGTCCAAATTTCTGCGCCGCAATTGGGCGTTCGCGGCCGGGCTCGTGGTGGTGTTGGGATCGCTGACCGCCGGCATCGTCACCACGCGGGTGGAAGCGAACCGGGCGCAGCGGCGCTTCAACGAGGCGCGGCTCTACGCGAACGCGCTGCTCGGCGAATTCTACACCCAGATCCAGCAGTTACCCGGCGCCACCCGGGCGCGTGGCATCCTGATGCGCGAAACCGTGGCGTACCTGAACAAGCTCGCCAAGGAATCGGAAGGCGATCCCGAGCTTCAGTTCGATCTCGCGGTCGGCTTCCGCAAGATCGGCGATCTGCAGGGCGCCAGCGACACCAGCAACCTCGCCGACTCGGGCGCGGCGCTGGAAAACTACCGGCGCTCGCTGCAACTGGCGGATTCCGCCCTGGCGGCGGGCATCGACCGGAAGAGAGCGCTCGAGACCATCTCATCCGTCAAGATCGACCTCGCCGACGCCGTTCGTTCGCGGGGCGACGACGAAGGGGCGCTTCGCCTTCTCACGGAAGCTCGTGAGCAGGGGCTCGAGGCCGGAGCCCCGCGGCATGCGACCTCGGCCTTTTTGCGAATCGCCGACATCTGGTCCTCCCGCGGAGAGCCCGCCAAGGCGGCCGGGTTCGTGCGGGACGCGCTCCGGATCGCCGCCGAACGCCGGCTCCCCGAGGGGCTCACCGCCAACATGTACTCGCGGTTGGCGGAGTTCGCCGCGGCGCAGGGCCGCCTGGATGAGGCGTTGGCGCACATCCAGGAGTCGGAGAGGGCCGGACTGGCGTACTGGAAACAGCGCCCCAATTCGAACTACCGGACGATCGTTTACCGGGACGCCCTGGCCGTTCACGCGGCCTTGCTCGCCGGCAGACCGCCTTCCCTTGGCCTACCGTCCGAGGCGATTTCCCTCGCGCGAGAAGCCGCCGCGATATCCAGGCGGCAACTCGCGGGGGACACCGCCGATGTCAACGCGCGAATGGACTTGCCGGAAATGGCGAGGCTTATTGCTCCCGTGTTCGCCGCCACGGATCGAGCCCAACTGACTCCGCTCGAGGAGGACCTCCGCGCCGCGGAGGCGGTGATCGAGAAGGCCGCCAGTGGAGATCTGAGGAACCGCGAAGCGCTTCACCTGTGCCGCGGCACGAGAGCCTACTGCCTATCGGCATTGGGGCGTTGCGCGGAAGCCCAACCGCTGTTCGCGGCCGCAGCCGAAGGAATGCGCGAGACCGTGAAACAGGTCCCCAGCCGCATCGATCCTCCCCTCCGGCTCTCCTGGATTCTGCTCGATTGGGCCGGCTGCCGCGGCGCGCCGGCGGATGCGCTACGGCGCGAAGCTCGCGGCATCCTCGAGCCGCTGGCAGCCCGGCTGCCCCATCATGCCGGCGTCGCCGCCGCCGCGCGCAAGGCGTCCAGCGCGACGTTGCCTCCGCATACCAAGACTCCCACCCGTTCGTCCGGCCCGGGAACGTAGGCGCCGCAGAGCAGCGCCGCCAACGCCACGGCGCCACCGGGTTCGGCCGCAACCTGGACCTCGTTCCACAAGGCGGCTTGCGCGCGGACGATCGCCGATTCCGGAACCAGGACGCAACGTTCCACATGACGCCGCGCGATGTCGAACGCGATCCCCCCGATCTCCCGCGCGCCGAGCGAATCGGCGGCCAGACCGCCCACCGGGACGGCCACCGGCGATCCGTGTCCAATGGCGTGATGCAGAGTCGGGCACTCCTCCGGCTCCACCGCTACCACGCGCACGCGATCCTCGAACCACGCCGCGATCCCGGCGATCAACCCGCCGCCCCCCACCGCCACGAGCACCGTGTCCAGATCCGGCGACTGCCGCTCCCATTCGAGCGCGAGCGTCCCCTGGCCGGCGACCGTTTCCGGTTGATCGTAGGCGTGCACCAGCAGCGCGCCGGTTTCTTCCGCGCGACGGACACAGGCCGCGAAAGCCTCCACGTAAATCGCGCCGCCAACCCGGAGAACCGCTCCCTCGCGTTCGATGCGGACCCGCTTGGCGGGGCTCGAAATCTCGGGGACGAAGATCTCAGCCGGAACGCCGAGACGGCGCGCGGCATACGCGACCGCCGCGCCATGATTGCCTCCACTCGCGGCGACGACCCCGGCCCCCGGCAGGCGTGCGCTCAGCATCCGGTTGAACGCGCCGCGCGGCTTGAACGACCCGGCCACCTGCAGCGACTCGAGCTTCAAGACGAGATTCATCCCGAGGCCGAACGCCTCCCGCCCCGGCGGCATCGCCGGAGTCTCCCGCACCCAACCGCGAATCCGTTCTCCCGCCGCCTGAATCTCGCGACGCCAGTTCATCAACGCCTCCCCACCGCGAATAGATTTCGTTCACCCCGAATCAACAGCATTCCGCCGGAAACCGCCGGAGTCGCCATCACGCGCTCGCCCATGGAGTTCCGGCTGGAAAGTTCGGGGACGCGGCCCGCCTTCACCACGAACACCTCGCCGTCCTCGCCCGCCAGATAGAGGTTGCCGTCGGCCGCCACCGGCGACGCGCTGAATCCGCCGCCCACGTGATCCAGACGTTGGCGGTAGACTTCCGCGCCGGTGGCGAGTTCGTAGCAGTCGAACACGCCCGTGTTGCCGAGCATGTACAGCAGCCCTTGGTGGATGAGTGGCGTCGGCATGTAGGGTCCACGCTGCCGCTTGCTCCACAGGATCTTGCCGCCCGAGCCTAGTTTCACGGCGAAGATGGGAGCCTCGGGCCGCCGGCCGCTCGCCACGATCGCGATACCGTCGGCGGCCACGGGCGTCGGCGCGGTGATCTTCGAGCTTCCGCCGAAACTCCACAACTCGCGGCCGGTCTCGAGGTCATAGCCGCGAATGCCGTTCGAACCATTCGTTACGACCTCGTTTCCGAACACCGAAGGCGTGCCCCAGGACGGCAGTTCCACCCGCGGCGTTTTCCACAAAGTCTCGCCCGTGCGAGCGTCCAGCGCCATGAGGAACGACTCCGTTCCCTGCGTGTCGCACTGGACAATCACGCGATCGCCCTCGATCACGGGGGAACTCGCCGTCCCCCACTCGTAGTCCGGCGCGTCGTAGGCGCCAAGGCGCAGCACACCGAGATCCCGCTTCCAGACCGGCTTCCCATCGAGCGAATACGCGTGGATGCCGTGCGACCCGAAGAACGCGATCACCCGTTTGCCATCGGTGGCCGGCGTCGCGTTGGCGTAGGTCGATTTGATGTGCCTCTTCTCCTTCGGCGCGCCTTCGTAGGCCACGCGTTTCCACAGAATCGCGCCCGTGCGCTTATCCAGGCACAACAGTTGAAACGAGTGTACCGACAGATCCGGCGAAGCGTCTCCATCGCCGAATAGGCCGTGCTTGAACGTCGCGTCCGGACGCGAACTGACGGCCGTAGTCACGAACACCTGGCCGCGCCACACCACCGGGCTGGAATGCGCTAAACCGGGGATGCGCGTCTTCCACCGGATGCCGCGGCCAGTGGAGCCGTCCCACTGCAAGGGCAGCCGCTGCGATCCGCCCGCGCCGCCCGCGTGCTCGCCCCGGAACTGCGGCCAGTTCTGGCACCACGCCGGCGCCGTAAGCGCAAGCAGGAGGGCGGTGCGCATCAGTCGGTGTCGCGATACTGGACGCGAAGCCGCTCGAGTTCCCTCTTCAGTTCGGCGGCGATCGTCTCGCTGCCCGCCGTCCCATGCAGATTGTTCAGTTCGTTCGGATCGCGCTCCAGGTCGAACAGTTCGTGATAGTCGCCCTCGGCGTAGTATTGGATCAACTTGTGCGTCGCCGTCCGGACGCCGCGATGCGGGCCGATACGATGCGGCGTGAAGAACTGAAAGCTCGGGTCGGCCATCGCTTCCTTGCCTTTGCCCGCCAACACCCATGAATTCTCATAGTAGGTGTAATACATCGACTTGCGCCAATCGACCGGCGCGGCTCCGGCCAGCAGCGGACGCATGCTGCGGCCCTGCATCGAGGGCGGCGCGGGGATGTCGGCGTAGTCGAGGATCGTCGGCGCGACGTCGATATTGAGCGTCGTCAGGTCGTGGGTGGCGCCGCGCCGCGCGCCCGGCGCTCGCACCACCATCGGCACCCGCAACGACGGTTCGTACATGAAGCGCTTGTCGTACCAGCCGTGGTCGCCGACGAAGAAGCCATTGTCCGACGTATAGACGATCAGAGTGTCGTTCGTCATCCTCTCGTCGTCCAGGTGCTTCAGCACGCGCCCCAATCCTTCGTCCACCGCCATGATCGCGCCGTAGTAATCCTTGACGAACCGCTGATAGATCCACTTCTTCTTGTCGCGGGGAGAGAGACCCTTCGGCAGATCCTTGTAGTCGCCCTCGAGGCTGACGTCGAAGCGCATGTCTTCGGCCTCGCGCGCGACCTTTCGGGTGGCGTAGTCGTCGTTGAACGTGAGCGGCTCCGGGATCTCCACCTTGTCGAAAACCTTGGCAAACCGAGGCGGAGGCAGGAACGGGCGATGCGGCGCTTTGTGCTGGTACACCAGACACCACGGCTTGGGGTCGCGAGCCTTCAGGAATTCGAGCGCCATGTCCGTGGTGACGTCGGTGGCGTAGCCGTCGTACCTCTTCTTCGCGCCGTTGTCGATGAACGTGGGGTTGAAGTACTCGCCCTGGCCGGGCAGGACGCGCCACGTATCGAACCCCGCAGGATCGTGCGACAAGTGCCACTTGCCCACGATTCCCGTTCGATATCCAGCCGCTTGGAGCAGTTGCGGATACGTGGCGATCGACCGGTCGAGGTTCTCCACGGCGTTCTTCGCCTCCGAGTTGCCGCGAATCCCGTTGACGTGGGAATAGGCGCCGGTGAGCACGCAGGCGCGGCTGGGAGCACAGAGCGAGTTGGTGACGCAGCTCGAATCGAAGCGCGTGCCTTCGGCCGCCAGACGGTCCAGGTTCGGCGTTTTGACGAACTTGTTGCCGTAGCACGACGAATGGCCCACCGCGTGATCGTCGGTCATGACGAAGAGGATGTTGGGCCGGCTGACACGCCGCCAGTTACACGAGGATGCGGCGGCGGCCGCGAGCGTGGCTTGGAGCGCGGTGCGGCGGGTGATCGGCATCGTTGGCCGATTATACCCGTCGCGGGGACCGGTCCGCGCGCCATGATATTCTGAGGCAGATTCAAACTCTTCACGGGAGGTCTGACGTGTCCAGAAGCATTTCCAGACAGTTGGTCCAGCCGGCGCTGCTGTTGCTGATCGCGGCGGCGGCAAGTGCGCAGTCGCAACAAGCGGTCCAGGGCTTGGTCGAAGACGGCACCGGCGCCGTCATCGCCGGCGCCAAGGTGATCCTAACGAACATTGGGACTGGCATCGCGCGAACCGCCGAGACCAACCCGTCCGGCCTGTACAGCTTCGTGCTCGTGCAGGTCGGCAACTATGAAGTCAAAGTCGAGATGCAGGGCTTCAAGACGGAAACCGTGCGCAACATCCGCGTGGAAACCTCCGCGCAGGTTCGCCAGGACTTCAAGATGGAAGTCGGCGCGGTGGCCGAAAGCGTCGAAGTGTCCGCGAACACAGTGCAACTCAACACGGAGAACGCCACCACCGGCGGCATCATCGAGAACAAGCGCATCATCGATCTTCCGGTAAACGGTCGCAACATGGTGGGCTTGGCCGTACTGGTTCCCGGCGTGCAGTTCGGCGACCGAACCGGGCGCGGTGACGGCATGGGCGGGTTTCCGATTCCCGGCTCCGGCTTCTCCGTCTCCGCCAACGGCCAGCGCGAAACGTTCCAGGTAGTCTCGCTCGACGGCGTGGATGCCAAGGACCCGCGCATCAACATCACCAACTTCGTGCCGTCGATCGAGGCGATCGAAGAGTTCAAGATCCAGACCAACGCGTTTACGGCCGAGTTCGGATTCGGCGGCGGCGCCAACGTGCAAATCACGATGAAGAGCGGCACCAACGCGCTGCACGGCACGTTCTTCGAATTCCTGCGCAACGACTACTTCGACGCCGAGAACTACTTCCTCAACTTCGAACGCGCCCCGGCGCTGGGCCGCTTGAAGCAGAATTCGCTGCGCCGCAACCAATTCGGCTTCGTGATGAGCGGACCGGTGACGATCCCGAAGATCTACAGCGGCAAGAACCGGACGTTCTGGGCGTTCAACATGGAACACCGGCTGGACCGCGTCACGTCCGTGCAGACCGCCAACTTCGGGCTCGACCAGTTCCGCAACGGCGACTTCTCGGAACTTCTGCAGCCCACGCCGATCAATGTGACCGGCCAGCGCCGCAACCCCACGATCCTGTTCGACGTGTACACGGGCGTTCCCATCCCGAACAATGTCCTGCCTCAGTCGCGGATCCATCCCGGAGCGCGGAACATCATCAACACCTTCGTTCCGAAGCCCCAGTTCCGCCAAGCCGATCCGCTCGACTTCAACGCCATCCTGGGCGTTCCCCAGCCGGTCAACGCGCACACCTACTTCAGCCGCGTGGATCACACCTTCAATTCGAACGATCGCGTTTTCGCCCGCCTGGCTTGGGACCGCTCCAACCGCACGGCCAACAACATCAATCCGAACCTCCCCGTCTTCGTCAAATCGTCGGTGACCAATCTGGCGAGCCAGTGGATTCACACGTTCAGCCCAACCATGATCAACGAACTCCGGTTCGGCTTCAACGTCTCCGACGACTTGACGTCCAACCCCCGCACCGACAATGCCGCGTTCGACATGGACGGGCTGGGAATCGGCCAGTTCCGCGTGTTCAACGACGGCGCCCGCAAGCTGACGCCGCGCGAGCATGGCCTGCCCAGGCTGAACGGCCTGCCATTCCCGGTCGGTGAAAACACCAACGGCAACGGCTACGACAACATGGACACCGTGCAAATCGGAAACCACCTGTCGTGGTTCCGCGGCAAGCACAACCTCAAGCTCGGCGGCGAGCTCTACTACATCACGATGGAGCGCGGCGCGGCGAATGTGGAAGAGGGCGCGCTGAGCTTCGGCGGCAACGAATCCGGCTTCGGGCTGGCCTCGTTCCTGCTCGGACTGCCGAGCCAGTCGGTGTCACCCGAGGGTCTGCCGCTGACGTTCCCCCGCAACACGCGTCTGGGCGGATACTTCCACGACGACTGGAAGATCTCGCCGCGGATGACGATCAGCGGCGGCCTGCGGTGGGACTTCATCGGCGGGCCCTTCGACGCCAAGGGCTTGTGGCGCACACTGGACTTTCCCGGCGACGGCGGCGGAATCGCCGGCCGCGGAGCGGGATATCAGATTCCCGGCGGCGCCAGGATCCCGGCGATCGCGCCCAACGCCCTTGGCAGCACCGGCGCCATCAACCTTTTCCCGGCCCGGCACTTCTTCATGCCACGCCTGGGCATCACGTTCCGTCCCACCGAGAAGTGGGTGGTCCGGGCTGGCTCGGGCCTGTTCGACAACATCAATCACCTCAATACGTGGACCATCTTCAATCTGATGCCGCCCAAGTCGGGGTCGCTCATCTTCGACTCGGTGACCGACGTCGCGCAGGTGGTTCCGGTGATTGGCGGTAACGGCGCGCCCGTGAATCTGCAAACCCGCATGTACCGCGCCGGGCAGCCCATCCTCACCTTGAACGATCCGTTCCTGCGGACCACGGGCGGCGCCGCCCGCCGCGATCCAGTGGCGCTCAACTACGTTCCGCCCGACTACAAGCACGGCTCGGTGTGGAAGTGGAGCTTCGACATCCAGCGCGAACTGCCGTTCAACACCTCTTTGACGGTCGGCTATGTCGGCTCCAAGGGAACCCACTCCGGCAACTCGATCGGCAACTTCAACCAGCCCGCCGCGTCGCGCGACACCAATATTCAGGCGCGCCGTCCCTACCAACAGTTCTTCGATCCCGCACTGCCGGAACGCGGCGTCCAGACGCTCAGCACCATCCGCTACATCGATTCCTACGGCGAGAGCTTCCACCACGGACTGCAAGTCAAGGTGGACCGGCGCTTCATGAAGGGCCTGGCCGGCGGCCTTTCCTACACGTGGTCCAAATCGCACGGCGACGGCGAGAACGGCGGCCAGGAAGGCGTGTCCTACCAGGATCCGCTCAACCGCCTCGGCAGCCGCGGCCGGTACCGGTTCGATCAACGCCACAACATGGTGGCCAACTTCGTGTGGGAACTGCCGGGGAAGAACCTGAAGGGCCCCGCCAAGTTCGTCATAGGCGGATGGCAGACCAACGGCATCCTGTCGATCCGCACCGGCTTCCCCTTCAACGTGACCCAGGGCGGCGACATCAACACGGGCGGCCCCGTCCGTCCGGACGCGATCAGGGACCCCCGGATCGACAAGCCGACCCGCGCGCTCTGGTATGACCCCACTGCCTTCTCCCGCGTCACCTGCAACACCAGCACCTTCCGCCCGGATCTGTGCCGGTTCGGTACGTTCGGCTACAACGTTCTCACCGGACCCGGCCAGCGCAACCTGGACTTCTCCATGTTCAAGAACTTCGCGTTCAAGGAGAAGTACAACGTGCAGTTCCGCGTGGAGGGCATCAACGCCACCAACACGCCTTACTTCGGCGATCCGGGCGGCATCGGCTTCACCAATGTGAATCAGCTCACGCCGGACGGAACGCGCATGGGTGAGGTTCGCGGCCTGCGCAACTCGATGCGCATCATGCAATTCGGATTGAAGCTGGCGTTCTAGCCTGGTCCAGCGGACCGAATGGCGGCGCGGGGTCTGAGAGGCTCCGCGCCGCTTGCTGTTTTCCGACGCGGCCGTTGCCACGTCAAGGTAGAATCGGAGTTTCGGCGGGAGGTGGGCAGTCACCACCCGTGGCGCGATCCTGGCCGGGGACGCTTGGCAGGGGAGGCGTTCATGAAGCGGTTGCAGTATGAGGTGGTGGTCCGGGATCTGCTGACTTCGACCGGATCCAGCTTACTGGGGTTGCTGTCCGGCGGCCAGAGGATCGGCCGGCCTCTGGCGGTGCAACTGGCGCTGGTGGACAGCCGGGTGGCGGACCTGTTCTTCGAACTCGGACGAACTGGCCTGCTCCACATCGAAGTGCAGAGTTCCAATCACCGGAAAATGCCACACCGGATGGTGGTCTATGGAGTGCTCGGCGCGCTGAAGCATGGCAGGAGCCACGTGGTGCAGGTGGTTCTCTACATCGGCAAACCCCGGATGAACATGCCGTGCAAGCTAGATTTGGGCGGGATCCAGTGCGAGTACCGCCAAATCGACATTCGCGAGTTCGAGGCGGAGGCGCTGCTGGCAACGGGGAATCCGGCGGACTTCGTGCTCGCGATGCTGGCGCGGGGTGGCGCGGACCGTCTCCGGGAGATCGTGTCGCGGGCGGCGAGGCTGGATGGCGTCGAACGGCAGCGCGTCCTGGCGCAACTGACGGTGCTGGCCGGGTTGCGTGGAACCGCGGAACGGCTCAAAATAGAGTTCGAGGAGGCTGGCGTGAGAGTCAACATCGAGGACAACGTGCTGTTGCGCGAGATCCGCGACACCGGGTTCGCCATGGGCTTGGCGAAGGGCGAAGCCAATTTGCTGGTCAGGCTTCTGGAGAGCAAGTTCGGCGAGTTGCCGAGGTGGGCCGAACTCCGATTGGGCAAGGCGACCCGCGACCAGATCGAACGATGGGGCCAGTCCCTTCTCACCGCGTCGACGCTCGAAGGCGCGATCGGACGCCGCTGAGCGAAGATCGCGGTCCAAGGTAGAATCGGAGTTTCGGGCGGGAGGCGGGCAGTCACCGCTCGATGGCGTCGAGCGGCAGCGGGTTCTGGCGCAACTGCGGGTGCTGGCCGGGTTGAGCGGAGCCGCCGAACGGCTCAAAGCGGAGTTCGAGGAGGCTGGCGTGGGAGTCAGCATCGAGGACAACGTGCTGCTGCGCGAGATGGTCAGGCTTTTGGAGAGCAAGTTCGGCGAGTTGCCGAAGTGGGCCGAGTCTCCGATTGGGCAAGGCGACCCGCGACCGATTGGGAACCGGTCTACGACGCCACGATGATCTTGGCGAGCGCCTTTTCGTCGAACTCCACCCCCAGCCCCGGCCGGTCGCTCGGCTTGGCATAGCCGGGGAAATATTCGAGAGGCTCCTTCAACAGCGCGTTGCCCATCGGACCCTCGTGCTTGTTGCCGCCTTCCATGATCACGCAATTGGGCGTGGCGGCGGCCAAGTGAATCGACGCGCTCATGTAGGGAGCGGTGCCCGTACTCACGTGCGGCGACCACAACACGCTGTGCGCATCGGCCAGGATCGCGATCTTGCGGCACTCCGTGATGCCGCCCGCGCGGCATACGTCCGGATTCACGATGTCCACCGACTTCGCCAGGAACAGATCGCGGAACTGGAACCGGTTCGATAGCGTCTCGCCGGCGACGATCGCCGTGTCCATCGCATCGGCGAGCTTCGGGTAGCTGATCGTGTCCTCGGGCATCAGCGCGTCTTCCCACCATCCGATGCCGCCGATGCGATCGAGCTCGCGTCCCAGCGTCACGGCTTCATGCAGCTTGAACGCGCCGAGCGAGTCGAGCAGGAGCTGTCCCTTGCCCTTCACTGTTTCCGCCACCGCGGCCACGCGCGCCATGTCTCGTGTTCCAGCGCCCTTGCCGAGACCCATCTTCACCGCCGCGAATCCCTGCGACATCGCCTTGGCCGCGCTTTCCTTCAGAGCCTCGATCGACGACCCACCCACGCCGAGATAGGTCGGGATCTTGTCGCGATACTTGCCGCCCAGAATGCGATATAGCGGCTGGTTCATGTACTTGCCCAGGATGTCCCACAGCGCGAGGTCCACGCCCGCGATCGCTTCCGTGTAGAAGCCCGTCGAATAGCCCCGCAGCCGCTGTGTCGAATACATGCGATCCCACAGCGCCTCCACGTCGCGCGAGTCGGCGCCGAGCAGAACCGGACGAAGCATGTCTTCCACGATCGTCTTGTGCACGCGCGGCGCGGCGGGCGCGTGACATTCCCCCCAGCCCACGATGCCGCCCGCGGTCACCTTCACGAGCACGGCTTGGGAAAACCGCCCGGATCGCGACGGACTGGCGAAGTCGAGCCGGTTGAACAACCCAGTCCCGCCCGTCAACGCGCCTTGCGGATACATCGCCATCAGTTCCGCCTCGGACACCGGCACGTTGGGAGTGCGGATGACGAAGGCCTCCACGCGCTCGATCTTCAGGGCCGGCGCGGCCGCGGCGAAAAGGAAGGTTCGTCGAAGCATGCTAACTCTCCTTTATGACGACGGGTTCGCGCACCAGGTGGCGGAAGACCAGGTAGGCGGTGGGATGCATGAATCCCATGATGATGAAAATCGCGTCGTACGAATAATACTGCACGATCCATCCCACCAGCCAGGTGAACAGCGTTCCACCCAGCCCGTTGCCGAACGCCACGATGCCAGCCAGTGAGCCCACCACGTGCGCCGGATAGAGGTCGTTGGTGATCGTCATGATGTTCGTCTTCCACGCCATGTGCGCGAACGTCACCACGCAGATGATCGCCAACACGGCGGTGTTCGACGGCGCGTACGGAACCAGCAGGCTCAGCGGCATCAACAACGCGAACGGCCACATGCTCGCCGATCGCGCGCTCAACACCGGCCAGCCGCGCTTTACCAGGTGGCCCGAGAGCACGCCGCCCACGATGGCGCCGGCGTCCGCCGACAGATAGGGCATCCACGCCAGCATCCCGACCTGATCCATGCTAAAACCGCGCTTGTCGACCAGGAACTTCGGGAGCCAGAACAGATAGAACCACCAAACCGGATCGGAGAAGAACCGCCCCAGAAGCAAGCCCCAGGTCTGCCGGTATCGAAGCAGCGAGATCCACGGAACCTTCCCGGCGGGCGGATGCGCCAGCGCGCTTTCCACCAGCGTGCGCTCGGCGTCGGTGACGCGCGGATGATTCTTCGGCAGATGGTAGAAGAACAGCCACAGCCCCACCCAGACGAATCCCGCCGCGCCGGTCAGCACGAACGCCATGCGCCAGTCGCCGTAGTACTTGACCAGCCACACCACCAACGGCGGCGCGATCACCGCTCCCACGGATGCACCCGCCTGCACCAGTCCGTTGACGAACGCGCGCTCCTTCGGCAAGTACCATTCGGAGATCGCGCGCGCTCCAGCCATGAAATTGCCCGGCTCGCCGATCCCGAGCAGCAGCCGGAAGAAACCCAACTGCATGCCGGTGCGCGCGAACGCGTGCAGCATGTTGCTGACCGACCACCACGCCACGAACACGGCCAGGGCCGCGCGCGTTCCCCACCGGTCCACCAGCACGCCCGATCCTAAATACATCAGCGTGTAGGCCACGAGGAACGCGTTCAGGATGTTCGCGTAGTCGACCGCCGAGAGTCCCAGCTCCTTCGTCAAGGTTGGCGCGACGATCGACAGGACCTGGCGGTCGACGTAGTTGATTACCGTCGAAAGAAAGAGCAGCCCCGCGATCCACCAGCGGACATGGGGGATCTTCACGGGGTCAGAAAATCACCTTGAGCGCGAGCTGTCCGATGCGCGCGTCGCGCGCCGTACTCACCGTGCCGAAAGTGGAACTGCGGTTCTTGCCGTCGGGCCCGGGCGAGAAATTGTCGTCGGCGAGTCCGAGATTCACGCGGTTGAACGCGTTGAATGCCTCCGCGCGGAACTCGATGCGGAGACGTTCGGTAATGCGGGTCGACTTGATCATGGAGAAATCGAAGTTGACCGCGCCGGGGTGCCGGACATCGGGAGTGGTGCGGCCCACGTTCCCCAGCTCGAAATCGGGAGGATTGACGAACGCATCCGTGCGGAACCACTGCGTCCGGATGGGGTTATCGAGCTTGGCGCTCACGCCGGTGGAATTGGGCCTGTCGGCCGCGAAGTTGCTCGCGCCGCGAACGGTGAGTGGGGCGCCGGTCTGAATGACGTTGATCATGTTGAGCTGCCAGCCGTCCACGATCTTGTTCAGCACGGAGTTCGACGGATTGAAAGCCTTCCCCTTGCCGAACGGAAGCTCGTAGAGGGCGCTGATCACGCTGCGCTGCGCCACATCCGCGGCGTCCACCGACTTGTTCAGCTTGCGGTTGGTGAAGCCGTCCTGGAATCCGTTCTCGTTGGTCTGCTCCACCGGGCCGAAGTCCACCGGCACCGCCACGCCGTCGCTCATCTTCTTGCCGGCCGTGTAGGCCCAGTGCACCAGCAGCCCCTTGGTCATGCGCTTCTTCGCGTTGAACTGCAACTGATGCGATATGTAGTTGCCATAGCGGGGATTGCGGATGCTCACTCCGGTGTACTGCGGATACGGCAGCAGCGTGCGTTCGCGCGTGACCGTGGCCGTGCCCAGTCCGCCGGGCACCCTGCCCGCCAGCGGA
>SXGU01334797.1_pt1 | contig 15004 bp, 10 predicted proteins | sample 3174531 | NCBI WGS metagenome assembly SXGU01 (sample SAMN11356863, study PRJNA531348) | freshwater metagenome | isolation source: freshwater sample F1-140 | place: China: Fuxian Lake, Yuxi | collected 2017-12-25
GCGCGCCCGCCACTCCGCAGAGGCGTGCTTCTCGCGCATGCGTGCGAATGCCGCGTCCAGGTCGCGCAACTGTTCGGCGGGATCCCCGGTCTGGCGGAGTTCATTGCCCGCGGCGAGCGTCGGCATCTCGAGACGATCGCGGATGGCCGGATCGGCGTGCTCGCGCAGCCAGGTCGGTGGCTCCATGATGTGGGCGTCGGCATCGTGAACGCTGCGTCCGCTGACGTATGGCATGAGAATCCCTCCGGGGGTGAGGCTACGCGCGACGAGTCTCTCCGATCCACTTCGCATCGAAAGGCTCTTGGTGCGAATGGCCTGGGGTGCTACCGAGCGGCGCTCGAGGTTGCCGAAGATGCCCCGCGGAACCGAACGCAGGCGAGTGCGCCATCACCCGCTGCTCCAGCGTCTCGGCCGTCGCGCCGGACGCCTCTCGCGGCGCTGGATCGAACGGCTGCTGGACAGCCTCATCCCAAAGCCCGCGTCGCGCCCCCTGCCGGCAGGGTCTCAAGTACGCCGGGTTCTCGTGGTCCGGCCCAATGACCGCTTGGGCAACGCACTGCTCGCGACCCCGATCGTTGCTGGAGTCGCGACGATCTGGCCTGGAGCGCAGATCGACGTCCTCGCCACCGACTCCACCGCCGACGTCTTTTGGCGTCTGCCCGGCGTCGGTCGGGTGTACCCCGTGTCGCGCCGCTTCATCCTGCGCCCATGGGGTGTCCTCGCCCTGATCGGGAAGGTGCGGCGCGAACACTACGACGTCGCCGTCGAGGCCGGAATGGGCTCGTTCTCGGGTGGGCTCTGGTGCGCCCTCTCCGGGGCCCGCCACCGCACGGGCCAGGAGGGGCGCAACCGGCGCTTCCTGGATGCACCGCTCGGTTCGATCGCGGTCCGGCACGTCTACGACTGGGTCCCCGAACTGGTCCGCCGTCTGGGGGGCCACGCCGCCGAACGGCCGATCTTCGCCCTGCGTCCCGAGGACGAGGCCAGCGCCCGTGAAGTCTTGGGCGAACTCGGATGGCTCGAACCGGGTGGTCAGGTCCGCCCTTTCGTGGTGGCGTTCGTCGGTGGCCATCTCGACAAGCGGTGGCCGATCCCGGCCTGGCGTGAAGCGCTGACCACGCTCGCCACCGACGGCATGCGGGTGCTGGTCGCACTCGGACCAGAGGAACGGCACCTGGCGGGGGAGATGGCCCCAGCGCTCGCGCCGGCCCATCTGGCCCTCCTCCCGCCTGGTTCGATCGGCCGGCTGGCCGCGCTCTTCGCTCTGGCCCGGGTCGTGGCGACGACCGATTCGGGCCCGCTCCACCTCGCGGTCGGGGCTGGGGCCCGGATCGTGGCCATCGTCCGCTGCCCCTCCTCCGAGCCCTATCTGCCGCGGGGGACGGGCGACGTAGTGCTGCGCAACCCCACCCCGGCCGCGGTCGTTGCCGAGCTGCGGCAGCAGCTCTCGCGCGCCACGCCCGCCGCGTCTCTTCCGGCCTAGGGCTGTGGCGGCGGCTTGGCGAGTCGCCGCGTAACGAGGGCCAAAGCGGGGGCGAAGCGTTGCCTCCCGCGCCGGATCGCGCTATCGAGGACGCTCTGGGGTGGCGCCGCGCGGCGAGTGGCGTGGTGTGGCTGGCCTGCCCTGACGTGGAGGGGGGGAGTATGGAGATTATGCACACGTGGCGAGGACAGACTCGTCGGATCGCAGTCGCGATGGGCACCGCCCTGCTGGCTGCGTCGGCGTCTCAGGCATGGGCGGTCGAGCCGGCAGCGCCGGTGGATGTGGCACCGTCCGATACTCTCGGTGTCCCGCATACACCGACGACCACCGGTCAGCCCTGTCCCGAGGACGGACCCTGCGGCAACAACGGCAGCATCTCGCTCGATGCCGGCATCGACGTGACGACGGCCTACCTGTTCCGCGGCATCCTCCAGGAGCACGGCGGCTTCCAGATCTTCGAGCCCTACGCCGACATCGGCATCGACCTCTATGAGGGCGAGGGCGCGGTTCGCAGTGTGGGCGTCGGCCTCGGTGTGTGGTCGGCGATTCACGGGCGCAAGACCCTCAACGATGGTGCAGGCGCATCAAACCTCTACGAGGTTGACGTCTTCCCGTCGCTGACCGTCGGCTGGCCCTATGGGCTCGCAACCGACGTGACCTACTTCGCCTACACCAGCCCCAACGGTGCCTTCGCAACCATCCAGGAGATCACGGCTGGAGTTTCGTGGGACGACAGCGAAGTGCTCGAGCTGGGCGGCGTGACCCTGAACCCGTCGGCTGTGTTCGGCTTCGAGACCAACAACTCCGCGCTCGGCACCAACGAAGGCATCGCGCTCGACCTCGCCGCCGAACCCGCCTACACGCTGATGGCAGAGAGCGACTACCCGATCACTCTCGCCCTGCCCCTGACGCTCGGCCTCTCGCTGGACGACTACTACTCCTGCTCCGATTGCGGGCCCGATGATTCGGAACTCGGCAGCGATACGTTCGGCTACTTCAGCTTCGGCTTGGGCGCGAGCGTGCCCCTGAGCTTCATCCCGTCGGACTTCGGTACCGTCAGCGCCGCCGCCGGCCTCGACGTCTACGTGTTCGGCGACAACCTCAAGGCGTACAACGACCTCGGTGACGTCTACCCGGTCGGCACGCTCGGCATCGCCTGGGAGTACTGAACAGATCTCCGTTTGGAATCGCCCCGTGGCGATTCGAGAGGGGCGCGGCCTTCGGGCCGCGCCCCTTTTTTGATGCTACGGGCACCGACCGAGGGAACCAGGTCTCGCTGGCGCCCCCAGCACCCGCAGGCCCGCGCCCGGGTGGCGCCCGGACTCGCCCTTGCCTCAAGCCCGCGCTTGCGGTCCGAGCCGAGGAGTCGCCACAGCGCACGTCGATGATGCGGCGCGAGCTATCCGCACCGCTGGCTCAGAGGCCCCGCAGCCAGTTCGTGAGCTGCTCGCGCTTACCGGCCGGAAGGGCAAGCCAGCGATCACGGGCCAAGGCGCCCTCTCCGCCGTGCGCGGCAATCGCGGCGTCGATCGACGCGGCGCGACCGTCGTGCAACCAACTCGGCCGCAGCGCGACTCCCCAGAGAGGCGGCGTCCTGAATTCCGCACCCGACGCATCCCCCTCGACGATGCCATCGGCGAGGCCCTCGCCCATCTCGTGCAGCAGCAGGTCGGAGTAGAGAGTGACGGCCTCGTCTGTTCCAGGTTTGCCGAGCACGGGCACATGACAGGTCGCGCAGCCGAGCTGTGTGAAGAGCTGCTCCCCGGCGGCGCAGGCAGCGTCTGCGGCCGGGCCGCAGCTCGCGGACGTCACGCCCGCCGCCCCCTGTGGCGAGGATGTCATCTTCTTCTTGTTGTTGTCTGCCGCAGTGCGAGCCGGGACGCCGCTCGCGGTGGACGGCGCGCCCACCGGCGCCGCCATACCCGGCGACGGCAGCGCCGCCACGTAGGCCACCAACGCTGCGAGCCGGGTGCCGTCGTCCTCGGGGTCCGCCGCCGGATCGCACTCCGGGGCCCGCGGCGAGAGAGCGGCCTCCTCGGGATGGGCCGGGCTCGTCACGCCGACCTCTTCGGCCAGCGCGATCCCGATAAATTCTTCGAGCGTCGCGGCTCTCGCCTTCCAGCCGAATCGGCCAACACCGCCACCGACCCGTGCCGCACGACCCGAGATGCCGTCGCCGTCGACGTCCCGGGCGTCCTCGTGCGCGAGAATGTCCGCTGCCGGCAGAGCATCGATCCGACCGAGCCCGAAGAGCGGCGGACTGGCACGCAGGCGGACCATGGCCCCGTCGGGCACCTCTTCGGGTACGGCGGCACAATCAGCCGTCTGGATCCCCTGATGCTGCAGCACAGGCCCACCGGCCGCGCGCAGGGGATCGAATATTCCCGCCCGCTGCATGCCGAAGAGGCTCAGACTGCGCCGCCCCGAGCCTCCGATGACGGGTTGGTCGTGGCAGGCGACGCAGGTCTCGGCATTGAAGAGCGGGCCAAGCCCTTCCTGCACCGTCACCGGTCGCGTGAAGAAATCGAGACCGGCTGCGGCCGGGGCGAGGGCACCGGCCAAGCCGGGGGTCTTGGCGCAGATCGTGTCTCCGGCCCAGCGGTCGCGCGGATCGGCCGGACAGGGGTCGCAGGCATCGCCACGCCCATCGCCATCGGTGTCGTCGGCCGGAGCGCCCGTCAGATCGGGGCACGCATCCACCGGACAGCCACCCGCCCCCTCGCCCCGCCCATCACCGTCGACGTCGAGGCAGGGATCACAAGCGTCACCGAGCCCGTCGGCATCCCGGTCGCGCTGGCTCGGGTCGAACTCCAGGGCACAGAGATCGCACGCGTCGCCCACGCCGTCGCCGTCGCTGTCGGCGAGCGTCGCATCAAAGATCATGGGGCACGTGTCCAGCGGGCACGAACTCTCGGGGAACGCCGGGTCGGCGGCGCCATCGCCATCGGCGTCGGTGCAAGCGTCACGCGCGTCGGGCACGCCGTCGGCGTCGTGATCGCCGCCGCGGATGAGGTCGGCATCGACGGTGTTGCGCTCGGCGCGGTAAGCACCGAAGCGGCGCGCGGCAAAGGGCCGGCAGTCACGCAACTGCACAGCGTTGACGCGGGTTCCGCTGGCGCCGTTGAAGCGCAAGCAGATCTTGCGCCCGAGAACGGCTCCGCCCACCACCTCGTTGTCGCGCGGCACGACGGTCCAGCCGGCGTCGCGACCGGGCCCGCGGCCACGGTAGCCCTCGAAGACAAACGACGCCCCGACCAGAACGTTGCCGGCAAAGACGTTGCGGGCGGAGTCGCCGCGCACCTGTACGAAGCCGGCTTCGACCCGGTTGTCGAGGATCCGCCCATCACTCGAATGTTTCACGTAGATCCCGGGCCCGGCATCACTGCGGACATCGTTGCGCTCGACGACACAGCGCTGGCACCAGAGCAGGTAGATTCCCTCCTGCCCACTCGCTTCGACGCGATTGTCACGGGCGATCGTGTCGCTCGTGCCGGTACCGAGATGGATCCCATCCATGATCGAGTCACGGATGGTGTTGCCGGCAATCTCGTGATGACTCGTGGTCCCCGCCCGCGTCGCCCCGGCCACCTCGACACCGTAGACGTTCCCCGTGAGTTCGTTGTCCATCACGCGGTTGTCGCGGCCGCCGCGGAGCCGTACCGCGCGCCGGAAACCCTCGATATGGCACCCGCGCACGGTGGCACCGATGGCACGGTCGAGGAGAACGCCCACGCCCGACTCGTAGGGTCCGCGTCCACGCAGCGTGTGCCCGGCGCAATCGAGCCGGGCGCCCGAGGCCAGCACGAGGCCGACCCGGCCGCAGTCGCGCAGCCCACGTTCGAGCCGGACCTCGCCTTCGATGAGATCACCGCAGGCGCAGCGACCGTTCTGGCAGCGGGGCCGCTTGGACGTGACGCCTTCTGTGGCGGCGATCGCCACGGGGCCGCGGGCGAACTCTGCGGTCTCCCCCGGCGCAGCCATATCGGAACCGCTGTCGGGGGCCGTGCTGGCGTCCGGCGACGTACTCGCCAGTGCCGCCCCGCCTATGCTCGACGCGAACACGAGCGCACTCGAGACCACGCGGCCAAAGCCACGCCAGCGAGTCCTGTCGGCGCGCACCTGACGCACCCCTCGACGTTAGCCGCTGCGCTCGGTGCCGCGCCACTCGCGGACTGCCGCCCGGCCGTCCACCATGCAGATCTGCGGGTCAGACCCGGTACTGCGGCGGATGCAATGACGATGCCTCCCAGGACCGTGCGGGCCGGTGGCGTTGATGATCCAGGTCATGCGCTGCGACGCAGCGTCCGACACCAACGACACTTGGCACCGTGAGCGGCCGTGGCCTTGGTGTTCCAGCATACCCCCGACCCGTACCCGTACGACGATGCCGCGTGGGGTCGTGCCGACACGGGACCGGCACGCCTGCCGCGGCGTACCTTGTCGCTCCGGGCCCTCCTGTTATCCCGGAGGCCGCCCCGGGAACTACCCCATGAACCTGAGCTACAGCGCCGCCTATCAGGAGTTCCGCGAGGAATTACGTCGGTTCCTTGCCGCGAACTGGACCGATGCCGACCGCACGGGCGAGGTCGCAGTGGACCCGGCGAAGTCCCAGCTCGGCAGCGGCGCACGCACGGATGCGCGGGCCACGGAGTTCCGCCGCCGGGCGATCGCTGCCGGCTACCTCTACCGCCAGGTCCCGCGACGCTACGGCGGTGGCGAGCAGCCAGCCGACACGCTCAAGGCGACGATCATCTCCGAGGAGTTCAAGCGCGCCAAGGCTCCCTTCGAGATCCTCGGCCAGGGGCCGAGCATGCTGGTCCCGACCCTGCTCGCACACGGCACCGAGGAGCAGCGCCAGCGCTTCATCGAGAGCACCCTGCTTGGCCGAATCCGCTGGTGTCAGGGCTATTCCGAACCGGGGGCCGGTTCGGATCTGGCCTCGCTGCGGACGAGCGGCGTGCTCGACGGCGATGAGTGGGTCGTCAATGGCCATAAACTCTGGACCTCGAACGCCAGCGAAGCACAGTGGATGTTCGCCCTGATCCGCACCGAGCCCGACGCCGCGAAGCATGACGGCATCACCTACATGCTGATCGACATGAAGACGCCGGGGCTCGACGTCCGTCCACTCCGCCAGCTCAACGGCGCCGCGCACTTCAGCGAGGTGTTCCTGAGCGACGTGCGCGTGCCGCGCGAGAGTATCGTCGGCGAACGCGGCCGAGGCTGGATGGTGTCACGTTCGACGCTCAAGGCCGAGCGGGCCCTCATCGGCAACGCGAGCTTCGCGCGGCAGACCTTCGATGGCACACTGGCCCTGGCCCAGCTCACTACGGTGCGTGGACGCAAGGCCATCGAGGATCCCCTCATTCGCGACCGGCTGGCCGACCTCGAATCGCGCTTGCTGGCAGCCGAATACAACGGCTACCGGCTGCTCACCGCGAGCGCGCGCGACGAGGACCCCGGAATTTTTGCGCTGGTCGCGAAGCTCCACACCTCGACGCTCTTCTACGACATCGCGCGCCTGGCGATGGATATCTCGAGCGATCGGGCGTTGCTGGCCCCCGGCGAGGCAAGTGCTCCGTTCTCCGGCATGCTGGTCGAGCCGTACATGACCTATTACGCGCTCGCGATCGGCGGCGGCGCTCCGAATATCCAGCGCAACGTGATCGGCGAGCGCGGGCTCGGCCTGCCGCGCGATGCGCGCCACTGACAAAGGTCGAGGAACGGCCCATGGATTTCGGTCTCTCTCCCGAGCAGTCGCTGCTCTCTACCACCGTCGGCCGCTGGGCTGCCGGGGAATGCCCGACAAGCCGCGTGCGGCGCGCGGTCGAGAGCGTCGACGGCCATGATCGCGAGCTGTGGCGCAGTCTGGCCGCGATCGGCGTGACGGGTCTCACCATACCCGAAGCGCACGGCGGCGCGGGTCTCGAAGTCCTGGAGCTGGCGCTGGTCGCCGAACAACTCGGCCGCTTCTGCGTGCCGGGCCCCTTCCTCGCCCATGCGATGGCGACGACAGCGATCATCGCTTCCGGCCACGCCGCGGCGGCCACGCGCTGGCTCGTTGCCGCCGCGGCAGGAGAAGCCGTGCTTGGCATGGCCCTCGGCGAGGACGTCGGGATGTGGGAGCCGGCCAGCGTGACGACCACATTCCGCGACGGCGGCCTGCACGGCGAGAAACCGCTGGTCGCGGCGGCCGATGTCGCCGACGCCATCGTGGTGGCGGCACGCGACGAGACCGGGCCCGGTCTCTGGCTCGTCGAGCGGGGCGCTCCTCAACTGACGATCACGCCACTGGCCGGCAACGACGGCACGCGGCGAGTCGCGCGCGTCGGGTTTGCAGGCACGCCCGCCCTCCGGATCGCGACTGGCACGGCGGCCGCCGAAAGAGCCCGCGATGTCGGCCTCGTCCTGCTCGCCGCCGACGCCTTCGGCGGGGCTTGGCGCTGCCTCGAGATGACCCGCGACTACGCGCTCACCCGCGAGCAGTTCGGGCAGACGATCGCTCATTTCCAGGGAGTCAAGCACCAGCTCGCGGATCTCGCCGCGAGGCTCGCACCGGCCTGCTCGCTGTGGTGGTACGCGGCCCATGCCCTCGACCATATCCCCGAGCGCGCGGCCCGCCACGCAGCGCTCGCCAAATCCCACCTGACCGAACTCTTCGACGACACGGCCCGTGCCTCGATCGAACTCCACGGCGGCATCGGCTTCACCTGGGAGTACGACCTCCAGCTCTGGTTCCGACGCGCGCTCTTCGACCGGGCCTACCTCGGCGAGGCGCGGCTCCAGCGCGAACGCGCGGCAGATCTGGCGGGCTGGACGGCATGAGGGCGAGCACAAGCGCCGAGGTTGAATCATGATCGAACGTCATCACTACTTCCGACTGCGCGCCGAGAGCCGCGGCCAGCGCGACCACATCGCCGCGGCGTGCCGCGACACGCTGCCCTCCCTGCCAGGCGTGCGGGCCTGCGTGGTGGGTACACCAGCCGATGGCGACTCGGAGGCGGCGTGGGATCTGGCCGTCACCCTGCGTTTCGCGACCCTTCCTGACCTCGAAGCCTATCGTGCCGACCCGGCGCACCGGAGCTTCGTCGAGCAGATCCTCACGCCACACGTCGAGGTCAAAAAAATCTGGAACTTCGACATCGGCTGAAATCGGGGCCCTGGCACGGCATCGGCGGATCGAGGTGCCCCGGCGGCCACGCGGCAAATCGGGCTCGCCGCCCCGCGCGAGGAGATCGCCCCGGGGCGAGCCATGCCGGGATCCGGGAGCCGCAACTTCGTCCGCCTCCGGACCATCCCGGCGAGTGCCGTGGCCAGACCTTGTGCTCCAGCACATCGACGCGCGGACCTTCCGCTGGCACCTTGGACGCATGGAACGACCCGAGCCGCACTCGTGGGACGATCTCCGGCCCGGAAATCGCCAAGTACGGGGGAGAGACCGTGGCGCTCGCGCTTAACACGCTTGTCTACGCGCGAAGATTGCGCGAAGCTGGCTTCAGCGAGAAACAGGCCGAGGGCCAGGCCGAGGCCCTCGCGGAGGCAATGACGGACGCGCTGGCCACCAAGCAGGATTTGGTCGAATTCAGGACCATTTTCCGGCAAATCGACGAACGCTTCGAGAGGATCGACGAACGCTTCGCGAGGATCGACGAGCGCTTCGAGAAAATCGACGAACGCTTCGCGAAGATCGACCAGCGGTTCGAGAGGATCGACGAGCGCTTCGCGAAGATCGACCAGCGCTTCGAGAGACTCGAGTCCGAGCTGCGCCACTTCCGGGACCACGTCGACACGCGCTTCGTGGAATTGGAGAAGCGCATCGAGTTCCGATTCGGCGAGCAAGAGGCCCGCGGCGCCCTCCGGCTCACCGAGCTGGAGCACCGGCTCACCATCCGCATGGGCGCCATGATTGCCGCCGCCGCTGCTGTTGTCTCAGTGCTTGATAAATTGCTCTGAGACGCGGCGCTGGCGCGCCGCGCGCTCGTGGCGCTCAGCCTCTGCCATGATGCGCCGGCCCTCGCGGCTCTCGAGCCAGCGCCTCTGCGGGGATCCGGGAGGAGGCCGGAGGCGGAAGATCGCGACGCGGCCGCTGCGGTAGACCAGCTCGATTGCCTCCATCCGGGCCAGCCGCTCGGAGTCGAGCGCGGGCCCGCTCGGGTCACCCCGTTCGCCGACGTAAACCCAACCGACGCGGGCGCGCATCAGCTCGTGGGCCGCACTCTCGTCGCCGGCGGAGAGACGCTCGATCAGATGGGCCACCGCGACGTTCCACTCACGGAAGCCGGGCGCAAGAGACGTGATCATCGGTCCCGGCACCACCCGCCGCCCCGCAAAGTAAGGGATCCACCAGCCGCCATCGGTGCCGTGCGCGAAGCCCGGCAACCAGAAGGTTGTGTTGATGGCGAAGCGTGCGCTCGGAGGAGTGTGCTCCTCGATCCAGCGATAGGCCGCGAGGTCCTCGTGGGTGACAAGGAAGCGCTCGCCCTCGACGGGCCAGGCGCGCCGCGGCGCGAACGTCAGCGCTGCACTCACCAGCACGAGCGCTGCCGCGCGCTCGAGGCGCCATCGCGCCGGCCCCGCTCTTACCAAGCGCAAAATTTCTCGACTGCCGCCACCCAGAAGCAACGCCAGACCGAGGTGCAACGCGATCAGAACCCCGCCCTCGTTGGTCAATGCCAACAGCGGGATACCGAGATGAGCGGCACCCATGAGCCCGAGCATCGCCATGATCCAGAGCCACGCCACGCGACAAACCACGTCGCCGCACAGCGCTCCGAAGCCGCCCACCACGAGCGCCGCAGCGAGGAGCAGCGGCGACGCCACGAGGTAAGGCACGTCACGGAGCGCCACCCCGAAGTAGGAGGACTCGATGCCGGCCAGCGGATCGCTCGCGGATGCGAACAGGCTGCCGCGCGCCCGCGCCAGTTCCCAGTGCGTCCAGACAAAAACCGTGGCCGCGCGCCAGACACGGGGTCCCAGCGCGCCAAGCAGAAGCAGCCCCGCCCCAACCAGGAGCCCCACGAAGTGCCGGGCGGCACCGCGACGTGCGGCCCGCACGAGTTCGCACAGGGCCGCCGCCGCGATCGCCAGCAAGAGGAAGATCCCAACCCGCAGATGGATTGCCATCACGCCGGCCGCGGTCAGCAACGCCGCGCCGAGGCGCGGCAGCACGAGCCCCAGGCGGCGAGCGCCAGCGGAGCCCGGCTGGGCCGCGACGTGGCCGAGTGCTGCGAGCGCGTCCCAGGCGAGCAACCAGGCCACGGGCAGGAGCGCCTGCGCGGTGGTCTGTGGATAGCGCCCCCAGCTCACGAAAAGTGCGGGAAAGTGCGCGAAGAGACCCACGGTCGCCGCACCGACCAGCGCGGCGAACCGCCCGGCGCGCGGCCGGAGAAAGGCCCACACGCCCGCCGCAGTCAGTGCGTTGGCGACCTGCGAGGTCCAGAGCACGGCCGTGTGCGGGGCCACGCCGGAACCCAGAGCGACCAGCCCCGCGAGCCCGTGCAGGCCAAGATGGTATTGCTCGGTCGGAATCTGCGGATAGAGCGGGCCGAGATCGGCCGGCAACGCACCGTCGGTCGCCACCCTTGCCGTGAGCAGAACGTGGTGGAGGCCATCGACCCAGGCCGGAATCGGCAAGCGCAGCGCGACCCAGAGCCGCGTCGCGAAGACCACGCCGACCACCAGCACGCCGAGACCTTCGAGCAGCCCGCGCGGCGCGAGACTCGACAGCCGTCGTGCCCGAGCGAGGATCACGCCGCCCGCGACCACGAGCACGCCGAGAAGGCTGCCGCGCCCGACGGTCAAGCCTGCCGCGCCGGTCGCCACCAGCACAAGCGGCCAGAAGGCGAAGCCGAGCGTCGCCGCCACCGCCCACGCCGCGACGCCACGATGGCGGCGGTCGAGGCCGAACCCGACCCAGAGCGCCACGCCCGGCAGCAGCACCAGGAGCGCGATCCAGAGCGCGCAGCCGAGGCCGGCGGCGATGCCCGGCGTCACTCCACAATCCGCTCGGGCCCGGCGTAGACGTTGAAGCCTGCGGCGCGAACAAACCCGACCAGCGTCAAGTCCACACGTTGTGCAAGGTCCACGGCCAGCGTCGAGGGTGCTCCAACGGCACAGAGCACGGCGATGCCCGCCGTCGCTGCCTTCTGCACGATCTCGAAGCCCGCACGGCCCGACGCGACCAAAATCCGCCCGGAGAGGGGCAGCCTTCCGAGCAGCAGTTCGCGACCGATCACCTTGTCGACCGCGTTGTGTCGGCCGATGTCCTCGCGCAAGGCGATCAACCGCCCGCTGGCGTCGAAGAGCGCGGCGGCGTGGAGCCCGCCGGTGCGCGCAAAGACACGCTGCGCTTCCTGCATCCGACCCGGCAGCGCCGCGAGAAACCCGGAGGCAAGGCGGACGTCCCAGGCGACGCGGCCGACCCGCGCTTCGACCCGCTCGATCGAACGCGAGCCGCACACCCCGCAGGCGCTCGAGACGACGAGCTGGCGTGCCGCGTCGGCGAGGGCCTCGAGGCCCCGGGGACGCGCGCTGGCTGCGAGCCGCACGTCGACCGCGTTGCCGCTCTCGCTCTGCGGGCAGACGCGCACATCCTCGAGGTCATCGGCACCCGCGATGATGCCCTCGGCAAAGCAGAATCCAGCGACCAGCTCTTCGTCATCGCCCGGCGTGCGCATCACGATGCCCAGCGGATGGCCCTCGACGCGAATCTCGAGCGGTTCCTCGACCGCGATCGCATCCGCGCCGCGCCCGCGGACCAGAGGTTCTTCGCTCGACGTCTCGGTCGATCCGTCCCCGGCGCGGAGTGCGATGCGCCACACTTCCCTCGTCTGACCGGCTCTGTCGGAGTCAAGGCCCGAGGGTGCCGTGGCCTCCGCTGCTCCCGGACGCGACGCAACCTGCGGCCCGCCTGCGGCATCCCGGCCCTGCGGGGCGGGCTCGGGCACGTCGCCCGAGATCTGTGGCGCCGCCGGGCTCAAGGGACCTCCGCTGAATGGACCGTGATCGGAACCAGCTTGGATGTCGGCGTCCGACTCCCCTCGGCAAAGCTCGCCGCCGAGACGAGGGGATTCAGCTCGGGGAAATATCCCGCCGCACAGCCCCGCGGAATATCGTAGGCCCGCGCGCGAAAGCCAACGACCCGGCGCTCGCCGTCGGCGTAGTGCGAGACGACCGTGATCGACGCGCCGTCACAGAGCCCGCGCGCTGCGAGATCGAGCGGGTGGAGAAAGATCACCCGGCGGTCGCCCGACACCCCGCGATAGCGATCGTCATCGGCGTAGACCGTGGTGGTGAACTGGTCGTGCGAGCGCAAGGTCATCAAGCGCAACTGCCCCTCGGGCAGCGTCAGATCCGGGATTACCAGAGTGGTGAACCGGGCGCGTCCCCCGGAGGTATTCCAGGTCCGCTCGCGGGCTGCGTTGCCGAGATAGAAGCCACCCGGCATGTCGATGCGGTGCTCGAAATCCGCAAAGAGCCCAGGCAGAACACGTGCGATACGCTCGCGGATGAGCGCGTAATCGTCGCCCAGCGCGCCCCAGGGAAGAGCGGCGCAACGCCGCGTCGCCGCACCGATGCCGGCGACGATCGCCGGCTCCGAGAGCAACGAAGACGAGGCCGGCGGCCGGCGCCCCTGCGAGGCGTGCACCATGCTCATGGAGTCTTCGACCGTAACGCGCTGCGGCCGGCCACCGCGCAGATCGAGCTCCGTCCGCCCGAGGCAGGGCAAGAGCCAGGCCTCGCGTCCGACCGCGAGATGGGTACGGTTCAGATGGGTGGCCACGTGGACCGTGAACCCGACCTGCCGCATCGCCTGCTCGACCACCGTCGTGTCCGGAGCGGCAGCCACAAAATTTCCACCCATCGACATGAAGAAGCGTACGCGACCAGCTCGCAACGCTCCGATCGTGCCCACGGTATCGAGCCCGTGCTCGCGAGGTGGCACGAAACCGAACTCGGTGCCGAGCGCATCGAGAAAGGCCGCAGCCGGCTTCTCCGTGATCCCCACCGTGCGATCGCCCTGCACATTCGAGTGACCACGTACCGGGCACACACCGGCCCCCGGCCGACCCAGATTGCCGCGCAGGAGGAGCAGATTGACGATCTCCTGGATCGTCGCCACGGCGTGCGGCTGCTGCGTCAGACCCATCGCCCAACACGCGATCGTGCGTTCCGCGCCGGCGTAGATACGCGCAACATCGACCAGGGCACCGCGCGAGAGCCCCGAATGCCGCTCGATCTCGTCCCATGACTGCTCGCGGCGCTGCGCCTGCCAGCCATCAAAGCCGCTCGTGTGGGTGTCAAGGAAGGCCCGATCGAGCACGCCCGCTTCCGGAGCATCGGCAAGCTCGAGCAGCGCCTTGCCCATCCCCTGCAGCGCAGCCAGGTCGCCGCCCACCAGGACCTGCAGATACCGGCTCGCGATCGGAGTGCCGCGTCCAGTGAGCAGGGCTCGCGCCTCCTTGGGATGGGCGAACTCGACGAGAGCGGCCTCACGCAGCGGATTGATCGCGACGATTCCGGCTCCCCGGCGGCGGGCCGCCTGCAACTCGGTCAGCATGCGGGGATGATTCGTGCCGGGGTTCTGTCCGATCACGAAAATCAGATCGGCGAGCGCGAAATCCTCGAGTGTCACAGTACCCTTGCCGACACCGATCGTTCCGGTCAGGCCGACTCCACTCGATTCGTGGCACATGTTCGAACAGTCGGGCAGATTATTCGTGCCCAGCCGGCGCGCCAGCAACTGGTAGAGGAACGCCGCCTCGTTGCTGGTTCGTCCCGAGGTGTAGAAGACGGCCGCGTCGGGTTGGTCGAGAGAGTCGAGCGCGCCCCCGATCGCGGCGAAAGCCTCGTTCCAGGTAGCGCGTCGATACGTGTCGCTGACGGGGTCATGACGCAGCGGCTCGGTGAGCCTGCCCTGGGCCTCGAGCCAGCGGCCATCGCGGAGGCGTAGCTCGGCGAGCGGGTGCGCCGCGAAAAAGTCCGGGCCGGCACGCTTCGTGGTCGCTTCAAACGACACCGCCTTGAGTCCGTTCTCGCAAAATTCGAGACGGGAGGGTTCGCCGGGCTCCGGCCAGGCGCATCCTGGGCAGTCAAAACCGCCCGGCTGATTGACACGAAGGAGTGCGGCCCCCCCGGCGACGAGCGCACCATCCTCGCGCAGTCGTCGCCACGACGAACCGAGAGCCGCGCGGCCCCCCGCCACGGGCGCGACAGCCGCGTCGGGGTCAGGGCCGCCTTTTTTGGATTGTCGATCCGCACCTTCGGCCAAACCCGCTCCTCCATCCCGCAGCCGTCGCGTCACCGGCCGCCCGCCCGGCCGATCCTTGGCACGCCAACCTCGGAAGTCGAGCGCCGCCAGCCACGCGCCCCCTCGATTCCTGTCAGGAGCACTTCCTCAACTCCGGGTCATGAGCAGTTGAAGATGTCCGCTGGTTCAAGCGGCCTTCTTCCTGGTTTTGGGCCGAGGGAGGAGGTCGCCTTGGTGGTCGAAGGTGGCGAGCAGGCGGCCTTGGTAGCTGA
>SXGU01028840.1_pt1 | contig 14999 bp, 11 predicted proteins | sample 3174531 | NCBI WGS metagenome assembly SXGU01 (sample SAMN11356863, study PRJNA531348) | freshwater metagenome | isolation source: freshwater sample F1-140 | place: China: Fuxian Lake, Yuxi | collected 2017-12-25
GCCGCCGAGCTCGGCCTCACTCGCTCCGCCTGAGCCGATGGCCGACAGCGGCCAGTCGCTGGTGACGGAGGCGCCCCCACCGAAACAAGGCACCGTGGCCTTGATGGCAGGAGGGATCGCCGGCATCATCGGCCTCGCTGGCATGGCGGCGCTCGGACTCGGGGCGGCCTGGGTGAGCGGCCTGTTCGACCCGGCCGACGCCGCCGTCGAGCCCGCTGGATCGGCCACTGAGCCCGTGACGGCAGCAACCGAGGGCCCCGAGGCCCCACCGGCGAGCGAAGCGGCGACAGCCAGCGTGTCGGCGGATCCACCCCCGGTCGCGACCACGCCGGCCACGGCCACCCCATCGAAGTCCACCCGCAAGACCGCCGCCAGCGAGCCCGACGCGCCGGTGCGGATCGCGCCGAGCACGACCGCGCCCGCCGAGACCCCGGTCGCCACTCCCGTCGCGTCGACACCGCCCGTCACCACGCCCGCGCCCGAGCCCGCGCCGGCCACCGCGGTCGTGGAAACCGCCCCGGCGGAGCGCAAGACGCGGACGATCACCGTGGCCGCCGATGTGATCGGCCTGGCGGTGCTCGTCGATGGCCAGAAGAAGGGCGTTACCCCCCTGAAAAACCTCACGCTCAGCTACGGTTTCCACAACGTACAGGTCGACACAGCGGCCTACAGCGCCGACATCAACGCGAACACGGCGGGCACGCTGCGGTACAACAGCGCTCAGAAAAAATGGGAGTGGCTACAATGATTTTTCTCGTGTCACTCGCGATGGCAGAGTGCCCTTCCGTGGCCGACACCCTGGAGTCCGCCACCGTCGATCTCGCCAGCGGTCGAAGTGCGGCCGACAACCTGGCCCTCGCCGAGGGCGCCTTCGCCTGCGATCGGGCCGAACCCGCCGACCTCGCTCGTTACTTGCTCGTGTCGGGTGCGGCGAAGTTCCTCGACGGCGACAAGAACGCCGCCGAGCCCTACTTCGCCGCCGCGGCGCTCGCCGACGCCGCCTACTTCGACGATCGCCTCGGGCCGGAGATTCGCGCCGCGTGGACCACCGCCAAGCTCGGCGACGCCGGGCGAATCGCGGTGAACAAGCCGGTGTACGTCGATGGCAAGTCCGTGCGGAAGTTTCCCCGGACGGTCGACAGCGGCCCCCACTTGCTCCAGTCGCCACCGGATGGCTGGGCGAAGCTAGTTTACGTGCCGCCGGCCGAAGACATCAGCGTGGACGTGCCGACCGGGAGCGCGGCCACCGCCACAGCGAAGTCGCGACACTCGCCGGTGTGGCTCGTGGCCGCCGGGGTCGCAGCGGCCGGGGCCGGTGGGTGCGCATACGGGGCGACGACGCAGGACGCGGTGATGGAGAACGCCGCGACGGGTGAAGAGGTGGAGTCGGCGTACGGGCTGCAAACTGGACTGGCCTACACGGCGGCCGGCCTCGGCCTCGCGGCCATCACCAGTGGTGTCTTCTACTTCGTCTTTTGAGCCCCGAGGCTAGGCGGCGTAGCGCCAGATCCGCAGTCGGAAGTCCTCGGCGAGCGCCACGATCGCGCGGTCGGGCACCTCCTCCCAGTGGTCCTCGTCGCCGATTCGCTCGCTGGCCACGAGCAGGTGATTCACCCTCTCGTGCGGCCGCGCGTCGAGCAGGCAGGGCTTGTCGCGCTCGGCGCAGGTCTCGCTGTCGCGACAGCGGGACTTTTGAGTTGCAAAGTAGAGCTCGCGGCCATCACGGTGAGCCACGAAGGCGCGCCCATTGGTGAGCAGGAAGTTCACCACCGGGCGCCGGGCCCCCACCTCCGCCGACCACTGGTGCAGCGTGTCCATCGCGCTCACGATGGCACCGGCGAGCGGGTCGACCGCCACCGTTGCCCGCCCCTCGGGATCGATGCCCGCGTCGGCGAGGCGACCGAGGAGGAAGAAGAACAAGAGCTCCGTGTCGGTGCTGCCCAGCCGTCGCGACAAGAGCTCCTGCGGCGTGGCCTCCCGCATGCGGGCTTCCACCTTCTCGAAGTCGAAAACCGTGCCGTTGTGGGCGAAGATCCAGCGGCCATTGCGGAAGGGGTGGGTGTTGAGCGGTCCCACCTCGCCCACAGTTGCCCGGCGCACGTGCGCCACCAGCGTGTGGCTGGCGAGCTGGTCGGCCGCGCGGCGGAAGCTCTCGCACTCGGCCGCCGCCGTCTCGCTCTTGATCACGTAGGCGTCGCCTGACTGGAAATAGCCGATGCCCCAGCCGTGCGGATGCTCGCGGGCCTGGTCGGCCACGGAGTTGTGCGCCGCGATGAGCGAGCGGTGCGCGCGCGAGACAACAGCCGACCGGAAGCCGAAGAGCCTGCACATGCGAGGCGCAGTCTATCCCCCGGTGATAGACGCCGCGCGCGGGAGGCGTCCCCTGTTCGACCTTGGCCTCGGCGAGATCCTCCTGATCGGCGTGGTGATCCTCGTCTTCGTGGGCCCTGATCGCATCCCCGAGCTCATGTCGGTGGCCGGCCGCTACTACGCCAAGCTGCGCCGCCTCAGCGACGACCTGCGGCGCGCCTTCAACGCCGAGGTTGCGCGCGTCGAGGCCGACAAACGTCGCGACGAGCTCGAAGGGCGACGCAAGGAGGCCGAGGCCAAGCTCGCGGCCCAGCGGGCGGAGCGCGAGGCCAACGCCCGGGCCGCCGCGGAGCAGGAGAGCCCGAGCCCCGGCCGCCCGATGCCCGATGGGGCGGTGTCCCGCGCGAGCAACGTTCCCCGGCCGCCCGACGCCGCCGTCGACAGCCCCGAGGCCCAGCTCAACACGCCCCCTCCGATGCCCGACGAATGACCGTCAATCCCGATGACTACCGCATGCCGATCCTGGAGCACCTCCGGGAGCTCCGCTCGCGCATCATCGTGTGTCTGTGGGCGCTCATCGGCAGCTTTTTCCTGGCGTTCTTCTTTGCCAACGAGATTTTCGGCTTCCTCGCCGAGCCGATGAACGAGGCGCTGAAGGCCACCGACGGCGGCACGCTTGCCGTCACCGAGGCCATGGAAGGCTTCATGGTGCAGATGAAAGTGGCGGCGATGACCGCCATCTTCATCTCGCTGCCAGTGCTCAGCTACCAGTCCTGGCGCTTCATCGCGCCCGCGCTCTACGACCAGGAAAAACGCTGGGCGGTACCGCTGATGGTGGCGTCGACCTCGCTCTTCCTCGCCGGCGCCGGTTTCGCCTATTTCGTGGTCTTCCGATTCGGCTTCCCGGTGTTCCTCGAGATGAACGGGGAAGACGTGAAGGCGGTGCTCTCCATCCAGAGCTACCTGAGCTTCGCCACCACGCTCCTGGTGGCCTTCGGCTCGGCTTTCCAGCTGCCGGTGGTCATCTACTTCCTCGCGCGCATCGGGGTGATCGACCACATCGACCTCGTGCGGGGCTTCCGCTACAGCGTCGTGATCATCTTCGTGGTGGCGGCCATCCTCACGCCGCCCGACGTGCTGAGCCAGCTCCTGATGGCTGGGCCCTTGCTCGTGCTCTACGGCGTCGGGATCGGCGTGGCCCGCATCGCGACGACCAAGCGGCGCGATTAGGAGGCATCGATGTCGTCGCTGGCCGATCGCTTCTGCCCCAACGTGCACGACGCGCCGATCACGGCCGCGGCGTACGACCCGTGGAGCGGCGTCCTCGCCACGGCCGACGCGTCAGGGCTCGTGGCGGTCAAGCGCGCGGGCGAGAACGCGCCCGGCCTGAAATGGCGCCCCGGTGCGGCGGTGACCGGCTCCCTGGGGCTGGTTCGCGGCGGATCGTTGCTCGCCATCGGCGACGACGACGGCACCATCCGCGTGGTCCGCACCGACAGCGGCGACGTGGAGTTCGAGGAGGTGCGCGACGGCGCGCGCGGGCGGGTTCGCGCGATGCGCGGCGTGGCGGTTTCGCCCCAGGGTGGACGCGTGGCGTCGATCGCGGTCGACGGCCTGCTCCGCATCTGGGACATCGCCAACGCGCGTCGCGAGGTGGCCTGGCAGGGCTTCGGCGGTCTCTCGGTGGAGTTCGACGCGCACGGCGAGCGCGTGCTCTGCCTCGACGCCGACGGCCAGCCCCGGCTGGTCGACCTCACCTCCCACCAGGGCCTGCCGATGGACCGGCTCCAGGTGCCGGCCGACCGTGCCACCTTCTCGCTCGACGGCACCCTGGTGATCACCGTCGGCGCCAGCGGCATCGCGCTCTTGCAGGTGGCCGGCGGACGGCTCGTCAACAGCTTCGCCACCAAGGGCGGCTCCGGCATCCTCGGCCTCGTGCAGCGGCCCGATGGCAAGCAGATCGGCGCCATCTCCACGCGCTCGGTCCACATCTTCTCCATCCCCGAGCTCAAGCCGGTAGAGAGCGTGCGGCATGGCGCGCCCGACCCGAGCGGCGCGGCGTGGTGGGGGCAAGAGGGCCTGCGCGTGGGCGGCAGCGACGGGCTCGGCCACGGGGGCGACCAGGGCGGCGTCGGCCCGGTGACGGCGGTCGGGGGTTTCGCCGACACGAGACTGGCCGCCCACGGCGACCGGGTGTGCGTGTGGACGCAGAACCGCCGCGGCACCACGCTGGAAGTCGGCAGCGCGGTGCGCGAGGTGCACGTCGATCGCGACGGCCGCAACGTGCTGGTGGCCCCGCGCGACGGTGCCTTGAAGCTCTTCGACGCGCGATCCGGCAAGGTGGTCTTCGACGCGGGCCCGGAAACGAGCGGCGCCACCGAGATCGCCGTCGGTGGCACCGTCCTCGCCGCGCTCCTACGCGGCGGCGGTCTCCGCTGGTGGGACCTCGGGCGAAACCGGGCCTGGGAGCTCGCCTGGCCGCTGGGCATGGCGCTGTCGCACGGTGGCACCTGGCTGGCGCTGGTCACCCCGGCCGGCCGCATCAAGATCGTCGAGCCCTCGAGCGGCAAGGACGCGGTGCCGGCGCCCACGCCGAGCGCCGAGGTGCCGATCCGCCTCGCGGCCTTCGTCAACCGTCGTCCCGACCTGCTCGTCCTCGACGCGGAAAACGTCCTGGCGCACTACGACCTCGCGCGCTCCGCTCGCGACGGTCAACCGGCGGCGGCTCGCGACGTCCTGCAGTTCGGCGCCGAGCCCGACCGGATCTGGGGGATCACCGGCGGACAGTACGCCGCCATCCGCATCCCCGACGGCGCCAGCGCCACGATCATGTTCGTCGACATCCGCGCCCAGAGCGTCGTGAGCGAGCTCACTGGCCTGCATCGTCACGCCGAGGTCGACGCGGAGAACGGCCTCGTGCTCGAGCCGGGACGATCCGCGGCCCTCGTGGAACGCGAGATGAACGGCACCGAGCGCCGCGTGCTGCGCTCCTTGCCCGACGGCCAGTGGGTGTGCTTCGGGCAGCGCGGTTTGCTCGACAACAGCGAGCGGATGAGCGGGGCGCTGGGGCGGTAGTTTTTCGGCCGTGCAGGCGCCCTGCGAATAGTATGGGCCCACCATGGCACGCTGCGGCCCCGTCGGCGATCCCGGTCCCTTCCGTAGCGATCAACTTCGCGACGGCGACCCCTACGAGCTGAGCCGGGGACACGCGATTCGCGTCATGCCGTCGGGCCCCCGCCACGCGGCGGCCAACCTCGTGGGCGGTCGGGTGATCGACACCGATCCGCTCGTCGAGCGGGCCGGGGTCGACGCGGGCTTCTCCCCCACGCGCGACACCCTGCGCGCGCCCGACGTGTCGATCCTGCCGGCGGTCACGGCGCCGGGATGGATCCCCTCGGCCCCCCCGCTGGCCATCGAATACGCGGACGTCGACCAGGACGAGGCGAAGCTGGTCGACAAGATCGCCGACTTGCTCGAGCACGGCACGCAGTACGTGTGGGTGGTGCGGCTGGAGGGCATCCCCTACGTCGAGGTGCACCGCCCCGGGCAGCCGGTGGCGCGGGTCGATAGCGGCGCGGATCCGCTGGCGCCCGGGATTCTCGCGAATCCTGTCCCCGCCGAGGCACTCTGGAACCGCGAGGCGTCGGACCGAGCCAGCTTCCGCAACCTGCTCAACCGCTTCGGCTACCGCGACCTCGACGAGGTGAGGAGCGAGGCCCGCGAGGAAGGCCGCGAGGAAGGTCGCGAGGAAGGTAGTGAGTCAGCGCTCCGCGCGGTGATCGCGGAGGCACGGGCCGTGATCGGGAGCCCAGCCGACGCAGCGTTCGAGGCCCGGCTGGCCGCAGCGCGCGGCATAGCGGAACTACGGGCCTTGTTTGCCGAGACACTGGCTAGTGTTCGTAAGGGCTGAGCATGCTGCGCGTCGACCGGGGATCGCTGTCGCCCCAGGGGTGACACGCCGGCCTCCAGGGACAGGGCGCTACAAGCCCGACGAGTAGAGGAACCAGAGCGTGCCGGAGTCCCCGTAGCCGCTCGCCACGAGGTCGGGCTCGCCGTCGTCGTCGACGTCGCCGAGGGAGGCGAGGCTGTAGGCCAGGTTCTCTCCCGTGCCAGCCCGGTACCAGACATCGGTTTCCCCGATCGACAGCGTGGGTGGGAAGGGCGAGGCGACGCGGAAGATGGCTCCGCCGGAATCCTCACTCGTGCTCGGATCAGAGACGAAAAGGGCGCCGGTACCCGCTTCCCCCGCGGGAGAAAGGAGGAGCGCTTCGCCAAAGCCGACGCCGTCGCCGGAAAGCCTGGACGCGGCTCCGTCAGGCGTGGTGTCACGGAGCGGCGCCGTGAAGACGTACACATCGTCATCGTCCGTGTCGAGCACGGCGAGTTCCGGGTAGCCATCACCGTCGCCGTCCGCCGCGGCCAAGTTGTCCCCGAAGTTGCTGAACTCGCCTAGCGAGGAGGCGTCGATGGTGACGTCCGGCACGTCAACCGGGAGAGCGTCGATCGGCGCGAACACGACGTGCACGCGCCGAGGGGGGTCGTTCGTGCTCGTCACCCGATCAGCAACCCCGATGTCGCTCAGTCCGTCGCCGTCGAGGTCGGCGAGGAGGAGCACCTCGCCAAGGCCCCCACCACGCTCGAGGTCGTCCGAGAACACGCGGTCACTCGCCCCGAACTCGGTGTCGTGGTCGAGGCCGATGTCGCGCGCCAGCCACACCGCGTACTCCGGTTCGCGTTCGTCGTTGACCCAGAAGCCCCCGAGCAGCATGTCATCGACCCCGTTGCCCGTCACGTCGCCCAGAGCGATGGCCGACCCGAAATCAGTCCAGAACCGGTCGTCAGTGAGCGCCGGGTCGGGGCCGAACACCGAGGCCGAGGCGTCCTGCTCGGTCATGTCGCCACCCGCGGTGGCCGCGTCAAAGAGGAATGCCCCCGCTCGCGTCGAACTGTCGCCCACCGCGCCCGTCTGGGCCGCGACGGCAAGCGCATCGCCACTCGTCCCGGTGGCAACACGCCAGCCGAGGGAATTGTGCTGCGTGGGCTCAGCGAACGCGAAGGTCGCGTCCGCATCCACCTCCGGGACGCCGTCGCGAACCGGGGGCTCGGCGAACCAGTACGCTGGGCTGGGGCCCATCGCCAGCGATGAGAACGCGGAGGAAAGCAGGCCTGGGCACGCGCCGGGGGCGGCCGGTGTCACGGCGAGGTCGGAGCCGAGGAGAGCCTGATCGAACGCCGTGCGGAGCACCACCGGCGGCGTGCCCCGCGGGACACACCCGTCACCGGGATCGCCACCGCTGTCGGCGGTGTCCGAGCCGTCGCCGGTGTCCCCCGAATCCGCACCGTCCGCCGTGCCAGCGCTATCCGCCGTGTCCGACGCAGCGGCCGTGTCCGCGCCACCCGTCGCACCGGGGTCGGCGGCGCCCGGGCACCCGAGAAACACACCGGTCAGCAGGGCGGGGAGCATCAGCCCGCCCCGGCGGCCGCGGCGGCCAGGTCGGCGAGGGACTCGCACTCCTCGACCCCGAGGGCGTAAGCGAGCCCGGACACCGGGCCGCCCGCGAGCTCGATCTCTGTCGAGAACCGCGCCGCGAGGGTCGTGCCGTCGGCGGCGAGGGTCACGTCGGGGTCACGGACCTTGGCGCCGTCGAGGAGGGAGCCCACGGTGTCGATCGCGTCGGGGCACGACGGCTGCACCCACACCGTGTACTCGCCCTGCTTTCTCGCCTCGCCTCGAGCGGTGCCCTGGAACCAGGCGTCGTAGCCCGAGCCCGTGGGCAGTGCCCAGAGCCGCGTCATCTTCGACTGGTCGTCCTTGTCGCGGTCGAAGTACATCCAGGTGGCGTCGCCGCACACGTGCAGGTGGGGATCGATCGGGGTGTACGGCTCCACGTCCCCTAGCGACGCGAGCAGCGTGGCGTCGCCTTGCCCTAGCGGCAGCGCCAACACCTCCCCGTGGTACCCGTCGGTGAAGATCCTGGTGAACGCGGCGAGATCGACCGGGCCGAAGCGGACGTCGCGATTGGCCAGCCAGGCCCCCCAGAGCGGGCCGACGGCCACCCGGAGGTCGTCGATCGACACCACGAACACCGAGATCCCGAAAATGGGATTGTCACCGGGCGGCGCGTACCAGACCGGCCTCCGGTCGGGCTGGTCCCAGTAGCGCTGCCGCACGCGCCACGGCAGTTGACTCGCCTCGCGGTTGTCGCGCCAGGGCACGAGCAAGAGCAGCGACCCGCCGTCGGGCGTGAGCGAAACCGTCGGCACCCCGTACCACTCCACCGACGCCACCCCGCGGTTCTGGACGGGCTCGATCACCACGAACGCGTCGCGCGCCTGGCCCGGGGAAGGCGCCACGTTGCCCGGCGCGAAGTCCGCGTCGGGCGAGAGGTAACAAACCACACGCGTGCGCGGGTTGGTGCCCTCGCTGGTGCCGTGGTGCCCCGCCGTGAAGGCGTCGGAGTGCTCGTCGATCGGCAACCGCGACCGCGCCTCCACGCACACCATCAGGTGGAAGCCGAGGAAGCCGATCTGGGCGCGCAAGTCCAGCACGGTGGGGTCGCGGTAGGCGCAATAGTCGCCGGAAGGCGAGGGCAGCGCGCCCTCGGGCGTGCGGCAGTTGATCGCCGTCGGCCGCCAACCAGCGTAGTCGTAGGCCCCGGCCGCGCCGTCATCGGCGAAGGCGGCACCGCACGTGCCTGACTCCGCGTAGACCGGCGCGTGGACCGGGAAGGTGACACCATCGCTCGAGTCGATGTAGCCGATGTAGTCCATCGAGAAGCGGCCCGACGCATCCGCCCCGGTCGACAGGCGGCGGATGGCGCTCGCGGTGTCGGCGGGATTGGTCGACGGCAGCCCGGGGGCACCCCCCGGGTCGTCGGAGACGAGCCACGCGTTCTGCACGTAGAGCCGGTGCTTGCCCCCGCCATCAACGTCTCGCAACACGCAGGTGCTGGTGGTGTCGACGTGGGCGCCGAGCGCAATGGTCCAGGGGACACCACAGCCAGAAGCCGTGTAGAGCGCCGCGTTTATCGGCGGGTCGAGCAGGGGGATCGCCCACCCGCCGAAGGTCCAGCCACAGTCGCCGATCACCGCCCCCTCGAGCTCCGAGACCGCCTCGGCCGAGGGAGGCGGCGCGGCGGCCTGCGGGACTGCCAGCCCGCGGAAGCCCTTGGCGAGCGGGACCCCGGGCGGCAACGGGTGCTCCACGGCGGGCTCGAGGCCGAGGGCGCGCGGCGTGGAGCCCAGGAGGCTCGCGGTCGGGGGGCGCCGCGTCGAGGCCAACTGGCTCGCGGCCGGGGCGCGCGGCGTCGAGGCCAGGTGGCTCGTGGCCACGGTGCTCGCCGGGGCATTCTCCCCGCACCCGCAGGCCCGGCCCGCGCCCCCGCGCATCAGGTCTTGAACTCGAAGGCCAGCGCGCAGCTCACCTGCCCCTGCTCGCGTGCCGTGCCCGAGATCGGCTTGCACACCAGGGCGTAGCGCATCTTGATGCCGAGCTTCGCCGCGTCGGTGAAGGGCGGCGCGATGGTGGGCGTGGAGCTCGTTGGCTTTTTTGCTGGCGGCGTAAAGGCTCACCGGGTGATAGAAATTGTCGTGCACCGAAAACGGAATGCGGGTGTTGGAGCCGTACACGCTGCTGGAGCTGGCGTAAACAAAGTGTTCGACGCCGTGGTGGCGGCAGCCTTCGAGCAGGTTGCCAAAGCCGACCAGGTTGGTCTGGATGTAGGAATGCGGGTTGGTCAACGAATAGCGCACGCCGGGTTGGCCGGCCAGGTTGATGACGCGCGCGGGCCGTTCGGCGGCGAACAGGTCTTCCACGGTCAGACGGTCGGCGATGTCGCCCGGCACAAATTTAAAGTTGGGGTGATCCTTGATGCGGGCCAAGCGGGCCAGCTTGAGGCGCGGGTCGTAATAGTCGTTGAGGTTGTCGATGCCGACGACGGTGTCGCCGCGCGCCAAGAGAATTTGCGCCACATGCATGCCGATAAAACCCGCCGCGCCGGTAAGAAGAACTTTCATCGCAATTCCTTGTCTGTGTGGATGAGGGAAGATTCTATCAGGGCGTTACCGCTAGAATGCAGCCATGCGCTTTGTCTATAGCCTCATCACCCTGTTGTTTTTGCCGATGGCCTTTGGCCACCTGCTGCAACGCAGCCGCCACCAGCCGGCCTATCGGCGCCATTGGGGCGAGCGGCTGGGGTTGGCCCCCCGTCTGCACGGGCCGGTGATCTGGTTGCACGCCGTATCGGTCGGCGAAACCCGCGCTGCCGCGCCGCTGCTGGAGGCCTTGTTGCAACGCTACCCCGATCACAGTGTTCTGCTCACCCACACGACGCCGACCGGCCGTGCCACCGGCCGCGAATTGTTTGGCGCGTTCGGCGACCGGGTGGTGCAGGCTTATCTGCCCTACGACCTGCCGTGGGCCGTAACCGCCTTTCTGCGCCGCACCCGGCCACGCCTGGGCCTGCTGATGGAGACCGAGATCTGGCCCAACCTGTATGCGGCAGCGGCGCGGCGCGGCATCCCGCTGTTTCTGGTCAATGCCCGGATGTCGGAAAAATCGGCCGCCGGATATGCCCGGCTGGGGCGATTGACCCCCCGCACGCTAAACCACCTGACCGCCATCGCCGCCCAGACCGAGGCCGATGCGGCCCGCCTGGCGGCCTTGGGGGCCACGCACATCAGCGTCTGCGGCAATCTCAAATTTGATGTCGCGCCACCTGCCGACAACGCCGCCCGCACGGCAGAACTGCGCGCCCTGTTTGGCCCGCGGCCGGTATGGATCGCCGCCAGCACCCGTGAATCTGGCGGTGCCAGCGAAGAGGCCATGATCGTCGCAGCCTGGCTGCAAAAAATGGAAAGAATGGGGTCAGACTCCATTTCCACGGATGGTTGCAGCCAGGCCTCGGCGAACAGCGAAGAGAAAATGGTGTCTGACCCCATTTTTTTTCCTTTGTTGGTGCTGGTGCCGCGCCACCCGCAGCGCTTCGAGCAGGTCGCGGCGCTATTGACGGCGCACGGTGTGCGTTTTCTGCGCCGCAGTGAAGGGAAGGCGGCCGATGCCACGACCCAAGTGGTGCTGGGCGACAGCATGGGCGAGATGGCGGCGTATTACGGCGCGGCCGATCTGGCTTTCATCGGTGGGAGCCTGCTGCCCTTGGGTGGGCAGAACCTGATCGAGGCAGCGGCGGCGGGCTGCCCGGTCCTCATCGGCCCGCACAGCTTTAATTTTGCCGCCGTTAGCGAGGCGGCGCTGGCCGCGGGGGCCGCCGTGCGCGTGGCCGATGCCGAGGCGCTGGTCCATGAGGTCATGACCTTGTTCGCCGCTCCAGAGCGCCGCACGGCAATGCGCGCGGCAGGTCAGGCCTTTACCGCCCAACAGCGCGGCGCCACGGCCCGCACCTTGGCCCTGCTCAAGACCGTTTTAGGGTAAAACTTTCAGCTAAAAAATCGAGTCTGACCCCATTTTACGTTTGACCCCATTCTATGTTTACCCCATTTTAGGCCCCATTTTAACAAAAGCCTCAGGGTTGGCTTAAGCGGGTATCCGCCGCCGCAAGATCGGCCTCGGTGAGATCGCCGACCGCGGCCTTCAGCTTCAAACCCGTCAGCAGCAGGTCGTAGCGCGCCGCATCGAGGTCTTTGTGTGCGGCAGCGAGTTGCTGCTGGGCATTGAGGACATCGACGCGCGTGCGAATGCCAACTTCCAAGCCGGTGCGGGTTGACTGAATTTGCAGTTGCGACGAGTTCACCGCCGCCTCCAGCGCCTTGACCCGGGCCAGCCCAGCCACCAGCCCCAGATGGGCCTCGCGTGCTTCCAGCCCCGCCTGACGGCGGCGTTCTTCCAGATCAAAGCGGGCCTTGTCGAGCCCCGCCTGCGCCTCGCGCACGCCCGCCCCCGTCCGGCCGCCATCGTAGAGTGGCCAGGTTAAGTCCACGCCCAGCTTGGCGGTCTGCGTGTCCAGCGTGCCGCTGGAGAGATAGGCGTTGCGACTGTCGCTAAAGCTAGCCGACAGATTGACCTTGGGCCGCGCATCGGCGCGAACCCGGCCCACGCCCGCCTGCGCAATCTGTTCGTCGAGCTGCGCCAGTCGTACCGGCAGACTGGCCGCTTCGGCCTGACGAATCCAATCAGCCTGAGGCTTGTCGCCGACACCCGGCAGGGTCGCCCGGGTTGACCACACCGCCAGCACCGGGAGCGGCGTCTGGATGATCTTTTCCAGGGCCCGGCGCCGGACCTCCACCGCGTTGGCGGCCTCGATCTCCTGCGCCCGGGTCAGGTCAAAGCGCGCCTGCGCTTCATGGGTGTCGGTAATGGTCGCCACGCCGACCTCAAAGCCCAGACGAGCCTGCGCCAGTTGTTCGGCAATCGCGGCTTGTTGTGCCTTGACTACGGCCAGCGCAGATTCAGCCTTCAGCACCTCAAAATAGGCCTGGGCCGTACGCAAGATCAAATCCTGCTCGGCCCGGCGCAGGGCGATTCCGGCCTGATCGGCCTGCAAACGGCCCTGTTCGACCCCGGCCCAGGTGCCCGGTGCATAGAGCGGCTGGGTCAGCGACACGCTGTAGCCGTAGGGCGAATAGCCCACAGCGGGCGTCGCCGAGGTATCGGTCTCACTCCGGCTGAGGTTGGCCGACAAGGCCACCGAGGGCAGAATGGCCGCGCGCGCCAGTGGCCATTTTTCTTGTCCCGCCAGAAAGGCCTGACGGGCCGCCGCAAAACCGGCATCGTGTTGTTGCGCCAGGCGCTGCAGATCGACCAAGCCGGCCGCTGCCGCCGGCACCGAGAGCGCTGGCACCGCGACGGTAGCCAGCGCGAGCGCAAGAACGGAGGGGGACCGCATCAGAAGACAAACCGGCTCGGGCCGGCGGCGTTGCGGAGCGGATCAGCCACGGTATCGAACAGGTTCTCGGCGTGGTAAGCGTCAACACCCACGCTCGAAACGCGCTGGGCGACCATGATGGGGGCCGTACCGACGATGGCGAACAAACGCCCGCCCGGGTTGAGCCGACCCAGCAGGGCCTCGGGCAGGACAGGCACTGAACCGGTCAGGAGGATGGCATCAAAAGAGCCGTCTTGCGCCCAATCTTGCGCCGCATCGCCGACCCGCACTTGCACATTGTGCAAACCATGCGCAGCCAGCAAGGCCGCTGCCGAGGCCGCGCGTTCCGGGTCAATCTCGACCGAAACCACCTCGGCCGCCAAATGGGCCAGCAGGGCCGTTACAAAACCGCTGCCGGTGCCCACCTCCAGCACGCGCTCAAAGGGCTGAATGTCGAGCGCCTGCACGGCACGAGCCTCTAGGCGCGGCGGCCACATGACGGCATCGTCCCCAAGCGGAATCTCCATATCCACGAAGGCCAGCCCACGATAAGCCTCGGGCACAAAGTCCTCGCGACGCAGGCGCATGAGCAAGTCAAGGATGCGCTGATCGAGCACATCCCAAGGGCGGATCTGCTGTTCAACCATGTTGAAACGCAGCGTTTCGTTCCCGGCATTCATCACCAATCCCCTAATAAAGAAAGTCAGCCAATGGCTGGAATTTTACTCCTGAATGTTACTCCTGGACGGCTTGGCCACGCCGGGCCCGCAGCCGGGCCAGGGCCCCCTCCGCCAGCGAATAAACGGCTGGCACCACGACCAAGGTCAGCAGGGTCGAGGAGATCATGCCGCCGATCACAGCCACCGACAGCGGGCCGTTGGTCTCGGCCCCGGCGCCCAGCCCCAGCGCCGCCGGCAGCAAAGCCAGGATGACGGTCAGCGAGGTCATCAGCACCGGCCGCAAACGAATAGGGCAGGCCGTCAGTAACGCCGTGCGGATATCGCGCCCGGCAGCGCGCTCTTGATTGGTGAGATCAATGAGCAAGATCGAGTTCTTGGCCACCAAGCCAATCAGCAACACCAGCCCGATCATGGAATAGATGTTCAGGGTGTGCCCGACCAACCACAGCGCAAATACCCCGCCGACCACGGCCAGGGGTTGCGCCACCATGATGATGAGCGGCTGCAAGAAAGAGTTGAACTGCGAGGCCAGCACCATGTAAAGCAGAAGCAACGCCAGCGCGAAAGCGAAGCTCATGTATTTCGCGGTCTTGCCAAACTCCTCCGCCTCACCGAGAAATTTAATGCCGTAGCCGGAGGGCAGGATCTCGGCCCCGGCCCGACGAATGGTGTCCACCACCTCCCCCATGGGTCGGCTGGGCGAGCCGTAGAACAACGCCGCATACTGCAAGTCGAAGCGGTCGATCACCGCCGGGCCAATGCGCGGCTCAAGCTGCGCGACCGTATCCAGCCGTATCATCTGGCCGTCTGCGCCGCGCAGATAGATGCGGCCCAAATCGGCCGTCTGCGTAAACTGACCTTCCTTGGCCTTGACGCGAATGTCATAGCGATTACCGTCGCCCGGCGCCTCGTTAAACTTGGCCACATCGGCGCCGCCGGTGAGCATATTGACGGCCATGGCCACCTCGCTGGACGGAATCCCGAGATCGGCGGCACGCAAGCGATCGACCTTCAACTCCAGTTGGGGCAGATCAAGCTGCAGAGCCAGGTCGAGATTACCGATTCCGGGCTCGGTAGCCAAACGGTCACGCAATTGCCGCGCCAGCGGGGCCAGCTCGTCGAGGTTGAGCCCGGTCAGGGCAAACTGCAACGGGTCGCCACGCTGGCCACTGACAATGGGTACCGGCGA
>SXGU01551421.1_pt1 | contig 14998 bp, 12 predicted proteins | sample 3174531 | NCBI WGS metagenome assembly SXGU01 (sample SAMN11356863, study PRJNA531348) | freshwater metagenome | isolation source: freshwater sample F1-140 | place: China: Fuxian Lake, Yuxi | collected 2017-12-25
TCTGGCCTTCGGTACCGGCACCCATCCCACCACAGCCCTGTGTCTCGACTGGCTTGAAGGTCAGGTACTCACTGGCCGGACAGTGGTCGACTACGGGTGTGGCTCCGGCATACTGGCGGTGGCTGCCCTCAAACTGGGGGCCGTCCAGGTGCAGGCTGTGGATATTGATCCGCAGGCTCTGACTGCCTCGGCGGACAATGCCCGCAAGAATGGCGTCGGCGATCGCCTCAGTCTTTTCCTGCCGCATCAGATTCCCTTCGCACCGGTTGATGTGCTGGTCGCCAACATTCTGGCAGGCCCCCTGATCGACCTGGCCTCGGCTCTGGCCGGACGACTCATACCAGGTGGCTCCCTGGCCCTGTCCGGCATACTGGCCAGTCAGGCGGATGCGGTGCGTGCCGCCTACCGGCCCTGGATCAGGTTTGAGCCGATGCTTCAACGCGAGGACTGGGTGCTATTGTCCGGTATCAAAGTGGTTGACTGAGACGTGCATACCCGCTGTCCCCGCTGTCAGACCCGCTATCCAATTACCGCCGCCCAATTACGGGCCGGACGCGGTGAAGCACGTTGCGAACCCTGCGACATCGTATTCGATGCCCTCGCCGGGCTGGAACAAACTGCTGACAACCAGCCACCGTTATTATCGTTACGCACCGATCAACCGGTCAGGATCACCGAACTGACCCGGGCTGACGTCGAGCCTGACCAGGAAGCCCCGGCGAACCCGTCGTTTTCCCTGAGTGCCGGTACCCGACCCGCTACCCGCAGACGCAAACAGGGCCGTTCCCCCCGTGCGGTTTCGCCACCTCCCTCCGCCATACCCTGGAACCGCCTGACCCTGGTTTTGCTGCTGGTACTCTGGGTTCAGTATCTTTACTTTGAAGCCGAATCGTTACTGCAGAATGCTGCCCTCCGCCCCTCGCTGGAGCGGGTTTGTGCCGCGCTGCGATGCACGCTGACACCCTACAGCGATTTACGTTTGATCCGGACGGGTCATGCGACGCTGCAAAAAATCCGTCAGGCCGATGGCGGGTATGAATTCAGGCTGGCCCTCAGCAACCAGTCGCCATTGCCACAGGCATTCCCCCGCCTGCAGTTGATTCTGGCTGAAGTCGATGGCAAACCCATTGCCGAACGGGTGTTTGAATCGTCTGAATACCTGGAAGGCCCGGGGCAAGATCCCCTCATGCTGACGGGTAAGCCGTACGCAGTCAGATTGATGCTGGTAGCACCCGGTCGCAGCATTGGCGGTTACCGGTTCAGCCTGATTTGAGGTCATAACCCACCCCGCGAGAACCATGCCCATACTCAGCACCATTCTCTGGTTGCCGTTGCTGGCTGCCCTGCTGGTCGTCTTCATTCCATCAGGCCAGGTCAGGCTTATTCGGGGGCTGGCCCACGCAGCCACCGGTAGTGTGCTGTTGCTGGTGCTGTTCCTGCTGACCCGGTTCGATACGACCACAAGTACCCTGCAATTCACTGAACTGGTCTACTGGAATCCGCAACCAGGCAACCGTTACGCGCTCGGACTGGATGGCCTGTCCTTGCCCATGCTGCTGTTGTCAGGCGCATTGTGCTGGGTGGCGGTTCTGGTTTCCGGCAGCGTCAGCCATCACATCAAGGGCTATCACATTGCCTTGCTGATACTGGAATTTGGCCTGCTGGGGGTTTTCCTGGCTCAGGATTGGGTACTATTCTGTATAGCCTGGGAGATCACCCTGATCGCCCTGTTTGTTCTGATTGATCGCTGGGGCGGAGCGACCCGTCATGCCGCCAGTCTCAATTTTGCCCTTTACACCCTGGGTGGATCGGTCTTCATGCTGACTGCCCTGCTGGTGGTTTTCATCCAGTCTGGCGAGCATTCCACCAACCTGACTGCGATGATGAAAACTGCCCAGTCCCTGCCCCGGGAACAACAATGCTGGGTACTGTTGGGGTTATGTCTTGGCTTTGGGGTCAACATGCCGGTATTTCCCCTGCACGGCTGGTTGCCGCTGGCCCATACGGAAGCACCGGGCTCCATCAACATTCTGCTGTCGGGGGTTTTGCTGAAAATGGGGGCCTACGGGTTGTTGCGGGCGGTTGGCATGTTGCCTGATGCGGCTCTGGTGTTTCAGCCCTGGCTGGCCGGTCTTGCCCTGACCGGGATGCTCTATGGTGCGATTCTGGCGCTTCATCAGACTGACCTCAGGGTGGTGGCGGCTTACTCATCCGTCAGCCACATGGCCAGCGTGCTGCTGGGCATCGCCACCCTCAATGAAACCGGCCTGCTTGGAGCAAGCCTGCAAATGACCGCGCACGGCTTGATTGCCGCCATCCTGTTTTTGCTGATAAACCTGCTGTACCAACCCGGCCGCAAGCCGGGCCATTATGACGGGTTGATCCGGATAGCCCCCCACGTTGCCTTGCTGTTTGGCCTGGCCTGGCTGGCCTCCATGTCCCTGCCCGGTACCGCAGGTTTTGTGGCCGAACTGCATATCCTGCTGGGCAGTCTGCAATCCTTCGGCGGTTTGACTGCTGTTGCCAGCCTGGCATCGCTGGTGGGAGCGGTTTACGCGGTTCGTACGACCGGTCGTCTATGGGCCGACCCTGCGCCACCTGCCCTGCAGGTCTTTTCCGATCTGAACCGCAATGAAAGGATTGCCGCCGGACTGCTGGCGGCAGCGGTGGTGTGGCCGGGCCTCATGCCGGCCCCCTTGACAAGCCTGATGAATGTGTCTGTCACCGAACTGGCGTCCCTGTTTGCACAGCGGAATTTGTAGAAGCGTCCGTAAGCAGGCCACTCTCAGCCCAGGTCGCCCCACAGGCACTGCACGGCAGCCAGGGCTGTGACGACGGCGGTTTCGGTTCTGAGGATGCGCGGGCCGAGCCGTACCGGCAGGTAACCGGCTGCCCGGGCAGCCTGGCGTTCATGCGGCGCAAATCCGCCCTCAGGGCCTGACAGCAACACCAGCGAGCCCTGCGTAGGGGGCAGGGTTGACAAACCGGTGTCCGCTTCAGGATCGAGGTAAAGCCCGTTATCGGGGCGGTGATGATGCAGAAAGTCGGTCAGGGTGAGCGGACTATCCAGTTGGGGGAGGCGGTTGCGTCCACTTTGCTCACAGGCGGCCTGGATTATTTTCTGCCAGTGTGCCGTACGATGGCCGCGCCGGGTTTCATCCAGCCGAACCACGCAGTGTTCCATGAACAGCGGGCTGATGCGGGCCGCGCCCAGTTCCACCGCCTTTTGTATCACCCAATCCATCCGCTCGCCCCGTGATATGCCGACAGCCAGACGGACAGTGAGCGGCGATTCAACCGAACGGTGCCGGGCCGGGCCAATTCTCAGACAGACACCCTCGCGGTGCGCCTCGCTGACGGTGGCCGCAAACTCCTGGTCGGTATCATTGAAAACCGTCAGTTCCGCCCCCTTTTTCAGTCGCAGTACGGTGCGCAGATAATGGGCACTGTCGTCATCAAGCAACCGGTCGGTGTGGGCAGTGCAGTGTCCCGGAATGAACAGGCGGGAAATCCTCATGCGACCGACTCCCGGCGGGGCGAACGCGGGCCAAAAATGGCGGTACCGACCCGAACCAGGGTGGCACCCTCACTGATGGCGGCTTCCAGATCGTCCGACATCCCCATTGACAGCGTGTCGAGGCCGCTTATGTCGGCAAGGCTTTCCAGGGCGTGGCGGACAGCCCGGAAAGCCGCCCGTTGCTGCAGCGGATCAGGCGTGGCAGCCGGGATGGCCATTAGTCCGCGCAAACGTAAACCGGGCAGACCAACCACTTGCCGGGCCAGTTCGCCCAGTGCCTCGGGTGATACCCCCGCCTTGCTGGCCTCACCGCTGACATTGACCTGCAGACAGATATTGAGGGGCAGACGTCCCGGCGGGCGTTGGGCACTGAGGCGTTCGGCAACCTTCAGCCGATCAACGCCGTGTACCCAATCGAAGCATTCAGCCAGGGCGCGTGTCTTGTTCGACTGGATGGGACCGATGAAATGCCAAACGAGATCAAATTGAGCCAGTTGTCGCTGTTTCTCCAGGGCTTCCTGCAGATAATTCTCGCCAAATTCACGCTGGCCGACCTCCCGGGCGGCCATCACTGCCTCGGCCGGTTGGGTTTTACTGACGGCAATCAGACGCACCTGACCGACAGGACGACCGGCAGCAGCCTCCGCCGCATGGATGCGTCGCTGTGTCTGCAACAGACCTTCCGGGATTGTATGGGGTAAGTTCATGGGGATGATTCTCGGGCTTTGTTGCGAAGGGTAACGATAACACTGTCCGAGCTCAAGGGGTTCACACAATCAGAAATCGTTTCGGCCCCTGCCTTGATGCCCCATTTCCAATGTTGGTATCAAGGCGATTCCCCTTATTATTTCGGTGGACTTGAAACCCACGATTCGTTATAGTCCCAGGCCGTCTTTATCTACCCGGAGAACTCCCATGGCATCGCCCCGTCTCGCCCCGGCCTACGGCCCTTACACTGCCGCCGATCTCAAAGACGGTGATCCGTACGAACTCAGCCAGGGTCATCGCATTGAGTGCCTGCCGGCTGGCGGTCATCATGCCGGTATCAACAGCCTTGGAGCCAGTGTCATCGACAGCGATCCTGATGTCGAATGGAGCGGGGTCGATGCCGGTTTTGAACTGGATCCGGTCACCCTGCGGGCACCCGATGTTGCGGTGGCCCCGGCAGGTCAGGCCGCTACCGCAGGCTGGATACAAGGGGTACCACCCCTGGCCATTGAGTATGCCTCACGCGGTCAGGACGAAGCCGCCCTGCAACAGAAAATCACCGAACTGCTGAGTCACGGCACCCGCTATGTCTGGGTGGTACGCCTGACTGGCCCGCGCCGGGTGGAGATACATACCCCGGGCACCGCACTCCGGGTGGCAAGCCCGGGAGAAACCCTGACCGCCCCTGGCGTACTGCGTAACCCGGTACCGGTGGAAGCCCTGTACGACCGTGAAGCCGGACGGGCCGCGACCCTCCGTAATCTGCTGCAACGCGAAGGCTACGCTGACCTGGATGCGGTGCTGGAGGAGGGGCTGGCCAAAGGCCTCGCCAAGGGTGAGAAGGAAGGTCTGGAAAAGGGAATCGCCAAAGGCAAAAAGGAAGGGCGGAAGGAAGGCCTGGAAAAGGGAATTGCCAAAGGTAAAAAGGAAGGGCGGAAGGAAGGCCTGGAAAAGGGAATTGCCAAAGGTAAAAAGGCTGGCAAAAAGGAAGGCATGGCCATAGGCCTGGAGAAGGGAATAACCCAAGGTAAAAAGGAAGGCCAACAGCAAGGCAAAAAACTGGCGGAGCAGTTATTCATTCTGCTGCTGGAAAGCCGGTTTGGAGCCGTACCCGAACCTCTGGCCCAAAAAATTGCCACTGCCCCGCTTGAACAAATCGAACAGTGGACCCGGCAGGTTGTGACCGCTAATCGTCTGGATGACCTGTTCAACGGATGAATGCCGGAGGACATCCTTTTTGTGCCCCGGCGTTGTCCGGCCAGTGGGACTGCCCGGATTATCTTGAAACGTTGGTGAGGCCGGGTCGATGGACATGATTTCCCTGTTGAACCAGGCCATCGCGGTCGGGGCATCTGATGTACATGTGTCAGCAGGTTTGCCGGTGGCCTTTCGGGTTGACGGCCGCATTCGCTTTCCGGATAGCGAAGCCCTGAGCGAAGACCGTCTGCGCGGGTTGCTGGCTGACATCATGCCGGAACCCGGGTTGCTCGAACGGCTTGGCCCGCTGGATGTCGATTTTGCCTTCGAGCGACCCGACACGGGGCGTTTTCGGGCCAATGTGTTCCGGCATCAGCGCGGAACCGGTGCCGTGTTACGAGCCATTCCCCGGCATATTCCGCAACTGCACGAACTGGAAGCCCCCCCTGTCCTGAACGAACTGATCGGCCATCGGCGTGGCCTGATTCTGGTGACAGGGCCAACCGGTTCGGGCAAGTCCACCACCCTGGCGGCTCTGGTGGATCAACTGAATCGGCAGGATTCACTCCATATTCTCACCCTGGAGGATCCCATCGAATTTATCCATACCAGCCGGACATCACTCATCCATCAGCGTGAGATACACCGGGATAGCCGCAGCGTCGCCCTGGCACTGCGTTCAGCACTGCGGGAAGATCCGGACGTGATTCTGGTGGGTGAATTGCGTGATCCGGAGACCATTCGTCTGGCCCTGACCGCTGCCGAAACCGGCCATCTGGTCTTGGGGACCCTGCATACCGCTTCAGCACCCAAGACCGTGGATCGCATCATTGATGTGTTTGCCGCCGGGGAGAAGGGCGTCATCCGCTCCATGCTGGCGGAATCCCTGCTGGCAGTCATTGCCCAGGTTCTGGTCGGCAGAAAGGACGGCGGGCGGGTCGCGGCCTGGGAAATCATGACAGGTACCGCCGCCGTTCGTAACCTGATTCGCGAGGATAAACTCGCCCAGATTTACAGCACGATGCAAACCGGTCGCCGCGATGGCATGCAGACTCTCGATCAATGTCTGGCAGACCAGGTGGAACGGGGCCGCATCACCCGTGATGAGGCACGCCGTCATGCCGTCAACAAGGCCGGATTTTGACGGAGAAGCGGGAAGCTGTCGCTGCCTGAACTTTACGGTTCAAGCGGAAGTGGTCACAATATCCGGCAGCCATTTCCACTGATTGACCCATCACCATGACAGCATCCACCATTGTACTGACCGGCATCACCACCACCGGAACGCCTCATCTGGGTAACTACGTCGGGGCCATTCGTCCAGCCATTGAGGCCAGCCACGACCGCAACGTACTGCCGTTTTATTTTCTGGCCGATTATCACGCCCTCATCAAGTGTCAGGAACCGGAGCGGGTGCGGCAATCCACGCTTGAAATCGCCGCCACCTGGCTGGCCCTGGGGCTGGATACGGCCAACGCCGTGTTCTATCGCCAGTCTGACGTGCCTGAAATTGCCGAGCTGGCCTGGCTGCTCAACTGCGTCACGGCCAAGGGACTGATGAACCGTGCCCATGCCTACAAGGCAGCGGTGCAGGCCAACGAGGACAGCGGTGAAACCGATCCGGACAAGGGCATCACCATGGGATTATTCAACTATCCCGTCCTGATGGCCGCCGACATTCTCCTGTTCAGGGCCCGGCGGGTGCCGGTCGGCAAGGATCAAATCCAGCATATCGAAATGGCCCGGGACATTGCCGGTCGTTTCAATCACCTGTATGGCGAACACTTTGTGCTGCCGGAGGCGGTGGTGAGTGAGGATACGGCCACCCTGTGCGGGCTGGATGGCCGCAAGATGAGCAAAAGCTACGACAACACCATCCCGCTGTTTGCCCCGGAAAAGACCCTGCGCAAACTCGTGATGAAGATCAAGACCAATTCCCTCCAACCGGGCGAACCCAAGGATGCGGAAACATGCAGCCTGTTCGGCATTTACCGAGCCTTTGCTACCCGGCAGGAAACCGAGGCCCTCAGGGCTGACTACGCGGCCGGGATTGGCTGGGGTGACATGAAAAACCGCCTGTTCGAATACCTGAACGATCATCTGGCTGCTCCGCGTGAACGCTATGAGGCACTGCTGCAGGCACCGGAAAAAATCGAGGCGGCCCTGCAGGACGGCGCGATCCGGGCCAGAACCCACAGCGTTCCCCTGATGCAGGCGGTACGGGCCAGTGTGGGCATTCGCCCGCTGGCGGGGTGAGGTCATGCATATCGTCATTGCGGGTTCCGGCATTGCCGGCATTACCCTGGCCGAAACATTACGCAAGCTGGCTCCCGCCTTCAGCGTCACGGTGGTGACCCGGGAGACGCACGGTTATTACTCACGCCCGATGTTGTCACACGGTTTTTCCCGCGAGGATGTAGAGAGCCGCATCATCGTCAAGGATTTTGCCGCCCTCCGGGAGACCGGCATCAGGCTCTATCAGGGAACCGACGTGCTGGCCTTGCAGCCTGACGCCAAAACCCTCACCGTGCAGGCAGCGGCTGCCGGTACCGAAACCCTGTCGTATGATCGCCTGGTGCTGGCCACCGGTTCCGAAGCGGTGGTTCCGGCGGCATTCCGGCCCGAAAAGGGCGCGGTTCGGGTTGTCAACAGCCTGGACGATCTGATTGGACTGCGCCGTTTGCGTCAGCAGATTCTGGCAGCGGGGCGCACACCGCGCTGGGCCTTGATTGGCGGCGGACTCATCGGCTGCGAGGTGGCAGCCGACCTGGCCCGGGTCGGTGATTCGGTGGTGTTGTACCACGCCCGGACCCGACTGATGGAACGCCAGTTAAGCGAAGCCGACTCCAGCCGTTTGCTGACCGTGCTGACAGGTCAAGGCATTACGGTTTGCCTGCCAGTCGCTGTGGCGGGCGTCGATTGCGGCGATCAAGGGTATGCCGTACAACGGGATACCGGCACTGAAACCGGGTTTGACGGGGTGATCGTGGCCTGTGGTTTCAGACCCCGTATTGAACTGGCCGTCCAGGCCGGGCTTTCGACCGGACGTGGAATCCGGGTGGATCACTTTCTCACCACCAGTCATCCTGACATTCACGCCATAGGCGATGTGGCAGAATGCGCCGACGGATCGCTCTACGCATACGTCATGCCGGTGCGGCATCAGGCACTCTGGCTGGCCGGTTATCTGGCCGGAACCGTCACCGCGCCGTGGCAGGTACCCGCCTTCAAGCCTCGCGCCAAGGTACACGGTTTTGAACCCGCATGAAAAATCCACCGGTTCGCTTCATTGATTCTCCCGAACAACTGCACGCCTTCATTGCGGCCCTTCACGGGGCGGAGTGGCTGGCTCTGGACACCGAGTTCCTGCGGGAAAAAACCTATTACCCCCGCTTCTGCCTGTTGCAGATTGCGTCCGATACCCGGCAGGTGGCCTGTATCGACCCCCTGGCCCTGACGGATCTGGAACCCCTGAAAACCCTGCTGTTTGATGCTTCCATCCTCAAGGTTTTTCATGCCGGGCGACAGGACATGGAGATTTTTTATCATCTATGGGGGGCACTGCCCGGGCCGGTGTTTGATACCCAGTTGGCGGCACCGCTACTGGGCATGGCCGATCAGGTCAGCTATGCCGGACTGGTCTCCGCCCTGCTGGGAGTCAACCTGAGCAAGAGCCACACCCGCACCGACTGGTCGTTGCGTCCCCTGAGCGAATCGCAAATCCGCTACGCGGCCGATGATGTCATTCATCTGGCAGCGGCTTACCCCAAACTCAGGGATAAACTGGAAACACTGGGGCGGCGTGAGTGGCTGCAACCGGAGCTTGACCTGTTGCTGCAACCTGGCCTGTACCAAAACCCGCCGGAGCTGGCCTGGCAGCGGATCGGGGGGGTCAATCAACTGCGGGACGGGGCACTGGAAATCATCCAGGCACTGGCCGCCTGGCGCGAGACACAGGCCCGGCAGGAGAATGTCCCGCGTAACTGGATCATCAAGGACGAGATACTCATCAATCTGGCCCGGCTGAAACCGGCCAGTCTGAATGATTTTCGCCTGGTACGGGGGCTGGATGAGCGCGTGTTGAAACGCCATGGCGAAACCCTCCTCCGTCTGATCGGGCAACCTCCCCCGGTAGTTCGGCCTGAAGAGTCCCGCAGTTCGGTCTCGCGCCGAACCCCGGCCCGGGAAGCATTACTGGATCTGCTGTCGGCGGTGGTCAAACTCAATTCGGAGCAGCACGCCATGAATCCTGCCCTGCTGGCCTCGCGCAAGGATCTGGAGCAGTTTCTGGACGCCCCGGAAGCCAGCAAACTGCTGGAAGGCTGGCGCAAGGGCATGATCGGAGAAGAACTGGAAGCCATCATGCAGGGACAGGTCGATTTCAGGGTAGAGGACGGACGGGTGATCAAGGTCGGTCGCTGTGGCTGACCATCGCCTGATTGAGGCATTGTGCCAACCGGAGGCCTATCCGGTTCCGGTCGGACCCATCCGGTTACTGGAAACCCATATTTCCTGGGTCATTCTGACCGGTCGTCAGGCCTACAAGATCAAGAAACCGGTGGATTTCGGTTTTCTTGATTTCACCCGACTGGCGGATCGCCTGTATTTCTGCCAGGAAGAACTACGGCTGAATCGCCGCCTGGCTGACACACTGTACCTTGATTGCGTAGCCATTACCGGCAGTCCGGACTGTCCTCATATGGAAGGGGAAGGGGTTGCCATTGAATATGCCGTCAAGATGCGCCAGTTCGATGATGGCTGCCTGTTTGATACCCTGGCCCGGAACGGCCAACTGAGCCTGGCCGTAGTGGAACGGCTGGCGGATCGGCTGGCGATATTTCACCGCAACCTGCCTCCGGCGGAGCCCGGGGTTGATTATGGTTCACCGGCTTTGATTCGGGCGGCGGCCCTGGATAACTTCAGGGTACTGGCCGACAGCGACCTCGAACCGGCAGACCGGGCTACCCTGGTGGCTCTGTCGGACTGGACGCAAACCACCTGGCAACAGCTTGCCGATTTTTTTCTGGCCAGAAAGCAGCACGGCTACATCCGGGAGTGCCACGGTGATCTCCACCTGGGTAATCTGGTACTGCTGGAGGGAGAACCGGTGCCGTTTGATGCCGTTGAGTTTAATCCCGCCTTTCGCTGGGTAGACCCGTTGAGCGAACTGGCATTTCTGCTGATGGATCTGGCGGTACACGGTCTGGCAAGCCATGCGGTTCACTGCCTCAACCGTTATCTGGGTATGAGCGGAGACATGGCCGGATTGCAGGGGCTGGTTTTCTACCAGGTTTATCGGGCCATGATTCGGGCCAAGATCATCCAGCTCGGCCGCGATCCGGCCCGGGAAACACCGGCACAGCGGATCCACAGACTGGCCCGTTATCGCGGCTACGCAGCGTACGCCCTGACCCTGACACAACCTGCAGCCCCCCGGCTGTTTCTGACCCACGGCTTTTCCGGCAGCGGCAAATCCACCCTTGCGGTTCGACTGGCCGATCAAACCGGAGCCATTCTGCTTCGCTCCGATGTTGAACGCAAACGACTGCCTGCCTGCCTGCCATCCCCTGCCGCACGCTACCATCCCGCTGTCATCCGGCAAACCTACTGCCGTCTGCTGGAACTGACCCGCGACCTGCTGACCTGGGGTTTTTCCGTGGTGGTTGATGCCACCTTTCTGGCCCGACTGGAACGCCAGCAGCAACAACAACTGGCGGAGGCTCTGGGGGTGGACTGGGTTATTTTCAGTTGCAGTGCCCCGCCGGAACGGCTGCGTCAGCGGGTATGTGAACGCAAGCAGGCGGGACGGGATGCCTCTGATGCGACCCTCGCCGTACTGGAGTGGCAGATGCACAACCACGACCCGCTGACCGGGGAAGAGCGCGACCGTACGGTGTCGATTGATACGACTACGCCGACGACACTGGAAGCCGGGCTTAAAAATGGGCTGATGAAGTATGGACAGCCAGACATCCAGTACGCAAACTAGCGCGGGTTTCCCCAAGGGGGAACCTTCGACAAATAACTACATAGCAAAGAATCAAGAGGAGACCCATGTATAAATTCAACAATAGCCATGCAGCCGGTCTGTTATTGACCCTGCTGCTGAGTGGGGCGGGTTGTGTTGTGGCTGAAGAAATCGGCGATGCTGACGTGGCTGCCACGGTCGAAACCGTTGCGGATACGCCAGCCAGTGATGCAGCCGACGCCGGGGCGGATACCGCTGACAGCGACAACGACAGCGACCAGTCCGGTGGCGGCATCGTTATTCCCGAGGCGCGTCCCCGCCCGGTAGAGGCCGTGCCGTCCGTGGTGGTCAAATCCATGCAGGACGATGCCGAACAGGCACTGGCCCGTGGTACCACTCAAACGGACACCTCGGATCGAGCCCCTGCCCTGCTGATCGTGCTGGGGCTGGCAGGCTTCGCCTTCTGGCTGGGCAGAAACCGTAACCGGGCGCAGCCTGCGGCCGTGGCGGAAACGGCGTCCGACACGACGGCGGAACAAATTGCAGTGGCAGATACGGCAGTGCATGAGGCGGCGGTTGCGGTGGTAGAAACAGCAGAGGAGGCAGTGGCGGTTGCCGATGCTGATGAAACGACTGAAATCGTGGATTCGTCCAGTGAAGGCGAGGCACCGGCAGATGCTGTCGGGGCCGATGCAGAGACGGCCGCAGTGGCAGCGACAGAAGAACCGGAGGAGGACGCTGACACCCAAACCACCGACGCTGAAGGGAATGCCGACGAGACGATCGGGCAACCGCTTGACGACGCTACCACAGCACCGGTTTCAGCCGTTGCCGATCGACAGACCCAGCCTGGCAAGGGCAGACCACAAAAGCGTAACAGGGGACGTTGAGGCCCGGTTTGTCATGACAGGAACGGGCGTGCGGGTACGGTACCGGTACGCCCGTCTGATCTAATTGCATCTGGTTTTTTACAAGCGGGAGTACCTCATGGTGACTACCACCTATTCTTCCCCGGCGGGTGAACGGGGACACAAACGTATGGTGATTGCAGCCCTGGGTGTGGTGTTCGGAGACATCGGAACCAGTCCGCTTTACACCATGAAAGCCTGCTTTAGTGGCGCGTATGGGGTAGAACCCAATCCGGAGAATGTGCTGGGCATACTTTCCCTTATTTTCTGGTCGATCTGCATCAGCATTTCGTTCAAATACGCAGGGTTCATCATGCGGGCCGACAACAAGGGAGAAGGCGGCATCATGGCCCTGATGTCATTGATCGAACACAAGGCCCAGTTGGATCAGGGACAAAAGGCGATACTGGTGACCCTGGGTTTGATCGGAGCCTCCCTGTTTTATGGTGACGGCTTCATTACGCCGGCCATTTCGGTGCTGAGTGCGGTGGAAGGGCTGGAAGTCCTGCAACCCGGCCTGCATCCTTATATCATTCCAGCCTCCCTGGCAGTACTGGTGGCCCTGTTTCTGGTTCAAAAACAGGGTACCGCCCAACTGGGTGGAACCTTCGGGGTTATCATGCTGGTCTGGTTTTTAAGCCTCATGACCCTGGGCCTTCGCGCAATCCTGACCAATCCGGGCATACTGGCTGCCGCCAATCCGCTGCATGCCGTGCATTTTTTTGCCGTGCATCAATGGCACGGGCTGTTGGTACTCGGCGGCGTGGTACTGGCAATCACCGGCGGCGAAGCCCTTTATGCCGACATGGGCCACTTCGGGCGTCCTCCCATCCAGCGAGCCTGGTTCGTCTGTGTCATGCCGGCCCTGCTGCTCAACTACTTTGGTCAAGGTGCCTTGTTGAGCAATCACCCTGAGGCAGTTACCAGCCCCTTTTACCATCTGGTTCCCGCCGGGGTTTTACCGGCGATGATCGTCCTGGCAACCCTGGCTACCGTCATTGCTTCGCAAGCCGTTATCTCGGGAGCTTTTTCCCTGACCTCACAGGCCATCCAACTGGGGTTTTGTCCCCGCTTCGGTATTCACTACACCTCGGAGGAAGAGCGGGGACAAATCTATATTTCCTGGGTTAACTGGGCTTTGCTGATGGGGATTATCGGGTTGATACTGGGATTTCGCAGTTCAGCCAACCTGGCGGCTGCTTACGGTCTGGCCGTGACGGCCACCATGACCCTTACCACCATTCTGGCATTTTTCGTTATCTACAAAATATGGAAGTGGAATCCACTGGTTTCTGGCCTGATCGGGTTGGGCTTTTTGTCGCTGGATACGGCCTTTCTGATTGCCAATGGCATGAAGTTGCCGGAAGGTGGCTGGTTACCTGTCGCCATCGGTGCGACGGTATACCTGTTGTTGACCACCTGGAAGGAAGGACGGGAACTGGTGCATCAAACCCTGAGCGATGAATCCATGCCGGTTGATGAATTTCTGGCCGAACTGCGCGAAAAGGACGAGGTTCGGGTTCCGGGAACGGCCGTATTCATGACCAGCAGTCAGGATGGCATTCCCTATGCCTTGCTGCACAATTTCAAACATAACAAGGTACTGCATGAAACCGTCCTGTTAATGACCATCCTGACCGAAACAGTACCCCGGGTGTTGCCGGATCGACGCCGTGAAGTCACGGCACTGGGAGAAGGATTTTTTCGCATCATCCTGCATTACGGCTTCATGGAAAACCCCAACATTCCCAGGGTACTCAAGTCATGCAGTCGGGAATTCAATGCAGAACTCAACGACACCACGTTTTTCATGAGTCGGGAAACCATTATTCCCCGTGGTAAAAAATCAATGCCGCTCTGGCGCATCGGGTTGTTTGCCAGCATGGCCCGCAATGTAGGTAGCGTGGTTCACTTTCTGCGAATTCCCCCTGATCGGGTTATTGAAATAGGGGTTCAGATGTACCTGTAATACCCCCAATGTACACTCACGGATCACGGACTACAAAAAACAGACTCCTCCGGGGGTTACCCAATCAATTCGCGGCAGGGAGTGGGGGGGCACGGTATTCCCTCGCTACGTGCCGACTGGTTCGCCAGGATGGCCGCGCTTCCGGTATACCATTCACCCTGTCCTTAACCTGAACCGACGTTTGTCTACGATTGCTGGATGAGCGGTACACGGCGACTCTGACCTCTGGTGTTTTGTACAGAGGCCGCCCACCTGCGCTGATTGGGTTTTCATGATGAGGGTACGTTACCCCCTGATCGTGACGCATACCTGATCCGCAGGGACGAATACCATTTCGCCTCATCCAATGCCACCTTAAAGGATTTCCCCATGACCTACCCACGCCAATTCAACACCGCAGGCCCCGGCAAGGCTGACAAGCACTATCAGATTGATCCGCTCAAACGCATCAATCACCTTGAAATTGAGGCATTGATTCGGGACGAACGCTATTTTGTCCTGCACGCCCCTCGCCAGACCGGCAAAACCACCTCACTCAGAGCCTTGGTGGAATACCTGAACGCCAGTGGCGGCTACCGGGCGGTATATGCCAACATCGAAGGGGCGCAAACTGCCCGGCATGATGTGGCCTTGGGCATCGGGGCAGTTATTCAGGTATTGGCCAGGCAGATCGAGATTGATACCGGCGAAACCCGGATGATTGACTGGTTACAGCAACACCGGCAGGACAA
>SXGU01101022.1_pt1 | contig 14996 bp, 16 predicted proteins | sample 3174531 | NCBI WGS metagenome assembly SXGU01 (sample SAMN11356863, study PRJNA531348) | freshwater metagenome | isolation source: freshwater sample F1-140 | place: China: Fuxian Lake, Yuxi | collected 2017-12-25
CGTTTTGCCAGCAGCCTGGCCGAGCTTGACCTGGATGGCGTCTAACTTATTCCGCAGACAAGGGCACGGTTCCCCTGGAACTTCGGAGGCCAGCGCTACCAGAACCTGTTTGTGAAAATCGAGGAAATTGTCCACTGGTGCGGCAAGCTGGGACTGCGCATGTGCTTTGACGTGTCGCACAGCGCCCTGACCTGCAACCATCTGGGTTACGACATCTACGACTTCAGCGAGAAAATCGCACCGCTGACCGCCCACCTGCACCTCGGGGATGCCAAGGGCCTCAATGGCGAGGGACTTCAGGTCGGAGAAGGCGACCTGGATTTCCCCCGCCTTGGCGCCATCCTGAAACAGGGCTGCCCCACCGCCTCCTTCATTCCGGAGATCTGGCAGGGACACAAGAACGGCGGCGAGGGATTCTGGATCGCCATGGAACGACTGGAAGGGGTCCTTTGATGCCGGGCATTGAAAGCATCCGTGCCGAGGTGTCGGCCTCCATCGCGGTAAAGCAGGCCCTGCTGAATGATGCAGGGCTCCTTGCCCAGATCGATGCGCTGGCTACCAGGTGCATAAGCTCCCTGCGCGCAGGCGGCAAGATCATCTTCGCGGGCAACGGTGGCAGTTTTGCCGATGCCCAGCACCTGTCCGCAGAGTTTGTCTCCAGGTTCAAGTTCGACCGCGCGCCCCTGGCCTCGCTGGCGCTGGGAACGAACAACTCCGCGATCAGCGCGATCGGCAACGACTATGGCTATGACCAGGTTTTTGCGCGGGAGCTCGAAGCGGTTGCCAAGACGGGCGATGTCTTCGTGGGCATCAGCACAAGCGGCAACAGCCCCAACATCTTGGCCGCAGCGAAAAAAGCGGCCGAGCTGGGAATCAGCTGCTTCTGCCTTACCGGTCGCACCGGTGGAAAACTGGCCGGCATCTGTGAGTGCCTGCGCATGCCGTCGGATGAAACTGCGCGCATCCAGGAGTGCCACATCACCATCGGACACATCATCTGTGGCCTGGTGGAGAGTCAATATTTTGCATAAAGGTGAAATCTCGATGAGCAATGTTGTCGCCCTTATCCCCGCCCGCTCCGGCTCCAAGGGGGTACCGCACAAGAATATCAAGAAGCTCGGTGGGCACCCCTTGATCGAGTGGTCGATAAACGCCTGCCTGAAGTCTCGGCTGATCGACCGCGTCATCGTCTCGACGGACTCCCAGGAATATGCCGATCTCGCCGTCAAGCTCGGGGCCGAGGCTCCGTTCCTGCGCCCGGCGGAGATCGCGGGTGACCGCTCGACGGACTACGACTTCGTAGTCCACGCGCTGGACTGGTTCGCCAGTCACGGGGGCGAGCCAGAGTTCCTGGTTCATATGCGCCCGACCACGCCCTATCGTGCGCCCGCACTGATCGACCAGGCCATCGAGGCATTCCGGGGGGAGTCCAGGGCAACCGCGCTGCGCTCGGTGCATGAAATGTCCGAGTCGGCCTACAAGACCTTCGAGATCGCCCCGGCAGGCCAGTTGAAGCGACTGGGCGCCGACAATACCGCGCTCGATGCGGCCAACAACGCCCGCCAGCAGTTTCCGACTACCTACCAGGCCAACGGCTATGTCGATGTGCTGTCGTCCCGCTTCGTCAGGAGCCATGGACTGATTCATGGCGACTGGGTCATGCCGTTCATCACGCCAGCCGTAGTGGAAGTCGACACCGAGGAGGACTTTGTCCACCTTGAATTCCTGCTGGATCGCAATCCCGAAATCGCCCATCAACTTTTTGCCTGAGGTCAGACATGGCTGGACATGAATTTTCCCGTAGCCCTCAACAAGTGCCCTTTGTGAGCACTGCACATCGCACCATCAAGACGGCAATTCCGGCGCCGGGAACCGTGCAGATCCTCGATACTCTGGACCGCTATGAATCCCGTTCGATGCACGGCCAGTTCCCCCTGATCTGGGAGCGGGCCGTGGACGCCAGTGTGTTCGACATCGCCGGGAATCGCTGGATTGACTTCACCTCCACGATCTTCGTCGCTAATGTGGGCCATTCCAATCCCAGAGTGACGGCCGCCATGCAGGCCACGATGGAATCGCCCATCTACAGCTGCTATGCCTATCCGAACCGCATCCGCGCCGACTACCTGCAAAGGCTGATCGCCTTCGCCGGCAAACCATTTGAAAAGGCCTTCCTGCTGTCGGCCGGGACCGAGGCCACCGAAGCGGCCCTGAAGCTCATGCGCATGCAGGGGCAGAAGCAGGGCAAGCGCCGCCGCGGCATCGTCTGCGTGGAAGGCAACTGGCATGGACGCACCATGGGTGCGCAGATGATGAGCAGCAACCTGGCGCAGCGGGACTGGATCGGCTTTCAGGACGCCGACATCCACCACATTCCTTTCCCCTACCCCTGGGCGCTCAACGGGGCGAGTCCGCATGCCTTCCTCGAAGCCGGCCTGGAGCGCTTGGCCGCATCGGGGATCGACCTGGAAAAGGATGTGTGCGGCTTCATGCTGGAAACCTTCCAGGGTTGGGGCGCCGTGTTCTACCCGAAGGAGTTTGTCCAGGGCATCGAAAAGGTGTGCCGCAAGCACAATATCCTGCTGGCCTTCGACGAAATGCAGGCGGGATTCGGCCGCACCGGCCGTCGCTTAGGCTTCCAGCATTACGAGGTGACGCCGGACCTGTTTGCCTGCGGCAAGGGCATGGGCGGCGGTGTGCCCCTCTCGGGCGTGGTGGGCCGGGCCGAGATCATGGACCTGCCGGAAATCGGCAACATGAGCAGCACCCACTCCGCCAACCCGCTGGTGTGCGCGGCCGGTCTGGCCGTCATCGATGAACTGGAGCAACGCGACCTCCCCGGCGAAGCCGCCCGCAAGGGTGAGTTGCTGTTCAACGGCCTGGGTGCCCTGCAGCAGCGCTTCCCGGACCGCATCTCCACCCTGCTCGGCAAGGGCCTGATTGCAGCCGTCCTGTTCCGCCACCCTGAAACCGGTGCCCCCGATGGCGCCTTCACCAGCCGGGTCGCGGAGCGCTGCATGCAGAAGGGTCTGCTGGTGGTGCACACCGGGCGCGAGTCGATCAAGATCGGCCCGCCCCTGACCATTGCGGACGATGCCTTGCTCGAAGGCGTGGACGTGCTGGGCGAGGCGATCGCGGAAGTGGCCGCAGAATGATCCGTGCGATTCGGCATACTGGCCTGGTCGTGGCGGACCTGGGCCGCGCGTTGCACTTCTGGTGTGACGTGCTGGGCTTCAGGGTGACAAAGCAGATGGAGGAGTCCGGTCCCCATCTGGACGCGATGATGGGCCTGACGGGTGTGCGTGTGACCACGGTCAAGATGGCGGCGCCCGACGGGAACCTGCTCGAACTGCTGCGCTTCCATTCCCATCCCGACAAGCCGGGTTGGGAAGGTACCCCCTATTCGACCGGGTTCACCCACATTGCCCTGACGGTGGACAATCTGGACCAACTCGTCACGCAACTGGTGCAGGAGGGTGTGCGCTTTCCTGCGCCGCCACAGCACTCGCCGGACGGCTACGCAAAGGTGGTCTATGCCCAGGGACCCGAAGGCGTCCTCCTCGAACTTGTCGAAGTATTGGCCAAATGAACCAGACAACTGATCAGCAACCTCTTCACCCTGCGGCCACCTGCCCCCTGTGTGGGGGGCAAACCAGCAAGATCCTCGCGCACCAGCTGCGCCGCGGCAATGGCATGGTGCGTTACTGCCCCGCCTGTGACCACGGCTACCTGGTCCAGGAGCAGGTGGTGGACGCCAAGGAGTACTACGGTGAACTCTATCGCCAGGAGTACTCCCACAATGCCGAGGCGGCTGCCACCAACGCCCGTGAAATCTACCGGGTCTACAAGGACTACCAGCAGAATCGGCTGCACCACATCGGTCCGCTTCTGACATCCGGCTCCAGGTTGCTGGAGGTCGGTGCGTCCTCCGGGCAGTTCCTGGTGCATGTCAAGGACAAGGTGGCCGAGGTGAATGCCATCGAGCTGGACAAGGCATGCTGCGCTTTCCTGGGCAGTGAGCTGGGCATCGCGGCGGAAGCGGAATTACTGGAGAAGTCACGCTTTGCAGACCAGACCTACGATGTGGTCTGCGCATTCCAGGTCATCGAACATGTCGAACAACCAGCGGAGTTCCTGAAGACGCTGCGGCAGGCCACGAAGAAGGGCGGGACGCTGTTCATCGAGGCGCCCAACCTGCATGACCCCCTGCTTTCGGTCTGGAACGTGCCAACCTACCAGAAATTCTTCTATCACAGTGCCCACCTGCACTATTTCACCGAGGCTTCCCTGCGCAAGGTGGCACAGGATGCCGGTTTCCGCCCTGACCAGATAGAGATCAGCTTCACCCAGGACTACAACGTCCTCAACCACCTGCACTGGATCATGAACGACGGTCCCCAGGCCGACTGTCATGTGGGCCTGAGCGAAATCAACCTGCGGGGGCCGAACCAGGAGATCGCGGCCTGGCTGACCGAGGAAATGCGGGTGGTGAACCAGAAATACATCGCCAGACTGGTCGCTGCAAAGTGCACCTCCAACATGCTGATGAAATTGCGCCATGACTAACAAAATCGGTTTCATGCAAGGTCGTCTTTCACCCCTGGTGGATGGCAAGATCCAGGCCTTTCCCTGGGATTCTTGGCAGCAGGAATTCCCTGCAGCCCAGGGACTGGGCCTGGGGCTGATGGAATGGACCTTGGACCAGGATCGGCTCTATCAGAATCCGCTGCTGACGCCCGAGGGCCAGCAGGAGATCCGGGCGCTGTGCCAGGCGCATCAGATTGCCATTCCGTCACTGACCGGCGACTGCTTCATGCAGGCGCCCTTCTGGAAGGCTGCCGGGCAGGAACGGGTGGCGCTTGAAGCGGACTTCATTGCGATAGCCCGGGCCTGCGCTGCCGTCGGAATCCAGATGGTCGTCGTCCCGTTGGTGGACAACGGCCGGCTGGACGATGCCAGGCAGGAGGATGTAGTTGTCGAGTTCATGCTGGCGCAGGCTGACCTGTTCCGTGCACTGGGCCTGCGGATCATCTTCGAGAGTGATTTCATCCCGGCCGAACTTGCGCGTTTCATCGCGCGTCTGCCGACGGACGGCTTTGGCATCAACTACGACATCGGCAACAGCGCGGCGCTGGGTTACAAGCCCGTGGAGGAATTCGCGGCCTACGCCGACCGCATCGTCAATGTGCATGTCAAGGACCGGGTTCTCGGTGGCACCACGGTTCCTCTGGGAACCGGCAATGCCGATTTCTCCACGGTCTTTGGCCTACTCCGCAAGGCGGGCTATGCGGGCTGCATGATCATGCAGACGGCACGCGCCAAGGATGGCGACCATGCTGGCGCACTGCGCCAGTACAAGGCCAAGATCGAGGCCTGGATACAAGGCGCCTGACGTGCAGCTTCAGTTGCAGGGCAAGTCCGTCCTGGTCACCGGCTCCTCCAGGGGCATAGGGCGTGCCATTGCCGAGGCCTTCCTTGCCGAAGGCGCGCAGGTGGCTTTCAACGGGCGCGATGCCGATGCGCTCGCGCGCGTCGTCGCGGCTCAGACCGTGGGCCAGTCTGTTGCCATTGGTGGAGATGTGAGCGATCCGCAACAGGCCCAGGAAGTGGTCGGACGGATTCTGCAGGCGTTTGGCAAGCTTGATGTGCTGGTGTGCAATGTCGGCAGCGGTCGCTCGGTGCCCCCTGGCGCAGAGTCCCACGCGGAATGGCAGCGGGTATTCGCGTTGAATCTCTGGAGCGCCACCAACATGGTCGAAGCTGGCCGGCAGGCCCTGGCTTCCAGCGAGGGGGCGATTATCTGCATCTCCTCGATCTGCGGACAGGAGACGGTACCGGGAGCGCCCGTGACCTATTCGGCCGCCAAGGCTGCCCTCAATGCCTACGTTCGTGGAATTGCCCGCTCTCTGGGCAAGGAGGGGGTGCGGATCAATGCCATCGCCCCCGGCAATATCCTGTTCGAAGGTTCGGTCTGGCAGAGAAAGCTCGCTGAAGATGCCCAAGCGGTTGACCAGATGCTGGCCCGGGACGTGGCCCTGGGAAGGCTGGGCACATCGCAGGATGTCGCTAGCCTGGCGCTGTGGCTGGCGTCTCCAGCCGCTTCGTTCTGCACCGGTGGCCTATTTGTCGCGGATGGCGGTCAGGTCCGCAGTTGAAAAAACATGAGGGGGGATGATGGCATTTGAAAAATTCGATCTGACGGGCAAGGTTGCACTGATCACCGGGGCAGCCGGCCTGCTGGGCATGGAGCATGCGGCGGCATTGCTGGAAAGCGGTGCGACGGTCGTGCTGACCGATATGAGTACCGCCGCACTGGACGCAGCAGCCCAGCGGCTTGGCGAGCAGTATGACCGTGCGCGTATCCTGACTGCAGTGATGGACGTGAGTGATCCTGCCGTCATCGAAGGGGTAGCGCAGAAGCTGCGCGACCAGGGAGTGCGGGTGGACATCCTAGTCAACAACGCGGCCATCGACCCCAAGGTCAAGGGCGACCAGGGCGTGATGGAGACCTCGCGCCTGGAGCACTTCCCCCTGGACCAATGGAACCTGCAGGTGACGGTGGGTCTGACGGGTGCATTCCTTTGTAGCCAGGTCTTCGGCAGCGCGATGTCCAGGGATGGAAAGGGCGGGGTCATCCTGAACATCGCGTCCGACTTGTCGGTCTTTGCGCCGGACCAGCGCCTCTACCGTAAGGAGGGACTGCCCGACGAGCTGCAGCCGGTCAAGCCGGTGACCTACTCGGTGTTCAAGGCCGGCCTGGTCGGACTGACACGCTACCTTGCCACCTACTGGGCAGACAAGGGCGTACGCTGCAATGCACTGTCCCCTGGCGGCGTCTACAACGGCCAGGGCGAAGGATTCGTCCAGCGGCTGACATCGTTGATTCCCCTGGGTCGCATGGCAGACAGGGACGAGTACCGGGCTGCATTGCAGTTTCTCTGCTCGGATGCCTCGGCCTATATGAATGGCCAGAACATCGTGATGGATGGTGGGCGCAGTGTTCTGTAATCCTACAAAGCAAGTTGAGGCATTGTGCCGTCTCGCCAGCGCCGACTTTTTGTGGGTGTTAAAGGGTGACCCCCGGAGGGGGCACAGTAAAACTAAGCGAGAGAGTCTCATATGTTGAAAAAAGTCAAAAAGGTCGTTTCCGGAATTAAATATTTGCTTTCGCGGCTTAAAACGCCGACCCCGGATTTTTATGGGATGTTCAGCAGGTTTGATCAGGTACAGGACGAAAATCCGTGGAATCGAGAGCCCTGGATCAATGGGAATAGAGTGAAACTCGATACGCTGCAGATAGGCCATTTTTCTATCCATTCATCCGGCCCTGTACCGGATCAGAGCCATATTCTTTTGCCTGCCTTGGTGATCAATTCTCTTGTAGTGAATTGCGGGGGGGGGGTAACAGTGCTTGATTTCGGAGGGGGCACTGGCTTCTCGTATTTTCCGATCAGTTCCTACCTCAACGACACGACGAAGGTGCAATGGAATGTTTTCGATGAAAACCAAAAGTTGTATCAAGTTGGCAGAGAGTACGCGGAGCGTCGACGCAACTTGGGTATCGTTGACAACATTGCTTTTCTCGATGCGTTGCCGGAAGGCAATGTGGATGTTATCCATAGTGCCAGCACTCTAGAATATATCGATGACGACATTGGTCTTCTGACCTATTTGGCAGATCGATATAAGCCAACGTACTTTCTTGTAACAAGAATAAAAGGCGGAAATATCGAGTCCTTTGTTACGCGTCAAGTTGTTGGTGGAAGCAGTACCCCATGCCGCTTTTCTAATGTTCCTAATTTGATAACGATCTTTGACAAATTGGGATATGAAATCATGCTAAATGCTCCTTGCGGTAGTTACGATTCATCGCAGTTTTCGGATATACCCGAGCACCTTCAGATTCGCCAGAGCGTGGACCTGATTCTCAAGCGCAAGAACTAACCTTCCGGTATGAATTTCTGCTTTGGCATCGGCACGATACTCATGCTTCATCGCGTGCAACCAGAGCGTGAAGGCGATTTCTCCCCCAACAGGGATATGGCCGTCTCGCCCGCGTTTCTCGAGGGCTTCGTTCGGGATGCGCAACAGCGGGGCTATACCTTCGTAAGCCTGGACCACTTGAGCGAGCAGCTCGTGGCGGGTTCGGGAAAAAAGCTTCTGGCGCTGACGTTCGACGACGGCTACCGGGACAATTTCACTGTGGCCTACCCCCTGCTCAAGCGTCTGGGCATCCCCTTCGCCATCTACGTCACCACGTCGTTTCCCGACGGCGAGGCGGTCCTTTGGTGGGATGCCGTGGAACGGCTGCTGCAGGACCATGACCACATTGCGCTGGCGGACGGGCGCGTGCTGCCCTGCCGCACGAGCCAGGAGAAGCTGGATGCCTTTGTCTCGTTGCGGGAGTCGATCATGGCGCTGCCCCGCGACAGGCTCGGCGATCGCGTCAACGCGATGTTCGAACAGGCGAATTTCGACTGGCGGCAGATGTGTGCGGCGGAAGCCTTGAGCTGGGACGATCTCTGCGAGCTGGCACGGGATCCCCTGGTGACCATCGGCGCGCATACCGTGAGCCACCCGGTCCTGTCCGCGCTGTCCCCGGAACAGGCCTGCGCCGAAATGCGCGATAGCCGGGAGCGGATCGAGGCCCGCATCGGCGCGCCCGTCGCCCACTTCTGCTACCCCTTCGGCAGCCGCAACGAGGTCGGGGCCCGGGAGTTCGAACTGGCCCGGAAGGTGGGTTTCAAGACCGCCACCACGACCCGCTGGGGCAATATTTTCCGCGCGCACCGGGCGCATCTGCATGGGCTGCCGCGGGTGCCGCTGACCAATGCATTCAGCTGGGACGGCTTTCGCCGGCAGTCCCTCCGGCGCTTCTGGCGCGGGCGCGTGGTCAGCGCATGAAAATCGCGATGCTCAACACCTTCGACGGCGGCGGCGGCGCGGCCCGCTCGGCCTATCGCCTGCACCAGGGGCTCGTGCGAAGAGGGGTCGCGTCGCGCTTCGTTACCCAGTACAACAAGCGTGCCGATCCCGCCATCGTTTGCGGAAGCAGCCGCGTCGAGAAGCTGATCGCGCTGCTGCGGCCGCTGGCGGACATGCTGCCCATGAAGCTGTACCGGAAGCGGGACCGCAGGCAGCCCTTCTCCACCGCCTATGTTCCCGTCGCGCAGCGGGCCAGGCAGGCCGTCGCGGAAGCGGATGTGCTCCATTTGCACTGGGTCGTCCACGGCTTCGTCAATATTCCGTTTCTACGGCAGGCGCGTCGCCCCATCGTCTGGACCCTGCATGATTCCTGGGCCTTCACCGGGGGCTGCCATCTGCCGGCGGGGTGTCGCCGCTACCAGGAGGCTTGCGGCAGCTGCCCGCAACTGGGTTCCCAGCGCGAGGCCGATCTGACGCGCCTGAACTGGCAGCGGAAATTGCGGGCGTGGCGGGATGTAGACATGGTCGTCGTCACGCCGAGCAACTGGCTGGCGGCATGCGCCCGCAGCAGCAGCCTGTTTGCCGGGCGTCGCGTGGAAGTGATTCCCAACGGCATCGATACCGATGTCTTCAAGCCGCTGGATCGCGGGGCGTGCCGCCGCATTCTGAACCTGCCCGAGGACAAGCACCTGATCCTGTTCGGAGCGATGGGCGCCACCAGCGACGAAAACAAGGGATTCGAACTGCTGCGCCAGGCCATGGCCGCCCTGCCGCGACAGATGGCCGGAAAGGAATGCATGCTGGTGGTGTTTGGCGCACAGCAGCTCGACCTGCCGGACCTGAATATCGAGGTGCGCTTCATGGGCACGCTGACAGACGATATCGCGCTGTCGGTGCTGTATGCCGCAGCGGATGTCATGGTGGTTCCCTCCAGACAGGAAAACCTGCCCAACACCATCATGGAGGCCATGGCCTGCGGGACACCCGCTGTGGCATTCCGCACGGGTGGCATTCCCGACCTGATCGAGCACCAGCACTCGGGCTACCTGGCCGAGCCCTTCGATACCGGGGATCTGGCCCGGGGGATCGCGTGGACACTGGAGCAGTCCGGTCTGGATTCCGGGCTGGGGACCCATTGCCGCCAGAAGGTCGAAAGGGAGTTCGCCCTCGATGTGGTAAGCGCACGCTATGTGAAGCTTTATTCGGAATTGACAGGGAACGCACATGGTCGCCAGTAGCGCCGAATGGCGATTTGCGCCGGTGCAAGAAAGCAAGTCGGAGACATTAAAGCGGCGAGAGCGCACATCCAGCCCTCCCGCAAACAGGATGGGAATCTATGAGTGATCACTTGGTGAACGAAGAACGAGTCCGCGAACGCAGTCCCGGCGAGAAGTTCTACACGCGGGAAGTGGCGGCTCAATACGAATCGCTTCGGCAGAACGACCGATATTGGACCTGGGAGAATGATGTTGTTGACCATTGCCTGCGCACGTTTCAGGTCGTCGATCAAATTGCCGATTGCCCTGTTGGAACAGGTCGATTTATGGATATCTACGCCAGGCACGGCCTGCGGGTATTGGGCATAGACATTTCCCCGGACATGCTCAATGAGGCCGGCAAGAAGGTGGAGGCCAGCGGCTTGGCGGGGCGGGTTGAATTGATTCAGGCTGACGCTTCAAGCATGGCCCTGGATCACCCCGTTGCAGAAGCCCTGGTCTGCTTTCGGCTGCTGCATCTGATTTCCGACAACAATCTGGACGACCTGATAAAAGGATTGGCCGCGATACCCTCGCGATATATTTTTCTGCAGCAATTTTCAGTGAAGGATTACAACCCCAGGCGAGTGGCGGGGAGAGTGCTGCATGCCATTGGTTCAGGCGAAATCGGTTTTATCAGAAAGTTGAAGTATGTCTACCGCACGCTGCGAGCCCTGGTCGCGGCCTTGTTTGGCCCGAGGGAAGCTCCCTCCGCTAACCAGCACAAAGAAAACACGTTTTGTGATGTGACGTACGCGCATCCTTTGCCCCGCATCCTTGACGCCTTCGCGCGACATGGTTTCCTCATGAAAGACAGCTTTGACTTCAGGGACAATGCGCACCTGATGGGCGAATCCGGCTGCTATCTTTCCATGGTTATTGTCATGCAAAAGGCCCCGCCGGTTGGTCGCTAAGGTACCTTTGATAGAACTGCTGGGTCGGGTCTATCCCGATCGCCGGGACCGATACGGCTACACGGTCCTGTCGCGCTCACGGGCAATTCGGGCGATCAAAAGAAGCGACGATGAAGCCTTGCGCCGCCTCATCGATACGGACGTGCTGGATACGCTTGTCACGGCACAAGCCATCCTTCCGCCAAGAATCGTTCGCGGCAGACAAGACGAATATGTCTTTCTTGTTCAAAAAAGAATCCGGCCGGCCCTGGTCCCGTCCGAATGGTCGCCCACGATGTTCGCCGACGCCGCACAGCTGGTATTGCGTGCAGAAAAGGCACTGTGCCCACATGGCATGACCGTTGACGATCCTCACCCATGGAACGTCCTTTTTGATGAAGGAAAACCTTATATCGTCGATATGGGGGCGTTCAACGTAGTCGGCACAGGATTGCATTGGTCAGCCAAACTGGACGCCGACATTTGGCCCGCGGCAAGCGTCTTCAACGCGTTCTTTCTTAATGTCGTTGCCCTGGCCGCAGCAGGCAGAGGGCATCACGTTCGGCGGGCACTGACTGACTGGAATCCAATTCCAGGATCCGATACGGCACTGTTGCTGCTGAAAAGCCCGGCAACGCTTTTCCCATTTTTGGCGATCCGGATTCATACCGTCATCTTCCGCTGGGCATGGCGGCTTTTAACTCCCGTGGCCTCTGCGGCCCGGAAAAAGAAACTCAGGTCAGCCTATTTGACTGTGCTGAGCCGGTATGTCGAGCGGATGCAGGCCAGCATTGTTCGGCGGATGACCACTGTCGATACCGGCACGAATATCAGTGCCGGCACGGCCGATGCCATACGGACACTCATTGATCAGCACCCGTCGCGGCGCCTTCTGGTGTACGGGGCCAACCGGAAAACGGTTGATTACATCCATCATGCTGCGGAGACAGCCAGGCTTCTGGTTGTGTCGCCCGACGATGCACTCATAGACGGTCTTTACCGGTCCGCGCCTGGCCGCATGGCGGTCGCGGTAATGGACTTGCGGTCTCCAACGCCCGGCGCGGGTCCGGGCAATCGATGGATATCGCCCGCAGTCGAACGTTACAAATCCGAAGTCGGGGTGTTTTTTTTCGACCTGGAAGAATTGGTCATTGAGAAATGCCTGACAGTTTCGGAACTGATCCAGGCCGCTCGCAACATGAGCGATGTGGCCGCATTGATTGTATTTGGCAAGCTGCCGCGCGATATCGATATTTCAGGCCGTGATTACGGCCAAACAGCGGATCAGGTATTGCTGGCCTGCCTGGAGCAGAACCTTGAGGCATTTGAAATCATTCATAACGACAACAGCGAAATGGCAGTCGCCTTCGGCCGCAGCAAGCTGAGCCACCCGTCCCATGAAGGCTGAGAACAAGGCGCCTTTACAAGGTGGAGGTTCATTTCTGCCTGCGGCCGGCCTTCAAAATACCGTATTCATAATTGATACCATCAGCACGGCTTTTGCCGTCGCGATCATGGCAAAAGGCCGGGCAATTCACTGCATTTACGAATGCAAGGAGATCACATGGCGCAAGGCAGACTACGTGGCGCTTTTCGACTTCATTCTTTCAGACGTCACGTTTTTATCGAAAGAGGTGATATCTGTTCCGCATCCCTACCTAAGCCCCAGCAAGACCCTGCTCGGGCGGATTATGCGGCAGATGAAGTTCGCCAGGTCAGTTAGAAAGCGGCATGCCCTGGATCCGAACCGTACTTACGTATCGTCGATCGTTTCTTCGCTGCTGATTGCCAATAAACGCCATGTGAAGTCGATCCTGATCGATGAAGGAATGGGTTCGGTAGTGGCGAGGAACCGCATTGCATTTCGCGGAAATCGATTTTCTGAACGGCTGAAAATTGCCATTGGCGACCGGGTGTTGAGTTTTCAGTTTCCGAACAGCACCCCGCAGATCACTTTGACAAATGACGCGCATCCATCGGTCGTGAAAAACCTGGACTACCGGGATTTTGACTCGAACGCCTTCGAGTCCTCCCTGGGCCGGCTCGGCGCGCTGATGAAAAGCAGAAAACACAATGTGCTTGTACTCTTGAAAGGGCCGTCCTCGGGCGTTGCGGGACATCCCGATGAGGCAGACCAGTACGGAGATGCCTATGTCGAGTTTAATCTGCGCGCAATTCTGGCCTACCTGGATCAGTTGCTGAGAGACGTTTCCCCTGCGCTCTTTCTGAAATCCCACCCAAGCCTCGGCAGCAGCAGCGGAAAACTCACCGAGTTGATCGACGCACTAGAAGGCAAGGGGGTCGTTGCTTATGACGCCCTCAACTACATCGATTTTGCTGAGGCTTCATCCCTTCCCGCGGAGGGCCTGCTGCGCTATTTGCACTTCGAATATATTTTGGCGCTGGATGCATCCAGTTTGCTCTGGAATGTTGCCTACAGGGGGGACGTCAAATGTTTTATGCCGTTAAAGCATATCGTTGAGTTTTCAGAAGTTGAGGGCGGTATTCATACAGAACTGTATAGGCTCCAGGACCGAATCAACCAGCTGATGGGTGGCCATGTGCATTTTTTTGATGTTGGAAGCAGTCTTGTATGATGGCAAGCACAGGACAGGAAAGAAGCGCAATGGCGGTCAAAATACCCCGTATATGCTTCGTCATAGATTGCCCGTTAAATGCCCTGATGGCGTCCTTTCTTGCCGGGCAGAGTGAAAATGTTTACGTCATTTATGCCCTGGATCCTGCGCGCAAGGATATAGATGAGTATCTCCGGGTCTCGAAGGCCTTGCTCGACGGTCTGAACATCGCATCCGAAAACGTCATTGAGATCGATTCCGCCCGCTTCTGGGGCGGTGAGAAAAACGATCTGCTGCCGGCCGCCCGCAAAGCTCTGGCGCCCCTGATCAAACAGCATCCCCGGGGAACCGTGTATTTCGGGAACTGCTTGACCAATCCGGTCGCCCTGGCCTTGAAACGCTTTGCCAAGGTCAACCACCTGTACCATGCGCCGAGCGATTTCGTGAGCATGCTGTTCCCTCAAGCAAACCCTTTGAAATCAGGCCTCAAAAATCTAGCGAAGCGGATTCTCGGGCGGGAGCTCTACAAAATCGTGATCGGAGACTTCCCCATCTATTCCTTATTGAACTTCGCCTCCCAGAAGGATTTCCAGTATCTGGATTTCAATGATTTCTCCTCGAAGGCTGTCGAGAGCATGCTCGCTGAATTGAGCCGGGAGCTGGATGGCACGAACAGGAACGTCATGCTGTTATTGGCTGGCGACGAACCCGAGCCAGGGGACAACAACCACTCGAATATTGCCAAGTATCTGCAGCCGCATCTGGCGGCAGTGGAAATGCTGATGCAAGAGCACGGGTTGCAGGAGGCCACGCTCTGGATCAAGGAACACAAATCCTATCTTCCCCTGGTGGCCGAGGAACGCATCCTGCTGGCTGACGGGTTTTCCAGATTGGGTTGTTCGGTGCGGTTTGTCGCCGATTATCTGCCGAAGGCGTATCGCTTGCTTCCGGGAGAGTGTCTCCTTAAATATTGTCGCTATGACCACATTATTGCGGAACCGTCTTCATTCTTGCTGAACGTTGCGGACTGCATCAACGCAGTGCTTGCAGTCAGCCCATTTGCGCCTTACCGCAATGCAGACCAGATTGGGCGGAATAATGAGTTTCTGAAGATCAACGAGCTGCTGGCCAAGCCATGCCGCGTTTACTAACTTACGGATCCGACAAGATGAAAGCAGTGATTCTGGCAGGCGGCCTTGGTACTCGAATCGCAGAAGAATCGAGCACCAAGCCCAAGCCCATGGTCGAGGTGGGCGGAAAGCCGATCCTCTGGCATATCCTCAAAACGTATTCGGCCCATGGCGTGAATGATTTCGTCATCTGCTGTGGCTACAAGGGCTACGTGA
>SXGU01385578.1_pt1 | contig 14983 bp, 10 predicted proteins | sample 3174531 | NCBI WGS metagenome assembly SXGU01 (sample SAMN11356863, study PRJNA531348) | freshwater metagenome | isolation source: freshwater sample F1-140 | place: China: Fuxian Lake, Yuxi | collected 2017-12-25
ATAGATACGCAGAGATTTTTGAAGTTAGCAAGGCGGGAGGACGCAGAACTAGCCAGAGGCGCTAATTCAAGGACGAGTAACGAAGCTAACTTCAAAAAGATCAAGTCAGATATGCACAAAATATTTCGGTACGGACTATATGTTTACCGTATTTGATTTAATTTGAATGCGGTAAACAACCTTATATAACTGCACTTGATTAAGTCTGATTGCTTCGCAATTATATGCGAGACATAATCATGCGCCTTTATTTACTTGTTTATTTGGGGCGATTTTCAATCACACCGTATTGTGAAAATTCAAATTAAAGCTTGTATTTTCATAATAATTTACAAGTAACGGTATTAATATTGCATTCAATTTATTACAAAATATTTAGATAATTAGCGAGACTAAATTTTTAATAAATTAGAATTTAATATAAGCCGTTATTTTCTTAGCAGTTAACTTGGAGTTGCAAATTTTGGATTATTTAAGAGACTTTTTTTTATGTTGTCTAACTTTTTTATCATTGGCCTCATATTGTCAGAACGGAGATACAAGAGGAGGTGGGGGACTTGCTATTCCTAATAATGATTATAGAGGTAAAGGTTATTTATTAGACTTAATTCAAGATCCAAGATTTGATAAAAATAAAGATATTCAAACTGAAGAATTAAAAAACTTCATTGATGAAGTTGAAGCTACTAAAGAATATCAAATTATTGGTTTTACTGAAATCTATATATATAAACTTCCAGGTATAAATGAAGCCATCAAAAAATTAGAGCGAATTCGAAGATCATCTATTCAATTCTTTGATTGGATGACCAAGGCCAATGAGGGTTATATTAATTGGTTTGGAATTGATCGTGATTTTGTTAGAGAGCGCGATGAGCTCGTTAAAAAATGGTATATCAAAGATCCTGAAAATAAAGATTTTTTTGTTATTCCGATAGTAAGTTATAAGGAATATCATATCCCTTTGATTTCTATTTCTGAGTTAAAAAATATTGGAATACTTTCTTTGCAAGGATTGTATATTCACGAATTATTAAGACATATCCAAATTACATATGGATTTAAAGATTTTTCGGATGAAAATTTACAAAAACTGACAGCTGAAATAATACTTGGTGATGAAAATCAATTAATTAATATAGAAAATTTTCTAAATGGAGAATTGAAAGAGCAAATAGCAAGAACTACTAAATTTTTCAATCAACGAGAAAATATTCAAAAGTCTTTTTGTAATTTTTTATCTTTACCGAATTCACCAAAATTTTCAACTATAAAAAAAGAATTTAATAATTTATTTACTGAATCCAATAAATATAAAAGTTTATTGTGCGATGGTAGAGTTGCTACTCCATCAGAGTTACTTGATTGGTACAATCTTGGATTTAAAAAAGATTTGGATAATCAAAGTGAACTTTTTGAAACAGTTAATGAGCATAAAAAAGATAAAGTATTTTTGAAAAATATTAAAAAATCAAATCCAAATTTAAGAGTCTTAATCTATCCAGGATTTACGGATTCATTATTAGATTTAGTAAAAGATTTGAATTTAATTAAGGGTTATAGCTCTACTACTGATTTCTTAGATAATTTAGTTACTTTAGGAAAACAATTAAAAAATTTAACTATGATTATGGAAGGAAAAGTAGTTAGTGATTCTAAATATTTTTTAAATTCATTACTAAATTATAATTATAATGTTTTATTGAATCCAGAAGTAAAACCTTTGATTTCTAATAAAGATGAAGTTGTAGCATTATCTGGATTAATAGATCATGAAGCCTTTAGTCAATTTCCAGAAGATATACAATTGGGTTTAGAGCAAAAATTTTGTGGGTTAATGAATCAAATACGAGAATTTTTGCAATTATCAAAATTTAATACATTAGAGTGCCGGGCTCGAATTTCTAAGGCTCGAGATATTTGGCGCGCTGATAATGATTTGAATCGTGAAGCAATAAAATCATTAGATGGCATGGTCAAGAATCTAATTGAAGTTGAGGACCTCACATGTAAACCTGAAGTGATTTCAGAAATTAATAATTTTATAACAAAAAATTCTGTACAGATTGAACCAGAATTACAATTAGAAAAATTTTGCGATGATGGAATTCATAATCATTTAGAAAGTTACTATAAGCTTGTAAATTTGTTATCTAAAGTTGATCAGGATAAAAATTATAATGATTTTAAAATACTTTTAGAAAGTAAGACTGATATCATAAGAAATGAAGAAATTTATAATTTATTTATAAAAAAATTTAAAGAACGGTCTGAAATATTTAATAATTGGCTGAATCAATCAACAAACTTTTTTTACCGTCACTATCGATATAAATTGAAAATGGCTTTTGAGAAAGTAAAAGAGTAGTTTATCATTGGTTATAATGAAAATACAAACTTTAGTTTGGGTTTTCATAATTCGGGGTGATTAAAAATCACACCCAACAAACAGGAAAATAACTGCTTGTGATTATGTCTGATACAATTGCGAAGCAATCAGACTTAATCATGAGCAGTTATAATGAAAATACAAACTTTAGTTTGGATTTTCATAATACGGGGTGATTGAAAATCACCCCCAACAAACAGGAAAATAACTGCTTGTGATTATGTCTGATACAATTGCGAAGCAATCAGACTTAATCACAAGCAGTTATTTATTACTACAAAAATATCACTACAAAAGTCTAATGCTCAAAAGTCTAGCGCTCTAAAGTCTAAATTACAAAGCAATGAATTAAATTTGAATTCTTAATTGATATTCGAAATGGTAGATTAGTTATTGAAAAGTGGGTAATTGCGAGATATTTTTCAGGGGGATCGTTTGATGAAATCTTTTTTTGGTTCAATTTTATTTATATTAGGTATCGGCTTTGGGTTTGAATATGTTTATAAATCTTGGAGTGGTGAAAAATTTGTTTCACTTATTAATTTATCAGATAATCCTAACCGTGAAATTGCAGCAGTAAAAAAAATATTGGATATCTCACAAATGGAAGGTAGTATTTTTAGTTCACTATCATCACAAAAATTATTAACAAATTCCCAATTATCAAAAGACAGCAATGACAATGTTTATCTTGTTACCCTTGGACATTATGTTATGCGGACTAAAGAGGGGAAAATGTTTTTAGCCTGCCAAATGTACGATAAAGTTTTATTAAAATATGAAGCCGAGGGTGTGGCAAGTAACGGAGATCTTCCTAAAATGGAAATTATGGCTGATTGTAATTTACTTGGTAATGACATTAATCATATTGCGCCCATTAAAATTCCTGCGAAAGAAATTTTAGCCCAAACACCTGGAGAAGGTGAAATCAACTTTAAAGAAAATTATAACATTGTAGTTAATTTTATGAATGTGTCTGAATCATGGCCAAAACAATGGGCTTTGAAATCTGTTACTTTAACTGATACAAAGAAAAACCAATTTGATACAGCATTGGATGTAGCTCAAGTTCCACTTACTATTTCAAAAAATTTAAATATGGATTGGACACGATTATAAAATTAAAATTTGTTATCGTAAGGTACAAACTTTTTTATTAAAATTTTGATATTTAACTTGCATTTGCTGTGACTCTAAACCGATTGCTAAAAGTGCTAGCTTTGCAATCCATCCATAAACATTTTCTAAGGGGCAAGTTGTTTCATCAACTGCTAAATCAGAAACGCACAGTCTTTTATAAACAGCACCTGGACTATTTAAACTTTCTGTTTCAGATTTTTCAGAATGTGTTCTTAAAAAACCTCCTGCTAATTTGCAACCAATCATATATAAAACTGGTTCTGCAGTAGACTGATCAGCACGGGTGATAGAAGGGATACCTTCTTGAATAATAACTTCCTGAATGGATCTTCCGCCTTTAGCAGCCTTCATTTTTTTACGGGTTTTATAGTTCAAGTGAATAAATTCTTCACCAGAATTAACTTTAATAACACCGAGTCCATAGGTGCCAGCATTATTTTTTACAAATACAAAAGGAACTGTATCAATATTTCTTTTTTGATAGTCTATTTTTAATTGTTCAATCATGGCATCGATTTTTTGACCAGCTTTTTCTAATATAAGGTCATCAGTAATATCAAATGGGGCAAATATCTCAGTTTTTACTTGAATAAAAAAAGGATCTATATCAACAAGTTTGCAAAACTCTTCGGTGAGTTGATTGTATTTTTCAAAAAAAGTACTTTTTTGTCGTTGGTACCATCCCATTTCTCGAGGGGGATTTGCTGGGGTAAGAAGATTTTTTGCCCATTCATGTTTTGGATCCGAAAAATCATTATTGTTAATTATTAAATCAGGTTGAAAGTCTTTAAAATGAGGACACTCTGGGAATCCTGAATATACGGTTAAGGTTTTTCCTCCGGAACTTGTTACAGCAATTGGTTCATCCATAAGTTTAGGAAGGGCAATACGGACTTGTCGACCGGATTTCTCAATCAATTGAACAATAGTTGCGACATTTTCCCAGTAATAGGAATTATTGGTGTGTTCCTCGGTGATAAGTAAAATTTTTTGAGGAATGGGTGAGTAATGCTGTTCAAAATAAATTTTAAATAGTTCTACAGAGGTCTCTTGATCGGTTGGACAGATATTATTAAATCCTGCAGGATAAATATTAGCATCTACAGTTGTGATTTTCCAACCTGAATCTCGAATATCATAACTAGAATAAATTGGATATTCTAAACTACCTGCTTTAACTCGATACCACTCCATTAGTTTTTGACTGTTCGAACAAATTTTTAAATGAAATTGTTTTCTTAGTTCTAAATTCATGTGTTAAATTCTCCCATAAGGTAGTAAGGTTATCTTTTCCCCGATATTCACTATTTAGATTTTTTAGAAGGAAGATTTCCTCTTTTTCCTCGTATATTTGAATCGTTTGGTGAGAGATCAAAATCAATTGCGCCATTAATAGATTCAGATTGAAGATTATTTTTAGATAAATCCCAAGGCTTGTTTCGGGTTTCTATCTGAATCAAATTTAATACTTCGTTCTCAATAGGTTTTAGTAAATCAAAAAGGGCTTCGGTTCTTTGCGCAGCTACTGTTTCTTTTGGCGCTTCATATGACTTTAATAAGGCCATGCTCTCATCAATTGAAGCAGCCATATTTGATTTTTTTTCAGAAATTTCAAACTGATCAACGGCCCAATCGTCTGACTTATTGACCCGAAAGTTTTTAATTAAATTTAAAAACATCGAGTAAGATTGTATAAGTTGATCTTTTGCTTTTGGTGACCATTTTGGATTTGCAAGTTCAATTGTTTGCAATAAGTATTTTTGCTGTCGTGAAAAACTCAGTAAATTTTGATTAAAGTTTTCTTCGTCTAGTTGATCGTTTTGTAGAGTTCCCATTTGAAATAGTGTTTCAGCCAGCCAGTTTTGATCACTTGCTTTTTTTATATTTTTTAAATATCTGATTCCTAATTCGGCTTGCAGATTAAAATAATCTGCAGCTTTTTTTTGATTGAGGCTTGCATAGAGAGAAGCTAATCTGGCTGGAATTTGCGCTTCGCTCACTTCGAGAGGTAAATATTCTTTTCGATTAAGGGCATCCTTAAGGGATGCAATGGCTTTTTCATTTTCTTGTAAAGCTTGAAAACAAATTGATTTTCTATAAAGAGATAGCGAAAGGAATTCTTTTGCTCCATTTATTGAGTTTGCAATTATAAAATTATAATTTGAAATGGCAGCCGTCCAATCTTGAAAATATTCATAACTAAGAGCAAGGAGATAAGTTACCTCATTTAAATAAATTGAAAAAGGATGTGCTTTAATAAACTCATTACATTTAGATTGTAATTGCTCAAATTGATTTTTATCAAGTAAAGTATTTAAATTTTCTATTTCATCTTTTTCGGCATCAAGGTCTTGTGAATTATTTTTATTTGATTTTAATTCTGAAGAATCAATTGAAATGCAGCTTCCACAAGTAAAAATGTACAGCAAAAAAATAAAGCGAAAAAATAATTTTAATAGTAAATTTGTAAATTTTAAACTCATATTGAATAGACTAGATTAATTTTAATTTAAAATTAATCAAAATTTACTTTTTTTTTATTTTTAAACATATTGTTATTATGAAAAAAAATGAATATGATTAATTATACTTGTTGTGAGTCATAAATTGTTGCATGAGGATATTCATATGAGTTTAAAACCTAACAATCTTCAAACAAAAGTACCATTATTTGTAACGATTCCTCATTCTGGTGAAGAAATTCCTGAATGTGCAATGTGGTTGAAGGGTTTGCCAGAGGTTGTTTTAATGGGTGATGTTGATCGCTTTGTCGATCGACTTTATCTACCAGTGATAGAGGAAATAGGTTTACTGTCTGTTAAAACTCGTTGGCATAGATACGCTGCCGATTTAAATAGATTATCCACTGATGTAGACGAGGAGGCTGTTGTTGGTTCATCTCATAAAAAAGGAACTTTTCCCAGGGGGTTTCATTGGGTTTATAATACTCAAAATGAAAAAATATTAAACCAACCTTTAACAACTTTACAACATGAACAATTAGTAAAACTAGTTTATGAACCTTTTCATCACGACATTCATGAAGCCTATAAGCTATATGAAAATGAAGGATATAAAAAGATTTATCATCTTGATTTACATAGTATGCCAAGTGTGGGTACCAATCAACATCGTGATCCTGGTCAATTGCGTGCGGATATAGTGATAAGTGATTCCCATGGAACATCTTGTGATAAAAAATTTCTTGAATTAGTTGTTGCGAGCTTTAAATCCGAGAATCTAAGTATAGCATATAACTGGCCGTACTTTGGTGGACGTTTAACTGAGCAATATGGTCAACCTAATATAGGTCATAATGTCCTTCAGATTGAACTTAATCGCTCACTTTATATGAACGAACTCACAAAACAATTAGTTGAAGATAAAGCCAATCCTTTAACAGAAAAACTTACTAAAATAATTAAAAATATTTACAACAATTTATGATAAAGAAATACGGGGTGATTCAAAAATAGCCCCCAACAAACAGGAAAATAACGGCACATGATTATGTCTCGCATATAATCAGCAAAGCTGATCAGACTTAATCATGAGCAGTTATTATGAAAATACAAACGTAAGTTTGGGTTTTCATAATAAGGGGTGATTCAAAAATCACCCCAAACAAACAAGAAAATAACTGCTGATGATTATGTCTGATATAATCGCGAAGCGATCAGACTTAATCATCAGCAGTTATTTTAAAAATTAAATCCAACTACTCCAAGTAAATCAATTTGTGAACCAGATTGGTTGCCAAAATTTGATCCCCCATAAGTAAAATCTCGAGCAGAATCTTTGAAATTTATAAAATGGTAAGTGGTTTGTAAACCCCAGAACATTTTTTTTCTTAACATAGGAACTTCTATACCAGCCCCTAAATCAAAACCAAGAGCTGCTTGTTTTAAATTTCCTGGCACATTATCAAAAACCAATGACTTGTACTGATTTGCTAATCCAAAAATTATATAAGGATTAAGTTGAGCAAATCCTCGAGTAACATTTTGTGTAGTTGTATAATATTTTGTGCTAAAAGACATAGTTGTAAAATTTCCAGATCCAGTTAATGTTTGTTCAGGTGATTTAAATGCAGTAGGGTAGTCACCAGTTAAATATGAAAATTGAACTGCAAAATGCATATCAAAAAAATAAGAAATAAAAAATCCCAATTTTAATCCGGTTTGAACTTTTTGACCAAGATTGCCTGTATTAGTATTTAAACCTCCATTGAACCCTATATTTAACATGCGTCCATTTCTAAAGAAATTTACATCAGCTTGTTCATTAGTTTCATATTCAAATTCGGAGTAATCAGCAAAAGGATCGTAAGCATCGTCGCCTTCTTCGGCTTCGGTTTCAGTTTGTGAGGGAATTCTTGTCTGGTATTGATTATTTAGTTTTTTAGGGCGTCGTTTAGCTTCGGCAATTGAATTTAAAAATAAATTATGAAATCCTAATATTAATAAGGTAAATATTAAAATATTTTTTTTGAATTTAATGTAACTTAAATCCATATTTCCCCTTGAATTATAACAAATTCCGAAAACTAATGTTTGTATTTTCATAATAATAGGTTATCAAAGTTAGTTCAATATGTATTCTGTAGTCAGTTTTTCTAACTTTCTAACTTTCTAACTTTCTAACTTAGATTTCTCCACTTGTATTTTTATAATACGGCATGATTCAGAAAATACTGCTTAGGTTGATTTTTGTTCTTATCAGCAAAGCAGTAAAGACTTAATCATGAGGAGTTTCAGTTATAAATTTCTCAAAATGAGATTTTTTAAGTTTCCAATACTCATTTCGTTTTCCTTTGAGAGCGCTCTCCATGAGAGCTTGATATTCATCTTCTATTTGTCTCATAGCTTTTATACCATTTTCTGGTTTTGTACCATCAATCAAAGCCTTTTTGGTTTCAAGGTTATGCACAAGACTAGACTCATTAGAGATAAATTGCATTGATTCATCATCTTTCATCCCAACTTCATCTTGCAAAAATTTATTTATTATAACAACCCAGTCTTTATATGATTTATCATTATATTCAAACTCAAGATAACGTTTTGTATATAATACGTTATCAGTATAAGACTCTTGAAACTGTTCAGATTGTTCAGGTCTATAAATTTGTGCCAATCGAATAGCTTCTTGTTGTTCATGAATTACTTTTTTGTTTTCTTGATCAATTTCATGTACAGATTGTTCCATTTGTTTAGGAATTTCTTGAATTGTTGATGGTTTATAGAGTAAGTAAGAAATAACGACTACAAATACTCCGCCCCAAATTGCAGCTTTTTTCCAAAACTTTTTATGTTTATTTGCAATATCTGGATTGTAATCTAAGATTTGCCTTAATTTATTTTCTTCACCTGCAAACTCGTTATTGATATTATCTTGAATAATTAATTTTATGTTATCTCTAATGAATGGTGCTTGAGTTGCAAACTCAGGAGTTGAGTTCTTAAGTAAATCTCCAAAATACTTCTCAATAGCTTCATTCACATTTTTAACGCGAATTTCTCTTTGACTTTTTAAATACTTTTGAGATTCTTCAAGCATGAGACGAACTTTTTCTTCTTCCGTTCGCTTCATTTCAGTTAGGTATGCATCTTGTTGAACTTTCATTTCTTTAAATTCTTGCTCACGTTTGATTTTTATTTCATTAAACTCTTTATCTTTTAAATCCTTATGTTCATTAAGCTCTTTTTCATAATTTGCACGTAGAGCAGTGAACTCTGAGTGTAGAGATGTTCTTTTTCGCTCATATTCTCCATTTAATCCCATAATTCGATCGTTGATCTCTTTTTCAAGAGCTTCACGTTTATTTTTCATGACTCCGTCAAGTTCCATAATAGCTTTCATTTTCGAATCTTCTGATTGTTTCAATTCAGCTAAAATCATATCTTGACGACGTTTCATTTCATTGAATGTTCTCTCTCTTTCAGAAAGAATTTTTTGAGATTCTAAATTGAGCGAATTAATTTTCTTTTCAGATTCTTGATCAAGTAATTTAAGTTTACGTTCACTGTCCAATTGAAACTGCTTTGATTTGTTATCGATTTCTTGATCTAATTGCTTTTTGCGAGTCTCAATTTCTTGATTAATTTGTTTTGTTTTAGATTCTATTTCAAGATTTAATTGTTTGGTTTTTGACTCTATCTCTTGATTTAATTTTAAAGTTTTAGATTCAACTTCACTATTAACCTTTTTAATTTTTGTCTCAAGATCTAAATTGACAGTAGTAGTTCTGCGATCTAATTCTTCTTTTAAATGGTTTAGTTTTCTTTGAACTTCAGCATCTGTCTCTTGACGATTTATTAAAACATATTTGTCAGATTCCTCTTTTTGTTTTTTTGCAGTATCTAACAAGTAGTTTGTTTCTTGTTCTTTTTTATGGGCAGAGTTCAATGCCTCTTGAGCTTCCATCATCATTTTGTGTGATGATTGCATAGCTTGTCTTTTTTGCTCTTCCGCTTCATTGAGTAGTTTCTGAGTATTTGTAAAATCGTCTTTGAGACGTTGAAATAGTTCCTCTTGAGATTTTACTTGTGAATCTGTTATTTGTAATTTGTGTTCGACTTTTTGGTATTCAACTTCTGATTTATTTTTATCTTCTAAAAACTTTTGAATATCAGATTGTAAAAGTTGTATCTGTTCTTTTAAAGTTGGAATTTTTAAATTGAGATCTTCGAATTCTTTTAGTGCAGATTCCCTTAATGTTATTGCTCGATCTGTGATTTGTTGACGTTCAATTTCAGCTTCTTGTAAAATTTTTTCTTTTTCTTTGAAACTTTCTTCTTTTAATTTTTTAGTTTCTTCCAAAATATTATGCTTAATTTTTTCGCCTTCATTAATGAGTAATTCTTTTTCTTTTTGAGCTTGACCAATAATTGTTTCCTTAAGACGTATGGAATCCTCGTCAGCCTTTTTTAATAGAATTTGAACTTGCTCATCTGCAATTTTTAACATTTCTTTAGATTGAGCTTCGGCTTCTTTAATTTTTTCCATTGCAGTTTTTTGAGCTTGTGAAATGATTGCAAGAGCATCAGCTTCTTTGCTTTTGATCAAATCACGTACTTGCATTTCAGCTTCAATTTTCGCACGTGCAAGAATTCGGTTGGCCTCATCTTTTGCACTTATGAGAGCAACCTCTTCACTTACATTATTTTCAGAAGTAACTGGTGGTACAGCATAAAGTAGTGGTTGCTCAGGCTTCATTACAAACTCTGTTTCGTTTGAAATTTGAATAGAAGGGTAGAGTTGTGGTGCTGCAGATGCCACTTCTGAAATTGAAGGATTAGGATTTTGGTGTACAACAAAAGGTTCAGGGTTTTTTGCAACAATGACTGGGATTGACTCATTATATGAAGGGGAGGAAATATTCTGTGATTCTTGTTGATCTTCCTGAGGTAAGGGTTGAATAACTAAAGGTTCTTGGTTTGGTTTGGGATTTTTTTTGTTTTTGGAAAAAAGCTCAATTACAATTCCAATGGTTGAATGACCGAGGGTGATCATTTGACCTTCAGTATAAGGAATTGGAACTTGAGATGCAATTGTTTGACCATCAATTTTAGTTCCATTTGATGTTCCTAGATCCTTAATTAAAACTTCAGAATCTGTAACTTGAACTTCAATATGGTCGCGACTAATACTATTGTCAGGAATGGCAACCACATGGGTTGCTTTTCTGCCAATAATAAATTTCTTATCGTAAACTGGAATTGGAGGAGCTCCAGTTTCGGTGCTCAAATGTATTATACAATTTGGATTTCTTTTAAACATAAAAATCCTGTCTCTCTCGTTAGTTAAAAATTAAGAAGCCCGTGGAAGTTTTGCGTTCCCTTTATTTACATTTGCAGGACCGCCTTCTTGTTTATCTATTTCATCCTTTAAAAATTCTTCAGCTAAAGCTTCCATTGGATCTTTATTCTCATCAAAAATACCAAGATTTGAAGTCGCTGTTTCAGTATGTTCAGATAAATTCCAAATTGTATCGAGAGAATTTTCAAAGCTATCAACAGTACTTACAAAAACTCTTTCCGGTGAAAACCATGAATTAATGATGCTAAAAAATACTGAATATAAAATTCCAAAAATTGAAGCATTCATTTTAAAAGTAATTGCAGTCAAAAATGCAGCGATGGCTTCTCTTGTTGCTTCTGGTTTTTCGATATCTAGGCCCGCCAACTGAGGAAGTGCAGCTTTAATACCTAAGAAAGTACCTAAGATCCCACCAATAACAAACAGACCAGGTAATAAATTAGTCAACTCGGTTAATAAACCAACTGGTAAAACTCCAAAAATTTTATTATATGCTGGATTATTTTGAAATGCCGTTTTAGCCATTTCATGCATTTTTGGATCAGTATCTTTTTTAAAATATTTAATTTGTCTTAAAACTTCATGAACCATCCAAGCGCTTCCTTGTTTAACTAAGAAAAATCGGTCCATTGGATCCATAATATAATCTGGTCGTCTTCGTTTCATAACTGATCTAACTTTGAATACTTCATAATAAGTTTTTTCTAAAAGTTTTTTTGTTAATATATAAAAAGGAATTTTTTGATTTTCAACTGTCGCTGTTTCCATATAGTGTTTTATTCTTTTGGAAAACTCAAGAGTAAACCATTCATTTCTTTTCACTGTGAAGAAAATTAACGCTCTTATAGTAGCGCCTATTATAAATCCAAAAAACATAAACCACAAAAGGTAGTGGGATATAAGTTGGAACACTATATCCAATAAAGATAATTCTGGCATTGCATTGTTCATAAAATTCTCTCCCTATTTCATTTTAAAATTCTATAAATAAACTTAATAAATATTCTCAAATCATTTTAAAGTAATTTAGTCCTTTAAATTGAATTTTATTATAACTTTTTGCTCTTTTTTACAGTCATGAATATTACAAAAATTTTCTGAGTTTTCAGAGCTTCCACCCATCATTGATTTATTAGCTAAAAAGCTTCGTCCTGTAACCTTTACCATACTGAGTAATCGTTGTTGGTTATTGTATTTCATTTTGTTTGTATCAAAAATATAGCTAAAAATTGATTTTGCTCTGTTATAACTCAAATCAAGATTATAATTTACAGCTGATCTATTTGAAGGATCTAAACTTGATGGATCAACTAATTTTCCTTTAAATGTAGGTGAGGCAAAACCAATGATTTCAATTGATGCAATTTTACCTGCAGTTTCAGTATCTTGAAATAAACCTTCAGAATAAATTGGAATAAATTTTTGTAGTGTAGCGATCATTTCTTTTTTTAGTTCAGCTCTTCCAGTATCAAAATATGAATTTTTAAAATCTAAAACAACTTCTCCTGTTTTTTCATCCACTTCAACGTTAATTCCATTTCTAGCAAAGTTTTTACGAATTTGATCAGCAAGACGTTTTTTAGTGTTAATTTTATCAAGAGCATCTTTAAGATCGCCTTGAGTTTTATCAAATTTCCCTTTTAGGTTATTTAATTTCTCTTGGTAATCTTTTTCTTTTTCAGCCATAGCTTGCCTAAAACCGGCTTCCTTTTTTGCGCGCTCTGCTCCTGATAATTTTTCTTTTGCTAATGCTTCAGCAAACCCTTTTTTAGCCCCTGCTAATTCATTTTCAAATTTGCCTTTTAAGGTACCAAGTTCATTTTCATATTTACCTTTTAGGTTTCCAATTTCACCTTCAAGTTCAGCTTTTCCTTTATTTGCTAAGGCAAGTTCACCCATTAAGTTTGACTTCTCTTTATTTGCATTGTCTAAGGCTTGATTTGTATTTGCTAACTTAGCTTGTGTTCCTTCGAGTTGATTTTTAATAATATCAGCTTGATTTTTAATTAGGGCTATTTCATTTTGCGCATTTACTTGTAAATTCTTAATTTTTTGTTCCATTTCTTTCTTTGATATTTGTTGAGTTCGATAAGCTGCTTCAAGTTTTTTAACCTGATTATTTAACTCGTCTTTAGCCATATTAATTTTATGCTCTTTATTAGCGAGTTCATTTCTTTGTGCCTCTAAGTTATCTTGCATTTGATTAATATTTTGATCTTGTTCGGTAATAATATTTTCTTTTTGGTCTATGATTTCATTTCTTTTTTGAATTTTTGTTTTAGCAAGTACATTTGAGTTGATCATATTTCTAATTAGTTGTTGGTACTTATTTAGGGCTTTTTCTTTTAATTCGTTTTCCATTGCTTGTTGACGAAGTTTTTCTTTTTCAGTTTTTGCTTCATCTTGAAGGAGATCTAATTTTCCCATAAGTTCATCATAAAGTTTAACATCTTCAGGCTGTGCTTCTTTTTTCATATAATCATCTTTAAGAGCTTCATATACCTTTAGCTGCTGTTGCAAATCAACTATTTGTTTTTTTAACATTTGTTTATCTTGTTGTTGTTCAAATGTTTTAGAGCCTTGTTTAAGCGTAGATCCTACGTAGATAAACAAAAATATTGTAAACAGAGTTGTATATAAATCTGCATACGATGTCCAAAAATTTTCTTGATGCTTATTTTTTTCATGATTATAATTAAAACTCATATTTTTACCCTCGCTCTTAACCTCGGAAGATTTAAAAAAATACTTTAATATGATTAATTACACCTAGATGAAAGTCTGGTTATTAGAGTTAAAAAAAGTTTAACTTAAATCACATTATTATCTGATGGTAAATTAAAGCATCAACTTTTAATAAAGTTTGGGTTGGTCTAGTAAATTGTATATAAGATCTTCATTTGAAAGGAAAATTCTAAAGATGAAAATATCTTTAAAAAATTTAAAACTAATAATGATACTATTTTTAACTTGTACAACTTTTAGTTCAATTGGACTTGCAAAAAGTAAAACAAAAAAAGTTAAAAATCCAAAACAAGAAAAAAATGTTTTTATGGAATCTTTAGATCAAGCAAGTGAGTTAAAAAAGGATCAAACTGATTTTGGAACAATGGTAAAAGACTCAAATGAAGAAGTAATCGAGTCAAAAAAAAATATAAAAGCAAAAGTTAGTGAAGTTCCATCATTAGTGAAGAAAAAACCAAAAAAAGTTAAGTTAACAGCACCTAAAGAAATCGTTGATATTAATGATGAAATGAAATGGGATACAAATAAAGAAAATGCAATGAAGAATAATGAATCAAGATCAACTGAGCAAAATAAAGTCATTGAAGGCGAATCCCATTAAATTTTGTTAACAGTTAGCTCGAAGACCCCAAACAAAGAAAGAATTAGCGGCGCAGGTTTATGTCTTGTATACTCGCGAAGCAATCAGACTTAATCATAAGCAGTAAAAAGGGCAATCGAAGAATGCCCCAAGCAAACAATGAAAAAACGGCGCAGGTTTATGTCTTGTATAATCGCGAAGCGATCAGACTTAATCATAAGCAGTAAAAAGGGCAATCGAAGAATGCCCCAAACAAACAATGAAATAACTGCTTATGATTATGTCTGATATAATCGCGAAGCGATCAG